>JABAOH010147749.1_pt3 | contig 14982 bp, 14 predicted proteins | sample 7062181 | NCBI WGS metagenome assembly JABAOH01 (sample SAMN14538630, study PRJNA623070) | marine sediment metagenome | biome: marine biome [ENVO:00000428]; feature: marine pelagic biome [ENVO:01000023]; material: deep marine sediment [ENVO:00002113]; isolation source: pool of 5 deep marine...
CCGAATTCCCGTGATCTCCTGCAGTCACTGACCCCCGCGGACATGAGTCACAAGGCGTTCCCGTTCGCCACCAGCCAGGAGATCGAGCTCGGCTACGCGATCGTCCGCGCGTCGCGGATTACCTTCGTCGGCGAGCTGGGCTGGGAGCTCTATGTCCCGAGCGAGTTCATGCAGGGCGTCTATGACGAGATCGTTGCCGCGGGGAGCGCGTTCGGCCTTGCGCACGCGGGCTATCACGCGCTCAACTCGCTGCGCATGGAGAAAGGCTACCGGCACTGGAGCCACGACATCACCGACGAGGACTCGCCGCTCGAGGCAGGGCTCGGCTTCACCGTCAAGTTCGACAAGCCCGACGGTTTTATCGGTCGCGATGCGCTGTTGAAGCAGCAGGAAGAAGGCCTGCAGCGGCGCCTGTTGCAGTTCAAACTGAGCGATCCCGAGCCGCTCCTCTACCACAACGAACCGATCTGGCGCGACGACGAGATCGTCGGCCACATTACGTCAGGCGCTTACGGCCACACGCTCGGCGGCTGCATCGGTCTCGGTTACGTGCACACGACAGCTGGCGCCGGCGACGCAGATGTCCTGTCCGGAACGTACGAGATCGAGGTCGCCTGCGAACGGGTTGCGGCCGAGGCCTCGCTCGCGCCGATGTACGATCCCGGTAACCAGAAAATCCGTCGTTAGCCGACGCGCTACAATACGGGCTTCCCTGGACGAGGAACCCTCTTGCAAGATACGCCCGTCGAAATCCTGGAGGTCAGCAGTCCCGACGAACTCGGCGCGCCGTTGCCGCCGTGGACCTACACCAATGCGGAGCTGTTCGAGCTCGAGTACGAGGCATTTTTCCTGCAGCGCTGGCAGCTCGTCGGTCACGTGAGCGAAGTCGGGAACGCGGGCGACTACATGACCGCGGACATCGGCCGCGACAGCGTNNCGGCCGCGACAGCGTCATCGTGATCCGCGACAAGGACGGCGAGCTGCGCGCGTTCCTCAACGTCTGCCGCCACCGCGGCTCGCGCCTGCTCGAGGGCGACGGCAACTGCCGCGGCGTCATCAAGTGCCCTTATCACGGCTGGACCTACAAATTCGACGGCCGCCTGCTCGGGGTGCCGATGGAGGAAAATTTCCCGGACTTCGATCGCCGCGAGCACGGGCTGCACGGGATACAGCTCGACGTGTTCCATGGCCTGGTCTTCGTCCGCGTGGCCGGAGACGGCCTGAGTGTCGCGGAAGAGTTCGCGCATACGGCGAAGTATTTCGAGCTCTATGACGTCGAAAACTACGTCCCATGCATGCAGGCAACCACCCAGGTCTGGGACGTCAACTGGAAAGTCGCCTGGGACAATTATCTCGAGAACTATCACATCGCGGTCGGCCATCCCGGGCTGAATCGACTCGTCAACGTGTTCGACGAGTATGAGGAGCTGTCGACCGGCGTCAACTACGGCACGTTCAAGCTCAAGGACAAACCGTCCAACGTCGAGGCAGAGCGCAGGTACCAGGAACTGTTCCCGCACGCGAACCGGAGAGTCCCCGCCGAGCTTCGCGGCAAGTGGGTGCAGTTCGGGGTCACCGGTTACCTCGGCATCGATCTCTACCCCGAGTTGCTCGACATCTTCCGCCTGATTCCGCTCGGACCCGAAAAGACGGCTGTGATCGCGGCTTACTATGGCCATCGAGATCCGACGCCCGAGGAACAGGCCCTGCGTGAACTCAACCTGGAGATCAATGACCCGGTAAACGACGAGGATCAGGAACTGTGCGAGCGCGTGCAGCAGGGATTGCAGACGACAGGTTATCGGCCCGGGCCGCTGTCGATGGAAGAGAGCTCGCTGTGGTTTTTTCACGAGATGGTGCGGCGGCTTGTGCCTGTCGCCACGCTCGACGAAGCGCCGCCGGTCGGGCAGGTCGCCGCTGAAAATGCGAAGCTGCTGCAGGCATCATGAGATCAGGGGATAGCGAGCAGAGCCAATGGCCGAAATAAGCAGAAGAGACTTCATCAACGGTACGCTGGTCGCCGCAGGCAGCTCGATGCTGCCACTGACGGCCAGCGGACAGGCGGCGCTGAACCGGTCCTATTATCCGCCGGCGTTGACAGGGCTCAGGGGAAGTCACCCGGGTTCCAACGAGCATGCGCACAGCCTTGCCTGGTCCGGGCAGTCGGACTGGGGATCGACGACCAGGTTAGCGGAGAACTACGACCTGGTCGTCATCGGTGGCGGCATCAGCGGACTCGCGGCCGCTTGTTTCTATCGTCAGAAATACGGCGCGGGCAGCAAGATTCTGATCCTCGACAACCATGACGACTTCGGCGGGCATGCCAAGCGCAACGAGCACACGATCGATGGCCAAATGCTGATCTCCTACGGCGGTTCGCAGACGGTTACGGAGCCCGAAATTGCAGACAAAGTCGTGCTCGATTTATTTGCAGACGTCGGCATCGATCTGGATATCTTCAAAACGGCCTATGACATGGCGTTCTTCAGACGCCATGACCTGGGCGCAGTCACTTATTTCAACGCGGCGGTGTTTGGCGAGGACAAGGTCATCCGGCACCCGTACTGCAACTATTACAACTACGTCGAAGGTTTGCAGGGCGCGAAGATCTCGAACGAGGAGGCGGCACGTGAGGCGCCGTTGAGTGACAGGGGCAGGGAACAGCTGCTCCGCGTGCTGAATGGCGGACTGCATGTCCTCGAGGTTCCGGACGACGAACTGCGGGACTACATCAACACGCATTCCTACTTCGACTATCTTGAGAATACGCTGGGTGTCGACGACCCGGGTGTGCTGCGAATGGCGAGGCACTCGGGCCTCGACTGGGGCAGCGTAAGTACAGATATCATGAGCATCGCGGCGGCGAAGAGCTGCGGCGCGCTCGGCTTCGCGCCTGTCGCCGTTTACGACGAGAATCATCCCTACATCCATCACTTCCCGGACGGAAATGCGAGCGTGGCGAGAGCGCTTGTCAAATACCTCGTTCCCGACGTGGCGGCAGGCAGCAAGGTCGAAGACCTGGTTCTCGCGAGGTTCGATTACGCAGAGCTGGACCAGCCCGGCAACCCGGTCCGCATCAGGTTGAACAGCACCGCGGTCGATGTGGAGCATGTCGGCAATCCGGAGTCCGCCAGCGACGTGCGCGTTCGCTACATCAACGACAACCAGTCGTACGAAGTAAACGCCGGCGCCGTCGTCATGGCCTGCTACAACATGATCATTCCGTACATCGTCAAGGGAATGCCCGAAGAGCAAGTGGCGGCACTCAAGCTGCAGAACAAGATGCCGCTGCAGTACACCACGGTCGGTCTCAGGAACTGGCGCGCGATGCAGGAGCTCGGTATCGGGCTCGCGATGTCGCCGGGCAATATGCACCAGGCAGTGCTGATGGACTTCCCCGTGAGCATGGGCGGCTACGAATTTACCAGCAGTCCCGACGAGCCATGCGTGCTGCAGCTGATCAGTTGCCCGTACGGGCAGGTCGGTGCGCCGGCGCTCGAGCAGTTCCGCGAGGCCCGTTACCGCATGTTGTCACTGCAGTTCGCCGACTACGAAGAGGAGATCAGGAGCCACCTGGGCGGCATGCTCCCGGCCGAACTGTTCGATTTCGATCGCGATGTCGCGAGCATCTCGGTCAACCGCTGGGCGCATGGTTACACCTATGCCGGGCCCGGCGATTCGACGAAGATCGGACGCCAGCCTTTCGGCCGGATCACCATCGCCAATAGCGATTCCGCGCCCGGCGCCGACGCGAAGACCGCCATCATGATGGGGCATCGCGCGATCAACGAGCTGGCGTAAGGCGGCCGCCATGCCACTGGCTTCGGGGTATTCGCTGCGACGAATCGCGGAGAACGCGCGAGTGCGTCAGTCAATCAACAGATCCCGGGCGCTCATTTCCTCCGCGAAAGCGGTTCGCCAGCGGGGCTTGCACGGGCTCGTCGTCAATGGCGGGACGCTCGCTGCTGCGTGGAGCGAAAAACAGCTGCCACGTTGCTACAATTAAAAGAAAAGGCAGGCCAACATGACTCATGCATCCCACGCCTTTTGGGGTTCCCTCTCGCGATATGCGAACGCTCGGTTGACCGGCGCTGCGAGATCAATGTCGGCGCGCGGCGTCGCGCATCTCGTCGTGATAATGGCGACCGCGGTGCTGGCTGCCTGCTCGCAGCTGGGTCCCCAGGTCCTGATGTCGGGGCGAACGCAATACAACGTCGCCGTCCAGCAGACAGAGGCGCAGCAATTGCTGCTCAACATCGTCCGCAACCGCTACAGCGATCCGGTCCTGTTCCTCGATATCACCAACATCACCAGCGGTTTCTCGCGCGGCGCCAGCAGCGGGCTGCTGGGTTCTTTCAATTCCGGAAATAACAGCGGCATCGCAAATGTCGGCGGCGACATCCGCGAGAATCCGAATATTTTCTATGTCCCGAACACCGGCGAGAAATTCGTGCGCCAGATGCTGACCCCCGTCGACCTGCGAACGATCGCGCTCCTCTTACAGGGGGGCTGGAGCATCGAGCGCCTTATGCTGCTGCTCGGCGAATCGGCGAATCAGTTATACAACAGGCCGGCCGGGGATGAGTCGGGCGACCCCTACCACCAGTTCCTCCGGGTTGCAGAAGCGCTGCGTAATCTACAGAGGGATCGTCAGCTCAATGTGGGTCTCGAACCCGGTGCGAGCGAAAGTGACGTGGTGCTGGCCCTGATGATCGGCGCCGACGCCGTCGGCTCGGCAGACTATCAGTTGGTCTGCGAAGTCCTGCAGGTTGCCTGCGATGGCGAGCCGCTCCGACTGCGGCAGGGTTTCGGGACCGCGCCCGACACCAACACGCTGGCGCTGTCGACCCGCTCCCTGTTCTCCGCCATCTACCACCTGTCCCGGCATGTCGATGCGCCCGCGGCGCACGTCGCTGCTGGTTTCGCTTCATCCTCCAATGATCTGGGCAGCGTCTCGTCGGATGCGGCGACCGCGCTGCGGGAACTCTTTCATGTCCGTTCTTCAACGGAGGAGCCGGAATACGCCGCGGTCAAGGTGTTCTACCGCGACAACTGGTTTTATGTCTCTGACTCTGACCAGGACAGCAAAACGACCTTTGCCCTGCTGAGCACGCTCATTACGTTGAAGTCCGGCGACACAACGGGACTGATGCCGCTGATCACGATTCCGTCGGGCTAGGAGCGCTGGAGCCGAAAACGTCCCGGCTCGACTGACTAGTAGGGGATTTCCTTCGTGTAGGTGATCGTGTTCCGATCCGAGAAGCGGATCTCTTCGCGTTCCATCCCCTCGAGAATCTTCATGTTGATCGCGGTCCGGGTATCCAGCTTGGATGTGTCAGCGTCGATCCAGTACAGCAGCATGACGTCCAGGCCGACCTCGTTGACGGCCACCAGGCCGGTCACCACCTTTTCCCTGGTGCCTGGGGTCGTCGCGACGGCATCCTTGACGATCGCTATAAAGGCCCTGACCTTGCCCGGCGAGGTGTCGTTGGCGAGCTTGTAGACGGCGAACAGCTGGCGGCCGCTCTCAGATTCCACGTTGACGACATCGCGATCCGTCAGGAACGAATTCGGCACATTGACGTCCCGTCCTTCGTAGCGCGTCCTGACCGTCGTGGTCCTGAGACCGATATCCATGACGACGCCATCGACCTCGCCCCACTGTCCCCGCACCTGGATGCGATCGCCGACCTTGAAGTGAGAGTCGGTATAGATCAGCAAGCCGCTCAGGATGTTTCCGAAGGTATGCTGGACAGAGAGCGCGAATGCGAGGCCGCCGATACCGAGCCCGGCGAGGATCGGCGCTACGTTGTAGCCGGCATTATTCAGCGCGACGATGATTCCCAGGATCCAGACGACCGAGTTGAAGCCCTTGCGAACGAGCGGCAACAGGTGATCGTCGAGGGTCGTGTCCGTCTTCTCGGCGATGGGGATGAAATATCGCTTGTGGATCGCGTTATAGAGCCGGGTTATCAGCCAGGTGATGGTCAGGGTTATGACGAAGCTGAGCGCATAATCCGCGTTCTGGATGACGGCCTCGCTGAGCGTCAGCGTGTTGAGGCTGTAGCGAATCGCGATGATCACGATCATGAACACGATCGGCTCTTCGATCATGTCGATGACCAGGGCAAGAAACTCTCTACCCGACTTCTGAATGCGCGGTCCGGCGATGTTCTTGAACAGCCAGTAGATGGACTTTCCGGCGACCAGGGAGATAAGGATCAATGCGCCTGCACTGATCCACTCCAGCACCGTGTTTCCATAGTAGAGAGTGCTCATATCGCCTGTCAGTCCGCCGGGGCGCTATCTCTCCTGGTGATGTATCGCGATAAATACGGTCAGCAATGCGCGGACCGGTGTCTGCAGCGCCGCGGCATCACGAACAGGAACAGGGGGTCGACTGTCTTACCGACGCCGCTCCGTACTCGATGTTCGGCGCAAAAAGGCAACGAGCCGTGTTGTCGTTTTTCTCTGGGCCGGGCCCGGGTTTGTCGCTCGTTGCTCGCGCCATTGTAATCGTAATCCCGGGGCTTGTGAAACTGGCCGGAGACGAGTCATTTGGCCGCATGCCCTCGGAAACAGTGTGCCGTCGATTGCAAGGCGAACGGCAAAGGCGGCCGACCTCGAGTTGTCGACAATACCGCTGCGTGTCTGGCGGAGCTAAGGGCGCCCGACTGCTTCACGAGACAGCTTGATCGGGAATTTTTCCCGGACCAACGCGTCTGTCTCGTCGCTGATGTGTTTCGGAAAATGCGCCGACAGAATCTCGTCGCGTTTCTGAACGGCGAGATCGAGCATGACCGGCTTGCCTCCGTCCGCCCAGACCGTGGGGCTGGTCCGGTCGCCGAAGTCCGGGTAGATGTATTCGCTCTGCATCACCTGCAGCGTCTTGTCCGAACCCAGGTAGTGGCCGTGGCCGCCCAGGCAGACTTCCCTGATGTTCTCGAAACTGAGCGTGTTCTCGTCGACCTCTATCCCGCGCACCGCGCGCAGGGTGGCGCCGAGGATGTCGTTGTCCATCAACAGGCTCTCCGGGCAGGCGCCCAAAAGGCTTGCGTACATGCCGCCACACTCATAAATGATGTTCGCGCCGGCCAGCGCAGGCGGCAGCAGCGTATGCGCACGCTCCGCGCCGCCCTGGAAGTCGGGCATCTTGGTGTCGGTCATGCCGCAGGCGGTCCCGAACGGCAGGTCATAGTGCAGGCCCATCTGCGCACAGGCCGCCGAGATCAGGCCCTGCTCGGGCGAGCCGCCGCTCATCGCGCCCGTGCGCAGGTCGGAGACGAAAGGCCATGCGCCGAGGATTGCGGGCGCACCCGGCTTGATCGCATTCACGTAGACCAGGCCGCCGAGGCACTCGGCCCAGGCCTGGCCGACCGCGCCGGCGAGGCAGGCCGGCGCGGTGGCGCCCGACTGGCCGGCCGACAGCAGCAGCACCGGCATGCCGCCTTCGACGGCGACCCGCAGGCACTCGAGCGCTTCCTCCGCGAACTTCATCGGCGGCACCACGAAGCAGTTCGACTGGCTGACGAACGGCCGGGCGCGCCACTGGTCCTCGCCGCCCGCGACGATGTGCAGCATCTGGAGCGTCTTCTCGAGGTGCTTGTGGTCGACCCAGCTTGCGCCGACGTGTTTGCTCGTGCCGGAGACTGAACAATAGGTCGTGTTCAGGTCCATCTCGTAGTTGTCTTCGATGTCGCGCAGCACGCACATGCGCTGGAAGATGTGGATGTGTTCGCAGGTGTCGACAATGCGCGAAAGATTGTAGAGATCCTGCGCCGTCGATTCCCGGTATTCGTTGTTGGCCGAGTCGGCGATCATCACCGCCGCGCCGCCGGTCGCGAAGTGCACGCGGTTGCCGTAGACGTGGCGGTCGTACTTCGGATCCTGGCCGTAAAGCACGAGCTGGCGTTCTGCCTGGCCGAGCGCTTTTTCGACGACGTCGCGCGGGAAGCGCAGGCGGCCGTCGTCGCCGAGCACCGCGCCGTAGGCGGTGCAGGTCTCGATGCAATGCGGCGTCGCCTGGTTGAAGCCGACCTCTTCGAGGATGCGGAAGATGTTCTCGTCGATCGCCGCGACGTTGGCGTCGCTCAACGGTTTGTAGGTCCCCCCGAGCTCGCCGGGATTGACCGGCTTGATGTCGTCCGCCAGCGGCGCCGCCCGCAACGCATGCCTCGCCTGCCTGCCCCCGGATCGTCGCGCCATGTACCGTTACCTCGACTGAGTCTGAATCGCTTTGTAGTACTATCCTTGGGATTATGCCCTTGAAATCGATGCGCGAAAAAGCGTTTTCGACCGGATTAAATTGCACAATGTGGGATATTCCATGACCGTCGTTGAACACCCGCGCAATGCGCAGTTCTCGGAAGCAGAGTGGCAGGCGCGACTCGAGCTTGCCGCCTGTTTTCGCGCCGCCGACCTGTTCGGCTTCTCCGACATCGTCTGGAATCACATCACCGCCAAGATTCCCGGCACGGAGCACTTCCTGATCAGCCGCTTCGGCTATCGCTATGACGAAGTCACCGCGTCCAACCTGGTGACAATCGACCTCGACGGCAACACGATCAATCCCGGCTCCGGCGAGAGCGAGATCGACGTCAATGTCACCGGCTTCGTGATTCACGGCGCGGTGCACCGGGCGAGGGAAGACGTCCAGTGCGTCATGCACAGTCACTCTGACGGCGGCATGGCCGTGGCGGCGCTAAAGGAAGGGCTCATCCCGATGCAGATCGACGGCATGGCGTTCTTCAACCGGGTCGCGTATCACGATTTCGAAGGCCAGTCGGACGACCCTGAAGAATGCGATCGGCTCGCCGTCAGCCTCGGCGACAAGCAGGTCATGATCCTGCGGAATCACGGCCTGCTCACCTGCGGCGAGACCGTCGGCGCGGCATTCACCCGGATGTACTACCTCGAGCGCGCCTGCCAGGTGCAGCTGCAGGTCATGGCGACAGGGCGGGAGATCGAACTGCCGAGCGCCGAGGTCTGCGAGCGGACGGCGAAACAGCTGACGCGCTTCCCGCCAGGCCATTACGAGTGGCCCGCCATCCTGCGCCAGGTCGAAGCGGAGTGCCCGGACTTCAGTCAATAGGTATCAGCGGCTTGTTTGCCCGCAATTGACACTGTCCGGGCCCGTGGTGTACACCCATCCGACGCAGTCCAGGAGCGGTGAGGACGCCTGATGGCAGACCTGTTATCGCCAAAAAGCCCGTTCAAGGAAGAGGTGCAGCAGTACCTCGAGGAATCGGGCATCAAGGAAACGACCGACGAGATCCTCGGCCCGTTTTCCGATATCACCAACCAGGTCGCCGAGGCGCTCTGGAATGCGCTGCTGCCCGGCTCGCCGTTCTCCTCGTTGTCCTGGGAGCTCCTGACATTCACTTTCATCTGCGCCGCCGGTTTCTGGTTTTTCAGGAAGGGCCGGGGATCGAAAGACGCCAGTGGCAAGGAGCGGCCTGCGAAGAGCCTGCTGCAGTACCTGTTCCCCAAGGACATCTACACGCACCAGTCGGCGCGCGTCGACATCGGGCTGTACCTGCTCGACCGTGGCATGTTCCCGATCTGGTTCCTGTTGTCCATGGGCGCCGTCGCACCCTTCTTCGAGCGCAACACGATCGCCGGCGTCGAGGCTATGTTCGGCGCGAGCCCCGCCGTCGAACCGACGATCATGTGGCGGCTGTTCTACGGCCTGGTGTCGATTTTGATCGTCGACGCGATCTTCTACTGGACGCACTACATGATGCACAAGACCCAGATCGGCTGGGCGCTGCACAAGGTGCATCATTCGGCGCAGGTGCTGACGCCGTGGACGCGGCCGCGCGAGCATTTCATCGTCGGGCCGCTGTGGGCGCTCGGCCCTGCGATCGGACTGGCGATCTCGGGCGGCATCTTCGCCTGGGTGTTCAACGGCAACATCACGCAGATCACGATCGTCAACGTCGGCATCTTCTCGGTGCTGTATGCGCTGAACGGCAATTTCCGTCATTACCATGTGTCGTTCCGCTACCCGCGCTGGCTCGAACTGTGGCTGCAGAGCCCCGGCATGCATCACACGCACCACAGCTATCTCGAGAAACACTGGGATTCGAATCTCGGTCTCGTCACGAGCATCTGGGATCGCATGATGGGCACGATCTACATCGCCGACAAATACGAAGAGACGCCGTGGGGTCTCGCCGAGAGAGACCAGGCCGAGTACACGACGCTCAAGGACAACCTGGTGACGCCGATCAGGGAGATCGTCCGCATCCTGCGCGGCAGGCCGAAGGTCCATCCGCAACTCGAGTCGCCCGAGCTGGCGCCCGGCAAGACGCCGGACCTTACGGTCTGAGAAGCCGGCATGAAACGTAGCCTGTGGTTCGCCGTCGTCGTTTCCTTGACGACGGTCGGCTGCGGTGCGTCATCCGACCAGTACGCGGACAAGTTCACGACCATCGATCCCGACTGGGCAGTCACCGCCGACGAGGGCTACGAGTGGGCACTGGTGAAAGACGCCAATTTGCCCGCAATAACGGGCAGCCCGGAGTGGAACAACTACATCGCGTTCCTCGAGGAGAAACTCCTCGAATACGGCGCCGTCGACCTGTTTCGCAACCGCTGGACCTTTGATCGCTGGTCTACGTCTGAAGATGCCGGCAGCTGGACGCTCGTCTCCGACGGCGAACCGGTGCGCGTCGCTTACTATGCGGCGAACTCCGGTGTGACCGCGAATGACGGCATTACCGCGGAACTGGTCTATTACGATCACGACAGCCCGCCCGAATCGATCGCCGGCAAGATCGTCGTGTTCGAGACGCAGCCGCATCCCGAGCCGCCCTACGACGACAACTACATCGCCAACTTCACCTTCAACGATTACGAGTGGCGGGCCAACGACGACTCTTATTACGAGTTGTTCGAGATGGTGCCGCCGGCGTTCAGCTTCACCTTCGACATCTGGTGGCAGCTGCGCCAGCGTTTCTGGGATATCGCCGTAGAGGGCAACGCCGCCGGCCACGTCATCGTCTACGACATGGCGTGGGAACGTACCGAAGGTTTGTACACCTTCCCGGTGCCGCCGCTGCACGAGGCGCCCGGCGTCGTGCTGAGTCGCGAGGACGGTGCCAAGGTCGTCGCCGATGCCAAAGCCGGCAAGTCCGCGACGCTCACTTTACAGGCGACGATCGAGGAGTCGGAGGCCTACCAGACGATCGCGTACTTGCCTGGCCGCGATTACGGCGCCCCTGAAGACGAACAGATATTGCTGATCAATCACACTGACGGCCCGTCGATCACCCAGGACAACGGCGCCCTCGGACTGCTCGCGATCGTCAAGTACTTCTCGCACATCCCGCGGGAACTCCGGCCGCGCACGCTGACCGTATTCCTGGACAGCCGGCATTACTACCCGGGCATGGAGCGCGCGTCCGAGGAATACAGCTGGCTTACCCGCTACCCGGAAGCGAAGGACAAGCTGGTCGGCATCGTGCAGGCCGAGCATCTCGGCGAGATGGACTACCGGGAAGTCGACGGCAGGGTGGAGGCTGTCGGCCTGGCGGAGCAGTCCTACCTCTGGTCGAGGAATAATCCGCTGCTGATCGACGCCGCGGTCGCGGCGGCGAAGCGCCACGGCTGGGAGCGCGTGCAGGTGGCGGTGCCCGAGCGACCCGGCATCAACGGCGGCTTGCAGCAGGTGTGGTGGGGCGTTGGCGCCATCGCTTTGCCCGGCCGGGAGAACAGTCTCGACCTGCCCGGCTTCGGTATGGGTAGCTTCCTCGGGTTCTACTGGACCACGGCCTCGGGAATCGAGCGCTGGAACAAGGTGTTGTTCCGGAACCAGGCAGTCACGATGACCGAGTTGACCGGTGTGCTGATGACTGCGGATCTCGACCAGATCAAACCGCTGGGCAACGGCGACTGACGGTGCTGAGCGATAAACAGGTTGCCGACTATCACCGCGACGGGTTCGTGATCGCGCGCGGCTGGTTTTCCCAAAACGAAATTCGACCGCTTTACGATGCTTACCGGGACGACCCCACGATCGGTGGCTCGCTCTACGGCATGCTCGACCGCGCCGGCAAGGCGCACCCGATCAATATCTGGGTCGATCTCGGCGACGACATCATCGGCCTGATCCCCAGAATGCCGCGCATGGTCGACTCGGCAGAGAAGATCTTCGGCGAGCCCTGTTACCACTGGCATTCGAAATTCACGAACAAGCCGCCCGGTTGTCATGCCCGGATCGACTGGCACCAGGACTACGTCAGCTGGTATGACGACGGCGTGATGTTTCCGACGATGTTGACGGTCGGCGTCGCGCTGGAGGATGCGAGCCAGGAGAACGGTTGCCTGCAGGTCGTCAGGGGTTCTCACCTGATGGGCTTGCTGAACCACGAGGACAGGGACAACTTCGACGCCCGGGTCGAGACGGCAAAGGAATCACTGGGGCTCGTCTATTGCGACCTGAAGCAGGGCGATGCCGTGTTTTTTCACAGCAATACGCTGCATGGCTCCGGACCGAACAACAGCGCATCCTCTCGCCTGATGTTATTTACTTCCTACAACGCAGCCTCGAACGAGCCGGTCGACGGCATCATCGGCGATAACAAGAAAGGCCGCTTCATGGGAATTACGCCTGACGAGCGGAAGTTCCGGCCTATCGAGAAAGTGTCGGACGATGTGCTCGAGAACGGCGCGTTTCTCTCCGCGTTCGACCACACCCCGTTCAAGGAACCGATCGGCACGCCGGACGACAGCTACCTGACGGCGGTGCCGCTAAACTAACCACCACAACATCCGGGGTCAGAGTTGACTCTGACCCCGGCCTGATAACAACAACACGGAAAGACGATGGCGCACGAAGACGAATATCACGACAAACTGATTACCTTGCTCGAGCTGATCTGGGGCGAGGGCTACATGGCGCCGGGCGGACCCGGCAACGTGGCCAAGATCCTCGAAGGCACCGAGCCGCAGGGCAAGCGCATACTCGATATCGGCAGCGGCCTCGGCGGCCCCGCGTTCGAGATGGCGGAAACGCACGGCGCGACGGTGGTCGGCGTCGATCTCGAGGCGCCGCTCGTGGAAATCGCGAACCGGAGAGCCGAAGAGAAAGGTCTCGCCGACCGCTGTTCATTCCAAACCGTCGAGATCGGGCCCTACGCTTTCTTCGAGGACGAATCCTTCGACATCGTCGTTTCGTCCGGCGCGCTGACGCAGACGGAAGACAAGGAGAGCATTTTCAGAGAATGCCACCGGATCCTGAAGCCCGGCGGCTGGATCAGCCTATACGACTGGACGAAATCGGACGCACCGCTGTCCGACGACATGTACTACTGGTTCAAAATGGAAGGACTGACGTTCTCGCTCGCAACCCTGGAGAAGTACAAGGAGCAGCTCGAGAACTGCGGCTTCATCGACGTCACAACGGAAGACGCCACCGACTGGTACCAGGCCGAGGCGCACCGGGAGATCGAGCTGATGAAGGGCGAGCTCTACCCCACGATGCTGGAGTTGATCGGCCAGGAAGAGGCCGACCTCCGCATCGAGAACTGGCGGGCGATGATCGTGGTCATCGACTCCGGGGAAATGCGGCAGTGTTATTGCCGCGGTCAGAAGCCGGCCGGCTGACCGACGGTCCGGCCGGTCTTTTACTAGTATTATTGCAATCGCACGCCATGCAGGCCGGCTCGTCCGACGATCGGGAATGAAGGCCGAGAATTCGACAGGGGACCCGGAATGACGGAGGAATCAGTAATCTACCCGACCAGGAAACGCGACCTGCACAACGCGATGATGGATACCGACCGCTGGGACGGCTTCGAGTATCGCGACGACGACATCATTATCAACACCTGGGCCAAGTCGGGCACGACGTGGACGCAACAGATCGTCTCGCAGCTCGTCTTCAATGGCGAAGAGAACCTTCCGGCCATGGACCTGGCGCCCTGGGTGGAGGTGCGGCTCATCCCGCTCGACGAACTGATGGAAGGGCTGAAGGCGCAAACGCACCGGCGCTTTATGAAGAGTCACGCGCCGGCCGACACGCTCGACATTCAGCCGAACGTCAAATACCTGTTCCTCGCGAGAGACGGTCGCGATGTCATCTGGAGCTGGTACCGGCACCTGCAGCATCACAACGACGAGTTCTACAATGCACTGAACAGTGTGCCCGGACGGGCCGGGCCGCCGCTGGAGCGGCCGACCTGCGATGTCCACGAATTCTTCCACCAGTGGATGGAGCAGGACGGGTTCTACGACTGGCCTTACTTCCAGCACGTCCAGTCCTGGTTTGACCTGCGCCACCTGCCGAACGTCAAACTCGTGCATTTCAACAACCTGAAAGACGATATGCCGGGCGAGATCCGGAAGATGGCGGAATTTCTCGAGATCGAGATTGACGAAGAGCGCTTCCCGGACATCGTCGAGCACTGCACGTTCGATTACATGAAGGAGAATGCGAGCGCGCTGTCGGACATGTTCGAGCAGTTTTTTACCGGCGGCCTCAGAAACTTTGTCTACAAAGGCACGAATCGACGCTGGGCCGACACGCTGACGCCGGAAGACATCGAAAAGTACGAGCAGGTCGTCGCCGAGAACATGACGCCGGACTGCGCGCACTGGCATGCGACCGGCGAGATGCCGGGCTAATCTTCGTGAACTGGGATGCGATCGGCGCCGTCGCCGAGCTGCTGGCGGCTATCGGCGTGATCATTTCGCTGATATTCGTCGGCCTGCAGGTCCGTAAGAGCACTGCGGAGTCCAGGGCCGCAACGAAGCAGGCGACCACCGATACGGAGATCGCCATGGTCAGCACCTTTGCCGACCACGCCGAGATTTGGGAGAAAGCGACGACCGGCGCGCCGATCACTGGCGCCACCGATACCCGGCGAGCCATCCTGCTGGTCAATCTCCTGATGATCGACTACGAGAATCGGTTTCATCAGCACGAGGCGGGCTATTTCGATGATCGCTCCTGGGCGAACCGCGTAGCGATTCTCCGCA
>JABAOH010008672.1_pt1 | contig 14980 bp, 14 predicted proteins | sample 7062181 | NCBI WGS metagenome assembly JABAOH01 (sample SAMN14538630, study PRJNA623070) | marine sediment metagenome | biome: marine biome [ENVO:00000428]; feature: marine pelagic biome [ENVO:01000023]; material: deep marine sediment [ENVO:00002113]; isolation source: pool of 5 deep marine...
GGAAACAGTTAAATTCCATGAGCAGGAATACGCGATGACCAGCTTTGCAGTTGGACCTGACTATCTTGAAACCATGCAGGTTCGTTTTAAAGAAGGGAGAAATTTCAATAGGGAATTTGCCACTGACAGCAGCACTATTATTGTAAATGAGAATTTTGTCAGTACCATGGGCTGGAAAAACCCTGTGGGCCAGAATGTAAAAATCAACAATAAAAATTTCACCCTTATTGGTGTTGTCGAGGACTTTTATAATCAGCCCTTTANNCTGTTTCGTTTGTGTAATAAAGAAAATTTCCGCTATTTATGTATCAGGGTCCGGGCGGATAAGGTTATTAAAACAACAGCATTCTTAGAAAAGTCGTGGAAACAGCTTTTCCCTGATAGGCTGTACGAGGGATTTTACCAGGATGAAATCTGGGCCGGTTTCTTTCGAATAAATACGGGAGTCTGTAAATTATCATGTTTTGTGGGCTTGATTGCCTTGCTCATATCCTGTATGGGATTATTCGGACTGATTTCAGTAAACATTGTCAGGCGTTTGAAAGAGATCAGCGTCAGAAAAGTTTTTGGTGCTTCCATGCAGAATATTGTAAAACTGTTGAGTAAAAACCTGGTTAAAATCGTGATAATATCATCCTTGATCGCTGTGCCCTTATGCTACTTTTTTACCGTAGGTATGATGGATTCATATTTCAGTACTCGTTCCCCTATAACAGCCACCCCCTTTCTTCTGGCATTAGCAATTTTAATAATTACTTCTGTATTAACCGTACTCTCACACATAATAAAAGCAACACACGTAAATATTGCAGATACCCTGAGAGAAGAATAGTAGCCATTTTCAGATTAATATAGATCCGATCAATTTATATTCCTTTTTGAATTCTAAATCATGGGGGACAATAAGACACCTGAATTATTCATAAAATTGGCCGACTTCTTAGGCATAAAAGCTTTAAAGGTTAAATGATCATCCTATGTCGGCATCTTTTCCCCTTCGGGCGAGCCGATTTCACCCCATCTACTTCGTTACAGCGCAAGAGCGGTGGACGACCACAGCATCTTACGCTGTGCCTCGTATCTGAGGCAACCTCGACTCGTGAATAATCCAAGCTAATCGTTCTTTTCTTTTTTTGCCTGGAGGTTCACTTTTTAGAGGAAAGTGGAGAGCCTCTGACTCCTCATTTCAGGTCGAATCCGTCCCAACAGTACGTGCATATTTTTTCTTTAGGAAGTCCGATGGCTTTGACCAGGTCTTCCAGTCTTTGATATTTCAGTGTGGTCAGCTTAAGCCTCTTTCTTATTTGATCGACCATAGCTTCGTATTTCTCGGAGCCGGTTCGAGAATATTCTTCAAGGTCTCTACTGTCATCGCCTTCAATCTCCTTAATGGCTGTTCGGGAGGCAAGGTCCAGTTCTGACCTGGATCTCGAGAAATTCAAGAATTTGCATCCGTAAGTGAGAGGGGGACATGCAGGTCGCATGTGCACTTCAACCGCGCCATAGTCATAGAGTCTCTGGATGGTATCCTTGAGTTGGGTTCCTCTGACGATTGAGTCCTCACAGAAGAGCACTCTTTTTCCTTCGATTAATTCTTTGATTGGGATGAGTTTCATCTTCGCCACCAGGTCTCGAATGTTTTGGTCTTGGGGCATGAAACTCCGCGGCCAGGTGGGTGTGTATTTAACGAATGGTCTTTTGAAAGGAATGTTCGCCTCGCTGGCGTACCCCAGGCCATGCCCGATACCCGAATCTGGTATTCCTGCAACCATATCTATCTGGATGTTATCCTTTTTCGCTAGAGAAGCGCCGCATTTGTTTCTCACGTATTCAACATTGATTTCTTCATAACTGGATGCCGGATACCCGTAATACACCCATAGAAAGCCGCAAATCTGCATTTTTTCTTCAGGAATCTTTTTCTGTTCGATTCCTTCTTCTGTGATGAAGACGATTTCTCCCGGTCCGAGGTACTTTGTGATTTCAAAACCGAGGTTTGGGAAAGCGCAAGTTTCAAGGGTAGCCGCATAGCTTCCTTCCTTCTCTCCGATTATAACCGGAGTCCTGCCGAGCCTGTCTCTGGCTGCATAGAATCCTTTATCAGTCAGTAGAAGCAACGAACATGATCCTTCGATCGCTTCTTGAGCTCTTTGTATGCCTTCCTCAAAAGTCGATTCCTGGTTGATCAAAGCGGCTGTCAGCTCAGTCGGATTGATTTCGCCTCCTCTTATTTCTGAGAAGTGGATCATTCTCCTGTCGAATACTTCTTGCATCAGATTGTCTGAGTTCTTTATGACTCCAACGGTGACGAGGGCATATTTTCCCAAATGAGACCGGATGAGCAGGGGTTGGTCCTCGTAGTCACTGATGACACCAATCCCTTTGTTTCCCTTCATCTTCTGAATATCCAGCTCAAACTTGGACCGGAACTGAGCGTTCTCGATGTTGTGAATGTATCTTGAGAATCCTTCTGGATTGATCACAGCCATACCGCCCCGCCTTGTCCCGAGGTGGGAATGATAATCCGTCCCGAAAAACAAGTCGCTCACGCAGTCAGATTTGGATACAACTCCGAATAGCCCACCCATCATATCCTCCTTTGTAAAAGGGTGCTTTTTCGAATTCTGTCAGGACTTTGAATCTCAATAATCCTTTTCGAACAGAAAATGGATAGCGAAAAATGTCCTTTGATGAGTTTAATTTTTGATAAAAGAATTGCGATTGGCATGGACATTTTTCGTTTGAGAAATAAATATGACAAATTTCTGCTTTCGATTCAAGAAGAAAGTCGATGAAGAGACAAATTTCATCATTTTCTAAAGAAAGTCGGATATTTTGAAAGACTTCTCTTTCACGAAACCGTATGATAATATTCAAAAAATGAGAGAAAGATGAAAAAGCTCATCCTTTTTATCTTAGGTCTCCTTATTTTTTTCCCCTTCATGAACTCTTGCTTGGTGACTTTTGGAGATTTTCCTGGATATTCAGCTCCTTGGTACTCAATCAGAGACTATGAGTCCTTGGATTTGAAAATGGGAGGGACTCTCTCCTTGGAGAATATAGACGGGAATGTTGACATTTTGGGGTGGGACAAAGGTAAAGTTAAAATCAATGCGGAAAAAAGTATTCCTTTCTCTTCAGACAGAAGAGTGATCTGGCAACCCATCGGACGCTTTCTTCCAAAGATTGATATTGACCAAATCGAAGATTTTGTAAAAATTAAAACCCTACCCACTGAATGGGAAGAAAATAAGAGTGTTGTTGATTATTTTTTAAAAGTCCCCCGTCATATTTATCTCAGAGATATCGTCGCGAGAAGGGGAGACATCATCATTTCTGATTTATTCGGAGAGGCGTTTGTCGAGCTTGAACAAGGGGAGATTAAGGTCGATAACTTTTCAGGCTCTCTTCATGTGTCTGTTGGTGTGGGGTCAGTGGAAACAAGCCTTATGGATCTTCGGAAAGAGGATGAGATTAGGATATCCGCGGAAGAAGGGGATATCATTGTTTATCTTCAAAAAGATGTTCGGGCGCACATAGAGGCCAGCACTCTTGAAGGAGAGGTGACTAACGAGTTTAATCCTGAGGAGGGACCTTCCTCGAATAGAATTTCTTTTCATACCAGTGAAGAAGGAGCCTATATCTCCCTTTCCACTTCAAAAGGGAATATCTTAATCAAGAAAGTCCAAGAGGACAATGTGCAGATATTAGAGGTTGTAGATTCTTTTTTCTGAAGATATAATACTGTCAAACTCATTCAGGAAGATAAAGTGGACAAACACCATGGAAGGATGAACTCGACTGACTAAAGAGGGGAGGAAAAGCATGGAAGAGCATAAAAAGGTCATGCTGACCGGAAGTGCGGTTATCCTCCTGGTGGCAATTGTCGTTGTGGTTTATTACTTCTTCATTCGTGACAAGGCTAAAGAGTCCTTGCCTGCCCAAGAAGTGGTTGAGGAACAACTTGTGCCTGTTCAGTCCGAAGATTCGGTTGTTGATCCAGATACTGCAACTCCGCTTGAGGTTGAGCTCGATCAGAGCGATGAAGTCCTCAGGGGATTAGCGGGAGGATTGTCTCCTCATCAATCACTGGAGTCATGGTTAAAGAGTAAGGATTTGATTCGCAGGTTCGTGGCTGCGGTGGACAACATCGCTAATGGTTTGAGTCCTCGCTCTCAGATTGATTTTTTTGCTCCCAAAGGAGAGTTCAGAGCTATAAGAAGGAATGGTCGGTATTATGTGGATCCAAGGGGGTACAACCGGTATAATCTTGTGGCGGATGTTTTTGTCTCTCTGGATGTGATTAAAACCATTGAACTTTACAGACAGGCAAAGCCACTCATCCAAGAGGCCTATGCGGAATTAGGCTATCCAGATCAGGATTTTGATGACAAGATGGCGGAAGCCATTGTCGAGCTGCTTAAAGTCCCAGTCGTCCAGGGAGATATGCTTTTGGAACGCAAAGTGATATCCTATGCCATCGCTGATCCCGGATTAGAAAATTTGAGCGAAGCGCAAAAGTATCTTCTCCGTATGGGACCCGAAAATATTCGAAAGATCCAGGGTATGCTGCGCGAGCTTGGTACAACTCTGAAAATACCAGAGTATCTTCTTCCCCGGCCCCGAGTTTATATCCCTGTCGACAGATAATTTAAATCCTTTTTTAATTCATTCCCTAATAAAGCTGGTTCTCTTCCATTTTGGTTGGTTATTTTGTGACTACAATACGCGGAAATGGCATCTCTCCCTTCATATTTTGAGCGCCAGCCCTTCCTTGTTCTTCTCGGTGGATAAGCGAAGGACAGTGGGTGAGAAAACCGTATGCTCCGGCATTTGGATAAAAAAACACGCATCTTTTTCCCCAGCGAGCCCTCGGAGGGGGAACAGCTTCGCTTTCCCCCTTCCGACGCTCGCCTCGCTCCGCTTACGGCTCTCTGCCTCCCCTTCTCGGGCAGGACCATAACTCCTGCCCTGCGACCAAGGGGGCCTACCCCCTTGGAATCCCCATTGATTTGTGCCCACTAAACAGGCGACAAATCAGGAAAAAGATGCTCTGTTTCAAGCTCCGCTCTCCTCTCCTGCGGAGAGGAACCGTGCCCGCTCCGCCTTCAAACGGTTTTTTCCACCCAAAAGCCTTCGCAAAATAAAAGTACTGATTTCGCTGGGGCAAAAGTGGCGTGTTTTCGGAATCCACTGACCTGAGCTTTATTCGACTGGGTAATTGAGCTGAGCGCATACTTCCTGGCGCACCTTTTCTGATGAAAAGTATTCCATCAGATTTTTCCAGGATTTTTGAAGTCGGAGGAGATTCTGGAAGGGATTTTCCTCAGGAGGAGGTGTTATTCTGGCGAGGTGGATGTTTTTCAGGCACTCCATGGCCCCTCTCTTGTCTCCCTCACTCAAGTAATCCAAGGATAGCATGACGTTCGAGCGGAAAATTCTCTCGTCCAAGTCTTCTCTCAAGAATTCTCCTGGATAAATGCCGAGGTCCTCTGCGGTAATTTTCTCCATCCCTGGCAGAGGCTCCTGTGTGTCTAATTTTTTCTTTTCAAACACGAATCGATAGATGTCCTCTCTTACCTTTCTCCATTCGGGATGAGGTTTGGGGGGTGCGTCGTGCTTGATCGAGAGTTGATTATCCAGGAAAAATTTGAATCCGAACATCCTGGCGTTGATCAGGAAGTCAATATCCTCTCCTCGTGTGATTGAAGGATCAAAAGGGATATGCATGAACAAGTTTCGGTGAATGACGGCGTTTCCTCCGAAGACAAAAGGCGTTTCCTTGAGTCTGGGCTCTTGTCCGATAATCTCATTGAAAGCCCTGTTCATGCAATCGATTTTGTTCCAGTGTGTCATCCAGGGAGGAATGTCCTTATTGATCAAGAAGTCGTTATCCGGATTGATGTAGTAACCCGCGACGGCCAGCACATCATTGCCCTCGTGTTTTTTACCGATAAACTCCAGCGCCTTATCCATGAAAAGGGAATCCTCGAAGATTTCGTCATCATCGATCAGAACCGCAACCTCGGAACCCAAAAGATGAGCTGAGAAAAGGCAGAGATTTCGGATATTGGAATAGCCGTCGAGCTGTAAGAGTGGGATTAACTGCTCCTTGTGGTGTTGATTGAGTTGTTGATGAATCTTCGCCAGGTGGGAGTAGGAAAAGAAGAATGTTTCTGCTTCAGGTGCTGAGTCTTTCACGATTGTAGATATTCTCGCTTCAACTTCTTCCTGGATCTCCTGGGCTGTAGAAACGCCCAGGATGACTAGATTAAAATCTTTGTTCTCGAGGATAGATATGCTTTTCAGGGCACGGCCCAATGTTCCTTCTTCATCAAAAGGAGTCGGATGGTCATAGATGGAGTCCGTTTCTTTTATATCTTCAGACCTCTTTCGCCCCCAATAACTGGGTATCACCATTGTGACTTTCATTTTCGGGCTCCTTGATTTGGTAATGAACGTGTCTCTTTCAACATTTTTTCTAAGACTCCTTCCATTATTTGCACACCTTTTTCCCAGGCATATTTTTCCTCGACAAGTTTTCGAGCGTGTGTCCTGATTCTTTCGAAAAGCGTGTCATCCGTCATTAAATCCAGAATCCCTTGAGTGAATTCTTCGGGTCTATCCGCTAGGATGATGTTTTTCCTTTGCTGGGCGGGCACACCTTCTGCTCCCAAGGATGTTGAGACCACAGGACGGCCAATGGCCATAGCTTCCAGAATTTTTCCCCTGAATCCGCCTCCGAGCCTGACCGGACAGATAAAGACCCGGCCTTTTTTCAGGAACGGACGGACATCATCGACTCTGCCTGTGATAGTGACGGCTTGATCCTGGGAGAGACTCTGGATTTCCGGAGGAGGCGCCTGGCCCACTACTATAAATTTGACCTCGGGAAGCCGGGATTTCAACAGAGGCCAGATTTCGTTGGCGAAGTAAAGGACAGCATCCACGTTGGGATAGTGCAGGTAGTTTCCCACAAAGACAATATTCTTCTCTTTTTTAACAAAGTCTGAAAAGGAGAATTTATCCGTGTCCACTCCATGGGGGACCACAGCGATATCGAGTTCAGGTTCTATTTCCAGGAGTTCCTCTTTACCTTGAGGTGTCAGTGTGAGGACTTTATCCGCATTCCTGTATATGTCGAATTCGTATTTCTTCAATCCTTTGAGGTTGATGGCTTCTTTGAGTTTGTCGAAACCGAGCTTTCCATGACGGTAAGCTTTATGACGGGCCAGGTAGTAACATTCGTGGACGGATATGACCCGCTGGACTGGAGGGAGAAGTGTGTTTTTATGGAGAAACTGGCCCATGACAGAGTATTCGGCTATGACAAAGTCATACCTGTCTTTCCGGACCATTTCGGCAATGGTTTCAGCCATTCTTCGGGAACCATGGATTCTCAGGAAGTAATGGGGGATGGATGATGTGAAAAAGTCCCATGAGGCCCTTAAAGGGGAGCGTTTCGGTGGGAGGGGGACGAGTTGTAAATCATGACAAAAGGGCTCCACAGAAGAAATGTATTTTTTCTCTTCTTCCTTAAAGAATGCGGCCAGGGAGACAGTGTGGTCCCGAGAAAAATACTTCAAGCGGTTGTAGATGATGATCGGTCCGCCGATGACCTTTGAATGAGGGAATTCCTTGCAGATGAAGAGGATTTTCATGATGAATCCCGATTGTACTTGCTCAAGGTTCAACTTTCAAGGTCTGGCCGTTTCTCAATCCTTGATTGCGATGAGTTCTTTGATTTGTTTGATGATTTCTCTAACAGCTGTCTCTACGAGGACTTTTCCTTTTTTCTTGTTGGCGAGTGTCGGGTCTCCCCAGATTCCGGTGGGACTGTAATGGCCTTCTCCTTCAGGATTGCGGGTTAAGCCTCTTCGGCCAGGTCTCGAGTCGAAATCTTTAACCGCCTTGCTCATGTTTACTGTTTCTGGGGCGATGTAAAGCATCATGGACGTTTCTCCCTCGTCGGCATGTGTGCCGCCTTCCTGTTTCAGCAGTTCCTGTGGAACTTTTTTATCCACTTCGAGTATGTTTAGATACCAGAGCACTACACCTTCTCGAGCGAGCTCATCCGCTGCGCTCTTCAACGGTCGGAGAGTGGAGACTCCTGTATTGAGAATATAAAACTTCTTAATCCCATAACCGTTCATCGACCTGCAGATATCGATAATCACATTCTTGAAAGTTTCGGCTCGCAAAGAAACAGACCCTGGATATTCCAGGAAGGCTGGATAATACCCGTATTGCAGGGTGGGCAGAACAGCCACAGAGACCTCATCAGTTACTCGATCCTTGAGGTATTCTGCCGTGATGTAATCATTCTTGAGGAGAAGGTGCGGGCCGTGTTCTTTGGTCCGCGCTCCCAGGGCTATCATGACTACCTCAAACTGCTTTAACGTTTTTTCAGCTTCTATCCATGTCAGGTCTTCCAGGTTCACGGATTTAATTTCCTGAGGAGTGAGAGCATGAGGAATGAGTAAAAGAAGCAAGATGGCAATGGTTGATTTTTTCATCGAACTTCCTCCATAATTTGGGGTCGCATCTCAACATTCGACATTTTTCAGATTGATACTCTTTTTATTCTAAAAAATATTGATGATGAGTTCCATTGATTATTAATTACAAAATAAATGTCGAATGTTGAGATGCGACCCCTACCATTTGAAGGGTGATTCCAGGTCAAAATCAGGGATGAGATGGTCCTCCAGAGCAAAGGGCTCAGGTTGGAGAAACATGGTTTCAAAACCCAGATCCTCCGCTTTAGATCTAACCGCACTGTATTCTTCAGAGGATAAACCTCTCTGGATTTCTCGAGGGGCTCTATGACAGGGATGGTACTGGCTCATCAAACTCAGACAGACATAAGGACTGAGGTTGTGAGCGATCCATCCCAGGACCGCACTGGAGTCCGCAGCCTGTCCCGGAAGAACGAGATGCCTGATGATAAGCCCCTGGGTCGCCACATTTTCTTCCGAAAGACACAGCGTAGGTTGTTGACAGTACATTTCTTGAATAACCTGGTGTGCGTTGTGGAAATAATCCGGAGTTCCTGAAAACCGGCTGGCCAGTTCCGGAGAGAAGTATTTCAAGTCAGGAAGATAGATATCAATGATGCCATCCAAGCATTTTATGACTTCTGCCTTTTCGTAAGCATTGGAATTATACACGAGGGGAAGGCGAAGACCTTTAGTCCAGGCTATCCTCAAAGCTCTCAAGATAGGAAGGAGCATGTGAGTGGGAGAGACAAGATTGATGTTCAAGGCCCCCTTTTCTTGAAGTTCGAGGATCCTCTTGGCCAGTTCTTCATCCGCTGTCTGCTCTCCGTGATTGAGCCAGCTCAACTGGTAATTCTGGCAGTACAGGCATTTGAGGTTGCATCCGGAGAAAAAGATCGTCCCGGAGCCAGCGAGCCGGCCTGGGATTTCGATTTTTTCAATGTTCCCCTGAGAAAGGCCGCTCAAGACAGGCTCCTCGCCGTAATGAAGGAGAGTGTGGGATACAGAAGCCTGGTTTCCACTCTGGCAGAAGCCCTTCCCTTCTTTTTTTCTGTTGACTCCACATTCTCGAGGACAGAGCCGGCAGTCAGACTCGTGCACTGAGAGTGTATCCAGTGCTTGATGAATTCTCTCCAATTTATCTGTGATGTTCATTCGAGATCTATTGTCTTTTATGCGATTAACCTGTTTTGGTTCAGCCCTAGAAATAATGGGGTCGCATCTCAACATTCGACATTTTTCAGATTGGTACTCTTTTTATTCTAAAAAATATTGATGATGAGTTCCATTGATTATTAATTCCAAAATTAATGTCGAATGTTGAGATGCGACCCCTTTTTAGAGTTCTCTTCCAAAATTAATGTCAAATGTTAAGATGTGACCCCTTTTTACCTTTTTATTTTATGATGAATTTTACGACCAGAAATCCTCCAAAGAGAAGGATAAAAAACAGAATCGCAAGGAGGTTGAAATATTTATCGATGAAACTCTTGATTTCGGGTCCGAATTTTCGGAATAAGGCTGCAATGGCGAAGAAGCGGAGCGAACGGCTGATTGTTGAAGCGATGACAAAAAGAAAAAAGTTGAGCTTGAAAACTCCGGAGGCGATGGTGAAGACTTTATACGGAATCGGAGTGAATCCAGCGGCAAAAACGTACCAGAATCCGTATTCGTTGAAATTGACCATCACTCGATTGAAAAGGTTTTCTGAGAAACCTGGGATATACTTGAAGAAAAAAGAATCCACTGCTTCCCATATGCCGAAGCCAATCAAGTACCCGATCATCCCGCCTGTTACTGAGGCCAGCGATGTGTAGAAAGCGAACCGCCAGGATTTTTTTATGGCGCCCAGACAGAGAGCAATAAGAAGGGGGTCCACAGGAATGGGGAAAAAAGAACTTTCGGCCAGTGCAAGCAGAAAAAGGGCTAAAGGGCCGTACGGGGTGTCCGCCCAGTGCAGCATCCAGTCATAGAGTTTTCTGAATAATTTCATCGGTAATGGATGTGAAAATATTTTTTAACGTGCGGTGCTGCATTGTGTCGTGGTCTGTTGAATCGGTGTGAAGCGGAGTGACAGTGATGTACCCTTCTTTAATCACCATAACATCGCTGTTCTTGTCGCCAATGGCTTTCGGGTTTCCCGTGCCAATCCAGTAGTAGGTCCTTTTCCTGGGATCCTGTTTTTCGATTATTTCCGGATCGTATCTTTTCTGCCCCAGCTTGACAATCTTAATTCCCCGGAAAGGTGGGGGAGGGATGTTGATGTTGAGAGTCTGATTTTCAGNNCGATCTTAGCGGCAAAATCAAAATGATACTGGTGGTTTTCATCCGGAAGAAGAGAGACGGCCAGGGATGGGATCTGAAGGAAGGCTCCTTGGATGGCACCTGCCACTGTGCCTGAATAGGAAATATCCTGCTGGCCCAGGTTGGGTCCTCTGTTGACGCCTGAGATGAGCAAGGAGGGCTTTCGGGGCAGCAGCTTCTGTGTAGCCAGATAAACACAATCAGCCGGAGTCCCATCCACCGCGAATACCCTGGCTTTCATTTTTTTGACCCGCAACGGGTGGTGAAGAGTGAGAGCTAGAGAAGTGGCACTTCTTTCCCTATCCGGAGCAATGATGTGGATTTCTCCTGTGTCTTTCAGATGCCTGGAGAGAGACTCTATCCCTTCTGCGAAAAATCCATCATCGTTGGTCAGGAGTATGAGTGGCTTCATGGGTTTCACTTTTATCCTCGGCTGTTGTTTCGAACTTTTTAGAGCAGCAATATCTGAGTAAACAGCCAACCGAGAAGAAGCATTTTATCATGGGATGATGCGGATTGAAACCTCATGATTAATCTTGAGGCCTAGCTCATGTGTCTTCCGATCTCAATGATGACCTGGAACTCCGTCTTGCCATCTTGTGTCACCCGTCCTCTTTGCTCTTTTATTTTGAACCATGACACTGGCTTTTCTTGATGAGCCTCTGATACGACTGCTTGAACAGCATCTGAAATTCCTATGTTGGATATCCCCACTCTCTCGATAATTTCGTATGATCTGGACATTTAGATTCCTCCTTTCAGGATTTAGCATTTTTTTTAAGATCCTTAACTCCAATGAATTGAAGCATTTTATTGATATCTGTCGTGGGTTGCTGACAGGAGAAGTTCTGACAGACGTAAGCAGTAGCCTTGCCTTCAATGCTTGTCATCCGGGAAGTAAAGGGAGCCATCTCGAAGATTGCTGATGGGTCTTTGTCTGTGGGAATAAAGAGAACAACTTTATTCGGAACAAATTCAGTCCGCAAAGCTTTGAACATGGCTTTCGTGTCAGCTGCTTCCGTGTCTCCGACAATAACAACTTCGTATGAAGGTCCGATTCCGAAACTAACCGCCGCCATCATTTGGGTGAATGCGGAAGGAGAGAGCTCGATATCTTTTGAATAGATACGTCCCGTTTGAGATGCCTTTTCCTCAAGTTCCGGATTGGAGGTCAATCTAGCCAGGCGGAGAAGGTTGAACATTTCTATTGAATTTCCGGATGGAATCGCTCCATCGTATAATTCTTTTTGACGGAGAGGAAGTTTTTCACCATCATCAGGAGTGAAGTAGAATCCTCCATCTTTGTCATCCCAAAAATGTTTAATGAGGATTTCATTCAACTCCAGAGCTTCTTTCAAGAAGCGAGGGTCAAATGTCGCTTCATACAGCTCAATCAGGCCCCAGNNCAATCAGGCCCCAGATGAGGAAGGCATAGTCATCCAAGAATGCTGTGATGGAAGACTGCCCTTCCCGGTACCGATGGAACAGCCTGCCTTGCTTATCGAGCATGTTATTCAGGATGAAATCTGTTGCTTTTTGAGCAGAGTGCACATAAGTAGGCTCATCGAAGGCCGCAGCGGCTTTGGCCAGAGCCGCGATCATCAGGCCATTCCAATCGACAAGGACTTTATCGTCCTTGAGAGGACGAATTCTTTTCTCTCTCGTTTTGAAAAGAGATACTCGGATGCTTTCCAGATGATGGCTCAGGGCTTCCGGACTCAACTTTAACTCAGACGCAATCTCTTCGAGAGATTTCTTTAGATGTAGAATATTCGTTCCGGTCTTTCTCCCCGTGGCTTCTTCAGTGAAATTCCCGACATTTTCTACATTGAACACGCTCAAAGCTAAATAAGCTTCCTCCTTACTGAGGATCTTCTCTAATTCATCGCTCGTCCAGAGATAGAATTTTCCTTCTTCGCCCTCGCTATCTGCGTCCTCAGCCGAGTAGAAGGCTCCTTCAGGAGATGTCATATCTCGGAGAACATAGGTAAAAATTTCTTCAGCTGTGTTTTTGTAGTCGTAGTTACGAGTGACGTGAAAGGCTTCGGTGTAGGCCATTGCCAGCAAAGCTTGGTCATAGAGCATTTTTTCAAAATGAGGCACAAGCCATAGAGCATCCGTGGAATAGCGGTGAAAGCCGTAGCCTATGTGGTCAAAGAGGCCTCCTCTGCGCATAAATTGGAGCGTCTTTTCTACCATGTGAAGAGCATTGTTAGTGCCTGTTCTCTTCCAGTCGCGGAGCAGAAAAAAAAGGGTGTGAGGAGCAGGGAATTTCGGGGAAGTGCCGAATCCGCCGTGTTCTGAGTCGAACTGCTGCTCAAGCTGATGATAGGCGGTGTCAAGTGTATCTTCCCTTGGATCTTTGCCTTGACCGCTTGTGGGTGACTCTTGGAGAGAGGTAACGATCTTATCCGCAGAGGTTTCAAGCTCTGAACGGTTGTTCTCCCAGAGTTCCTGGATGTGGGGAATGAGTTCCTGCATACCGAGTCGACCAAACCGGTTTTCTTTGGGGATATAAGTGGAGGAGAAAAAGGGCTTTTTATCCGGAGTCAAGAAGATCGTCAACGGCCAGCCACCGCTTCCTGTCAGGATTTGGCAAACTCTCATGTAGACAGTGTCAATGTCGGGGCGTTCCTCCCTGTCGACCTTGACAGAAATGAATACTTCATTCATTAATCTGGCTACTTCTGGGTCTTCGAAAGATTCTCTTTCCATCACGTGGCACCAGTGGCAGGTGGCATACCCGATCGAAAGAAATACCGGCTTGTTTTCTTTTTTCGCCCGTTCGAAAGCTTCTTTTCCCCAAGGATACCAATCCACCGGATTATGGGCGTGCTGGAGCAGGTAAGGGCTTTTCTCGTGAATTAGACGGTTAGTGAATTTTTCTTTTTTTGGGTTCACGGTTCACGTGCGGATCATGATCAGGAGCATTTTAAACTGGCGAAGTGCTTTGAGAGCGTGGGGTTGATGGGCGGGCATGATCACCATTTCGCCTTCTGTTACTCGGATGGGATTGCCAGAGATTGTGACCTCCACTTCACCGTCCAAACAGAAGACCAGGGCATCGAAGGGGGCGGTGTGTTCACTCAAACCCTGTCCTTCGTCGAATGCGAACAGCGTCACTGTTCCTGTTTTTTTGGAGATTATTTCTCGGCTGACCACTGAGCCTTCCTGGTAACCTATCATATCGACGATCTTTATGGCCTGAGCTTTTAGTTTCTCCGTGGTATTCTTTTTTTCGTTTTGATTCATTTTTTCTCCTTGGTTCGCAGCCTTTCTTGGACCTCTTTGCTTCTTAATTCCAGAATCGCATCAGTAGCGATCCATTTGGCGGCTTTCGAATCCATTTTTTGAATCTCTTCAGCGACTTTTATTGCTTTCTCATTCAAGATAAGGTTTCTTTTGCCGATCTGCCTGAGTGCCCAATTCACCGCTTTTTTCACGAAGTTTCTTTGATCTGTAGATTCCCGCTTGATAAAAGGAAAAAATTTCTCAAATGGGCGATCCTCGGCTCTCTTGTCGCTTACAGAAAGCCTGGCCATGAGAACAAAGCCAGCTCTTTTCACGAACTCTTCTTCTCTCTGACTCCATTCTGTGGCTTTGGGATAGGCAAATCGGGTCTTCTCGAAAAGATTCATGCAGCACTGGTCACAGATTTCCCAATAGTCGAAGCCTTTCACCCATCTTTCCATCTGATGTTCAGTCACTCCCGCAGGCTCGTCGATCATACCCGCCAGAATCCTGGTTTCCCGGATGTCTGATGCCCAGAGCTTTTGAGCAAGGTTTCGGTTTCTTCCAGCTTCTTTGGCGATCTTCCTCAGATTCGGAATGGATACGCCGAATGTCTTCTGTGGTGTGATCCCGTATCTGGCCATGCCTTCGATGGCTTTGGGATTTGAGAGTGCTTTGAGCTTTTTTATGATTTCATCATACGTCACTTGCCTACCTCTCTCATCAAGAGTCTCAAGGCCTGGACTCCGGAAAATCAGGATCGAATGTCACTTCGCTAGTCTTTTGTGGGAATGAGGCTTATTGAGTTGATCCTTTTATTTCTGGTTTTTTGAAAGAAAAATGGTCGGGACGAGCGGATTTGAACCGCCGACCCCACGCACCCCAAGCGTGTGCGCTACCAGGCTGCGCCACGTCCCGACCAGAAAGAGTTATTATAGCAAATCAGG
>JABAOH010015612.1_pt1 | contig 14977 bp, 10 predicted proteins | sample 7062181 | NCBI WGS metagenome assembly JABAOH01 (sample SAMN14538630, study PRJNA623070) | marine sediment metagenome | biome: marine biome [ENVO:00000428]; feature: marine pelagic biome [ENVO:01000023]; material: deep marine sediment [ENVO:00002113]; isolation source: pool of 5 deep marine...
AGGTGAATGCAAATGACATAGGTAATAATACCTGGGATGATGGTTATCCTTCAGGTGGTAATTTCTGGCACGACTATAAAAGAGAAGATTTTGATGGCGATGGTATTGGTGACACACCTTATCCTATTCCTGGTGGTGACAATGAAGATAGGTACCCTTTGATATATCCATGGTGGGAACCAAAAGCACCAATAATAGATGGTCCTTCAAGTGGTAAACCAGGAGGAGAAATTTGTTTTACATTCAATTCTACAGACCCAGATGGTGACGAAGTTAAGTATAGAATAAATTGGGGTGATGGTACAATTGTTGAGACAGGTTATTATCATTCTTGTGTACCAGTAGAAGTTTGTCATACTTGGAATGAAAATAATACATATACCATATTAGCCAGAGCAGAAGACATTAGGGGTTATAAGGGTGATTGGTCTGAATTTAAAATTAAAATATCAAATCCAAGAACCAGAACCTTTTTGAGATTCCTGGATATGTTTCCAATACTGCAGAGAATATTAAGCTATATCCTATAAGATTAATTATTATCTAACTATGATTTACCTCTCAGACTAATTCCAAAGGCTTCTGATAACTTCAGATTCAAGATAGGTAATTAGTCATGAGTTATTATTTCGGTTTATCTGAGTAGGTTCTGATAAGTCAGTATTATGATTTTTTCTAATTTTTACAATAAAGACATACATTTGTACAACTTTTTAATGAAAACTGTTATATTAACTATTAAATATTAAAAGTATAGAAAAATATGAGGAAAATATTAACAATAATATTAGTAGGGCTTTTTTTTTCAGCCAATCCTGTTGTAATATCTTGTACAGTATTTCATGCATCAAATGAGAGTATGGCATTTGGAGGAAATAATGAGGACTGGTCCGATCCTGATACTTATATCTATTTCATTCCCTCAACTGATACTGAATATGGTAAGGTTATTGTAGGCTACACTGGTAGTTATTGGATACAAGGAGGTATGAATGAAAAAGGTTTATTCTGGGATGGTCTAGCTTGTCCCTATCTTGAAGTTTTAAACTCTACAGGTAAACCGTATTATCCAGGTAATATTTTTGATTATATTCTAAGCGTTTGTGATATTTGTGATGAAGCATTGGATATACTTGATCAATATAATATGAAAATACTTGAAAGGGCTCAGGTTCTCTGCGGTGATCGATATGGAGATTCATTTATTATTGAAGGCGATATTATTCATAATAAGAATAAATATTATCAGGTTGCAACTAATTTTTATTTATCTCAACACCCTGACCCTCCATATCCATGTTGGAGATATAATACTGCCTTAGCTATGTTTGAGAGTCATGGAGCAGATAATTTATCATTTGATTTTTGTGCAATGGTATTAGATGCTGTTCATCAGGAAGGTGCCTATCCAACTCAGTATTCGACTGTCTATGATTTAAAAAATCAATTAATCTATGTTTATTATTATCATAATTTCAATCATGTTAAAGTTTTTGATCTCTCTGAAGAACTTATGCTTGGTTATCATGCATATTCAATTCCGGATTTATTCGAAAAACCTCCAGAAAAACCGGTAAAACCCAGTGGACCGAGTAATGGAAAATGTGGTGAATCATATACGTTTTCAACAAGCTCTTTTGATGTATATGGGGATGATATATATTATCTATGGGATTGGGGGGATGGTGAATATTCTGATTGGCTTGGACCTTATGAATCTGGAGAAATTGTAGAATCATTTCATATCTGGAATAATATCGGTATCAATAAAGTGAAGGTAAAAGCTAAAGATATTTATGAATGTGAAAGTGATTGGTCTGATCCATTTAGAATTACTATTCCAAGAGCCAGAACAACCAACAATTTGTTTTCAAGATTTTTTGATATATTTCCAATGCTGCAGAGGTTGTTATCCTTTTTATATTAATGAATATTTAATACTTTAGCAAATTCTGTACGATATAAGGTTAATATGGGATAATATGGTTAAGAAGAATGAAATAATAATTGTGTTGATAGTTATTGCTATTATTGTGGCATTTATAATTGTTTTAAATATTATCTGGGGTCCTAAATATGGTTGTTATGCTGAGAAATTAGATGAAGAACCTGATAGTTATGTTAATATTACTGAGTATCAGATGCAACAGTTTCCACATTTGAAAGAAGCCATATTAACTAATATAACAATAGATATTTCTTATGAAGAATTAAATAAAATAAGAGATTTTCTTGATAATAATGATACACAATGTATAAAATATCAGAATGATTTTTATAAAATACGATTCTTATACAGTGAAGGTGTATAAACTGAATAACTCTTTTATTCGCATTCATTAATATGTTTCCAATACTGCAGAGAATATTAAAATATTTTTTATGAAGAAGAACTTCTAAGTCAAAGCCCCGATTAGTCTTATTATATTTAGAAACTAGATGAAAATATTTGCCTTCCTTAGTTATTTAAATAACTATTTTGATTACCCGCCTGCCATGATATCAATTGCACTTGCAATAGTTGCATTTATTGTTGGAGTAATATTTCTTTGGAAGGGTTCAGATGTCCTCTGTGAAGGAACTTCAAAAACTGCAGCTCAACTTGGTGTTTCAGCATTAATTATTTCTGTTTTACTTGTAGGATTTGGAACATCAGCTCCAGAGTTTGCAATATCTGTTGGGGCAGCATATCAGAAAAATTCAGCAATTTCTTTGGGAAACATCATTGGTTCGTGTGTCGCAAATTTATTGCTTGTCCTTGGTGTTGCTACAGTTATTCGTCCAATAAAAGTTAAAAAAGGAATAATTCGTCGAGAAGCACCAATTATGTTAGGTGCAACATTTGTTTTGTTATTAATATCATTTTTCGGACTCTTGGATGAACATCATATTATTGGAGGAATTTTGTTTTTAATATTTTTTGTTTTATTTGTTTATTTCTTTATTCTTTGTGCAAAAAAAGAAAGAGATAATTCAATAAAATATAATAATAGTAATACAGTAAAACACATTCTATTTATTTTCATAGGAATCATTGGTGTTGTTGCAGGTGCATGGCTTCTAATTGAATCAGCAATTATTATTGCAGATTTTTTTGGAGTACCACAATTTATTATTGCAATTTCAATTGTTGCTGTTGGAACATCTCTACCTGAATTGGTAGTTTCATCAATGGCTGCATACAAAGGTGAATCTGATATTGCAGTTGGTAATGTTTTAGGTTCAAATGTTTTTAATATCTTATTGATCCTAGGTGTTGCTGCCATTTTTATTCCACTTAATGCAAATCTACCAGAATCAATTGCCCATTTAGGGATTCTACTTGCTATTTCTTTGATAATGATTCCCATATTTTTTACTGGTAAGCAAATAACGCGCCTAAAAGGATTATTTATGTTAGTTATTTACTCCATATTTATGTGGTACACATTCTTTGGTTATCAACTAATCTTTAAAATATAAAATCAAACTCTATAAATAGTAAATTTATTATTAGTTGTTCCAAATGACTAAGAGAAAATCTAGTTACAAAAAGGAGATTTTACCAATTATTTTCATGGGTGTTTTATTTATATTAGTTCATAGTTTGGCATTACTCGTAACAGCGCCCTTTGTAAAAGCAGGTGTGCAACCAGCTTTTGAAGATCCAAACAATCCTATAAATATTGTTGTTATTTTTGTAATATTGATTATATTTACAGTAATAATTTTATTAATAGCAAAATACTGGAAAAAGAAATTAATACAACTGTTAATACTTGGAGCAATTGGATATACTTCTGCATATCTTTTTTATCCATTGTTATCACTTGTAATTCCTACATCTTTTTCAACAAATATTCCTATTGGAAAAAATTATTATTTTATTATACCTGTAGCTGGAGTATTAGCAGTTGTCCTTGCAATAATTTTAATTTATATTTTATATAAATTCCCTGAATGGTATGTAATTGATATGTCAGGAATCATTGTTGGAGCAGGAGCCATTGCAATATTTGGTATGTCACTTGGAATTTTGCTTGTAATAATACTTCTTTTTATTCTAGCAGTTTATGATGCAATCTCTGTTTACAAAACAAAGCATATGATTGATCTTGCAGATACTGTAATGGATTTAAAATTACCTATTCTTCTAGTTATTCCAAAAATTAGAAAGTATTCACTTATTAAAGAGACAAAAAGCCTAAAGGAAAAGATAAAAGGGGATCAGGAGCGAGAAGCCTTTTTTATTGGTCTCGGAGATGTTGTAATGCCCGGAATACTTGTAACTTCAGCCTTTAATAATATTGAAGATGGACTGATAATATCTGCATCTGTAATTATTGGAACACTTATCGGCTTTACAATACTTATGGGATATGTTATAAAAGGAAAACCTCAAGCAGGGCTTCCACTACTTTGTGGTGGTGCAATAGCAGGGTACATTATATCAAGTCTTATTTTTTTTGGTGAATTAAAAGGAGTATAGCATTTTCATTTTAAAAATTAGTAATTATCCTTAAAACCGCAGTATTCGCACCATATTTTTCCATCAAAATGATTTAAAGGTTTTTTACATTTTGGACATATCGTTTTTTCTAAAAAATGCTCCAGCCAAACATCTCTAACTTGTGGAACAGTTTCATTTTCAATTCTTTTTAACATGTCTTTAAGTTCCAGTGTTGTTGCATATTTTTTTAAATTTGAATAATTTAACCTGCTAGGTCTTTGTGGAATGCCTGAATCATAATAGACAGTTTGAAAAGAGGTACTTTCTCCTGTTGGTTTACGTTTTAAAATAATTGCAGCAATAATAAAACCTGAAACAAGACCACCTAGATGGGCAAAATGAGCAGTTTCAGAAAATAAACCTGAATAAGATTCATACCAGACAATTACTGTTTCTAAAATTGCAAAAATAATTACTGCATACATCACCTTTATTCTTGTAATAAACATAATACCGATTGGAATCGGCATAACAATTTCATCTCGTGGATAGGAATAGGCAAATGCGCCCATAATTCCAAAAATTGCACCAGATGCACCTATTAAAGGAATTATGTTTCCAGGTGCCTCAAGATTTAAAAATGCATGGGTTAGCGTTCCACAAATACCTGTGATAAGATAAATAATTAAGAATTTATTCCAACCAATTCTCTGTTCAAATGCCATTCCAATGAAAAGAAAAATAAACATATTTCCAAAAATGTGTGCAAAACCTCCATGAATAAACATTGAGGTAAAACCTGTATAAATCTGTGGTAAGTATTCAGGAGTTAAATAAATCGATCTAAAACCTAAACCTCCAAGACAATTATATTCACCAGCAAATCCATCACATCCATAGATTATTTCATAAGTATAAATTAATGTAAAAATAAAAATTATAATATTTGCAACAATCAAGGCATATGTTACCAAAATTTTTTTTACATAAGATATTACCAGTGCTCCTATCATAACACCTATACAAAAAATTGATGCCCAATGTTGTGGTATTAAAACTATGTCCATTTTCTGTTTCTCCAATCTCGAGCAATAAGAGCAAAAGTCAGGGTAAATAGAATTACTATATAAATAGTGTTTTTATTATTAATAAAAGATTCTTGCTCTTTGATATTGCTAATTTTTGGAGCATTTAGATTCCAATCATAATAAAAAACTTGGGCATAATAATTTGCAACATCCGAACTTTCAATTATAATTCCTGCCTCTCGATTTTGTGTAACAGAATTTTCATTCCAATTGATACTAGAAATAAGAACTGATCTATTATCAACAACCATTCCTTTATTGTGAATATTTGAAAAAATTGACCAATTTGAGTAAATAAATTTTACTTTGATTCCGTTTTCCTCTAAAAATTTCTTTGTTATTTGACAATTTTCATTTGTATCAGTAAAAGCTGGATTAAAATTTAAAATTACCTTAATATCAACTCCAGAATTTGATTTATTTACTAAGGATAATACAAATGGATTTATTTCTTCAGACCAGTTTTTATAGATATAAAGCTGCTCAATAAGAATACTTTCTTTTGCTGAGCCTATTAAATTTCCGATACCTTCATAACTTGTATCAGGTGAAAGAACTGGTATAATTGTAAAATTACCAAAGAACTTTTTTGATTCAAATTTAGGTTTATAATTTCCTTTGAAACTATATTGATTTATGTCAAGGTCAGATGAAACCTTAAGTTTCATATCATAAAATGAGTAACTATCACAACGCTTGTAATTAAAATCATCTTGGAAAACATTTGAAAAAAATCTAGAAATTGTATCATTTCGAATAATTACTCCCCACTCTCTATTTCCATAAGTAGGATTTCTTGGAATTCCGTTATCTACCCAATTGCAGCTTTCAATAATGGTTGTTTTATTATCAATTACAATATACTTTGCATGATTAAATCGATATCTTGAATAAACATTTTTTTCTTTATCATTAACAATGAATCTAATATTTCCTCCATAATTTGTGATTCTATTAAGAATAAATCTTTGTTCTTTGCTGATACCTCCAATGGGTGATCCTTCAAGAAAAATATTAACTGATACATTTCTAATTAATGCAAAAATAATTTCATCACACAAAAAGGAATTTGTAAACTCATAAATATTGAGAAAAATTGATTCATTAGCTCTTTTTAGTTCATTAACAATTGCTTCATAACTACAGTCCGGGGAAACAAATGTTTGAATCTCTCCAAAAACATTTAATCTTTCATATGGAAAACTTGATTGACCAATTCTAAAAATCCTATTATTTATCCAATCCTTTGATGAATTTGTGTCAATAAAGCGACCTGATTTATCTATGTTTCTTTTAAGTATTACACCTTCCCTGCTTCCATTAATAGGGACTTTAAACCAACCTTCACCCGTATAATCGGTCTCACCATATACTAAAACATCGATAGTGTGGTTGAAAGAATCTTTTAAAGCAATAACTCCTCCTAAATTGCTAAATTTTACAGTTTTTGATTGCATTTGGCCAATATTTTCTATTGAATCATAATTATACTCAAAATCGGGTATTTGACCTGTTTCACGCATATAAGATCTTGCATTTTCTGTTAAAACTATACTTTCGTTTGCAGGAATAATTGTTCCTTTAGGAAAAACGATTTTTATCTGTTTTAATTTAGAATTTAAAGGATTATTTGTTATGTACCAGCCAGAAATATTATAATTTTCTTTTGAAGGATTATGGATTTTTACAAATTCATTATGAAGACTTGGGTGGGAATAATAATATACTTGTGTTATTAGAATATCTCTACCGATTTTATTTGGATTCGAATTAAATATTTCTATTTCAATTGAAAGTTCGTTATTTTCTTTGCTAAGTTCATCGATCTTTTTTTCTATATCTGCGATTACAAAAATTGTATGGTTTCGGAAAGCAATGTTTTTTGTATCCCATAAAATAGATGGATATTTTTGATATTTCCCTATTGACGGGTAATTTTTGCTACCAATAATATGAGATTCATCTATTAAATCACAATAAAAAGTTACGTTCACATTTGTTGCATTAATATTTCCTTGGTTTTTGAAAAAGGCCTTAATTCTAACAATTTCACCTTCTCCAAATCTGCAAGTTTCTGAATTTTTCTCATTGTAAAATTTTATATTTCTAATAGTTAAATCTGGTATAAGGATTTCAAATTTTATCTTGATTTCATAAGAAACTCCAAGATCAATATTTGAAGTAGCTGAGATAATTACATAACCATCAATGGATTCAATATATCTATTTGGTTTAATATTTAGATTAACAAATTTTGATTTACTTGGATTGATACCTATATTTTTTTGATTTAAACATGCATGCAGATTCTGAGATATTTGAACGATTTTTAAATCGTATATGTCAAAAAAATCCCCAGTATTTTTTATTTGAATGGACACATTAAGTGTTTCATTTTTTCGTAGTTTGAAACTTGTATTTTCACAAAATATTTTAACTTCGTATATCCCAGGTTTTATTGTCAAATTATCTATTTTATGTATTAAGTTTTCATTATCATCTAAAAATTTAAGAGTATAATTTGTACCAACAGATGAGGCAATTTTATAATATCCTGATTTTGTTATAAGGCCTTCATCAATGTTATTATTTTCAGTTAGATAAATTCCAGTAATTATTCCTGAATTGTTTTCAATAACTGCTGTTTTTCTTTCTAAAAAAGTGTTATTTGATTTTATTATTCCTATTGCACAACCACCAGTTGTTCCGTTTTTATTTGATTCGTCCAAGTCAAGAAGATTTATTTCTTTTACGGTTTCAATTAAATTTTTTTCATTTTTTGCTTTCACTATTAGATATGCATTCTTATTTTCTTTTATATTCTTATTATATTCATTGTACTCTTTTTTAAAACGTATATATTGCCAGTCTGACCAGTTCCCAAATTGATTTGTTTGGGCAATATCTGTATAGTAATAAGAATATTTCCAAGAGCTTCCATCCCAAGTCTGACTTGCAGGGTAATTACTTGTAAAATTTCCAACAATATATGATTTTATTTGGTAGGTTTCATTGGGTAGATAATTTGTTAAATTTAATTTAATCCCAAAAGCAAGACTATATTCTGAATTATTGTAAATTTTAGGAATATATTTTGGATATAATTCGATGTCTAAACTTTGTTCTTTTAGTATTTTATTAATACAACCTGGTGTTGGAGATTTGCTCTCAAAAAAATCTACAGATGAATTATTAGTATCAATATTAATATACCTCGAAAGAGAGTTTCCTTCTAATACTTCATTAGTAGGAAGTCCTGGAACATCTGAAAAGTCTTCAATCCATTCGACGGCATCAATAATCATTCCTGTTTCATTTTTTAAAATGATTTTATCCCCACTATTTCCTAAACCGTTACCTATGCTTGAGTCATCAACAAAAAGTTTTATTGTTTGATTTGGAATTGAAAAATTCTCATAGATTTTTGTCTCGTGATCAGCAATAATGGCATACCCTTTTGAAGGAATAATTGTAGAACCATTGCCATTATTAAAATCTCCTTCTAAAAAGTCCTCTGCAGAGTTGTCAGTTATGGACCAACCAGAAATATTTATTGAATAATTAGTTGGATTAAATAATTCAATCCACTCATAATAATTATCATTTAAGACTGGATCATACATAATTTCATTAATTATAATTTTTGAAGAAGACGTTCCTGAAATCATAATTACAAGGAAAAATACGAAAAATAAAAAGAGGGCGGGGAGGGATTTGAACCCCCGTATGCGGATCTGCAGTCCGCCACATAACCACTTTGTTACCCGCCCCTGTAGAGCGGGTCTTAAATACACTAATAGTTTTTGAAGCTTACTATTAAAAATCATCAATTATTCTTACCCTTATTTTATGATAAAATGTTTGTGTGATAAATTAAGACAAAACCTAGATATTTTTGTAATTCTTTGTTAAATTATAAAAATAGAATAGCTTTTTTATTTTATAAATTGAAGCAATCTCTGCAGTATCGGAAACATATCAATAAATCTAAACCATAAAGAACTATAGATTATTCGGTTTCTAGGCATAGTTACTTTAAGTGTATTTTCAGGTCCATCTAAACCATTTATATCTTGTGCATTAGCCTTAATAGTAAATGTCCCTCCCGAATTCCATGTGTGGCTCAAAACCACATCTGTCCCTGAAGGATTCAATCCTGTAGTATCAGAATTACCATCACCCCAATCAACGATATATTTAACATCATCCCCATCTGGATCAACGGCATTGAATGTGTAATAATACTCTTTTCCAGTATCTCCATTTGTTTTACCTGATATTTCTAGGGCTTCTGGTGCTTGATTTCCTAGATCTATTTCATGCGTATTTTCGAGTCCCTCTAAACCATTTACATCTTGTGCCTTAGCAGTAATAGTATATATACCTCCAGAATTCCAAGTATGATTAAGAACTACATCAGTACCTGAAGGATTAAATCCAGACGTATCAGAATTACCATCACCCCAATCAACAATATATTTAACATCATCACCATCTGGATCAATGGTATTAAATGTAAAATCATACTCAGTTCCAGGTTCACCAATAACTGGACCATCAATAACTGGTGCCCCTGGTGTTTGATTTTCTCCAACAACAGTCAGAGTTCTTGTTATTGAACCAGATATACTGCAAATTGCAGTAACTTTTAAAACATCTCCATCCTCCGTTTCAACAGTATAATTATATGTAAAGGTTGATGTTGTAGGTTGACTGGAATATTGTTCAGACAAATAAAGAACATCATTTTTTTTGATATCCACTTGTTCAATATAATGAGTATTTGGATCACCTGTATTATGAGTAATTGTAACATTCAAATTCTGCTCGCCAAAATCATATTCAAGCTGCATATCCTCTGGAGTATGAGCAGACACTTGCATTGCTAAAAAGGGTGCAATTACTAGCATTATTATTATAATTAAATTTTTACCTTTTATCATATTTTTCACATCCATAATATAATTTTTACAAATTATTCAACTAACCCGAATACGACTGACTTCGCCCGTTGTTCCAGTAGGTCCAAGCGTTTCTGATGTAAGAACATAAACCTCTCCCTCTTTATCCTGGCCAAAACCAAGGAGGTATGGGATAGATACATCATCCATTTTAAACTCATATCTTATGAATCCAAATTTCTCTGTTTCCTCAAGATAAAACAGACGAGGTTTAGGTGGAAAAAAACCATCGCTCCAATCACCAAAAATATATTTATCCTTTAGAACAGGATTTATATTACCATGATAAACGTAACCTCCCACAATTGAACGCCCAATACCATGACTATATTCAACAATTGGATTTGCTAAATCTTCAATATCTATACCCAATTCATCTGACAGTTCAGGATCAAACTCATGGAATCCTTCCATGATACGCCATCCATAATTTTTTCTTTTTTCCATAATATTCAATTCCTCGAACTTATTCTGACCAACATCAGCAACATAGAACCTATTTGATTCTTCATCATACGAAAATCGCCAGGGATTTCGAAATCCATATGCATATATCTCATCCCTTCCATCCTCACCAACAAAGGGATTATCAGGGGGAATTGAATATGGTGAACTACTGTCAACATCAATACGTAAAATAGATCCTAGAAGATTCGACTTATTTTGACCATTACCGATTTCACCATGAACATCATCAGCGCCACCACCATCACCTAACGCAATGAAAAGATATCCATCTGGACCAAACAATAGCTGACCGCCATTATGATTAAACTCAGGTTGATTCACCTTAAGTATTATTTTTTTAGAATTAGGATCAGCAATATTTTCATTTTCACTGGAAACATGATATTCAGCAATTATTGAAGTATGGTTATAATTTTCATCTTCTGCAGGTGCACTATAGTAAACAAAAAATCTACCATTGTTCTCATAATCAGGATGAAACACTAGTCCAAGAAGCCCTCGTTCATCAAAATTCTCCCTTAAATTAACCATTTTATCGCTTACATTTAAAAATGGTTCAGATTGTAATATTCCATTTTTTATAACGTGTATCAATCCAACTTGATCAACAATAAATAATCTATCAGTCCCATCCTTTGGATATGTAAGATCCACTGGAGAATTAAAACCTTCTGCAATAGACTCAAAATTTACTTTAAGATCGGATTTAATATTGACTCCAAATATTCGACCAGTTCCCTTTATATTTTTTTCAACCTCAAAATCTTCTCTTGATCCAGCTTTAACAGTTATTAACACATCTCCAAGAGCAAATATAAAACCAGAACGAACTGTTATTGAACCACCAGCTGGTATCTTATCAATTCTTCCTACACGTTTTTGATTTAGTAAACCAAATATTCCACCAACTGCAGATATCTCCCAATTAATATTTTCTGCTTCTTCCTCGGCAATGTTTTTTATCTCAGCATATATAGAAAAAATACCACTTGAAACTTCGCCAATTTCAATTTCACCAGTTGCTTGCTGACTCTCATTTACTGTTAATGATTTCGTTAAAGAACCAAAAAGGCTACAAATAGCTTTTACCGTTAAGACATCTCCATCTTCTGCTTCAATTTCAAATATGTAAGTATATTGAGAGTTTGTTGGTTGAGATGTATAATTATGGGTTGAATGCAATTCTCCATTTTTAGAAATCTCAACTCTAGTAATAAAATGTGTGTTTGTATTTACTACTACATGAGTAAAAGTTGCAGATAATTCTTGATTTACATAATCATAATTTAACAACATATCTTGTGGTGAGTGAGCTGATGTAAATATTTCATTTACATTTATTGATAATCCAATTAAAATAAAAAAGCTTATAATTATAAATAATCTTATTTTCATATTCTTTAACCTCCCATTCTTTGTAACAGTATTATAATATTTGAATATAAGCTAGTGAAACGAGAAAACAAATCTAAAATTGGATAATTATAAGTTGTTTTTGTACGTGGTATTGTGACTTTTAATGTATCTGACCATGGACTTTCGAAATCATTAATATCTTTAGCTTTAACCTTTATTATATATGTTCCACTTTCAGCCCAACTATGAGATGAACATGCAGTATCACCAGAATTATATGGTCCTATCCAACCACTAGGGCTTCCATCTCCCCAATCCCACCAATAGCTTAGTTGATCTCCATTAGGATCAGTAGTTGTTGTGCAAAAGGTTAAACTTTCCTCTTGTTTCCATGGTCTTTGTGGTTTATATGGTGCAAAACTTATTGTTATTATATACGAATCTGACCATTCACTTTCAGCATCATTTATATCTTTTGCTTTAGCTTTGATTTCAAATATCCCTTTTTCTGACCATATATGTCCAAATGTTATCTCTTCTCCCGAGGCATATGGACCTATCCATTCTTCTTTTTCACCATCTCCCCAGTCGATAAAATAAAATATCTGATCGTTATCTGGATCTATTGAAATAAAAGTATAATTTAATTCTATTCCACCTTTTCCAATTGTTGGACCTGATATGTCAGGGATATTTGGTGCTATATTCTCATATTGCCAGGGATCCATCAATGGATAATTGTCTTTATTACCACCTCCAGCTATATTATAAGGAGTATCTCCTATTCCATCACCATTGCCATCTGAGCCTGTGTAATCATCCCAGTAATTTCCCCCTGATGGATATCCGTCATCCCAAATATTGGATGATTCATCAATAGCACTTGCATTATTGTTAATGAAATTATTATGAAATATGTGATTATTTGTACTTGTAACTCTAATATCGATTCCATCATTATTATTTTCAATATTATTTTCATAGATTTGATTGTTGTTTGAATCTCTGATATCAATTCCGTTATCATTATTCTTTATTATATTTCTATAAATGTTGTTGTTATTACTGGAATCTTTAATTTTAATTCCATCATCGCTATTTATGAGAGTATTACCAAAAATATTGCTGTTATCAGAATTCTGTAAATCAATTGCTGATTCATCAATCCCACTATTTCTAATTACAAATTTATTAATTGTTACAGCATTTGCTTTCACTTCGACAACATCTAAGGTATTACTTCCATCGATAATAGGTATTCCTGTATCACTTCCACTCCCAAGTTCCGTATCTTTACCCAATAGTGTAAGAGTTTTATTGATATTTACATGTTCAAAATATGTTCCACTATAAACTTCTATTATATCTTCTATTTGAGCATTATTTATTGCATTTTGGATGGTTGTGTAATCACCATCACCTTCATTATCAACTTTTATTGTATTCAAAAAGGTTTTTTGCCCTGTAAATGAAGTTTTTTTTATATTTATTGTTCCAGAAGCTACAGTTGCAGTTGCTATCAATAGCATAATTATTAATGTAGAAATTATTTTTTCTTTCATGTTTATACCGATTTTTAATTAATATCTAGATATTTATACATAATTTAAAAACAAATTAAGAACAAATTAAAAATGATTAAAAATTCGATTTAAGGAAATAAAAAAGATTTTAGAAAAAAAACTTTTAAATTTTCGACGAAATTCTCGACGATATTCTCAACGAAAATCTCAGAAAAATGTGTAAGGTAACCACTTTGTTACCCGCCCCTGTAGAGCGGGTCTTAAATACACTAATAGTTTTTGAAGCTTACTATTAAAAATCATTAATAATTCTTACCCTTATTTTATGATAAAATGTTTATGTGATAAAATGAAGCAAATGAGAGTTATCTTTGTTATACCAATTTGATATTGTATAAATAAGAATCCGTTTTAACTAAGATTTTTTTATTTGTATATTTTATCATGATGATCAAAATCATCAAATAAGATAAGATTTTCTTCTTTTCTGCATTGAAATACAAGTACAAAATGTCCAATATGAACTCGTTTCGAATGTTTCATATTATAACGTAGATTTTTGTATTGTTCAACATTTTCTGAATGTATAATTTCATCAATTTTTTTCAAAATCTGATTGTATAAATCCTTATCTTTCTTTGACAGTTTATTGAGTATCTTTTGTAGATGTTCACTTACATCAAAATTATAGATTATATACCTTTTAACTGGTTTTTTTTCTTAGTTCTTCGACAGATTTAAATCTGGTATATTTTCCTTTTCTGATTTTTTCTAATTTTTCAATGTATTCAGGTCTTAGTTCTGGTTCTAAAAAAGCTGATTCATATTGTTCAATAACATGTTCAATTGCTTGAGATTTATCCTTAAACCCATATTTTGCTTTTACAATGTTAAGGACACGATTTGCTCGTTCTTTAATGTTTATAACAGCTTGTACCATATTATCCCATGTATATATCAGTATATATGATATATATAAAAGTTTTCTTTGAAAATGAAAAAAGTTAAATAATCTGTAATTCTCTTTTTACTACGAGATTGGAAGTTATTATTATATTCTATTGGTTTTTGAAATTTACTATTAGAAATCGACAGTGTCAACTTAAGAAAATAATATTTTAATTGAGCAATCCATCCACTATTAGAACAAAC
>JABAOH010030571.1_pt2 | contig 14975 bp, 16 predicted proteins | sample 7062181 | NCBI WGS metagenome assembly JABAOH01 (sample SAMN14538630, study PRJNA623070) | marine sediment metagenome | biome: marine biome [ENVO:00000428]; feature: marine pelagic biome [ENVO:01000023]; material: deep marine sediment [ENVO:00002113]; isolation source: pool of 5 deep marine...
GGGCTGGCCTTCCCCTTCCTGCTCACCCTCGATGGGTACCCCACCTCTCCAGCAATTTACGCACAAGGACAATGGTTTTCTCCAAAGATTAAGGAATCACCGGGAAATCCATGGTAGGGTGCTGCTGCCAAACCGATAGGAGCTTTGGGAGGTTTGCCGGGTCCATAATGACGGAAACATCTGCGATGGAGCCCATGTCCTGGGCCTGATTGCGGGCAAGCGATTTCAGGGCTCCCGCAATGCCCATGACCAGGGGGAGGGAATGAGGATCGGGGTAGCGGAGATGACGGGATTTGGGAGGGGAGAGGAAGAGATGGTCCGTATCGCAGAACTCATCGAGGAGTGTGTTATGGGGAATAAATGGGTAAAGGAGGAGGTCAACCAGTTCAGGTCCGAATACCAGGAAGTCAAGTACAGCTTGGATGAGCTCGTACGGGAGAAACCGGAGTTGGTGGAAATCAAGCCCCCATAATCCAGGCCTGGCCCTTGAACTTAGCCTTTTGTCTGGATCAACTCAACGGTGATGTTGTCCGGCCCTTTAAAGAAGGCGATCCTCCATTGTTCAAAGTCCGAAGGTGGGGCCGCGAAGGAAAAACCCTTTGCCTGCAATTCCTCATAGGCGGCATCCACATCCTCCACCTCAAGCCCCAGGTGGTCGTATCCATAGCGGACCTGAGCGGAATCCCCAGCAACCGTTTCGTCTTCCCGTGCTAGGCGAAGATTTATCATGGTTCCATCCAGGTCGAGTGTGGCCCCATCGGCAGTCCCGAACTTTCGTCGAGCAACAAGCGTTGCGCCGAGAGAGCTTGAGAAAAAGTCGATCATTTCCTCCAAATTGCTGCAGATTAGATGAACGTGATGAACTCGGGACTTCATGGTATTCCTCCTTTCCATCTACAATCAACTGTTGTCCATCCCAACGGTCCTTTCCGATCTCGGCAATCGGCCAGTTAAACANNAGTTAAACAAGCGGCCGCATTATACACCTGTTACTAATTTGAACACAAGTCCTTAAAAGGTCGCCGCCATGAGCTACGACACCGTTCCGTTTGACACATGAGCCGTGTTCTCCTATATTGCCCTCAAGGGGAGGGAGGAGCAGGATATGGAATCTCAAGGAGAGAGACGTGCCGGAAAAGGCAGGAGCAGATCCGGTAGGCTTGAGAAGGTCAGGGCTAAGGTTGAGAACGCTGCCCAGGCTTACCTCGAGCTCCTCTCATTGCGGGGCATAGAGTATTTCTTTGCCAACGCGGGGACTGACTTTGTGAGCATTGTGGACGCATTTGCCCGCCGGCTGAAGCAAGGAAAGGAGTTTCCTCGACCCATTACGGTCCCACACGAAATTCCCCTGGTAAGCATGGCCCACGGGTACTACCTCGCGACGGGGAGACCCCAGGCGGCGATGGTTCACGTTGGGATTGGCACTGCCAATGGATTAGCTGCCTTGATACACGCCCACCGGGCCAGGGTTCCCATACTGCTCAGCGCAGGCCGTACACCCATTACCGAGGAGGGAAGCCGCGCGTCTCGAAACGCCTTCATACACTGGGGACAGGAATCGTTCGATCAGGCGGGGATGTTGCGGGAGTATATCAAGTGGGACTACGAATTGAGGACCCCTTCTCAGCTTGAGGCTGTTGTTGACAGGGCCCTGGCCATGGCCATGACTGAGCCACGGGGGCCTGTGTATCTGATGCTCCCGCGGGAGGTGTTGGTGAGTCCCTTGGAGGAGGTGGAATTTCATGCTCAGCCTCGCTATGACCTGCCAACCTTTCATCCTGACCTGAAGAGGATCCAGGAGGCTGCCGAATTGCTGATAAAGGCCCAGTTCCCCTTGATCATTACCTCGGCGGCAGGACGTGCGCCTGCGGCCGTACGGGCCCTGGCGGAGCTTGCCGAAAATATGGGTATTGGCGTCATCTCATTTAATCCGGAGTATATGAACTTCCCCACTGGCCACCCCTGCCACCTGGGATTTCTTCCAGACACCCACCTTCGGAAGGCCGATGTGATTCTCGTGGTGGATTGTGACGTGCCCTGGTATCCGAGCATGGCAAAGCCCGGCGACTCAGCGGTGGTTATACAGGTGGGTATTGATCCCCTTTACAGCCGCTATCCGCTCCGGGGCTTTCCCTCGGACCTTACGCTGCAAGGGGAGCCGGCAGAGGTGCTGTCTGAGATCGCCAGGGCTACCGCACATCACCGGGGGAGACAGGAGGCCCGGATTGCGGTAAGGAGAAGGGAGATGGCGCAGATACATGAGGATACGGTAAGAGGTTGGAAGGAGGCGGCGCGCAAGGCCACCCACGATAAGCCCATTGATTGTCAGTGGGTGTCCTACAACGTGAATCGGATGCTGACCGACGACACGGTAGTGGTCAACGAATGGGGCAATAGCATGCACCCATATACAAGCCAGCTGCCCGGGAGCTACTTCTGTACTCCCCATGCGGGCTATCTCGGCTGGGGATTTGGGGCGGCCCTGGGGATCAAAATGGCCTGTCCCGATAGAACGGTTATTGCCACTGTGGGCGACGGCTGCTACCTGTTTTCGGTGCCAAGCGCATGTCATTTCGTATCAAGGGCATACAGACTCCCGATTCTGATCGTTGTGTATAACAACCAGTGCTATGAGGCGGTAAAGGGGGCCACGCGTGCCGTTCATCCTGACGGCTGGGCGGCGAGGACGGGTCAGTTCCCTCTCAGCGAGCTGCAGCCAACGGCCGACTTTGAGAAGATATGCGAGGCCTTTGGCGGGTATGGGGAGAAGGTTGAGGACCCGGATCAGGTAAAGCCTGCCCTGAAGCGTGCACTCCATGCGGTGAGCCAGGAAAAACGCCAGGCCCTTCTTAACATAATCTGCAAGCACCCATGATGCCCGGTTAGAATAGCTCCTTGAGGGCATGCGCGGCTGTGTAGACGCTCCCTACTCCGCTGATGAATTGGGCGACCCTCAGCGTCTCCCTGATTTCCTCTTTGGTTGCGCCGGCCTGCAGCGCTAGCTGGGCCAATGCCTTTACGCCCTCAACGGTCCCATGGGATGCATCGAGGGCCATTGCGATGAGGATCTTAAATCTCCTTGGCAAGGCACCCTCGGCGAGGGCGAGCTTCCTCGTGTCTTCAACGAGATCGAGGAGCTCAGGGTCGAGTTCCTCGAAGACCTTCAAAGGATGGTCAGGCATCTTATCCCCTCCTCTCTTATTTGACCTTGGCGGCATGTCCTAAGCCAAAAGACACAGTGACGGGAATTTCATAGTCTCTGGACAGCTGCGTAACCATGTATTCCGCCTGGGCATAGAACCGATAGAACTTCCTCCTATCAAAAAGCGTCTGTCGTATTTCGGATAGGAACTGAGGGTAGTGCTTTCTGAGTACTATTTCTACGCCCGTCCAGTTCCCGCCGGTGGTGTTAAAGCTCTCTGTAAATACGTAACTGATACCTGCTTGCTTGAATTCCCCAAACAGGGCCTCTGGATTGGTAAAAATCGGCCAATATGGGCCCATCATCGCGATGACCGGTATGCCCTCGCCGGCGAGTTTTTTCGCTGCCAGTAGACGTTGTTTTACTGTTGGGGAGTTCGGTTCAGCAATGCTTTTCCACTCTTCGTCGAGCGTGGCGATTGTGAAGTTCACGTCTATTTCCTTAAACCCCTTCAATAGATCAAGATCACGAAGCACCATATCTGATTTTGTGAGTATGCTTACCGGGTTCTCATGGCTGAGCAGGACTCTCAGGATGCCCCTTGTCAGTCCATATCGTGCTTCAATTGGTTGGTAAGGATCTGTAACCGTGCCGATGTAAATCTGTTGTCCTTTATATCTTGATGACCGGAGCTGTCTTTTTAAAACCTCGCCTATATTTATCCTTGCATCGGCAAAAGTACCCCATTTCTCGGTGTGCCCTGTAAAGCGCTTCATAAATCGGGAGTAACAATACACGCAACTATGCCCGCAACCAACATAGGGGTTGATACAGAATCCTCCGCCAGGAAAGCCGCATTTTCCAATGGCGGATTTACATTGTATCTCTCGTATTTTTATATCCTGGGNNTTTTTATATCCTGGGCCAGCGGTAAGCTCATCTCCATCAAAAGGAGAAGGTGAGGCCGATAAACTGGACGTCCCCTCTGTGCTTACAGTTCTCAAAGCTCATGCCTGCGAGGTCCAATTGAGGCTTGAGCTTAAGCCCTACTCCATAGGTAAAAGCCCTGTGTTCGCCATTGTTGAGGTGATGTTCCCCTATCCTCAGGGCGAGCCTCCTTCGGGCAAACCATCTCTCAACCCCAACCGATATACCCTGAGACACGTCATCGCACCCAAGCCCTTTGCTATCCCCAAAGAGGTCTGAGACCTCCAAGGTAAGGACGGTGGACTCATCGGGCCTGAAGGCCATGCCTGGCCTGAAGTTTCTCAAATTGTTCCACTTGCACTTGAAGATATCCTGCCACAGAAACCCGAATGAAAATCGATTCTTATCCCCGACTGGCTTGCCGAGCTTGGCCAGGAACCCTACATCCAGGTCGAACCTCCCCCTTTCCCACCTCTCAAATCCCTGCTCCTCGGACCTGTACTCCTTATAGTCTCGCTTGAGGGCAAATCCCGCTGATATTTTGTCGGCGAACAGATATCTCCCATAGGTAAAGAAGAGGAACGAGTCGTCCCTTCGATCACAGACCTCCACGCCGGCCTCAGTTCTCTGGGATTTATCCCAGTTGATGGTATAGCCAGCTGCAAAGGTCCCTCTCCGCTTCGTGGGAAATGCGAGAGCCAAGGAGAGGTCGTGATCGAGTTTCTTCCAGTCTGTGTTATAGGTGCCTGAAAAACTACGACTCTTCAGTTGTGCGAGGCCCGCTGGGTTCCAGAATACCGCATTCACATCATCTGCGAGGCCACTGAAGGCACCGCCCATGGCAAGGGGCCTGGAGCCAAGCTGAGCATAGGAGCTGGGAGCTATTGAGGAGGCTAAGATTGACCACAGCACCAGGGTCAAGAGGACCCTCTTTACCTGCACGAGATCTCCCCGCTAGAAACCATTTATCGCTTGGCCGTCTTACCGCCTCCACGCTCAAGGGAAATCTTGCCGGTTCTGATGGACTCGATAATCTTATAGTGCTTAAAGAGGTTGAAGGCGTTATCGATGGCAGCGGTATCGCCGGTTACCTCCAGGATCCAGGTACGGTTTGAGGAGTCTACAATTCTCGCCTGCACCGCGGTGATGATTTGCAGGATTTCCCCTCGCTGTCTTTCGCTCATTTGAATCTTGAGCAGCGCGTGCTCCCTTTCGACTGATTCCTCTGGACTTATGCCCCAGGCCTTAATCACGTGAACCAGCTTTTGGAGCTGTTTGCGTACCTGCTCAAGGATCTTTTCATCCCCTTCAACCACAATGGTAAACCTGCTTTTCCCAAGTCTCTCGGTGTGGCCCACGCTCAGGCTTTCAATGTTAAACCCCCTCCTTGAGAACAGGGACGAGATCCTCGTCAAAACGCCAGGCGTATCATCGCATAGGATGGAAATTGTATGACGCATTGGAGTTCCTCCTATTCTCTGTATTCGAGCAAAGTAGATCCCGTAACCATGGGATACACGTTGGAGTTGTCTTCAAGCACAAAGTCGATCGCGCACGNNTTGCACCTTTGATCTGCTTTTCCTCTGTAACCCGAATCCCAACTCCTCCCATGCTCTCTGCAAGCTTTGCATAATTTACGTTCTTCCCGAGCTTGCATGCCTCGTACCTCTTTCCATAGAACACATCCTGCAACTGATGAACCATTCCCAGACAGTAATCATTCATAATGAGCACGCAGATAGGTATACTGTACTGGACCGCCGTGGCTATTTGGTTACATGTCATCATAAAAGAACCGTCACCAGCAATATCGACGACAGTCCTGCTGGGTTGAGCGACCTTGGCTCCAATGGCCGCAGGTACACCAAAGCCCATGGTACCTAATCCACCTGAGGTGATAAAGGACCGCGGGGATTCTATGGGAAAATAGTGGGCTGCGAATATCTGGTGTTTTCCGACATCCGTCACTAAAATAGGATCTTTCACGACGTCCCCGAGGATTCGTATAATATTCGGGGTTGAAACCCCCTTCANNCAGGTAGCAGGTGCCCAAGCTCACTGAGGATATTCTTTGCGTCGCCGACTATCGGGAGATAGGAGGGCACGTTCTTGCTTATCTCCGCCGGATCGATATCAATATGGATCAGCTTGGCCTGTTGTGCAAAGGTATCGAGTGGTCCGGTTGTCCTGTCCCCGAAGCGGACTCCCACAGCTACAATCACATCCGCTTCGCTTGCAGCAGTGTTGGCAGCCACCCTTCCATGGTAGCCGAGCATGCCAAAATAGAGCTCATGTGAATTGGGAAAGGTAGCCTTACCGAGGAGGGTGTTTATGACCGGGATGTCGATCTTTTCCGCGAGCTTTCGTAGATCTTCGCTCGAATCGGAGTGAAAGACACCTCCTCCTGTTATCAGGAGTAGTCTCTCTGCGGTTCTGATGAGCTGTACGGCCTTTGTTATCTGCCTGGGATGACCTTCTATTGTGGGGCTATAGCCCTCAAGGGGCGCCCTCTTTGCCCGATCGGGGGGAAAGTCCTCGAGTTGGACATCCCTCGGAATATCAATGAGCACCGGTCCCTTCCTACCCGTCGATGCGAGGTAGAATGCCTGCTCAATAATATGGGGAAGATCCGCGGCCTGTTTGACCAGGTAATTGTGTTTTGTGATGGGTATTGTTATCCCGGTAATGTCGACCTCCTGAAATGCATCGTTTCCAATCATAGACCTGGAAACCTGCCCGGTTATTGCGACGATTGGTGAGGAGTCCATATAGGCAGTAGCAAGCCCGGTAACTAGGTTGGTCGCCCCCGGTCCACTCGTTGCCATACACACCCCGACCTTTCCGGTCGCCCGCGCGTAACCATCAGCCATGTGGGCCGCTCCCTGTTCATGCCTGGTGAGGATATGCTTGATCTTGGATTTCGGTAGCTCATCATAGATGGGGAGGGCTGCTCCTCCCGGAAGTCCGAAGATTACCTCAACCCCTTGGGCCTCAAGGGATTTGATAATTGCCTTCGCACCTGTTAGCCTCTCCTTTTTCATGATACCTCCACGTAGAAAATAAAAAAACCTGCAACCAGGATTCCGGCAGCAGGTTTCTATCCACCATCAAGGGGATATTCACCCACCGCCCCTCCAGGCTACACCTACCATAAGTATTACATCGAGACAGAGGAGATATGCAAGTGGCTTCATGTCTGCATCCTGCATGAGTTGCTCGCGCCCTCAACTCGTTTCCTTTGTTCCGTAGCACAGAAACCCATTTTTGTAAATATTTTTTATCAGCCTATAAACCCTCTTGTTTATCGAGTTCCTCTTTCCACGAGGTTGCGGGGGGTCCGTAAGATCTCTCTTGACAGGATGGTCACAGAAAGGGTAGGTGACTCCTATCCGCGTGGGGGTCATAAGAGGTGATAAAAGAAATCAGGTCGGAAAAATGAGAAGGATCCATATTCTCCTATGGGGGATCTTGTTTTTGCTTCCACTGTTTCTTTCCGTGCCCGTGGAATCATGGGCCAAGGGGAAATTCTCCTTCAGGTTCGGTGGTTCGGATAGCATTGGGAGCCTGCTTGATCGACAAAACCGGCTTTTCATTGATTTTGTGGAGAAGAAGAGCGACGGCCGTATCAAGATCAAGTTTTTCCCTGCTGATCAGCTTGGGGGAGACATTGCTCAGATCGAGCAGATGGTGGCCAACTCCATCCAGTTGTATGGTGATGTCCTTGTCTGGTATGCGAATTGGGTGAGAGACTTCAGCATATTCGGCTGGGGATTCACGTTCCGGGATAACGACCATTTACAGAAATTCATCGAAAGCCCCATCTGTTGGGAAATGTGTGAGGAATTCCGAAAGCGGTTTGGGCTTCGAATACTCGCAGCTGTACCCACCCAACCGAGAATCCTGTTCTCTAAAAAGCCCGTGTTTGGCATCGAGGACATCCAGGGAATAAAGATGCGGGTTCCGGAGATCGAAACCTATCTCCGCGTATGGGAGGCACTTGGGACCAGGCCAACGAGGGTCACCTGGGCTGAGGTATACTTGGCGCTGAGGCAAGGGGTGATCGAGGCGTGTGAGGGCCCGGTTTCAGCAGCTTATGCAGCGAAATTTCACGAACCGGCACCCTATGTGACTCGCACCGACCATCTGATCTCAACTGCCCATGTCACCATGAACGACAAGGCCTTTCAGGGCCTTCCGGAGGACCTCCAGCGGGTCCTGATTGAAGCGGCGAGAGAAACGGTCAAGTTCTCCCGGGATGAGGGTGAGAGACTCACCAACGAAGTGACGAAGAAGATGGTGGCAGAGGGGGCGCGGATCATCTGGACTAATACCAACCCCTTCAGAAAGAGGCTTGATGCAGCGGTAAAGAAGATGGAGGAAAAAGGCCTCTGGAGCAAGGGGTTGTATGAGAAGGTTCAGCAGATCAAATGAAGGCAATGACGGACCTGTTAGAGGGATACAGGCGATTCCTGCACTTGGTGGAAAAGGGTGAGATATTCCTTGGGATCCTCATGATCTCCACCATCGTGGCCTGCATATTTTCGCAGGTCTTCTCCAGATACGCCCTAGGCCGCCCGCTGGTGTGGGTGGAAGAGCTATCAACCTACTGCTTCATCTGGGGAACCTTCCTGGGGGCGAGCATTGGCCTCAAGCAGGCCAGGCACATCAAGATCAGGGTCATATCCTCCCTCCTGCCCGAGAGTGTCTACAGATGGCTCTCATTTCTCATATACCTGTGCATTGCGGCCTTTTCCCTTGTAATGATCGGACAGGGGATAAAGGCAATGGGGATCGAANNGGATCGAATCCATGCAGCACACGATAGCGCTGCCCATTCGTCTTTCCAGGAAATACTTCTACTCGTGGCCGCTTACCCTCGCATGTGCCTCCATGTTTGTGACCTCTCTGTATCACCTTGCCCTAGAGGGAATCAGACAATTGGTTCCCGGACCGCCTGTGCCAGAGGATCAGGGTGATGAAACCCGATAGTGAGTGGCTCCACGATGGCTCTGTTTCTGCTCTTCTTTGCCTTTCTCTTCCTCACCTTCATTGAGGTGCCGGTAGCCTTTTCCCTGGGGATTGCCTGCTTGGTATACCTCTTCGTTGAAGGCCAGACCCCCTTCGTCATTATGTCCCAACGAATGGCCTCCGGGCTGGATAGCTTTCCCTTTCTGGCAATCCCGCTGTTTATCCTCGCCGGACAGCTGCTCAACCGAGCGGGAATCGCCAAAAGGATCTTTGAGTTCGCAATTGCCCTTGTTGGGCATATAAGGGGAAGCCTCGCCCACGTCAACGTGATCGCCAGCATCATCTTCGCCGGCATGTCCGGCGTTGCCCAGGCGGATGCTGCAGGATTGGGGACGGTGGAGATTAAGGCGATGGTTGATGATGGTTTTGATAGGCCCTTTAGCGCTGCCATCACAGCTGCCTCATCGATAATTGGTCCCATCATTCCACCCAGCGTCATAATGGTCATCTTCGCCCTTATTGCCGAGCTTTCGGTGGCAGAGCTCTTTCTAGGGGGATTTATCCCGGGCCTCATTATGGGCCTTTCCCTCATGGGCATGACCTTCTGGATGGCATCAACCGGGCGGGTGCGATCTCCTGTTCACAAGAGGCAAGAATTCAGCGTCGTTCTCAAGACCTTCCTGGGTGCCTTGCCTGCACTCCTGGCACCGGTGATCCTGGTGGCCGGGATCTTGCTCGGCGTTGCCACGCCAACTGAGCTGGGCGCCCTGACGACAGTCTATGCGCTGGTACTCGGTTTTGCCTATGGTGAGCTCACCTTTTCGGAGGTAATTGAGACCCTTAAAGAAGTGGTGGTTATGTACGGGGTGCTCGTTTTTATCATCTCAGCTGCATTCCCCTTCGGGTGGCTCGTGGCAATCAACGAAGTCCCCTCTGTGCTGGCGGAGTTTATCCTCTCAATTTCCACCAATAAATGGGTCATCCTGCTCCTTTTGAATTTCGGCCTTCTCATGGCAGGTCTTGTAATGGAAACCACGGCAATTCTCCTCATTTCAACGCCAGTGCTGCTACCCATTATCAAAAGCGTGGGAATCGACCCAATCCACTTTGGCCTGGTCATGGTCCTCAACCTGCTGATTGGTGCCAATACCCCTCCCTTCGGGGTCTGTCTCTTCATCGTCATGGATATAGCGAAGGTATCCTTCGAAAGCGTGGTGAAGGCGATACTGCCCCTGTTGATCCCCCTGTTGCTCGTGCTGTTCTTAATTACCTTTGTCCCCGATCTGGTGCTCTTCATCCCCAGGCTCCTTCTAAAATGAGCGAGGAAGTGAATTCTAGGAGCCGCTGCTCAAGAGGGGAAGGCTAAAACGCAAGATAAGAAAGGCGGCAGAGGCGACCGGTATTCCGGAGGTAGGAATCTGTGCGAGGGCCAGTGCGGGATGGCTTATGAAGAGGCGAGTGTCAGTATTCGTTTCGGGTTCTCGACAGTGATGGTATGGATGACATCCTCGGGTATACCCTTGGCCCGCATCCAGGGGATGACATTGTCGGGAATATGGGCATAGCCAGGCCCTCCAAAACACACCAGCCGGGCCTTCATGCAGGTGTCAGTGGAGATAAGTATCTGGTTCAGATAGCCCTTGTCAATCAGTCGGATCAGGCAGTTGACCCGCATGGCATCGTTGGGCATATCGAAAACGCCATAACGCCGAGGATAGTACCCCTCCATGGAGAAACAATCAAATTCAAGGTAGCACCCAGTCTTGGCCATTTCCACCATGGACTCAAAGGAATATGCAATACGGTCCAGATGCTCGATGATCACCCGGCCCATGTCAGCGCCCGCCTTATCCAATATATGAAGGATTTGCAGTGGGGACTCCTCGAGGCGGCCCGGGTGTACGGTGAGCGCGGCGCCGGTGGCTTGCTGCGCCCGCGCAGAGGCACGGAGCGATTTTATCTCTATATCATCGAGGGGCCATGAGTCGGCCCCAATCTCACCAATTATCCCAGCACGGATACCGTCGGTGCCTAACGTTATGTCTCCGACAATGTCCTCGAAGATCTCATCCTCAGTCTTCGTCTTGAGGGTTTCCGCACAGCCGGAGTCCATCGTGTAGTATCCCGACCCCATAACGATATTGAGGCCAGTAGCGCGGGAGATGCGGGTTAGGGCATGGGGGTCACGACCTAATCCCCAGTTGGTCACATCAACGATGGTCTTACCCCCGGCGTGCCGAAACAGGGATGCCTCTCTTATTGCGAGCTCCTCGTCATCGAGAACCAGATTATCTCTATTCTCGAACAGGTGAAAACGGAGCCAGCCGATGATCTCGAAAGAAACGGGCTTTTCTGACATCACCCTGGCAGTCATGGCCTCGTCCATTAGTTGAAACCGGACTGAGAGATCAAGCAGAAGGTGCTCATGGGGAAGGGTAAGCCCCAACTCATCACCATCAATTGGTCCGAGCACCGTCTGTACCTTACCGGCGAGTTCTTCGGCCATATGTCCTCCCTTATTGAACCCTTAAGCAGGAGCGCTATCCCCCTATATTACCCGCCTCGCTGAAGAGGCGCCGCAGATACGCCACTGATTTGCGGGCCACAGGTTCTGGGTCACCTTCGGGGATGATGACAACTGAGGCAGAGCCCTGGAAGCCTTCTTCCTGCAGGACCCGGACGATATGTGGCCAGTCAAGCGCCTCCTGCTCAGGGACAACCCCGGGTGGCCAGCGGCTGGGCTCATACAGGTGTATATGCCGGGCCTGTCCCCTGGTGACTCTAATGCCGTGCTCTATTGAAGGCTCCATTGCCCAGAGCTGGTGTGTGTCCAGCATCACGCTGAAGCCCGGACTGCCGATCCGCTCCACCCACTCCATGGCCTCATCATTGGTATTTGCGAGGCCTGTGAATTCAGTCTCGGTGGCCTCCAGCATGATGACAGCCCCGGCCTTCTCGGCGTGTTCCGCCAGCTCCCGAAAGACATCCTCGGCGAGCTGTTCCATTTCCTCTCTGCGAGCGCCCGGGATGCCCACCCCGCGGGCAGCGCCCAAACCCACCCGCGCCTTAAAGTGACCGGCAAAATCCAGGATATCCTTGAAACCCTCGATTGACTTCCTTCGGACACCAGCATCTTCATGGAGGAGGGCCATCCCCTGCGCAGCTACACGGCCGGTGTTCACTACTGGCATTACTGCTGCGGTGCGTCGAAGGGCGCTTGCAAAGACTTCAGGGTCTGGAACATCTTCCGGATCGGGCATAAACTCGATTCCGTCGTACCCCCAGTCGACAGCGCGCTGGCCGAGCTCCTCCGGAGTACCAGTGAGCACCTTCACCACGAAGCTAAGGTTGAGCATATCCGGTGTCGAGGCAAACAGGCAAAACTTCACTTCTGACATCAAGCCACCTCCATACCAATGTCAACCACTACCAGTTCACAGTGCCTTTCGCCAGCGCATCCTGAAAGATCCGGGGGTCCCTCTGTGCCAACTCGATGACAGCCCCATTCGGCTCCCTTAGAAAGGCCAACCGAATCCCGGGAGTTGGCTCGAACGGTTCGCCGATGAAAACCGCTCCTTTGCCCTGAAGGTCTCGGTACGTGGACTCAAAATCGTCGACCTTAATCCCGATGTGGTGTACTCCATAGTGCTGCATTGGGTCCACTGGCTCTGAGGCAGGGCCCATGTCCATGAGCTCAAGCATGGTGTCCCCTATCCGAAGAAATAGGATTCTCTTAGAGCCGTCAAGATGCCGTCGTAACATAATCTCTGCGCCAAACATCCGTTGAAAGAAATCGATCGAGGTTTCAAGATCCCGGCACCGGATGCTCACGTGTTCGATTGAAAAGGCCATGGAGCTACCCCCCTTTCCAGAATGCGTTGAATTTGGGAATGATAAAAGCTCTCCTTCTGGTGTGAAGGACTATAGGGAAGTGGGGGTTGTGAGTCAAGTTCAAATGACACTGAGTCTGGATTGTCAGCTTCTGCTTGGCAAAAGACCATTGCGCTAATTAGAGAGCGCCCAGTGGCGATAATGCACTGAGCCTTGTCTCTGGCAGGGTTTTCTATCATCTCCATGGAAAAAACCGCCTTTTCTGCCGCTCACTGCACTAACAGGACGGAAAGTCTGACAAGAAAAGTGGAATCTAATTTCCCAGAGATGGGCACTTTGTTGCTATTTTCTGACATGGGCGTAGGCTGATGCTAGGCTTAACTAGTTAGAATCTAAGAAGATATCGTTGATCTCAAACAGTGGCATGATTTTAGCTTCCTTTCGGATCTGAAACAGTACTAAGTGCCACCCAACTTCAACACTAATAGAACGGACCATGTGGTGGCCTAGGCCCTCCACGGTCATACTTTGGAAAAGGGAGTCTGAGGTGGCACTTAGAAAGCCCCTCGGTTTTGGGTGCATCCCTCTGCAGCGAATATGCCCAAATTATCTGAATATGCATCAGTTGTAGGCCCGGATGTTATGGAGGAGCTCTACACCCGGGCATCCCGTGTAAGAAACCGTTCCATTAAGATGGTTAACTCTACGGCTACAGGGGGTGGGGTAGCTGAGATACTGCAGCGGCTTGTACCGCTTCTCAACGAGCTGGGTGTACACACAAAATGGGAAGTGATTAAGGGCGACGCCGATTTCTTCGCTTTTACCAAGGCCTTTCACAACGCCCTACAGGGAAGTAGAACGCCTTTATCGCAGAAGGCCTTCAATACCTACCTGGCCTATAACGAGATGAATAGCCAGCAGATGGATTTTTGTGAGGATTTGATTGTCATTCACGACCCTCAGCCTGCTGCCCTGATCCAATGGTCAGGCCATCGAGGAGGCAGATGGATATGGCGCTGCCACATTGACCTGTCTGATCCTAACCAGCAGGTGTGGGAATTTCTAAGGCCATATATAGAGCGCTACGACGCGGCTATTTTTTCCTCGCCGCCTCCGCCTTCTAAGCTGTCTATTCCCCAATATCGGTTTTATCCGGCAATTGACCCACTGGCTGACAAAAACAGGGGGCTTGAGCCTGCCTACATCGACAGTGCTTTAGAGAAGTATAACATCCCCAGAGATAAACCTCTTATCACCCAGATCTCCCGCTACGATCCGTGGAAAGATCCAGTGGGGGTGATTCAGGCTTTTAAAATGGTGCGGAAATATGTGGACTGCCGTCTGCTTCTTGTGGGAGATAAGGTTGCTGATGATCCTGAGGCCGAGGCTGTCCTGACAATGGTCAGGAAGGAGGCAGGGACAGACCCAGATATTCACATACTCTTTCTCACCCATTCCATTCCCGCAGAGATAAATGCCTTTCAATGTGCCTCGGATGTTATTTTACAAAAATCCGTACGGGAAGGATTCGGTCTGACTGTTTCTGAGGCTCTTTGGAAATCCCGCCCTGTGATAGGAGGGGCAGCCGGCGGAATACCTGCGCAGATCATCCATGGTTACACTGGCATGTTGGTGAATTCGGTGGAAGGGGCCAGCGTGCAGATCAGAAAGCTTCTCACGCAACCAGAGCTGGCAAGGAGGCTTGGAGAAAATGGCCACCAACGAGTCAGAGACGAGTTTCTCATCACCAAGACTCTGAAGCGCTATCTGCTCCTCCTTTCAGCCCTCGATCGTCCGGCAAGGGATACTTTCTATCCACCTTAGCCCTCTGGTCAGTAAGAGAATCTCTCGCTTGGGTATGAACTTCAATTCTCTGTTATCGGAACCCTGCTGTGCGGCTAATGAAGTCTGAGGGAAAAGCCAGGGGATCTTGACTGATAATTTTTCAGCATAATCTCTCTAATTTAAGCTAGTTCTACCAAATCATGCAAGCCCTATAGCAGGGATTCCCCCCACGGAAAATAACCTCCTGCTTGCTTATAAGGTAATGGGTAAAGTTTGAAAATCCGTACCTGCAATGCTAATGAGTGCAGGTATGAAGCGGATT
>JABAOH010002114.1_pt1 | contig 14971 bp, 10 predicted proteins | sample 7062181 | NCBI WGS metagenome assembly JABAOH01 (sample SAMN14538630, study PRJNA623070) | marine sediment metagenome | biome: marine biome [ENVO:00000428]; feature: marine pelagic biome [ENVO:01000023]; material: deep marine sediment [ENVO:00002113]; isolation source: pool of 5 deep marine...
GTGTACAAGGAAAGGAAAGCCGCCTAACTTTTCCATACACAACATTTGACAATATCTCTATCTTGCTAAGGTTACCTCGATTAATCTCATCTATAATAAAGAAGTATTTATTATCTGGATCTTGTTGTGCAAGCTTGCAGAAAATATAAAACACTCCATTTTTGATATAGAACTGGCCATGTTCATTTGGTCTGTAGCCTTGAATAAAATCTTCATATGAGTAAGATTGATGAAATTGGATCATCTGAACTCTGTTTGTATCTTTCTTTCCAATTATCGAGTAAGCGATTCTTTTGGCAATATAAGTTTTTCCTACACCCGGAGGACCCTGAAGGATCAAAGCTTGCCGATAACTTAAGAGATCTACGATATCCCTATATTTCTCTTCTGACATGAATAATTCTTGCACTGCTTCCTCAGTCGTATATTTTTCATAATCTTCAAGCAAAACATCGGGATTCGCCTTTTCTATAATTTGCTCAATTACCTGATACTCCCGCGGAGATAACCGAAAAAGGCTTCCTTGGTTATTATTTTCAAAAGGCTCACAGTTCTCAAGCTCAGGAATATTGCGCAGGCGTTCCAAATTTATGGGATTGTTCAAATGTCTTTTTACTTTAAATTCAATTGCCTCACCTTCCTTGGAGTTGTGCATACCTTTGGTAATTTCGGCTACAGCTGCAATTGCTCTTACAGGAGTACCGACATAGCCAATCACAATATCTCCAGGTTTAGCCTTCAAATAGTTTTCATATATTCGCCTCTTCCTTCCTTTTTCATTGTATGACGTGTATAATTGTAGCTCCCCCACTTTTGCATCTGCCCAACTCCATATTCTTGGATTAGCTGGCATCCACCAATACTGTGGTTGCTCCACCTCTTGCACAATGCCGGCTCCTTCTTCAATACCGACAAGATCTCTCACGCGGCTTATAAAATCCCCATATTTGGTTATATTTGTTAGTGTTTTTACAGTGACTCTATCGCTTTCTGCAAGATTCCACTCACCCCGATTAATCCATCTTACCTTTCTGATATGCTTGAAATACAAGCGATTATTATCATACATGTAATCCGACTCAACCTTTCCATAGCCGATTATCTTTCTTCTACCCTTCTTTGCGAGCACTATATCCCCAATTTGCATATCAACAGCGAATGAAAAGCAACTCGTTGCATTGTTTTTCTTCGATGATTTTAAATCCCCCTCAATTTCTCGAAGCTTTTGTACAATTTCCTTTTTTGATGAGTATTTTCTTAAATCTCCCAAATCATCCCAACCAATTGCGATTATGCCTTCTCTATAGAACTCTTCCCAAAACTTAGCAGCCGGACCTGGAGCAAAAAGCCAATACCTTATTCTTGCTGATGGTGATGTAGCCACTTTATCTTGAGCAAACTTTACTAATGGCTTTTCCCTTTTTGACAATTGCCATGCTTCATGTGACATCTTATAAAATGGCTTCTCTGAAACTTTAGCCCGCACTTCTTTAAGTATGAATTTATATTCTTGATAGTTATCAAAATCTGGAGCTATATTAATGTTCCTTAGGAGTTTCTTAGTATGCACATCAATCGGCAGATATATTTTCGGTGCCACCCAAAACAGAGCTTGTGTTAGTTTCGGCTTTCCTACTAGTTTTAATTCAAGTGCTTCATTAAAAACTTTAGGTTCGATATTATCCTTTATCGCCTGTTTAAAGAGTTTCCAGAGTTTTGGAATATCATCTTTATTTCGCTCTTTTTTGAATCTAAAAAACCAACTCTGAATCGCATTAGCTTTAGGAACGCCGCTAAATTCGCTCGGAATCTTCGAGCGTAGATAGAGCGCATTCTTCAAATGACGTAAAATAATCCTTCTTTTTTCTGTATCACCATATTTAGTAATCTGTGAGAAGAAAGAAAATGGATCAATTTCCTGCAAAGGAATCTCTTCGTCCTTTTCATTGCGATCCGTAAGTCCTGCTTTTACTCCTGCTGCTCTTAGCATCTTTATTAATTCATTTTGTTTTCCCTCATATTCAAGAAGCTTACTAGCCAATTCTTCAAAGAATGGAACCCATGAATAATCGGGAGCATCTTCTGCAGCTGTATCTTGGCTTAGGTCATCTGTGTAGCTTTCATCCATAATTGTACCTCACAAGAATATTCAACACATATCTAAGGATGAATTCAGAATTAATTCCGCTCCTTTAAGCCTTAAACTGTCATATTCTTTTAATATCTTAATCTTGCATAAGCATTCAATGCAGCACGAGTTCAGCTGTGATCTAGCTATGCTTCAATTCGCTTGCAATATCCCATATTGCATTCATCACTCGTCTAGCGTTCTCCAAACTATCATCTATTAGAACAAGACTCAGAGTATATTTGCCGCTTTCTTTAAGCTTAGCAGATTTTAGCAACCTCGAGCGGATTGCTTTTGAATTGTCAGATGGGCGAAGATGCCTTAAAATCACCTCAATGAAGGGGTCTTCCCTTCCAAGAGCACCCGAAGGAAATCCATACAGCAGAGTTGTCATTTCACCATTGGAACGCTGAACGCGAAGACTGAAGCCTTTCGAACCCCAGTTTATTGCCAAATCCTGTTTAATAGCTTTTTCTATCATATCTGAATAAAATCCCTTCACCAATGACGGACAGGCAGCTAGGAATTCATCTATATTTGTGCGTTTTGTAGAACGTCTTGAGGATCTTTTTTTCTGCCTAGTTACTTCGGTCTGTCCTATAACACGTGGTACTAAAGCGCGAAGGTTGTCGCCGACGTATTGCCGTATCTCAACTCCTAAAACTTCGATTCTAGGCATTTGTTCATTCATAAACTCTATGACCCGACGAAGCTCTCGAGGCAGTTCATCCGAAACGAACATCAGCCTAACATATCCATTTACCATATTTTCGCTAACAGCTTCCCAGAAGGATTCAGGATCCATTTCAGTAATATCATCCCCGATCAATTCACTGATTTTCTCTTCAAGCTTTTCTACTCCTCCATATGTTTCGGCAGCAAGCGACCGAATTCGATCAATTGGCCAGTAAACTTGAGCATTTGCCACGTAATCTAGCATTTGGCCAACGACCTCACGCCTTACCCTAGTATCTGTGCTACGTTTGACTTCTACAAACGTTGGCCGGCCATTTTGATCCAATAGTAAGTGATCTACCGCCCATCGCTCGGGCGATTCTTCAGAAACCGGAATTCCAGCTTCGCGGCGCACCAGTAACCAGCGAACAGGTTGATCCGGTTCGATTTGTTCTCCTGCCAATAGTTCTGGATGACTCTCTATCAATCTTTGCAATAGGTCTTCACTTTCGTAATCTTGCTTTGGCACACGTTCAATATTACCTCTATCGCTTAATAAGAATATTGTGTCTTCGCTATTTTTCATCCTATAGCCTTTCTAAAGCTCAATATCTTCATGATGCTTCCTTAGTCGGATCTAGCGCCAGCTAAGGCAAACGATATCAATGCCAAATTCATTTCTCTTAAGTCTGCAAACATGGTTGCCTCAAATAGCATCGTAAGATTCAGTTATACGATAAAATTATGGCACGCTTCCATCCAAAATACCATAAAAAATCATATTGATTCATAAATCTAAAATTATTGTAACTTGTTAATATGAAAGGGATTATCTCACATATCTCGACGATAAAACAAAGTTAATCCCGATATGATTTCGCATCTTGATCAGCCGCTTTTCTCAATTCCATCACTCCGCCAATTCTATCTTGGTTGGCGGCTATCCTTTTGCCCATACTCCCCCAGTCCCTCACCCATAGCCCTCTCCTGCGCTTCCGCCATCGCCTGATACTCATCAACATTCGTCTGAATGAACCCCGTCATCTCCGCCTTAAGTGCTCCCTCATCCGCAAACAGGTCCCACACAAGATCCAGGCTCCTCTCAGCCGAAACGTCAATATTTAGCTTTTGCTGTAACGCAATGCGATCCTGCTGAACGGGCTGGCTATCGTATGGAGCGGTGGGGCAGGCCATTAGCTCATTCAGTTGGTATTCGAATTCATTTTTCTGATGATCGGTTGTGAGGGGCAGCAGGGCGTGCACATCATTCAATCTTCGGCGCCCGTCAGCAGAAGCAGTCAATCAGGCGGTCCTTGTTAAACGAGCCAGAAACCGGTACAGACGGCTAATTGGAAACCACAGAGCATGCACAATTAAACCCAGAACATCAAAAATCCCAACTCCGACCATGAGCAATGCCGAACTTACGTGTTCCCAGGAGCTTGGCTTACGATAGTCATGCTGAAGCGTTCGACAAAGCGTTAACAAGCTAAGGTACGTCTTGAAATGCTCCCGCGGGGGAACGACTCCGTTAAACTCCCAGCTCGAAATGCAATCAACGCCGCGCTCGAGCGACACCCTGAAGTTGCAATAGCTCGTGCCACCCGGAACGAACGACGGCAGAGTACGGAACAGTGCGGTCATCTGTGACTTCTGCTCGTCATCCAGCGGAATCGTCATCTCCCGGGGAATAACCCTATGACCCACTGTCCTTATCATAACCGAAGAGGAGTCATGACCTTGGAACTCGAGAACCCTTCGGCTTGGACCCGCAAGGCAACTCACGTCATCGAACTCGATGACAAGCCGGTCATCATCCCGGAGTTCGCTGAGTTCTGGTATTCGATCCATCTTGTCCGCCTAGCGGTTTCGTCATTAGATGCGGCGCGTAGCACCGCCAGCAGAGTGCCATTGGTGCAGGCTAGGGCCTCGCGCTTGTGTGCTGAAATTAAGCTAAGTTGTGGCCGCCGAGATCATAAAATCGCTAAAGAAACCGGAAATGAAATGTCCGTTCCAGGATATTCATATCTATTGACACGAGGAGGCCTCATAAGTGTTAGGACATATCACTGAATATTATTATGTCCTTTCCACATTACAATATGACCTTTTTTGCTTCCCTTGCTTCCTTTTAAGAATTGCTCAATCGACCGGGCCGCATTGAAGCGAGGATAAAAAAGCGAATACCCAAAACATAAAAAATTAATGAATAAGCCGCGAGCTGAGTCAAAAGCCATCTTAATGGGAGCTTAGCGTAATATCAGTGCCATTCGTGTCCGGTATTTTTCTAAGTCGACCTTCGGACACCTTTATGCTCTAATATTGCGTATAGGAGTCATGATTAGATCGTCGATGCGTTCTGACCGAACTGCACGAACACTGCACGTGACCTTCGCACCGTACGCCAAGTTTAGGCGGCAATTGCCGTCACTGAAGTGGACTAACCAAGAACCATTTGGCTCTTTATGTTCATCGGCGGTCCAAATGCAGCGAGTGTGGCTAAACACTGGATCTTGATGATACCCTCCCTTCTTGAAAGGCTTTACAAGGGACATAGCTTCTTCAACCGTTGGCAAGCGCCAATTGCTGAAACCGCCATATTTCTGCGAATTGATCTCCTCCAGATAGAGGCCAGTCTTCTCTGGCACCATTTCTTCACCGGAAGCTTCTCTCTGCCAGTGAAGTCCAGTCGCATGGTCGAAAACTACTAAGTCAAATTCCATTAACTCAAAAACATTGATTATCCCTCTCCCCGTTTCATTACAATACTGTTTCATATAGTGTGGCACATTCGCACTAGGCAGACCCAGACATTCAAATGCACAATAAAAATCATATTGTTTGACTAATGAGGCAACTTCAGAGAAAGACAAATCATGTTTAGCTAATCTGCGTAGTGAGTATTTTTTAGGAGCTGGTTGAAGTCTCTGTTTCGATTCTTCGGCTGGTGAGATGGAGCGGCCCAAAGTCGCGGAGATCGCTGACAGAAGTTGCTTAAATTCCTCTTTAGCCGGTAGTCCGACCAAATCCATGATGCGCACAGTATGAAATCGCTTGAATCCAACTGGAATTTCGACATCATCGAGCAAAACTGGAAACAGCGTGCCTCTTTGAGCGCCCACCATTGCTTCCTCTCTTACCCAGCCAGATGTGATAGAGGATTCTGTCCATAGAACAATCATGCATTTTGCAGATTTCAGCGCATCCGCTATGACTTCATCGAATGGTTCGCCGGGAGGTATATTTGGGTCCCACCAAACCGAAAGACCGTGTTTCTCAAATGCAGTAGCAATTATTTTTGCTCGCTCTATGTCAGTTCTTGCATAACTAATAAAGATATCACTCATGGTGATAAGCCCCCTTGGTAAAATAGTTACGCACCCTGTAAATAAATACAAACAAAGCCGAGTATATGGTCCGCATACAAAGTTTCCCAGACGTTGTGAGAATTCTTGCGCTTTCTTGCAGGTCTGTTTGTTCGTGAGGTAATGGGCGCGAATATCCAGAAACGGAGTATCTATCGGTTCTCGGCACGGTTTCCTTAGAAGGTTAGTTTTGAGTGTTAGCTTGGGCTCCTAAGCACCCAAAATGGTGTTATGTCCAATGCAAGTCTATGCAAAATAAATAGCCTAAACTAGTCCGATCCAGTAATGAAAACATTGTTGATATCATTGCATTTTGTCATGTTAAACACCTCCATTTTGGACCTGCTAACGGACTGCCGACCATCTGCGCGCCGCGCAGCGGGCCGTCACTGAACTCGAAGGTGCTTATGATCCGGTGGATAAGGTTTTATGTTTGGTTGAGATCAGTCTCAATCACCTCAAAAAAACGTAAAAAACGATTGACAGGGCGAGGATCAAGGACCGCAAGGTATGATGCATGTAAGATGTATCCAATTATAAGCCTTATTCGTCAGCGGGTTGTTTAGCAGCCGGCGGTGCTACTTCCGCGGCCCTTTGTTCTCGCAGGGTTTCTTGCGCGTCTTCCATGCGCTGGACCCAGCCCATCATCTCTGTCTGCAGGATATTTTCAGATTGTTCAACTAACTGGTCAAAACTATTGGAATCTTGCTTTCTACTTTCCGAAAGAGCCGTCCACCAGTCATTGACGTTGTTTAAGGCGGTGGCCGTTTGTTGATATTGTATGAGTGTGTTTTCCACCTGTTTGTATTCCAGGAAAGTGCCAAACACACCGGCTAGGCTGGTCGTCAACGCGACCCACAGTTCAATGCCCATGGCGGCCAGAAAAGTCCCAAGGCCACCGAAGATGTAAATAGCCCAGTGCACTCTCTTTAACGATTTTTCCTGTTTCCCGGTCCGCGCCGAATAAAAATTGAGTTGGTCACCGAGCCTTACTCGTATGTACTGCTCTGGATTCATGGGGCCAACGCCGTCATCCTCAGCAGCCGCGCCATACATCCGAGGAGGCAACGCTCCCTTATATGGCCTCAATGATGAGACATTGACGTCTGTTTTCATCAGTTTACTGCTGATGTTTTCGATTCGTTCCGCCAATATCTCTTTTGGAGTTTTCTCAGCATCCGGCTCGCTTCTGTATTTGTTGGTGCCAGTTCGATACCTGTAGATCTGCTGTTTGATCGTCTCCGCGCTGGCACGAAGCAGAATCCATTTATGTCCTTCTTTGAACCGGTTGGAGGCCGCCACCAGAATCGAAACGATAATCGGCAGCGCGATAATCGTGATATGAAAGATTCTATCGAACAAGTGAGTAGGCAGAGTACGTTCAGTGCCGTCCGATGATACTTCCACGATCTTGGTCCCGAATAACTGTTGTTGGAGTATCACGATCAATGTCGTTACTACAGCCAGCAGCAAAATCCAAAATTGAAAGCTGTTGAATCTTTTTTGCCGGTACACAGCATTGGCGTCGTATTCGGCAAACCGCTGCCAGGCCGCGATCAACGAAGGATCCTTATGCGTTTGCATGAGCCGAAGGATCAAAAGCTCCAACTCCTTGGGAGGCTGGTCTATTGCGAAAAAGTGCAAATCCCCTTCTTCGGCAATCTCCCTAAGCTCATGGTCATCGGCGGAAGCTCCTTTTAATTGTCCTTTCTTTTTAACACATTGGCATATCTCGTCAGCAAACCTGCCGCTCCCTTTAATCACAATCACCGGCCATTTGCGGCGCACGCTTTCCAATACCTCTCCTTTACTGATCTTATCACCATTTACAATAAGCGTCACGACGGGGATGTCCTTGGCTACCTCATCCGCGATCGCAAACATGGATGCGGTTTCGTCTCCAAATTCGTCGCCGTACGCCAACACAAAGTGCGAATGATTGGATTCGAGTTGCACCCTTTCCGAGCCGGTTTCAGGCCTGGAATCTGCGGGATAGGTAACTTTTTCCGAGGGGGCAACTCCCAGAAGGGCCGGTTTTTCTCGCTGGGCCGCCACTCCCATTCCCATCAAGGCCATTACTCCCGCATCCGTACCGCCGTCCATGATGAGCGCAGCTTTTTTTGCTGCCGCCCTGGCAATACCGCGGGTGAATAAGGGACGCAATTTCACGCCAAGGTTTACACCCAAACCGCCCGCCCCTCCAAAAACTAAAATCAATGCTTTAGGTTTCGGACTGCCAAGCGCGGTAATGATTGACGCGGCGGATACACCTGGTCCCGGCATGGTTAAACGGGCTTGGTTGCCACTAGGAAATGTTATGGTCTGAGCGTCAGGAATGTTTCTTCCAAGTGGAGAGTCCATTAAAGCCTCCTTGCAGGGCATGTTTCAGGCGTGGAATACATATTATCTACCAAGGTGTTTATTGATCCTGTCTAAGTCACCTTGATATATCGGATTATCGGGATCTAGTTCGAGAGCTCTATCGATATACTCAACGGCCTTCTCGTAGTTGCCCCTTACCGCCTCAACGCTGCCAAGCCCGTTCCAGGCGCCGTCGTCATCCGGCCGTTCTTCAAGCATAGCACGGAAAATAATCTCGCCCTCATCAAGGGCGGCATTCGCCTCTTTTATCCGGTTAAGCGCCTGCAGTGCCATAGCAGCATTCTTGTATAAATAACCCCTTACCACCTTCAAATACGAGTCATGCGGGTACAAAGGCAGAACTTTGTCTAAGTAATCATGCGTCTTATATGTCAAGTCCAGTGCCTCTGACGCGCTACTACTTTCCAGGAGTTTGAAGTACCGTAGCTGCATCTCGTGCGCCACCTGGTGCGCTTGTGACTGAGGTGTATCCTCAAGAGTGGGCAAGATCAGTTCATTAATACGATCGATTAGTGCTTCCACATCCTTTGTCCACTGGTTGTCCCTCAGTACCACCGCCTGGCGTCTGGAGAGGGCTTTCAGCGTATCGGGTAGTTTATCCTCCGGCGGCATATCCGAACCACCCACCAACACCGGAATTACTGTACCCTTGCCGGCAAGCGCTAAGGTAACCTCCATACGGAGAATATCCTTGGGATTGTTCAACCGGCGCTTTCCCTTGGCGTCGACCAGCCAATGCGGTCCGATAATCACCAAATACACCTCGCAGGATTTAAGTTTTTCTTTTATTTCATTCAGGAAGTCATCACCAGGTTTGATATCGTCAATGTCCTGGAAAACATAATCTCGCCCGTAGCGTATTCTCAGATGACCGTAAAGGTCATTTGACCTCTTTGAGCTGTCGGCCCGGCGGTATGACAAAAAGATCCTTGCTGCCATGATTCACCTTCTTTCTTATAATCAATATTTTCGGCTATTCTCTTTTGACGACAGCGACGTAGTACAACGCGGTATCAAAAAGACCATACGCATTCCTCAGTCGCTCCTTGTGGCCAATTTTTGCGGCGAGGAGGATACAAAGCGCCGATCTCGAGCTCAAAATTACCGGGAGGTACATAGTGGCCACGCTCACTGAGCAGAAATGCCTGGTTGCCCAAACCTTCTGACAATCCTACCTCGTGTACAACATTCTGGCTGAGAACACTTTTTCGCTTTTCCAGACCGAGATCAGGCAATGCCGCTCCGCATGTCTAACATAGCGTGGGCAAGAATTGCTGAACTGGTTTTAATCTTAAACCAAATGTGAGCCTTTCGCCAAGATCATTGCAGCATACTTTTTAGATTACTTTAGCGAGCGCACTCTTGGATTTCAGGATTTAATAACCTCCATCCGCTTAACTATATTGATAAGTGATCAAGGATGCTTAGATGCCCAGCTCTTCGAGAATGGCAGCACCGGCATCGCCCAGGCTGCCAAAATGTGTCCTCAGGTCATTGACAATTGAATCGATGCGCATGCCCTCATTATTGATCCATATCCGCTCTGCTTCCACATAGTCACCTCCGGCGTGGTGCAGCGCGAGGAGATCCCAGGTATTATTGAACACCGGCGAACCGGAGGATCCTCCCTCCGTATCCGTAGTATACCGGACGGCATTTTCGTAGATATGGGTCAAGACATTTCGCTGCAACACTACTTCTTTGCGTCGGCCCCGTGGATGCTGAATGATATTTATATGCTGCTCAGACCACGGGTCATGCGGCTCAGGTTCCAGGTATACCACATCGTTGGGATCCGGCAGGTTGATGAAGCCCCATTCGTCACCTGGATATTTATACATTGACCAGAACGGCGTGGCAGCGGCACCTAAGGGACCTGGAGGAGCATCGTCGGGAAATGTCCGCATCACCGGTGTCGATGTCATGGGATAGGCTGTGCTGGCAGGATATGGACCAAACCAGCGGCGTTTTCTTTTGAGCCTGACCAGGGTATAATCCAGCGCCGGATTAGTTCGGAAAGCTTTCGTGTCAGATGCATCAAAATCGTAAACGTCAACCGACAATGGATTTCCATAATAGTCAGTCTGGTAATTGAACTGTGCCCTGAGTCGGCCGGCTTCCCCGATATTTCTGATTACATGATTGTTGGTTAAAAATAATGTTCTGCTAACCAGAAAACCGGTGGCATGTGGTGCCCCGCTGCTTCTCCAAGCAACACGAGCAACGGCTCTTTGCCGCACGGCACCTTCTTCCAGGAAGTGCGCTTCCAGGAAATTGGGTTCCTGGACCATCCGCTCGAAATGAGTTAGTTCTTCCTTCTTTCTTACATTTGCCGATCCCGCCTTAACTTCTTTGCCTGCTTCGCCGGGAAGGTCCTTGTCCTTATAGTGTTTCATGATCAGCGTCTCATCGAGAAATTCATGGAAGGCATTTTCGACAACATCTTTTCTCTTATCCTTAACGAATCCAAGGATTTCTTTGATTTCCTCTTGTTGTTTGGCATCATAAAAAGTCATTGTTGCCCCCTTTGTTTTAATTGCACCTCATTAGTTCGTACACGAATTAAAAGAATTTGAATCGACGTTGACACCACCTCCTTTCATCTAAAGGTCTGATACAAAATGACACTCCAAAAATCGTTATGCAGCTGAAACGAGTACTGTTGAAAATCCAACGCCATGTGTTTGAAGGAAAAAACCATGGCAAGCAGTAAGATCTCCCTTCAAAGAACAACTAACAGCGTTTTCCCCCTTCATTCAGCCTCACGGTTGTATCTCCCACTCCTCTACTAGCTCATCGTCTCGCATCCGGTCCGTGCGGATCAAGGTGGTCTCTCTACCCAGAGCCCTGACGAGTGTTCTACGAGGGACCTCCGTTCTGTTTTCAGCGCTCCCATGCACGTCCGGTAGCGTAGAGAGGATCGTACACAGCCTCGTTTCAATAGGTGCATTTCTGTATTTGAAATTGTTCCAGAGCGTCTTCGGTGTGGCGTTTCGGCTTCCATGATGTCCAACCTTATACACGTGGATACCCGAAAGAAGCTGCTTAACACTTCGTTTCCCAAGCGCGTAGGACCAATTTTCGATCTGTGCATCGCCAGGGAATAGCATCTTTGTATTACCGAATTTAATGAACAGAATGACACTTGTGTTGTTCAAGCTTTTGTCGAGAATTCGCACAATAGAAGCCAATTGGTCGCCATGCAGAGCATCGATCCGCCGAGTGAACCACCTCGTATGGTGCGGGCCAGGTTTGGCACTGTACCTCTCTGTGTCTGGAAAAAGAACTTTGATTTCGTCCCTCGAATCAATGGCATTTAGCGCCATCTTCGCCCAGAAACCAGCAAGCTGCCAAAATTCATCCGGGTCGTCGGCGCGGTGTCCGAATATATCCTCGGACTGAGTCAGGTCAGGAGGACCAAGAGCCTTAAAGGTGACGCCTGGGAAAATTCTCTGAAGCCTCAATGGGGTACCGTATCGCACATACTTGTTCGGACCCATATTCCTGAGGTTCCGCACCGCTTTCAGATTTGGCAAATTGATCTCCCCGTATACTGCCAATTGGCGACGTGCGATCTCTGACAGTGAGGATCTCCGGTGTCTGGCTTCCTTCTTAGCGTGGGCTGCAAATGCCTGCATATTTTCCAGCGAGGCCACATAGGCCAAGGCCTTGACTGCAGCAGAGCTCCTGTCTGGCGCTGCTCCACCTGCGAGCGCCTTGGCCGAGTAAGCATCTGTCTTGAGTGCGGGATTCTCTGTCCACGGCTGGATTACTACTTTGGGCGAGCACTTTTTGATGATGTCTCCTGGTCCCTTTCGGTTAGCTTTGGTTGAGAATCCCCTGATGTGATCCTGATGCCTGTGTGAAGCGACTACGCCATGCAGTTTACCACCGCACACCTTGTGGATGTCCTCTGCAACCTCCTCGAGCTGCTTCGTGATCTTTCCGCTCTTGGTTTTCGTGGACCCGAAATCGATGAGCAGGTAGCGCTCGTCGCCGCCGGAGTAGTGGAATGTCAACAGCGTGCAATCGCCGAATCCAACTTTGTAAATGCGCATGGCAAGATGGCTCGGTTTCTTCGTGCTGGACATCTTTACACCCCCTCGTTCCGCTCAGCCGCAATATTGATGAGCCTTTGGCGGTGTATCTCTGAAAAGTCGCCAAGTGCCGATTTTTCCCCTCTAAAATAGCCGTACTTGAACAAGCTATTCAGGCGCTTGGTTTGCCTCTTGGCATCTAAGATTCCGTTGTGCACATGATACTTGAGGCGTCCGAATTCATCGAAGATCAGCGCTCCGCCTCCGTAGAGAACGACCTGCTGCTTTGGAGGCATCCCTTCCGGAGGCGTGATGTTAAAGCCTTTCAGTTCCTCTGCGCGCAGCGTCATCATCTGCATGTACTGAGCTACCGTCTCACGGAGTGAGAAGCCATCGACGGCAACACGCTGACAAGGCAATACTGAAAGCACCCTCGTGTAAGCATTCTCATAGACGTTCAAGGCTTTTCTATTTTCCCAGATGAATCTGAATACTTCGTCACGATCCCGTTGCAGGGATTCGAAATGGATATTGTCGTATGCAAGAGGCTTACTGGGATTCGGTGGATCCCAGATACCAGGTTCGGTCGATGTGCCCTTCGCAGCAGGCTCAATGCCGAACTTGTGAAACCATTTCAGGAGCTCCTTGCGGTATCCGAACCTTTCGTCGTCAGGGTACATTTCCCTGTCTGCAGTGAGCAGCGCACTCAAGAAATCCCCAAACTCCAGATCCGTAGCCGGGCAGTAGTCCAGAGCGCGGATGGACATAGTGAGCAAATGCTCTGCGGCAACGGCGCCTTCCTCGACGACTCTTTTTCGATTTCTGAATAGGGGTTCAATCCAGCCGATCTCGTTCATTCGGCTGAGCCAAACTCCCAAGAACGCGTTCATCATTGCTGCAACCAGGATTTCTCCCCGCCTGTGCGGTTCTTCGAATTGCTTCAAATACGTTGGCGACGGAGGCAATTGAGCTGAATGCCGAAGCGCCTGACCACGCACGCCAGAAATCTCCTGGCCCATTTGATCGGCCAAGCCCAGGAGAACGGACTTACGAAGCGCTCCGTCTTTGAGGTACTTTTGATGAATTAAGCCGGGTCTGCTATATTCATCCGGCGCTTCGCCCAGATCGAGAACAAATTCGACCACCTTCTCCAGGGAGAAGACGGAAAGAAGCGCCACAACATCAGAGAAGCCCTCATGGAAACCGGCCTGATCCAGCGATGATGGATACAGATAGCGCTCCCGGAGCCCATCGAGCAGGGCGTGCGTGGTCTCGTGGGCCACTACATCATGTGATAAACAGGAAAACACTGTTTCTTTATTTAGTTTTCCTGAAAAATAGCCGAACAGCAGCCCCCTCTCTTGCTTGGTATAAAAAGCGTTCGCATCGGCGAAGGCATGAGGTGCCAGATGAATCTGATGACCATCGAAGCTCCATTTCACCCGCCTGCCTAACGCGAACTCGAACCTCGCCAGGATCCGCATGACTATGGCGTAGACATTTTGAGCATGGAAGTGGGGATTTGTTTGAATCGTAGCATTGGATGGTTTCAGGAATGGATCAACCGGCGCTCCTCGCACCGAATAGCTCTTGGCCGGGAGGGGCTTGTATAGCACACTCGATGTGGAGTCGAAGTCAACAACTTTGACGCGGTAACCTGTTGGACCGGACTCCAAGTGCTCGAATGGTATGTCCACTCGCGTAGTAAGAATCTTTCCATTATCTTTTACGCTCGGATCCTGCGCCACAATGGTCAATTTGCGAGTTGGAATAGAAGCCATGGCATTCTTACCTCCATTTGATAGTAATTATCCTACGTGCATGCGCGTATATCGCAAAAACACACCAAGGTGAATGATTCTTAGACATCAAATCTGGTCACCTGGAAATGTCAGCTATTTAATTTCAATGCGCCTGCGAAATACTATATTTAGCTATTGATTTGTCTCCCCAGGGGCGATGCACTTTTAAAAGCGTTTTAGAAAGAGCGTCAGCAGATTAAAGCGAATGCTAGTTACGTCGTTGCTGTATTTGTTTTGGCTAGGAGTGGAATCGATGCCAGGTTAGCTTGCAGAATATGTGTGTAATCCTCCCCTATATTTCTATTTTATCACAACTTGCAGATATTTGTCAATTAATAAGTGAATACTAATATTCTCATAGTGATCAAATTGCTTGATTGCTTTCCTAAATATTACACGATGTGTAAAATATTCTTTACACCCAGCCATTGAATGATTCTTGAGTGTCCATTCTTACTGTCTGAGCCATTGTTAAAACCTGTATTAGCAAAGATCGGGGCAAGAGCCTGCACTGCCAAACTGATATGGAAGCGGCTGTGTCAACCTCCGTTTTGTTTGGTCGAGAGGAGAGCAGTTACCGAC
>JABAOH010003970.1_pt1 | contig 14966 bp, 11 predicted proteins | sample 7062181 | NCBI WGS metagenome assembly JABAOH01 (sample SAMN14538630, study PRJNA623070) | marine sediment metagenome | biome: marine biome [ENVO:00000428]; feature: marine pelagic biome [ENVO:01000023]; material: deep marine sediment [ENVO:00002113]; isolation source: pool of 5 deep marine...
ATGTCAGAACTCATAAAAAGGGAAAGCTTGTGGCCATCAACCATGGTTAGATTTTAAATGACAAGATAATAAAGACTACGGTTAGATTTTAAATGACTTGACAGGTCAGTAACAGGGAGATAGCCAGGAAACTGAAAGTCAGTGAAGGGACCATCCGCTACAGGATCAAACGCGAGCAATCGGACAGAGAGGACGGCCGGAAGAGGAAGCCTTCGGCCCTGGATCGTTTTCGTGCGGTTATTGAGCGATGGATAACAGATTATGAGGACAGCCGGCGACGGCCGACATTGAAAACTCTTTACGGATGGCTGCGGAGAGACCATGGATATGAGCGTTCCTATAATGCGTTCCGGCGTTATGTCCGCAAGCATTTCCCGGAACTACATAAGAAGAGAGCCTGGGTAAGGATAGAAACGCCTCCTGGTACTCTGCTTTTTGTAGATTGGAAAGAGGATGTCCTGGTCCAGATATGGGAATCCGGTCACTGGGTCAAGGTCCAGATGTTGTGTTTCACCCTGGGGTTTAGCCGGAAGGCGGTTATACGCGTCAGTGAGAAGAAAGATCTTTCGGCTTTTATTCATTCTCATCAGAGAGCGTTTCGCGAGTTTGGTGGCCTTCCTGAGGTGATACGGACCGACTGCTTGAAGTCCGCTATAGTGAAGTGGAAGGGTTCCCATTCGGTTCTCAATGAAAGCTATCGGAGATACATATCTGGGTTGGGGATCGGAGCTTTTCCCTCCCGGCCCGGGACACCACAGGATAAGGGAAAAATGGAAAAGCGGATCCGGGATCTCTTCTCCCGGATGGATTTTAAACATCATGTGTTTCGGGATATGACCGATCTTCAAGAGAGCATCGATCGCAAGCTGCAGGAACTGGAAAAAGATTGGCGGTGCGGAGCCACAGGTCTTTCTGTTGGGGAAAGTTTTGCCTACGAGAGGGAACATCTCAGAGTGCTTCCTGACCATTTTCCAGTTTTTCCTCTCAAGGAGAAGCGTACGACAGTCAGACATGATGGGATAGTTTATTTCGACGGCAACTACTACCAGGTCCAGAAGGAATACCGGGCGAGAGGTGTTCTGTGTATCAACACAGGCGAAGAGATCATGATATATCAAAACGGCCAGCAGATTGGACATTTTCCCTATCTTCCAGGAACCAAAGGCATGGTGATGCTCTCTGAGCATGCGATTGCCGATCGAGATAATTATCTCAGTGATACGGTCCGGCAATGGGCACTGGAGGTGGCCCAGCGGCAGGTGCGAATCTACCAGGAGATCATCCAAAGGAGAAGCCTATGAGCATCCAGAAGATCCAGCAAAAGATGGAAAGACTGAAGCTGAATCACACTTTGCCGTTGATCCCTGAACTCTTCGAGGAAGCAACAAAACAAAAGAGCAGTGCGCTGGACTTTTTTGAAAAGCTCTTAACCCTTGAGGTTGAGGCTCGGGAAGAAAGCCGGATCGCTGCTTCATTAAAAGTCTCAGGCCTTCCTAAAGGGATGCATCTGGACAACTTTGACTTCCTCTTCCAGCCTTCGGTGAATAAAGCTTAGGTCCAAAATCTCGCCACCTGTGAGTTTATCCGACAGCACGAAAACATCCTTTTCTTTGGTCCTCCTGGGGTGGGAAAGACTCATCTGGCTGCTGCCCTGGGTGTAAAAGCCATAGAGCTGGGCTTTAGTGTCAGCTACTACACAGTCGAAGAGCTTTTATTGCAGCTTAAAAGAAGAGCCGATATCCCGGTGGCCAAACAACGTGGCCGGGCTTATGTTAAAAGCGCCCTTGTGGTCGTGGATGAACTGGGATACCAACTGCTTGATAGAAACGAGACACACCTCTTTTTTCAATTTATCTCTGCCCGTTATATGAGGGCCAGCACGATTATCACTTCCAACAGGTCAGTAAAACAATGGGTCCATATCTTTGCCGCTGATGAGATGGCCACCACAGCCATCCTGGACAGGCTTTTCCATAAAGCCCATATCTTTAATATCGATGGACAAAGTTACCGGCTGAAAGACTTTAATGAGATGATCCAGGGAACAAAGAAGGAGAAAAAACTAAGAAATGAATCCTAATCTTAGAGCCTCAGGGTGCGTAAAAGTATACGCCGATTTACTGCGTAAAACTACACGCCTCTTGATAACAAAAACGAAGAGAGTTTTTGAATAACCATGAAAGGGCATCATGGATGTTCAGGATAGTCTGTATTTTTATGTCACTCTGTCTGGCAACATTCGTCCTCCCTGTCTATACATCTTGCTTTATGGCGGTTTCTGTGTGAACGAAAAATCAAGGGAACGGCTGTGCTCAATTATAAAGATTGTTAAATCTGAATATGATGAGGAAGCAGATTTTCCTCTGAAATGGAATTTCCAGAGCCTCAAAGACTATTTTCTGGATCAAGGAAGAGAACGACTCTATAAACAGCTTCTTCAGTCATCTAGAGAGTGGAGGACTAGGATTTTTAAGGAAATTGCTCCTGTCGATTTCACTGTTGTCATGTCTGTTATTCATGGATATGGCAAAACTCGCAATGTCCAAAAAAGAACCAAAGAACAGCTTACACGATATGTATTTTACAATGCGCTCCAGAGGTTTGGATTGCACATTTCTGAGATCGGCTCTCCATATAAAGAACTAGTCTTGGATTGGCCTCCAGGCGGAAATAGATTTATCTTTGATGATGAATTCCGATGTGCATACATCCATGGAAAAGATACTGAACAAAAGGAGTACTATTGTAAAGCCTTAAAAAATATCGGATTTGCAGACGCTCCTTTTTATTCAAGCACGAATGAGTGTTCTTTATTGCAGCTCAGTGATCTTATGGTAGGTGCATTAAGTGAACTAATCGACGTTTCATTAGGTAGGACCGAAGGCAATTTTGGTTACAACAGAGTCCGAGAAATAAAGGATAAGTTTCGTGGTGCTCCAAACATGGTTATTGGTAGAGGGATATCCATGGCTCCTCCAGACAATGAGCTATCAGAAATGATAAAACCCCTCATAGATAGCCTTTATGAGGATTCGTTTTAGCGCTCGATTTGAGCTTGATAGTCTGAAGAACGCCACATAAGGTAGACGAAAGAAGGGAAGGAAGATTTCAGGGGGAGAGAAACTATGAAAGAATTCACAAAATTCTGTAATAGCTGTAATGAAGAAAAAGAAATAATAAAAATTGAAAAAGTAGATCAACGCGAGACTATCGAATTATCATGTGGGCATAAGCATATAAGCGCTGTTTTCTTTGAAAAGGTATCAGTCTCAGATTATATAGAGACAAAACATAAAAACTCATTAGGCAAACTGATTAGCAAATATAGAACAAAAAAGAGTGGTAAGACCCAGAGGCCAGCAAGAGAAATTATTGAGATTGATAGAAAAAATAAAAAGTTAAAACATAAAGTCTGGGAGCAGAATCAATCTGAAGAATGGCTTTTAGTCCACGATGAAGAAAAACCATTCACTTATAAAAAAAGTGATTGATCTATTATATTAACGAGGGGATTAAAATGGAAAACATAGAAATTTTCATAAAGCCTATTATAAAAAAGAAATGGCTCTCTAATTTAATCGCAAGAAACAGACTTGCTACCAGATCTCTTGTTTCTACTAAAATTTATTTTAAAGTAACTCCATTAAATGGGACAATTCAAGATAAAATTAAAATCCAATTTTTAGGCATCTACCCTGATCAATAAAAGCAAATCTATTTTCTTGAATTACTTAAAGATGACGTTAAAGCTAAGCTCGAAGTAAAAAATTCAAGGTTTAACAAAGCGAAAAAAACTAAATCAATAAAAGTGATTTTTCCTTAACAGGGAATTTTTTGGTTTAAGGGTGGTATAGAGCCAGGTGGGACTATTATAAATGTTAAAACGAAAACTTTAGAAGGTTATGAATTTCCGCAGACAACTCGATTCGAATTCATATCGATTATTATTGTAATTGATATCCTAACAGAAGTTTTAACTATTTTTAGTTTTTTGATTCTAATTTTAACGGGTCTTTTGGTTTTTTTCTCTTTAAGTTGAGAATAAAAAAATAAAATAATTGTCACATTTTCTGACACAGTCTGAGAGATTTTTCTTGCAACCTATTGGAAAAGAGAGGAGAAAGAGGGTTAGGAGAGATTTTAAAAAAATAAATTAGGGCTTCACGAAACTCATGATTTTAAGGGCAGAAGCTAGGCAGGAAAGATTTGATGAAGCGGACTTTATCTTTCATGTCGTTTTTGGCGGCTGTAAGAGCCACGAGCAAAACAGTGATATGAGCAATAGTGACATAATTTGAGACAGCATTAATACTGATGACGGGAGGATTTTGCATGCAGATATTAAGGAGGCGTGAGAAGACTCTCTCTGATCCGGAGCGGAGTTTAGCGTCAGTCTTGAATGAGGAGGAGCCGTAATCGATTTCGCTTCTGATGTCTTGGTCGATACGGATATAGACATAGCAACCCTTTTGGGAGAAGAACTTTGGATGGAAACCAGGACAGAGGAGATATTGGCGAGCAATTTTTTTTGAATAATGGAGAGGATATACCCATTTGCGTCGGCACCGGTTTTGTTTTTTATCGTAGAATGAGCCATAGTTTATCATTTCGAGTTGAGCTTGGCATATGGGATTTCCGGATTTTGAGAACTGGATATTCGGAGGATTTTGAGTATTCCGAGGGTTTCGGGATATACGAGGCTTTGCCTTAAGATCTTTGACAACATATTTAAGGATAGAGTTGGTGTCGTAGGCTGCATCGCCTATAACAGCTTTCACAGAGAAGTGGAATTCATTCTGGATGAGTTTGAAGATAGGGCAGAACATCACAGATTCATGGACATTGGCTGGTTTTGTGATATGCCAGATGGGGAGTTCTTGTTTGGCGTCGATGACGACATGATCTCTGAAGCCCCAGAAGTAGCGGATTTGTTTTTGATTCGGTTTGGGGAAGATAACCATGATACCGAGCCGTGCATCAGGCGAGCCTTTAGGAATATGGGATTTTGAGAAACGGTTCTTGACATTGGTTTTGAGATTGTTTTCTTTAACACGAGCAGGGATAGGGCAGGAATCGATGGAGAGATATTCTCCGGTAATGACAGCGAGGTCGATAAGGTTGTGGATGAGCTGGAGTCGGGTTTTTTGCAATTCTTTATTGTGAGTATTTTTGAGGAAAGAGGAAAATCGTTCAACACTTGGCAGAGGGCGTAGGATGTTAAAGCCGCAGCGGATTGCTGCAGAGGGATTATCTTTTAACTCGGTAACGAGCTCTGTCAAGGTAGGAATGGCTTTGAGATTTTTGAAGATAATAGCCCGCAAGAGGCTTTCTCTGGGGAAAGGCTTTCGGCCTGTGGAAGGATGGGAATCAAGATGAGAGGCATCGAGGTTACTGAAGAGGGTTTTAAAATTTTCGAGAGGATTGACATCGAGGAGTGACTCAAGGGAAAGGAGTAAAGATTGATGATTCATGGCAGAGCTCCTCTTTGGAATGAGTTTTGTGAAGGTCACAAGATTCATGAATCATGATAGTAAAAATATTGAGAGGTAGTAAGGGGGAGGAGGTAGAAATGAGAAGCGGCTTAATTAATTTTAATTCAATAAGATAAAATCATAATGCCAATGGTAGAAAGAGAGGGTTTCACAAAACTCAAAGCTATTTGGAGAGGAGAGATTTTACACCTCCTCCCCCCTTTTGAGGGGTTGAATTTAGGCGAAAAAGTAAGGATTTTAGAAAAAGATGTGCTATAAGCACTTGATTATAAATAAGTTAAGCATAGGAGGTATTTTGGATGTCTTGCCCTTCTGTAACTTATTGATATTAAATAGGTTGCGAGTTTTGTGAAGGGCTCAAATAAATAAAAAAGGAGGGATAGAATGGCATGGACTGTCGTGGTTACAATTCATGAAAGATCACAAAAAGGATATACAATAAAAATTGTACCTACTGAAGAAAAATATGAATCATGTTCTGAAGAAGATGAAAGAAGAGAAGAAATAAATAAAAATGGATATAAAGATTATGATGTCGTCAGAGCTTATATTGATATAATAGAAAACAATTGATTCTATCCTAAAAGATGGGTAGAATTTGGACAATGGAACGAAGAGAAACCCAGAGATTAGAATGAATACAAATTGCATTTTTGGTCAATATAAAAATCCTTTGAAATTTAAAGACTTGAAAATAAAGCATTTAAAAAGATATCAACGTGGGCGATTAACTCAGCGGTAGAGTGCTACCTTCACACGGTAGAAGTCACAGGTTCGAATCCTGTATCGCCCACCATCTAATTTATTTATTATCTATAACTTAAAAGATTTTCTTCCCCAGCTAAAAAGCAAGTGTGCCCATAACTGTGCCCAAATTTTTCAGTCTTTGGATTAATATATTATTTTCTGCAAAAAATAAAATGTCGCTAAATATATACAATTCGCGCCATCGCATTGACACCAAAACATTCTTATGGTAGGTTTGTGAAAATTTCCTTGGAATAGAGAAAAAGAAAGTTACTTTAGAAATTCCTAGATAGATTTAAAAACAACTCGTTTTTTCTTGAAATGAAAAATAGAGAGAAGATCTCAATGGGCACACTTCATACAAAATCAGGGCATAGGATATTCATCATCATTCCCTTCGTATGTTCATTTGTGATCATGGTAAATTGTACGAGGAGACAAGCAACCTCAGAAAAAGTTTTGCCTCCATTGGCCAAAAGAGTTCCCAAGGTCCTAAGCTTACATGGTCATACTCGCATCGATGATTACTATTGGCTAAGAGAAAAAGAAAATCCAGAGGTTATGGCGTACCTTGATGCAGAAAACGATTATTCAAAAAGAGTCATGTCTCACACCGTGCATCTTCAGGATGTTTTGATCGAAGAATTTCAGTCTCTTTCAGAGCAACCAAGTCAACCTGTCACTTATAAAAAAGGTGACTATATCTACTATAATCGCTTTGATAAGGAAAAACTATATCCCGTCTACTGCAGAAAAAAAGAATTTGCGGAAGCAGAAGAGGATGTATTGCTCGACGCAAACCTGTTAGCTGTAGGGCATGATGTTTTCGCTCTTGCTGAGATGCAGATAAGCCCAGGACAGGATGTACTTGCATACGGAATTGATACAATAGGTGATAGGGATTTTTTTACATTTTATTTCAAAGACCTCAAAACAGGTAAGCTTTTTTCAGATGTAATCCCAGATGCCCACCATTTAACAGCTTGGGCCAACGATAACAAAACTTTCTTTTATGTCAGAGACAGCCGGATGTACGGCCATCGCCTAGGTACAGATCTATCTGAAGACAAAATCTACGCTGAGAATGTCTCATTCCTCTATAAGACTAAGTCAGATCAATATGTAGTAATTTTTTCAAATCGTCATCCTTGGAAATGGCAAGGTTACATTGACGCCGACAACCCAAATGCTCCAGTCATCGAGGTCATGTCGACAAAACCGGACACTCAATGTTTCCGTTTGGAACACATCGGAGAGAAGTTCTATTTTCTCGATAATGGCATCCTAAAGGAAATTCAAGTTGGGAACAAAAAACTGGATGATGAGGCCAAAGCTATCTTCCACCAAGAGGGTATAACAATCGGTAGTTTTGAAGTTTTTAAAAATCACCTCGCTCTGTGGGTAAAAACGGATTCGAAGAAAAAGGTTCGAATCATTTCATTGATAGACGGGAAGGAACACTACATGGATTTTGGAGAATCCATTTACACAGTTTCAGAGGGAATACCGAGGGATTTTGCGCTCAGATCCTTCTCCAATGCAGAATTCAACAGTCACCTTCTGCGGTACACATACTCTTCCCCTACCACTCCGGATTCGATATACGACTATAATATGACCACAGGAAAAAAGACGCTTGTCAGTCAAAATAAAATGGGCTCTCAGTTTGATCCAAACGACTATCAGTCTGAAAGGCTCAAAGCGACGGCTGAAGATGGCACTCAAATTCCCATATCAATTGTCTACCATAAGAATATCAAAAAGGACGGAGGAAATCCCCTCTTGTTGGAAGGTTATGGCATGTACGGTGTCAGCGAAAGTCTCGACTTCAGTATCTATGGTCTCAGCCTTCTTAATCGAGGATTCATCTTGGGCATCGCACATGTAAGAGGCGGAGGAGAGCTTCCAGGTTGGCATACAGAGGGCATGCTCCAAAAAAAAATGAACAGTTTCACCGATTTTATTACCTGTGCTCGATATCTGATCAATCAGGATTACACGCATCCAAATAGGCTTTTTGCCAAAGGTTCCAGTGGCGGCGGTTTACTGATTGCCGGAGTTATCACCATGGCTCCTGAGCTTTTTAAAGGAGTTATCATCGGAGTACCTTTCATAGATATCATCACAACAATGATCGATGAAGATCAGGCCGACAATATTCGAGAATTGGGAAATCCCATGGAAAAGGCGCACTATGATTATATGCTGACCTACGCTCCTTATGAGAATATCGAGACGAGGGAATACCCGAATATTCTGATCACAGCAGGATTTTATGATACACACGTCTATTACTGGCCGGCCGCGAAATTCACTGCAAAGCTGAGAGCAAAAAAAACAGATTCAAATCTGCTTCTTCTGAGAACGAATATGGCTGGGGGACATGGGGGCTCCAAATTCTCAGGTCGTTTAGAAAGCTTAAGAGAAATGGCCTACGAATACGCATTCCTACTTGATCATTCGGGGAATGAGAAATAATGAAATAATGCCGTTAAATTAATTATTTCACGACGTTTCCAAACTGTCCAAGGGTGAATTGAAGAACGGAGTCTAATATAAAGATTTAACACAGTTTCTCTTGTTACGCTAAATCTGAGTTGTTTTTTTTAAAAAATCCACTTGACATTACTATGCCACTTTCATATTTTATCTACAATATCTATCAATTCAATTGGAATGATATTTTTAATATCCAATTTTTTTGTCGCTTCACATTCTTTAGGCTATCACATGAATGAGGTAAAAAGGGAAAGTCTAAACTCATCATTATTTGAGTGGTAATCTTTCAATAACATTTGAGTATAAAGATCTTGATATTTTTTTTGAGGAGAGCAGACCATGAAACGATATTTCGTTCTCTGTCTATTGCCATTTTTATTTTTTACGGGATGTAATAAAAAATCTTATCAGGATCAGGAGATTTCGTTAGAAGTTCACGAGGGAACGCAGCTTGGATTTGATCTATCATCTGACGGAAAGACAATTGTCTTCGATCTTCTTGGCCAGCTCTGGCTGATGCCTGTATCTGGGGGAGAAGCTATACCTTTAACAGATGCGATTATGGATCAGGCAGAAGATATAGAGCCCGTTTATTCCCCGGACGGGAAACAGATTGCCTTCCGATCGGATCGTCCCGGCGGTAATGGGTTGAAGGGGATATGGCTCATCTCTATTGAGAACAAAGAAGTGAAGCAGTTGGTTTCAGGAGGCTCTAGTTTTCTCTTCTCGGTTATTTGGTCTCCCAATGGTCATCAGATTGCCTATGTCAATTTGAACTCAATCAATTTTCTTGACATAGATACGGGAGAAGAAAAAAGTGTGAGAATTAAAGGACTTCCCAATCCTAGCATTCGAGATATAACCTGGTCTCCAGATGGGAAAAGATTGACCTTCGTAAATGATAGGCGGACTTGGTCCTATAGAGGGAATCGAATATGGGAAATCTCAGTAGAGGGGGGTGAAGCGGTGCCCTTGACGCCTGAGAATATTTTTGGTCTGGCACCTGCATTTTCGCCAGACGGCAACAGAATAGCTTTCTTCACACGAGATGTTGAGGGAAAAGCTCAACAACTGTGGGTGAAGGAAAGGGATAATAAAGCGCTGAAGCTCACTGATCATGAGGAAACTGGATATTATACAATCTGTGCGCCGCGATGGTCTCCTGACGGCCTCTCTATTATCTACACTGCTAATGGGCGCCTGTGGCAAATATNNGCAAATATTCGTTGATGAGGGCAAACCAAAGGAAATTCCTTTCACGGCCAAATTGAATTTTGTGCGAAAAAGAGGCCGGTTGAATCCTGTTCATTTCCCTCCTCCCGGTGCCAAAGTTAAAGCAAGAGGAAATATGGGAATAGCAATATCACAGGACGGCGGGAGATTCGCCCTGATTGCTCTAGGTAAGCTCTGGGTTTATGAGGTCGGTGGCCGATGCCATACTGTAACACAGATGCCGCCAACCGCTGAAGACCTCTCCTGGTCTCCCGATGGAAAGGAAGTAGTCTGGAGTGCAGGCCCCGCCGGTACAGAAGATCTCTTTGTTACAAATATCGAAACAGGGAAGACTCGCCAAGTGACTGCATTCCTTGGCCGGGAGTGCCGTGCATCATTTTCTCCAGATGGACATTTCATTGCATTCTACCACTGGCAAAAGCCAGGTCTTTCAACGCCGGCCTGGGAGCAGAAAGACAACGAGGTTCGCCTGAGAATCATTCCGGCGAAAAGTAAATTCAGTGATCAGCTTGATAACGCGTTCGACCTTGGAAAAGCTTCGGATATTTACGAGGCTATTCCCAATTACGGGTTCGGGCAGGGAGTCTTGCAGTGGAGCCCTGATTCTCAAGGCCTACTTCAAATCATCAGCGATGAAAGCAATGAAAAAGGTATGTTATACGATCTGAATGGTGAAAAACACAATCTGGGATCGTTCTCGAAGTCCCCAAACTTCCTAAATTGGATGGCCGATGATTCTGTAGTTTTTGTGCACAATAACATGCTCTGGAAATCCCGATTCACCAGAAAATCAGACAGAAAGGATGAGGCGTTCGGTCTTTCTCCAGAAGCAGCTTTCTATCCGACAACAGCCCGTGACGGTAGTATTCTTTATATTTCTGGTGACGGGCTGAGGATTCGGCGGTCGAATAGATCCGTCGAGCATATTGGATGGCCTATTTCGTATACCGTACCTGTTCCAGAAAGACTTCTTATTCGGGATATAAAAATTATAGATGGAAAAGGATCAGGCCCATCAGACCTTAAAGACATCCTTATTGAGAGTGGCCGCATTGTACGTATTGCACCTGCAAGGAAGATCAAAGAAAAAGAAGCAACGCAAATCATTTCTGCACAAGGTAGAACTGTGATTCCTGGCCTCATCGACGTGCATATACATATGCGAGATTATTTCCAGTTACCAGGACTTCTTTTTCATGGAGTTACAACCGTACGTGATATGGGTTCAGCAATTAGCAGGTTAGCTGGGTGGCGTGATGCCATAGATGCCGGTATCATCGCTGGGCCGAGGATTGTTTTTGGCGGATTTCAATTTTATGAATGGGACATTCCCCCTCTCAGTGGTGAATCAGGTGGTCAATTTCAAGCTCCCCTTGGTGTTGATGGAATGACTCGAGCGATCTCAATGCTCCGTGCATTCGGAGGGGTATTTACGAAAATGTATTGGCAGGGCAGCTGGGCAAGAGGTGGGGAGTTAATCAAGCAAGCCCATGCAGCCGGGATGTCTGTTAGCGGGCATTTTGCAGCTCCTCTCCCGCTGATCGCAGCCGGAATCGATGGAAAAGAGCATCTGGGAAGTGGATCGGGTGCTCGGAGCGATGGGACCTATTATGAGGACATCTTACAGTTGTTCAAAGCCGCCAATCTCTGGGTCGTGCCTACCATGGCTCTTCGCTCAATTAATATGGATCTCTTCAATAACCCTGAATTACTTGAAAAATCCGACACAGCTCCATTTATTACTCACTTCATGCGGTGGTGGGGAACAAGATATAATCACCCGCGAAGATTGAATTTTGTCCGTAGGACCACTGAAAGGAATAAAAAGCTTGCACGCTTAGCTGCAAAAAAAATGCACGATGCAGGTATTTCTGTAGCTGCAGGAACGGATGTTTGTGTTTTTCCCTGGGCACTGCACAAAGAATTGGAAGAGCTGGTTGCAGCGGGATTGACGCCGCTGGAAGCGCTAAGGTCAGCCACAGAGATAGGGGCCCGTGTGATAGGAGCCGAAGATGAGATTGGGACCATTGAAGAGGGTAAATGGGCGGACCTGGTCATACTGGATGCAAATCCCCTGGATGACATCCGCAACACTCGGAAAATCTGGCGGGTAATAAAGGGAGGTAAGGTGGTAGACCGGGAGGCGCTCGTAAAATCGTCTAGGTAGAAAGTTAATTAATTGAAAACACAAAGAAAAAATTTGAAAAAGTAATGACAAAGAGAACTAAAAGAAATTCCTCGACCTCTGAAAGGACGCTGATCCTGGTATAGCAGAAGTGGAGGATGCAAAGAAGAGGCTGGCTGAATTGAAGAGCCATTAAACAATATGACGTGAAATTAATTATTTCGCGACATATTTTATTAANNGATCATTCGGGGAATGAGAAATAATGAAATAATGCCGTTAAATTAATTATTTCGCGACATATTTTATTAATTGGAGGAATCGCAAACTCAATTATTGCGCCTTTCCATCATCCTGTCATGTCTAACACATATCGATCCAGCTGATGAGCTACAATAAATAAAGTTGACATCCACTTGACAGATGTCAACTTTAATGCTATATTGTTGACATCAAATCGGTCCCTATAGGGAAAAAAATGATACAAATAGGAAAATATGTACAACAAAAGGGAAATTATAATGCCTTCATACCCGATAAATTTCCACCGAAAGGTCTCACTTATAATGAACCTAAGATTATTAAACTTTTAGCTGATGCCAATCTTTTGCTTGGCAAACTCGATGGCCTAACCAAGCTTATTCCAGACATAGATTTCTTTATTTTTATGTACATAAATAAAGAAGCTGCCTTTTCCAGCCAAGTGGAGGGAACAAAAGCCAATCTTACCGATGCCCTGCAAGCGGAGGTCGAAAGAATCCCTGATCTTCCTGATGATGTGGATGACATCTTACATTATATCAAGGCAATGAATATGGGATTAGAAAGACTTAACAGTTTTCCGTTATCCTTAAGGCTAATTAAAGAAGTCCATGCAACACTTTTAACTGGTGCACGAGGTTCAACATCTCATCAGCCCGGAGAATTTCGTAACAGCCAGAATTGGGTAATGGGAACAAACCTCAACGATGCACGTTTTGTTCCGCCTCCGCCACAATATGTGTTGGGAGCAATGGGAGAACTTGAGAAATTCTTTTATTCTCATAAAAATATTCCAACACTAATAAAGGCTGCTCTATTGCACAGCCAGTTTGAGACAATTCACCCATTTCTAGATGGGAATGGAAGAACCGGAAGATTACTTATTACATTCTATTTGTGTCATCAAAACGTTTTGGAACGTCCGGTGCTTTATTTTTCAGAATATTTAAAAAAGCACAGAAATAAGTATTTTTTACTCCTGGACGAATATAGAAAAGGGAGCGTTTCTGATTGGCTAATATTTTTCTTAGAGGGTGTTATTCAAACCTGTGAAAAAGCGAGTGAGACATCGAATAAAATCATTGATCTTAGAGAAAGGAATCTTCAGAAGATCTCGAGGCTGGGTAGAGCCAGTCAAAACGCCATGGTGTTATTGAAGAATCTTTATAAATTGCCAATCGTTAATGTAAGAAAGGTCGAAGAGGCAACAGGCCTTTCACGAGAAGCATCAAATCGATTGGTAAAACGATTTTGTACAGAAGGCATTCTAGTGCAGAAAGATCAGAATGTTAAATATGGCCGACTATTTGTTTATAAAGACTACCTATCTCTATTTGAATAGACTCGCTCACATAAAAAAGATGTAAACTGCAAATTGAGTCCTACATATTTTTTTATTTAAAAACGTTTTCCGATAACTTGTATTTCAAACTCTAGATCGAGCAACTGTGACCAAACTGTGACCAGAATTTGTCAAGAATATAGAAAAATCCATAAAAATATCAAAAAGCTACGAAATCCCAAACACCTGATTCTAGACAGCCTACAGGGGAAACCCCTTATTTTTTTCGCTTTTTCGTCTTTTTGTGCTTCTTACACACGGTAGAAGTCGCAGGTTCAAATCCTGTATCGCCCACCATTTTATTATCAACAACTTGCGTGATCTCGGAAGTCACAAAATCATAAGGTTTCAAATTTTGAACTAAAATCAAGTAGCAAACCGGCTGCGATTTCCCGATCATTGAACCGGCAGATTATCTTGTGTTAAGCTTATTCCAAGATGTCAAAGGGCGACAAGACAGGTAAGTTTATAACGGTATGGCTGCTGATGGTCTTGTTTTTATTTCCCGCGTTGATAAGGCCGCAGCAGAAGACCGTCAATCGTTTTTCAGCGAGTATGGAGAATCCGGTCCCTTTCCGAAATTGGATGGTTCTCGAGATAAGGCCTTTTCCATCTGATATCGCTGATATTCCAAAAGAGAAGTGGATCCCGCTGGCGCAGTATGCCCGGGAAGTCCATTCCAATACCGGGATCTGGTGGCTGAAGGCGGAGATCGTTCTGGACGACCTGCCGAAGAAGGATGTCCTGGCTCTTTATCCACGCAGGTATGTCTCTCCTTACGAGATCTATTGGGACGGCCGGCTTGTCGGAAATAACGGTGAGCCGGGAGAATCAGAGGGAGAAGAAAAAGAAGGGAAAATATTTTACATCACTCATCTTCCCGACAGCTTAACCACTCCGGGTTTGCATACTTTGAGTCTCAAGATATCAAATCACTCCGGAGCTAAAAGGGAATGGTACCGGGGCAGTGTACTACTGGGTTATTACAGTGATTTTCTTTCAAATATCCATCGCCAGCATCTGAAGTTCTTCTTTCTTTTCGGCATTCTGTTTATCACGACCGTTTTTAATGTGTTTTTATTCATCAGCAGGGGAAAAAAGGCCGCCCATTTGATCTTCAGCCTACTATGTCTAACTCTCATGGCGGATTTTGTCACCGCATTCATATGGGTTTTCAAAAACGTGAGCTCCCATTTCATAAGAATCCAGCCTTTTTTATTTTCATTGGAAGCTCTGCTGATCGGAATTTTCTTTACCTCCTTCTTTG
>JABAOH010001237.1_pt1 | contig 14965 bp, 9 predicted proteins | sample 7062181 | NCBI WGS metagenome assembly JABAOH01 (sample SAMN14538630, study PRJNA623070) | marine sediment metagenome | biome: marine biome [ENVO:00000428]; feature: marine pelagic biome [ENVO:01000023]; material: deep marine sediment [ENVO:00002113]; isolation source: pool of 5 deep marine...
TTTTCAGCTGAGGATAAAGACATGAAAACCATATGGATCACCTCACTTGGGTCCTCCCAGGATCCGGTCAAACAGCTGATGTCGCAGATGAAGACATATGGCTTAGAGGTTCAGGGCCATTTCTGGAAGGATGACCTGAAGAGGATGGCCTGGATGGCGGCCAGGGACAGTCTGATCGATGAGAAGATCTCCATGTGGGGAATTCTTGGATCGGACGATGCCCTTCTCGCGCCGGATACTCTTTACGGTCTGTCGTTGCTGGCGGTAACCGTCCAGGCGCAAAGAGGCCTCCACTTTCCCATTATTATCATGCAAACACAGGGCGAGTTGGTCTCTTCAGACCAGTTGAGCACTCCTTTAGGGGGGGCGGATGTGATGTCGGCCTCCGGTACCGGGATCGGGGCGAAGCTCGTGGCCAAAGTGCACAAGCCTCCCCAGCCGATTTCACCTGAATATCTCCTGGACATCTACGGCAATGAGCAGGTCGGGCAGTGGTTTGAGGTGCGACCGGCGCAGTCGAGCTGGCCCGGGGTAATGTTCGGTGTGGCTGATGCCGAGATTGCGTTTCACGCGGTCGGCCCGGCGGGCAGCTTACCAAGCAAAACGGTACTGAACTACCCGATGAAGGGGCTGAAATTGGAAATGGGCGACAAAGAATACCTGGCCTGGGCCGCGCAGAACGAACTGAATGCCCAGACCTCCTATTTTGTCAGAGTAAAGGGTTACCCCCAGTCGATCGTTTTCGGCCCCTACTCCACAGAAGAAGCAACGGATGTGTTTGTGGTCCGGCTGAAGTAAGTTACCCCGAGAGCATGCCACAGTATCCTGTCTATCCTGTCCGGGGGCAAACGCCTGCCCGCCCCTACCATAAGAAATCCAGCTCAACCTGTTGTCGGGACGGCAAGATCTGCCTGGAGGGCTCGAGCACGATCCTGACCGGAATCCGGCCGTCCTGGTCTGGTTGACCTGCCGAAATATCCAGAGATTCAGGGCCGGAATGCCCGCTCTTTTCCCAGAACAACCGAAACGCCCTCCGCAGCGAAGCCTCTAGATCCGTGCCTTTGAGGCCTTTCTCAAAGTGATCCCGGCACCATAAGACAAGTTGGGTGATTCTCGATATGAGCAGCTGATAGCCAAGGGAAATACCGTTCACCGTGGTCCCATCGGGGGTAAAGGCGATGTCCCTACCCTGCGCCGCGGCAAGCGGGATAATGCCACTGCGGATCAACTGGTCGATCCTGTCCCGATCGAAGTTAGCCTTGGTAGGTAAGGGCTTGGCTGGGTCTCTTGCGTTCAGCGGCAGATCCTCGAGCCGGATGTGCTGCCAGTCCGTAAAGCGCGTCGGCCACCCGCTGTCAACAAAACTCCTGCCGATGAGACTTCCCAGCGCCCACACCGGGCTGATCCACAGCGGATTTTGCTCCTCAAATGGGATGCGGCGCGGTGGATTTTCCTTGCCGTACGGATAGCGGGAAAGAAAGTGGTTGCAGGTCACAGCCATCCACCTGGCAGAGGAGCCCTTTTTTAGGCTCTGCCACCTGGCATAGGCGGGTTCTTCCAGATAGTGAGGCAGGAAAGCAAGCTTTTCAATATCCTGCCAGCCGTCGATGTTAAAAAAATTCGGCCCAATCCAGGTGATCGCCGGGACCAGCAGCGTCTCAGAAAATTGCCCTATCCTTTCAAGAATTTCCAGGCTCCTCGGGCTGTTGTCGAAGCCAAGGTCCACCAAGATCAGAGATGGGAGTGCGTCGATCACCTCTGCGGACAAGGCGCTCAGGGCTTCATCCAGTGAATCATGAGACGCGGGGGCGATCTCGATTCTGAGGTCACTGTCCCTTAAACCCGCCTGTCTCAGAAGCAGATCTAGCCCGCGCCATGATGCCTCAAGCGTTCTGAACGTTTCATCCAGGAAAATAAGCCCCAGAATTTGCCTCAGGATAGTCTCGATCTGGCGTGTGGCGTCCAGGCCGTCCTTTGAGACGCTGGACTGTTCGTCCGGCAAGGCCACTATATCGAGGATCTTGTCCAGGGAATTTCGTGAACTTCTGCGTGGTTTCTGCGTGATGGTTTCTACTCTGATCGGGGGCAGATTCGGCCACCCTGCAAGGCGGGCATTGATTTCCTGGGGAGAGAGATTCTTCTTTCCGGCTTCATGGACCCATGATTTGGCCTCCCAGAGATTCCTTAAGGCAGGGTTGTTCTGAACCAAGCTGTCCGGATGGAAGTCTTTGAGTCTTGAAAACTTGAGTTCGATGCGTTCATCTGGGCATAGATCACCGGGAACCGATACATCGCAGGTCGGCCCGAGGTCTTTGATCACCCCATCAGGCTCTGAAGGATCGACCCGCAGAGGCGCTTTCTCCCAGACAGGGCAACCCGGTCTCAAGAAGGGCGCCAGCGCCAAGATCTTGAAGGGTATGTGGGGCGCTTTCATGACAGCTCCAGTGTAAAAGACGATTAAGAAGCCGGCCCGTCAGACTCTTGGCTTTCAGATTCCTGTATTTCAGGTTGTTCGAATTCAGCCAGCCGACCTCCGCCCAAAAACCGAAAGGTAGGCCCTTTTGGGCTGAGGGACAATGTGCTGTTAGGATTTAACGGCGCCTGAATGTTTATGGGCTTACCATCAATCAAAATCAGATGCCGCCCGGTCATATCCTTTACCCAGTATTGATCCTGATCGAAAAAAACCTGGGCATGCTTATCCAGGATCTGGGGATGTTCAAGGCTGAGATCGCAGCTCGGGTTTTTTCCGATGGTTACCGGCAGTTCCTTAAAGGAGCGCAGGGTTGGACCATATTGAACAACAAGGGGGACATGGACCTTTTGTCCTGACACAGGTGACGGGGCGTATGGTTCGGGTTGGATCTGTTGAGCAGGGGGTTGTTGAGTCGGTGGGGTTTCGGTTTCGGCCGGGGCCCCTGGCGGGGTGATTGCCTGTGGCTGTGGCCGAACTTCTTCAATCCTCGTTAGAAAGCTTACCTTCGGCCCGCCTTGTGCAAGAATGAGAACATCCCCGGATTTGAGATAGGCCTCTGTCACTCGCTTACCGTTCACAAATGTGCCGTTTGCGCTCTGATCTACTAACTTGAATCGGTTGCCCTCTCTGACGATCCGGGCATGTTTGCGTGAAATCATGGCCAAGTCCTTCGGGAATTGGACCTGGCAGGAAGGATGACGGCCCATGGATATCTCCGGGTCAAGAAACTCCTGGATCTCCCCCTTCAAAGGCCCGTCAATGTGTACGAGCTGCACAACAATACTTGGCTGAGTGGTCATGCTCTAATGGCTTTTCCGAAGGTTGGGTAGTCAAAACGAGGCGGCGTTTGCCCGAAATTATTGCCGAACAAGGTCAAATGAGATCCTGCTGCCCTTGCTCCTCGGCAACATTATCTCCCCCTCAAGATTGGCGCTCTGCGTCCGAAAAAATGCGAGCTCGAATATATCCTCTTCAACAGTGGAAGGTCGACAAATGGCAGACCGAAGCTCAAGAGAGGTATCGTTACTACTCCTTCATCTTGCTTCGTTTTATTTTCTCCAGACGTTCTAAAAGTTTCCTAGCCTTTTTAAGGTTACTGTCAACTTCTTTGTATTGGGGGTCAATTTCGGAAACCAGCTCCCACTCGTGAACGGCCTCGGCCAATTTCTCGTCCCCAAAATATGAGACCCCTCTGTTGTAATGAATGTCCATATATGTTTCTTCGCATTTCTTGATATATTCCGGGCACTTCTCACAATCTTCATCGTATTGAAGGGATGCCTTGAATTCATCTCTTGCAGCCAGATAATCCTCCTTGCCAAAGGCGATTAGTCCCTGTTCAAAATGTGAGGCTGAAATGTATTCAAGGGCGGTTTTATCCTCAGGATTCACATTTAAAACCTTCTTGAATTCGCTGATGGCCGTAGGATAATCCTTTTCCTTGAAAAACTCGATGCCGAGCTCCCGGTAATTGGCAATTTGATCAACGGCAGCGAGCTCCTTTTCGCCTTCCTCTACTTCTTGCCTTTCTGCTGTTGGAATTTCCTCGATGGCAGCGCTAGGCACAGGCATCGCCGCCTGTCCCGCATCTTCCTCCGTCGGTTTTGCCGCGAATGGTACGCCCTCGATTTCAGGAATTTTGATTTTCTGCCCAGCCCTGAGACTGGCACTCTCATCTAATTGATTATATTGCGCTATAATAGGAAATTTCTTGTAGTCGCCATAATAGCGCAGTGCAAGCTTTGAGAGGCTTTCACCGGATTCAACGGTATGGACAGTGAAGCTCTTAACCGGTATGACTTCAGTGAGCGATGACTCGGGGATCTCCCCGGATACAGTAATGATTTCCTCCGGTGTTCCAAAAAACAGCATGTCCTCGACAACCGGAATTTTGATCTCCTGGCCAACCCTGACCTTTGTAGCGTCTTCTAGATGGTTGTATTCCGCGATAATCCGGAAGTTCTTGGGATCGCCATAATATTTCTTTGCCAGCATTGCGATACTTTCATCAGGTTGAATGGTATGGAGCACATAGCCTTTGACCTGTTGCTCGTGTAGTACGCGTTCTTGGAGCATCTTCTTTACGTCCCCATGATCCGGCTTATACCTAAGAGCCGTTAGGAATTCCTGCCGCGCACGGCCGTATTCACCCTTCCGATAAAATGCTAGGCCGTTTTGGTAGTGTTTTTCCGCCACTTCGCCAAGCGTTGGTTCAATTTTCTCTATTTTCTCCTTGGCCAGCTTATTTTGTGGGTCCACCGTCAGGGCCACTCTGTACTGCTCAAGGGCTTCAACCAGATCCCCCTTAGCCTCCAATTCCTGTGCTCTTGAAATGTATTGATCCGGAAGATCCTTCGGAGGCTTAGTGGGAAATTGCGCACACCCGGCAGCCATGGCTACTATGAAAAGGACGACGACAATTCCTGCCCTATTTTTCATGGATTCTCACTCCAATGGAAGATGATTAAAAGTTCTCAACCTTGAAACAAATATTTGCATATCCCCGGTTAATACTTGGTCTCTTCTCAGGGATAGTGGATACGCAAAGAATGGGTTTCCCCCTCTTGTGACTGACATTGCGATTTTGTACCCCGCAAGTCGTGTGAACTCAATTACTCTTTGATCATAACGGCCGTATGGGTACGACAGAATATAGGTATCTTGCGCCAGTTTCCGATCTATGATTTCCTTGGAACCATGGAGTTCCTTCTTGATCCTGGCGATAAATTCACTCTCGGTTTCCCCATCCTTTATCGTGGTGAGATCGCTATGGAATATAGTGTGCGAGCCTACTGCAAAGCCGTTTGCCTTCATCTCTCTGAGTTGGTCCCAGGTTATGGCTGAAGATGAAACACCCACAAAATCCGTATAGACAAGCACTATTGCCGTGAAACCGTATTTCTTAAGTATTGGGTAGGCAATATTATAGGCGGAACGATATCCGTCATCCATCGTAATCAACACCGACTTCTTCGGAAGCGACTGACGATACTCTAAAAAGGCGAGAAGTTCCTCGGCCGTAACAACGTGATATCCATTTTGTTTCAGGTACCTCATCTGAAGTTCGAAGACTTGGGTAGGGATACAAAGAGGAGATGTGCAATGCTCGCCAAAACGGTGATAGGTGAGTATCGGTATGGTTTGGTATCCTTCAGCGCTCAATCCCGCCTTGTTTCTGTCCTTCAAGGGAATTACGATAAACTCGCCGCTGTCAAAGGTCAAATCATGATTCGCCTCCTCAATCACCCATGACCTTCTCTTGTCTCCCAGGAACTTTTCGGCCAACCCCTCAGGCGTTTCCCCTTGTCCCAGTTTATAAACAATATAGTCTTCAGACCGGAAGAGCCCCTTTTCTGGTGTCTGAATAACAGTCGTGGTAACTGCGCATGAGCAGAAAACTAGCCCGCTCATCCCTATGAGCATGGAAGTCAAAAGAGATTTGACCATCTTGGAAACCTGACACGCAATGGTTTCAACTGGAGAGTAACGGCACATATCAGTCGCTTTAAACACGCTTAGTAAGCAGCTCAAGACTCATTGAGGGATATGCGTTGAAGCATCTCGGCCGAATTTCGTCACTAGATGAGAGGTTTCTTCTTTTAACCACAGCTGCTTGAGGGACTCAGTGTGATACTCTTCCTCCCTAGGCCTCTTGAACAACTCGTCCTAGGAGCGTATAGATGCACATTATTACTCTATTTATGAGGGCCTTGTCAATTGAAATATAAGCTCTGTAAAGTCAATCAATTGAATCCAAAGTGCTAAACTGATGTCGGATCTTTCAACAGGTAAATTGCAAGAGACTCCAAAGCCTTATTTCCTTGACTACGGACTTTGGCTGTAGTAGATTAGCATCGATTTATCGGAGACTCGTGTCGTAGTCTTGCAAATAGGTGCTTCGCTCCTATTCAAACGACCGGATAGTCAGACCATACCCGGCTGTCTCGTGGGGCAAACCTCCAAGGGGATTCAGGTTAGCAATACGGTTTTTTATGCGTCTGCGCAATTTGATTATCAGTGTGGTCGGCTGGGGGATATTCTTAGGCATTGTATATTCTATTACGGCGGTTCGTATTGACCACGCGAAGGACAAAATAAGAGACTCCGGGATTGAGACAATTCAGGAATTGTCCAAGCTCGTCAGGTTACCCCTTTTAGATTCCAATACTCAAATCATTCATGCGCTGCTCGTTTATGCCGCCGAAACGGCCGGTATGGTTCATGCATCGGTCGTGGATCATCGGAATGAAATTGTAACCCTGACGGGTGCGGAACACGTCATGCCTGTCAGCGATGCAGCATCGAAGTCAGGTAATCGGGTATCGTTTTGGGAAGGTGAGCTCCCAGACCACAGGAAAATATTCAGTTTCGCATCAGACGTTACCTATGCCGGCACCAAGATCGGTCGTCTTCATATCGCCCTCTCAGCCGAAGAACCGTTGAGGGTCAGAAGTCAATTTACAATTGTGGCTGTTTCAAGCTTTTTGGTCTTATTGCTTTTGATCGTCGCGGTCCGTTATTATCCAGGGATCTGGGCGATTCCTGCAACACTTACGAACATTTATCGGCGGGATCATGGATCGGATGTAGCATTGGAGAACTCTCTTATCAATTGCCCTCTGTGCGGTACGCAGAAGCCTTTTTCCAGAGAGCTATTTAAGCGTTCGAACTCTGGGAGGTTATTGATTATCAAGGCCTCATTGAATAAATCGGGAGCTGGGGGCGGTGCTGGTGCAAAAGGTATTCATCTGTCAGATTTGGCCAAAAGAGATGACCTTTCTTGGTTCAAACGTAAGATCATGTTGCGTTGCGCCGAGATTATTACGAAATTGGCTGCCTAACACCTGAATGAACGTAATAAGGAGGTGTTTCATGTTTGGGGGCGGGGTTGCTACAATGACGGCAGTGAGGATTAAGGAATTCTCAACGAACGTCTTCATGAGATTCGCGAGAAGGTTGTCGAAGATCGAGTTCCTTCAGCGCAGCAGAAAGACACTCGCCATTTGTATTTCAATCTGGCTTGTTGCTAATGTGGTGGGGTTTTTCTTCTATCGAAATGCGATTACTCGAGCAAATGATGCGCTTTATCAGCAGGGACTGTTAGCTGCTGCAGATCTGGCAGCAAAAAGCGGGCCTTTCGTTTTGGAAAAAGATGTGCTGGCACTGAACGTGGCTATCAAGGAGTTGGAGAATGTAGGTGATCTGAAATTTGCAGCAATATTGGATCATGAGAATACGATATTGACTCACACGAAGACCGAAATGGTAAATCAAAAGTTCGAGGCTCCAAAGAGCCAGAAGACGATCGAGGTGATTGATAACACAACCATAACAGCAGGGGCTTTGCCTGACAAAACGGAGATTATGGGATTCCTAAGGAATATCATTTTTGCCGACGTAGAAATCGGGAAGGTGTATGTTGCCCTCTCCGCGGCACGCCTTTATCAAACCTTAGACCGGTTGAAGCTCATCTATATTTCGGGCGTGCTCCTAGCTGCCATTCTATTGGTTGTCATTGTATTCTGGATGGATCACAGGGCAAGGGCAAGGGCGTTAGCAGTTAAACGGGATCTGGAAAGCATGAACCGGATTGGCCCGTACCTCTTGCAGAAACGGGTTGCGACAGGAGGTATGGCTGAGCTGTTTTTGTCGGATTACGTCCGGGAGGATGGTTTTCGAAAAACGGTAGCGGTTAAACGGATATTGCCGCACCTCGCTGAAAATCCTGATTTCATCAAGATGTTTACCAGGGAAGCCAGACTAGCTGCGTTGCTACACCACCCGAATGTAATCCAAATCTTTGATTATGGAAAGATCGGCAAGGCTTATTTCATTGCAATGGAATATATCCATGGAAAGAATTTGGGAGAAATCCTATGGAGCCTGAAACAGGGTCTGCCTATCGACCACGCCATTTATATTATTTCAGAAATCTGCAAAGGGCTGGACTACTCTCATTCCAAGAGGGATGGCGAAACCGGCGAACCGCTTAATATCATACATCGGGACATCAGCCCACAGAATCTGCTCATCTCATACCAGGGGGAGGTGAAAGTAAGCGATTTTGGAATATCCAAGGCGAGGTCCGAGCCCAGCTTCACCCAGGCCGGCGTGATCAAGGGTAAGTTGTCCTATTTGTCCACGGAACAGGCTTTAGGAAAGCCTGTCGATCAGAGAGCTGACATCTATGCCTTGGGGCTTGTCTTTTACGAAACACTTACCGGAAAAAGAGTATTTCAATTCGACGACGATCTCGAAGCCCTACGAGCGATCCCAAAAGCGGAGGTAGAACCCCTGATCAATGCAAGACCTGAAGTTCCGGAAGAGCTCAATCGCATTGTGATGAAATGCCTGGAGAAGGACAGAGACTTGAGATACCAGAGCGCCTCGGAATTGCATGCTGATCTTGTAAAGCTTAGGAAGGGATTGAAGATCACCTTCGATGCTTCCGATCTTGCGAATTTTATGAAAAAGAATTTTGGCGAGGGCGGCGATTTCCCCAATACAAAGTAGATTACAGACGGTGAAGTTTGAGATGCCCCGGCAAACCTATTACGGACAAACGGATATCGGTCTTAGGCGCTCAAATAATGAAGATGCTTTCGTCATAAGCCCCGAACTGGGTTTTTGTCTTGCCGCAGATGGCATGGGTGGCGCGGCTGCAGGAGAACTCGCCAGTAGCATCTTTGCTGAGACGTCTTTAGAGGTCTTTGCAGCTAATACTGATCCATCGGAAAAGGAGCTACTCTATCGGGTTCAAAAAGCCTTTAGTTTTTCAAATGAAAAAATTCTGGAGCATGTGGACCAGAACCCAAATCACAAAGGCATGGGATGTACGGCTGAACTGTTGGCCTTTTGTGAGGGGGGCTTTGTCCTCGGTCATGTAGGAGATAGCCGGACTTATCGCTTTCGGAAGGGACAACTCAGACAACTCACAGAAGACCACACTCTCGTTCAGCAGCAGATAGAGGAGGGCCTAGTCTCTTCGGAGAACATGCGAAACCATCCTCTGCGCAATGTTATTCTGCGTGCCCTCGGTTTAAACAGGGAGCTTGCGCTCGATCTTTTGAGAGGTAAAACCCTTCCAGGAGATTTATTTCTCCTCTGTTCAGACGGTTTAACCGATATGATCCAGGACGACCAGATCCAGGAGGTTGTCAGTTCCGATATTGACATTCACTGTAAAGTCGATCAGCTTGTCGAGTCGGCCAAAGTTGCCGGCGGGGGCGATAATATTACAGTCGTTCTGGTCGCCATTACCTAAGCCGTCTTTGACATGAATTCGACCCTTCCGAATCCCTTTCTGGGCTATTACTCTTACGTAATTATGCGGTCTTGAGAAAAAGAGGCTTTGCATTGCACTTATGTGATGGTTTTGAATATTAGTTGCACGTTTTTTGCATTATTAATCCACCTTGTTACCTATTAAAACAGCACCACTTTGATAAGGTAGCTTTATTGCGATGTAAGCCCAGCTGCGAAGCTGAAAGATCCGGTTCCTTATGCCGAGATAAGAGGCTTTCGAACTCAGATTTTCCTAGGTAGAAGCGGGTGTTTGGAAGACCGAAACATTTGTGCGGATCACAACGGTATATAAAACTATTGACCGGGCCAAATAGGTGAATCGAGAGATACGACGAGCCGATTTTCAGGGCATTGTGAGCAAATTATTGTTGGATCAGGGTTAGGGCACGTGTGATTTGATATGGTATTTTCAAGCGCCATTTTTCTTTTCGGTTTTCTCCCGGCGCTAATTATCAGCTATTATGTGCCGCGATTGCTGTTCCAAAAAAGAGCAGGCAATGCTCTCCTTCTTTTCTTCAGCTACATCTTCTATCTTTACGGTGCGGCGGGTTTTCTGCTGATCCTCTTGCTATCCACTATCGCAGACTACTTGCTCGGGCTCATGATCGACCGGGACGTGCAGCGCAAACATATATGGCTAAGCCTCTCGGTGGTCCTCAACATTGGACTTCTGGCCTATTTTAAGTACGCCAATTTTTTTGTGGCGGAACTAAACACCGTCCTTATAAGTCTAAGGTTCTCTCCGGTCGAGTGGAACGAGGTTCTTCTCCCGATAGGTATTTCATTCTTCACGTTCCAAAAACTCAGCTATGTCATCGACGTATACCGAGGCAAAAGCCGTGCGCTTGAGAACGTTATTGACTTCGCCCTTTACGTTGCCAACTTTGCACGGTTAATCGCGGGGCCGATTGTACGGTTCAGCTATGTCAGCGGCCAACTTAAGGGGCGCATGGAGTCGTGGGACCTCTTCTTCATGGGCATTATGCGCTTTTGTTGGGGGCTGGCAAAGAAGGTGATAATCGCCAATTCCTGCGGCCAGATTGCCGACATCATTTTTGGCGTCGACCTGCAGTTGCTAGATACAAAAAGTGCCTGGCTTGGCTCGATTGCCTACACCCTTCAGATCTATTTCGATTTCTCCGCGTACTCCGACATGGCCATAGGCCTGGGCCTGATGTTTGGGTTTAAGTTTCCCGAGAATTTTAACCGTCCCTATTCTGCCACAAGCATCACGGATTTCTGGCGGCGCTGGCACATTACTCTGAGTCGCTGGTTCAGGGACTACCTCTATATCCCCCTGGGCGGCAACCGCCGGGGGACTGCCAGGACCTGTGCTAACATGGCTGCCGTTTCTTTGCTGTGCGGGCTCTGGCATGGAGCGAACTGGACGTTTTTGTTCTGGGGAATTTACCACGGCGTGTTTCTGATCTTGGAACGCATCACCGGTATCCGTGACCTTCCTCCTGAGAAATACAGGGCTGTGCGCCGAGCAACAACGCTGTTTATCGTTATCGTAGGCTGGGTGCTTTTCCGCTCCGAAGACATCTCCCACGCACTCGGATTTCTCGGAGTAATGTTCACGCCTATCGATTTGCCCCTTTCTTACGAATTGAGCCTGGCATTGAACTACCGAAATGTCTTTTTTATGATGGCGGCCTTGACGGTATTCTTCATGCCCGCTGAATTTTCCTGGATAAAGATTCTAATCAGCAGAAAAGACCCGATCTCGTTGCTCGCGGGCGCTGTAATGATCTTGCTGTTGCTTCCTTACTGCGCAGCCCTTATTGCCGGCGGCTCGAGTAGCCCCTTTATTTACTATCGGTTTTAAACGTGCGATGAGAAAAATCTTTTCACTGATATTTGTCTTCCTTCTGGTATTACCCAGTGTGGTATGGCTGATCGGGCTAGATTTGGGCACCAGTGCAGATCACAAGAAGCTTGACCCCCCTCGACCTTATGGCCTGGCTCTTTTCGACAAGGAGTACTACCTTTCCTTCGACCAGTATTTTAACCACAGCTTCTCTCTGCGAAGTCCCCTGATTTTCGCCAAGAGTTACCTGGACTACCACATATTCCGAACGACGGACGCCACCGGTGTCCACATCGGTACGAACGGGTGGCTCTATACCCGCAGGTCAATCGAGGACTACAGGAAGGGAGCCTGTAGCGGCAGGGCGGATATCGGCCAGCTGGTCTTGGAGCTTCAGGCCCTCGAAACGATAATCGAAGCCTCGGGAAGCCGGTTCTTATTTATTGTGGCTCCAAACAAGTCCACAGTCTATCCAGAGTACGTGGGTTTTGTTCCCAATACCGCTGGGTGCAACCGCAGCCGGTACGATCTGCTCATCGAAAGCATCGCAGAATACCCGCTGAGGAGTCTTGTAAGGCTTGACGATCAGCTCCGGCAAGCAAAGAAAGGCGATGCGCTCCTGTACGACAAGACCAGCACCTATTGGAACGGGTTGGGCGCGGCTGTCGCTGCAGAAACCATTGGCCAGCAGATTTTTGATGGCCGTTCGGAGAAACGCCCTGCAAATTACGATTCATCCGGCATCATCAGCACTGGAGATCTCTACACTCAGTTGATGGGTTTCCCCTCGCTGGCTGAACAGGGGCCTTTCCAGCGCTTCGTGAACCCTGACCGGCCTGATCTCCCTACCGGGCTTCTTTATGCCGACGCTTTCGTGGAGAATCTGCTCCCCTCCATGGCACGGATGTTTAGGCAGTTGGACGTGATTCCGGCCAACCGATTTCCATCAAAACAGGGCAGCGAAAACCTGGCAGCCTATGATTTTATTTTGCTTGAGGCAGCCGAATCCGAGCTAGCGAGTGTTCACATAGACCTTGATGAGATCTTCTCATTAGTTGAGCGCGAAGTGCGGATCCCGCAGAGGTATCCCCTCGACCTACGGGCGGCGGTGCCAGTCTCACATATTTCTCTGGACTTCAGGAAAGAGGGTTTGGAGATAAAGTCAATGGGTTCCCAGTCCGTGTTTGAAATTACGTCCGTGCCTGGTTCAGATGAAGATATCTTCAGGGTGCTGAAGCTATCGATTGCTGCCTCACAATCGAACATCATGACAGTTACCTGTTTAACCACTACCCCCTATGTCACACCCAAATCATTAAGGCCGGGCATTTCGGAAATTTATCTCCCCCTGCCATTTCAAAAACTGCTATCTCTGCGCATCCAGCCGGGTAACGGGGTAGATCTCCTTATGCTGCGTTCAGCTGAAGTACTCGGATTTATGAGAAATCCGAGTATCCTGCAACCGTTCCCGGATAAGATCACCGTCGCCAAAAGTGAGCAGGAGGATGAGTTCAAGCTCCTGCGCGAGGGTTCGACGGCGAGTATTTCCAAATCGAAAGTAGACACTGAAATTTCAGCCGCGATGTCCGACGGGGCAGTCTCTCAGTCCAATTCCGAGACGGTTGCATCCAGGGCTGCCGAGGCCCCGACCTCAATCGAGCCCTCCATCACTGTGGCCGACTTTGAGGACGGACGCATTTTCCAGCGCAGAGGCAGGAGCACGGACATCGTGGTATCAGGAGCATACGCAGGCATGCCGGAAGCTATAGAGGCCAGGGTAGTCAGGGACAGCACCTTTGAAGAAATCGTGCCGTGGAAAGTGGTCGACCCCTCCCCACGAAACGGAATTTTCTTGGGCGTGCTTTCTGATGTGCCTCAGGGTGGGTGGTACAACATCCAAGTGCGGTACTGCAATAACCACTCTGTTTCAAGCTATGGTACCCACAAATGGGGCATAGGAATACTGGTCGCTTGCCTTGGACAATCAAACATGAAGGAATGGTTTTATACAGGTACGACCTTAAGGGCACATCCACTGCTGAGGAAATTCACCGTTAGAGGTTGGGCAGAGCTCGGCAGTAAGGGTAACGGGGCCATCGTCTTCGGCAACAGGATAATAGAGCGAATCGGTATCCCCGTCGGACTGCTCGATTATTCTAAGAATGGCTCAGGGCTTAGGAAAGAAGCAGATTGGGGCACGGGTTACTGGGAAGACACGTCCCCGCATTCGATTTATAATCGATTCCTTGCTGGCGTATCCAAGACAGGGGGCGCGGTGGAATTTGTCATCTGGATACAGGGTGAAGCGGACGCCGCGCGAGGCACAGTAACGGAGGATGAGTACAGAAATTCACTTGAGAGCTTTATCACGAATCAGATAAGGGCCGACATCCATAATGGCTCGGATCGTGAATACCTGCCGTTTCTCATCGTCATGATGGTCAAACGTCCCGGAGGCGAAGACAAGCCCCACCAAGCCATCCGCAATGCCCAAAAGCATGTTGCAGAAAACGTTGCCGAATGTTATTTGGCGGCCACGACCCTCGATCTTAAAAATCAGGGCAGACAGCACCTCTCACCCGATGCATTTGTAACCATGGGGCGCAGAGTCGCTCAAACGGTTCTATTTATCTTGGGTGAAGAGAAATACTACCGCGGGCCGGAAGTAGCCGAGGCAAACCGCAGAGACAACCATACTATAGATGTGAGAATTGACCACAGGGGTGGCACGGATTTCACACCAAATTCAGGAATATCCGGATGGGAAATACTGGTGAACGGGATTCCCGTACCTATCGCAGAAGTTAATCGGCATGATCCTCAGACAATCAGGATTACCCTTAAGAGCCCACTTGCCGACAAAGCAATGATTCGCTATCTGTATGGTTCAATGCCGGATACGAGCAAACCTGTCCTCGACAATTCAGCGATGTTGCTCCCCCTTGAGGAATATCAATCGGAAATTCAATAAGAGTTGTAAAGGCTGCACTGGGACGCCTCTAGTAAAACCATTTGGTTAGGATTCTTACTTCTCTCTGCCGACAATAACCTGACCACTGCCCCAAGAGCCTGGGAATAATAGACTTTACATTCCATGAGGTGAGGTACACGTTCAACACCAACATGCAGAAGGCCAGCGTCGAGGAGCGGGAAAAACAAAGGGTCAGGCGATTTGACCTAACCCCTTGATCTTAAGAGTAAATCAGGGAAATCTGAGAGAATCATAGAACGAAGGGAAGGAGTCGAGGATATAACGGATCTTATCGATTAGCGACTGAAATATGCAATGATCGTGATGGAGCCCAGCCTATCTACTTCATCTGAGACTGTCGAAAAACCCCCGGATTTTGCTCAGTCGAATCCTACCTCTTTTG
>JABAOH010068722.1_pt3 | contig 14962 bp, 15 predicted proteins | sample 7062181 | NCBI WGS metagenome assembly JABAOH01 (sample SAMN14538630, study PRJNA623070) | marine sediment metagenome | biome: marine biome [ENVO:00000428]; feature: marine pelagic biome [ENVO:01000023]; material: deep marine sediment [ENVO:00002113]; isolation source: pool of 5 deep marine...
AAACCCGGCACTGCCCCCGCAACGGTAAGTGAGTCAAGACAGGCCAATAAGCCACTGTGTTCTCATGGGAAGGTGGTCTAGTCGGGTGGTTTCCAGCCATCGCTCACGAGTCCGGATACCGGCCTGTAACAGGATAATGTCGTGTCGCGGAGGGCGGTATGCAAGGTTCAACCTGTCCAACCTCCTGATTCCCTTATCGGGCACTGTTCACGGCAACAATAGGTTACCAGGCTGCGGGCGGCGCCGAGGTCAATCCGATTGCAGATGCCGTCGGTGCCCTCTCCAGTCCCTAATCCTGAGTATGAATACATCTGCCAGGCATTTTGCAGGAGGGGGATGAAAATCTCGCAAGGAATCTGTTTATCCATATTATTATGGACGATTGCACCTATATCACTTGCTGAAGGGACAACTGAACTTAGCTCGCTTGATGTGGTTGCTTCCCGGCTTGATGAAAATGTGTATATAAAGCCGGGTAATATAACCATCATTTCCTCCGAGGATATCGAAAAGAGTCCAGGTAAATCATTACCTGAAATTATCTCCCGGGAAGCCGGCATCAACAGTCGCTCATTATTTGGTGCCAATACCGGTGGAACAATCGATATTCGTGGCTTTGGTGCCACGGCTACACAAAATACTCTGATACTCATTGATGGTCGACGACAGAACGACATTGACCTTTCAGAAATTAATTTTCCAGCCATCCCCCTGCATAATATCGACAGGATTGAAATCATGCGCGGCAGCAGTGGGGGAATATTATATGGGGACGGTGCGACAGGTGGTGTCATTAATATCATNNATTAATATCATCACCAAGCGGGCTCCAATAAATGTAATCAATGCAGAAGCGAAACTGGGTTATGGTTCTTACCACACCAGCCAGGCAGAAGCAGCATTTGCCTATGGCACTGATTCCTCAGCTGTAAATATCGCCGCAAATATACTGGATTCAGATAATTACAGGAATAATAATAAGATTCTGCAAAAGAATATTCAGTCTGATTTAAGAAAATATACAGGCAGCTCCGAGATATACCTCAAAGTAGCTGCATCTGATCAGGAACTGGAGCTACCGGGCGTGCGCACAGTGGATTTGGGGACGGGACTTGATGAAATTAGGGATAACCCGCGAGGTTCCAGAACAATAAATGATTTCGGAAATGAAGATAATTTTAATACCGTCCTTGGTATTACTTACAGGTTTTCAAACACGTCCTCGGTAACTGTTGATGGAGGTTATCGTAACAGGTATCAGGAAGCTTTTTTTGATGATTACGATTTTGGTGGACTATTCAGTGAATTTGTTGAAACCGAGATCGATGTGTATTCGATAACACCCAGATTTAACATAACTAGTCAATTATTGGGTCACTCACACCATTTAATCGGGGGTTTTGATTTTTATCATTATCAATATGATTCTATCAGATCCCAAAACAAATCTGTTGCAGACAGACCGAAGAACATTCTGGACCATTACCAGAATTCATATGCTATATATTTTAACGACCTCATCAATCTCAATAAATCAACAATTATGGATATTGGCATGCGACTTCAGCATGTGAAGCTGCAAGCGAAGGATGCTTTTGATCCAACAGCACCAGGGGCATTTGGTAATGAGGCGGAAGAACTGAATCGTAAAGATACTGAACCCATGTTCAATCTTGGTTTGCGTCATTACCTTAATGATGGGGTTTCTATATTTGCATTGGGAGGCAGAAGCGTAAGATTTACTACAGTTGATGAGATCTTTCAGGTCAATCCAGCTACATTTTTACAGGAATTTTCCATTATCGACCCACAGACAGCCAGCCACATTGATATTGGTATTAATTATAATTCACAGAAATTATCAGGAGCTTTGACCGTATATTACATGGATCTGAAGAATGAAATATTTTTTGATGCTACGACATTTGCCAATATCAATCTTGACCCAACGGAACGATATGGCATTGAATTATCTTCCTTATTTCAAATCAGGGAAGATCTGAAGGTCATTGCTAATTATTCCCATTTACGATCTCGATTTAGCAAAGGACCATTTTCCGGTAATGATGTGCCTCTGGTCCCCAGAAATACTGCCACAGTAACTTCCACATGGAATTTATTTGAAAATCTTGCAATTTTGTCAGCTACCTGGTCCTACGTAGGAGAGATGTTCTTTGCAAATGATCCGATCAATACTTTTATAAAAAAGATTCCCGATTATAATTTGCTGGATTTGAGTCTAACTGGTTCATGGTATAACTGGTCGTATTCGATTGCAGTAAATAATATTACAGACGAGAAATATTATAACTTCGGTGTTAATAGCAACACTGCTCCAAGATATAACGGTTATCCTCAACCGGGCAGAAATTTATTTATATCCTTAAAGTATCTTTTCAACTAGAAAATTTTTTTAGATTAAATATTAGTCTTTGATTAATCATGAAAAACTGTATCTTATTGACAATAACCATCATATTACTAATGTCAAACGGCTGTTCGGGGGAAAGTCCAACTGATTTTGATACTAAAAATACTCCGAAACGAATTGTGGTGATATCGCCAGCGATAGCAGAAATGCTCGATAGGCTGGGTTTGGCCGATCGAATTGTCGGGATTGGCCAGTTTGGTCCCTGGCCCGAAACACTTGAAGATCTTCCGGTTGTCGGTGGTTATGATAACCCCAATGTTGAACAGGTAATCGAGCTTGGCACAGATGCAGTCCTTAATGTCAAAAGCCAGGCCGCAATGAATGTGCATCATCGTCTGGAAACTGCGGGAATAGAAGTAATGGCGCTTGATACATCCACTGTTGAGGGCGTGTTCGAGTCATTAAAACTGATTGGTAAACGATTTAACCGGGCTGAAGCTGCCTCTGAAACCTCTGAATCAATAAGAAGAGAATTATTTCAAATCAGTCAAATAACGGATAATCTGTCCCGACCCAAGGTATTATTCGTCGTCGGAAGGAATCCGATTTATGTTGCCGGTCCTGAATCACATGTTGATTACCTGATCAAACTGGCTGGTGGTGAAAATATTGCCAAAGATGCAATAGCACCCTATCAACAAATCTCCCTGGAAATCATTCTTGAACGTAAACCGGAGATCATAATTGATACTTCGTATAATCATTCCGGTTCGCTTCGTGGCCAGACAGCCGGACATTGGAGGACGTGGCCATTTTTGCCTGCCGTTAAAAATAACCGGGTTTACTGGGTTGATCCGTCCCAGGTTGTGATACCGGGTATCCGCATGGCCAATATGGCACGTTTAATGGGTAAATTCATTCACCCTGAAATTTTCGGCAAACCTGCCCCTGGGGACTTCCTGAAATATCGTATATCGGGCCATGTCAGAGCATACTAGCCCACTGACCAGACAACGTCTCGTCATGGTAATCGTCAGTATGATACTGGTTTTGCTCATCTGTATCTTTTTCGCATCTACCAATGGTGCCGGAACAATCCCCCTGAGGGTTCTGTTTTATCCGGCTGACGCTAGCGAAGCACAGAGAATCATTCTGTTCGATATACGTATCCCGCGTGTGTTAATTGCCGGGCTAATAGGTGGTGCACTCGCCGTGGCAGGCGTGGTATTTCAAGCGCTGTTAAGAAATCCTCTTGCGGATCCTTATGTACTGGGTATTTCAGGGGGCGCAAGTATCGGTGGCGTCCTGGCACTTGTATCCGGAATCGGGGTAGCCGCAGGGCTGTTGGATAACCTGACAGTACCGATATTTGCCTTTGTCGGGGCGCTAAGCGCCCTGTTTTTAATTGAGAGAATTGCGACCGTTGATGGCCGCTTGAGCGTTTATACAGTGTTGTTGACCGGTGTCATATTCAATGCCTTTGCCGGTGCCTTGATCTATTTTATCCAGAGTATCGCATCACTTGAACAGCTGCATGATATTGTATTTTACCTGATGGGCAGGATCCCTTCACTGGACAAAAGCAACTTACTTGCTTTGGCAATTTTTATCACAATTTCTACCCTGGCACTGATTACCATGAGTCGAGATTACAATGCACTCAGTCTTGGAGAAGATGGTGCTGCAAATCTAGGTGTTGATGTCGATCGCCTCAAACGCAGGACTTTTATTCTGGGATCATTACTTACCGGAATCTGTGTTGCCTTCGCAGGTCTTATTGGCTTTGTCGGGCTGGTCGTTCCACATATCTTGCGGCTGATCCACGGGCCTGATCACCGTCTGTTGTTACCGACTGCATTCTTTGGTGGTGGCAGTTTTCTGATTCTTGCAGACCTGTTTGCACGAATTGTAATCACACCAGGCGAACTGCCCGTGGGTGTCGTCACCGCATTGGTTGGCGGTCCATTTTTTCTCTACCTGTTAAGAAAGCGTAGCCGGATATATGGAATCTGACAGAGACAAAGCCATCGAGGTAAGTCATCTTAATTTTGCTTATGGATCAAGCAAGATTTTGCATGATGTTGCATTGACCGTCGAAAAGGGGAATATCGTTGGTCTGTTGGGGCCAAATGGCTCNNGACTCAGTCAGGGTATTTGGGAAAAAATTATCCTCTCTCTCAAGAAAGGAAATTGCCAGGTTAATATCTATGGTCCCCCAGGAATCTTTTTTTAGCTTTCCTTTTTCCGTGCTAGAGGCTGTCATCATGGGACGTTATCCCCATATAGACACCTTTGCATTTGAATCCCAACAGGACATAGCCATTGCACATGAGGCATTGGAGCGTTGTGGTGCTTTAAACCTGGTATCGAGAAAAATACATCAATTATCCTCTGGAGAAAGGCAGCGAGTGGTATTTGCGCGGACATTGGCACAACAACCAGATATTTTGTTGCTGGACGAACCAGTAAGCTTTCTGGATATAAAATATCAGGTTGATCTCTATGATATTGTTCGAAAGCTGGCAAGGGAAAAAAAGTGTGCCGTATTGACTGTCCTGCATGATTTTAATCTAGCGGCGGAATACTGTGACAGGATATACCTGCTGTCTGATGGTGAGATCAAGGCCGGTGGTGATGTTATGCAAGTGCTTACCTACAGTAATCTTAAAAACGTCTTTAACACAGAAATTTATATCGACATCAACGATCTGACCGGGAAGCCACTGATCATCCCTCTCAGTAAAGATGTACATACGCGATTTAATCAGGGATAAGATTAATCCACAGCAAGCTCTAGGCGGGTATTAAGATTACAACATGGTCCTCGATATTTTACACGCATGTGACATCATTACATCAGGAAGATTAGACATGTCTGATATTCGTAACCTTGATTTAGATCAAGGATACTCCTGATTTTATTAGGGTAAAATGATTCCCCCTGAAGTTGCACTGCAACATCAGGTTGCGATATAACCTCTAATAAACCCTGGAAAAGTATTGTTAAAGAATAAATTTCTGCTGCCTTCATTGCTGATTTCATTATTCAGCCTGTTGCCTGCAGAAGTGACTCTGGCGGATGACCCATTTTGGGAAGCACTGACCTCCGGAAAGGTGGATTTCAGTGCCCGCTACCGCTATGAAAATGTCGATGATGATCTGGCACCCAAAGAAGCCCATGCCTCCACTTTACGTACCGCACTGGGCTACAAGACGGGCATCTTTTATAACTTCGATGCTCGCATCCTGCTTCAGGATGTACGTCCTGTGGGTACGGATCACTATAATGATGCCACGGGCAGGCCGACGGCGAAGACCCAGTATGCGGTAGTAGCAGACCCGTCCAATACCGACTACATCGAAGGCTACCTTGGCTTCCGTGGTGTCAAAGACACCTATGCAAAACTGGGTCGCCAGTTGATCACTTACCGTAAGGCACCTTTTCACCGCTTCATAGGTAATATCCTCTGGCGCCAGAACTGGCAGAATTTTGATGCCATGTCCCTGCAGAATACTTTTTTGCCGAACATTACCATTAACTATGCCTATGTCTGGAATGTAAATCGTATATTTACCGAAGACGCGGTTGCCAGTGCGGCCGCCAATTTTGACAGCGACTCGCACTTCATCAATGTAAAATACAACGGCCTTGGATTTACCCGGCTGGAAGCCTATACCTATCTGCTGGACTTCAAAAATGCCCCGCAGTTTTCCACCGACACCTTTGGCATGCGCGCCGATGGCACCATTTCACTCAACCAGTCGCTGAAGGTTCTTTATGCTGGTGAGTATGCCTACCAGAGAGCTGCCGGAGACAATATGTCGGGTTTCAGCGGTAATTACATTCTGGGTGAACTGGGTGCCAGTATCGTCAAGCCATTCAGCCTGATTGATTCATTAACTTTTAAAGTCAATTATGAACTGCTGGAAGGGGATGGCAATGTCAATGCTGGGATTAACTCGTTTAATACAATCCTGGGTACAAACCATGCTTATCAAGGCTGGGCCGACCGCTTTCTGATCACCCCCGATAACGGGATTCAGGATTATTACCTTACTGGCATCATCAAGGCGTTCGGTGCGAGTTTTATCGCCGTCTATCATGATCTCAATTCTGACAACCTGGATTATAACTATGGTGAGGAACTAGATCTGATGGTCACCCGCAAATTCCTGAAGCATTACCTGGTCGGACTGAAGTACGCGGACTACAGTGCTGATAGGAATGCCAATAATAGTGGCGCTACCGCAGCCGATGTCTCCAAATTCTGGGCCTGGATCGCTGTCAGTTTTTAATTGATGGTCTGAAGAGGCGTGTTGTCCATAAGGCATTATTATGATATTCAATCAGTCTTTTTGCGCCGTGCTCGGTGTCAAGTCAAGCATTGCTTTTAAAGTATCCCGGCGGCTTATCAGACCGATTAGCCGGTTATCCAGTATCACCGGATAGCGCCGGTACTTGGTCCTTAAAAACAGCTCCGCCAGATCCAGGACACTCATTTCCGGAGCCACTGTCTCGACGTCACGGCTCATGAATTCGGACACCTTGCCGCCCAGTTCTTCAAAATAACCGGCGTTGAGCGTAATTTTGAAACAATCCCTTTCCGTCAGCATCCCTACAAGATTTCCAAGATCGTCCACCACCGGAGCGCCGGAAATTCCATGGTTGACTAGTAATTGGCTTGCTTTGAGTATGTCCATATCGGGAGCCAGAGTAACGATGGAAGTTGTCATATAGTCTTTTATGGTTATTGGTTTCACTTTGGATCACCAGTTCCGTTGTTTGCTGTCACAGGAGCAAGTCCTGCATTCTTGATTTTTTTCATCTACGCGATCTACATTGCCACAAGTATTGTTTATGCTATTTTTCCCGAACAGCAAACCAATAGCCATGGCCAACATAATGAATAGAAAAATGAAAAAGCTGATGATATATATTTCCAAGATTTAACCCCCGAAATCGTCCAACATGATATGACCCTTTTCCACGCCGAGGTCCTCGAGCATCTTGATCACAGCGGCATTCATCATGGGGGGGCCACAAAGGTAGTATTCGCAGTCTTCCGGCGCCGGATGATCCTTGAGATAGTTGTCAAAGACGACCTTATGTATGAAACCTGTGTAACCTGTCCACTGATCTTCTTCCTTCGGATCTGACAGGGCAATATACCACCTAAAGTTCTCATGACTGGCCTGGAGTTGATCAAAATCATCCTGGTAAAAGATTTCCTGGCAGCTTCTCGCTCCATACCAGAAAGTGATTTTTCTCCTCGTTTTGATGCGCAATAACTGATCGAAGATATGTGAACGCATTGGTGCCATTCCAGCACCACCACCGATAAAGACCATTTCATTTTTAGTATCCTTAGCGAAGAAGTGTCCATAGGGTCCTGTCACAGTTACACTATCGCCTGGTTTCAGGCTGAACAGATAGGAAGAAACAACACCCGGGGGAGTGTCCGGGTCTGAATCCGGGGGCGGTGTGGCAATCCTGACGTTGAGCATTATAAGGTTATTCTCTTCCGGATAATTTGCCATGGAATATGCCCGTGTGGTTGGTTTCCTGGTTCCTGTTTCGTATCGCCACAGGTTGTGTCGATCCCACTCAGTCCTGAATCGCGGATCAATCTTAAACTCCCTGAAACTGGCATGATAAGCGGGGCATTCCACCTGAATATAACTTCCAGCCTGGAAATTCATAGTGACTCCGGGAGGCAACTCAAGCACAGTTTCCTTGATGAAGGTGGATACATTCTGATTTACACGAACAGTACAAATCCATTTCCTGATGCCAAATATCTCCGGAGGCAAAGCCAGCCGCATGTTCCGTCTGACGACTACCTGGCATGCGAGGCGTACACTGTTGGCGACTTCGCTTTTACTGATGAGTGAGGTTTCCGTAGGCAATATAGCTCCCCCACCCTCAAGCACGGTTACCTTGCATTGCCCACATGTCCCCCTGCCACCACATGCGGAAGGAACTAATAAACTTGCACCTGACAGTACATCGAGTAATTTTTCACCCACTGAACCGGCTATGGTTCTTTCCCCGTTAACGAGGATCGTTACCTCCCCTGTGGGGATCAAATATGATCTCACAACAAGAATGATGGCAGTCAGTACCAATATCAGGCTTGTGAACAACATGATACCCAGTATCAGTTCAAGCATTTAACAATCCTCAAAACACATTTTTCATAATTTTATGCCCGTGAATGCCATAAAACCTAGTGACATCAGACCAACAGTTATAAACGTAATTCCCATGCCTTGCAGTCCTTCCGGAGCATCACTGTATTTGAGTTTTTCGCGTATACCGGCAAGTACAACAATGGCGAGTGCCCAGCCCGTTCCCGTCCCAAATCCATAGACGATGCTTTCACCAAAATTATAGTTGCGCTCTACCATAAACAGGGACCCGCCGAGGATAGCGCAATTCACTGTGATCAAGGGTAAATAAATGCCCAGGGCCTGATGCAATGTCGGGAAAAAACGATCCAGAATCATTTCCAGAATCTGGACCATTGCTGCTATCACGCCGATGTAGCAGATGAATCCAAGAAAACTCAGATCAACTTCCTGGAGTCCCGCCCATGTCAGCGCCCCATCTTTTAACAAATAGTGGAAGATCAGGTTATTGGCAGGCACAGTGATCGTCTGAACGACAATGACTGCAATCCCTAAGCCAAATGCTGTTTTGATCTGCCTGGATAGCGCTAAAAACGGACACATCCCCAGGAAGAAAGCCAGGGCAAGGTTTTCAACAAAAACCGCTTTGATAAACAGATTGATTAACGCTTCCATCAACTTGCCTCACTCCTGACCAAAGTGTGTGTACGAACAACTGTCTGTTCAAGCTGCGGCTTCTGCCAGCTCCGGATCAACCAGATTAAAAGTCCAATAATAAAGAAACCGCTTGGAGCCATCAGCATAAGGCCAATGGGATGAAACCAGCCACCGTCTTTGGCCAGGGTCAGAATTGAAACACCCATGAGAGTGCCTGCACCGAGAAGCTCTCTCGTGCTGGCAACAATTACAAGAATCAAACTGTATCCAAGACCATGTCCTAAGCCATCGAGAAAACTCATACCAATACCATTATTCATGGCAAATCCTTCCGTGCGTGCCAGTACAATGCAGTTGGTAATAATGAGGCCGACAAAAACCGATAATTGTTTGCTTGTTTCATAAGCATACGCCCTGAGGATTTGATCAACGATAATGACCAGTGAAGAGATAATCGTTATTTGTATGATAATTCGAATACTACTTGGTATATGGTGGCGGATAAGGCTGACAGAGACATTTCCCAGAGTTGCAACACTGGTTAATGCCATGCACATGAGCAATGCTGGCAGCAGGGAAGTGGTTACAGCAAGCGCAGAACAAATCCCCAGCACTTGCAGGGTGACTGGATTGTTATTGATTAACGGACCCAGAAAAATTTCTTTGGCCTGATTTTTCATGCTTATTCCTCGCTTTTGTGAAACCGCTCCAGGTAAGGTTGAAATCCGTGCTCGCCAAGCCAGTATTGAAGTAGGTTTGTGACACCCTGGCCTGTAAGTGTTGCCCCGGAGAGTCCGTCAACCTCGTGCTTTGAGCCAAGCGGCGCTTTACGTCTGGCGACTTTGATGACAGGAACGCCGTTATCGTAAACATTCTTGCCTCGCCACTGATTGAGCCAGGAAGGGTCGTCTATCTTGCCTCCAAGACCGGGGGTTTCTCCGTGTTCATGGAATTTCAATCCCGCAACTGTATTCCCATCAGATTCGAGCGCAAGATAACCATATAAGGTTGACCACATACCGGAACCATACACCGGTAAGATGATATATTTAATATAAGAATTTTCTTTCAACAAATAGACTGTTGCGTATCTTGCCCGACGGCCTATATTTGCAGTATCAAGTTTCTCAGGGACAGGTATGCCAAGGACCGGATCTTTTGCTGCCTCACGCTGGTTATATTGTGATATATCCATATTCTCTTCATATTCACCAGTGGCAAGATCGACTACCTTGATATCCATCCGACTTATTACGTCTTCAACATTCATGTCATATTGAATTATTTCAATCAATTGCAGGATATTTCTATGTCCTCCGTAGAACAACTGGTTTTCAAGATGCTTTGGTTTCAGGAGTACCGCCGTGGTTGAGACCAGTACTGAACAGATCAGGCTGACCAGCAACGCCACCATGACAGTGTTCTTCACGCTGTCTTTGTGAGCACGCGATAAATGAATACTTCCGGTCATGATATTTTTCTGCTGCATCTTGCTAAATCACATCATTGGCAAGGCCTTGCTTCACATTAATATCGAAGGGGACGATAGACTGGAGCCCCAAATCCCCGGCTGTCCTGGCCTAGATAGGCTATTGTGATGTTTCAGGTACATTAATTCAGTATCTCCGTTCCACAAGATATCTTCTCCTTCTTTTGATGTTTGCCTGTATAACACCGTGATCGATAAGCGGTGCGAATATGTTAGCCAAGAGTATCGCAAACATGACTCCTTCGGGAGACACCGGATTGGTGACGCGGATAATGATTATCAACGCACCTATTACCAATCCGAAAATCCACTTGCCGGTATCAGTGGATGCCGAAGTGACCGGATCGGTCGCAAGAAACATTGTCCCGAATGCGAATCCGCCCAGAACCATATGCCAATACCAGGGCATTGCGAACATCGGATTGTTATCACTACCGACAAAGTTGAATAACCAAGTCGTCAATATCATACCGATCAGCACACCTGTGACGATACGCCACGAAGCAATACCGGTGACGATCAGAAAAACACCGCCAATCAGACATGCCAGCGTTGATGTTTCCCCCATCGAACCTTGCATCTGGCCAAGAAAAGCCGTTTCCCATGTCAGGCCAGTACTAAAAATTGATTCCATCCCATCTGTTTTCACGATCGCCAGGGGTGTTGCGCCGCTGAATCCGTCGATTGCCGTCCAGACAGAGTTGCCCGACATCTGTTCGGCATAGGCAAAGTAGAGGAATACACGCCCCGCCAATACGGGATTAACAATATTCATCCCCGTGCCGCCAAAAATTTCCTTGCCGATGACGATGCCAAAGGAGATCCCCGCTGCCGCCTGCCAGAGCGGGATATCAGGGGGCAAGGTTAGGACAAAAAGAATGGATGTGGCCAGAAATCCCTCGGAGATTTCTCGTTTCCGAACGATTGCAAATAAAATTTCCCAGAAACCGGCGACAACCACCGTTACAACTAATATGGGCAGAAAATATATCAAACCATGCCACATATTGGCCCAGAGGCTGTCAGGATTGTAACCCCCACCTAAGAGGTAGAGTATGGTGCCGCGCCATCCCGGTATTGAAGTAACCCCGAGCTCGGCCATTGCTAAATTAGCCTGTAAGCCCGTATTCCAGATGCCAATTAAAACACAGGGTGTAACAGCCAGGATGATTAACGCCATGACGCGTTTGAGGTCAATGGCATCACGTACATGAGGGGGTTTGCGGGTAACCGTGGGCGGTGCATAGAAAAACGTATCGGCCATGTTATAAATAGCAGTGTACTTCTCAAATCTGCCATTTTTTTCAAAATACGGCTTTATGCGATCCAGATAATTGCGCATGAAGTTCATTATCTGCCCGCCTCGATTTTTGTCAGACAGGAGCGAAGTGCGGAACCATACTCCTGTTTGCTGCAGCATACGTAGGTACACAAGGCCAGATCTTCTTCGTCCAGTTCAAGGCATCCGAGCGCTTCAGCAGTTTCAATGTCCATAATCAGAAGGGACTTGAGCAGGGGCACTGGTAACACGTCCAGTGGCAAAACACGTTCGAAGTTGTCCAAAGGAAATATTGCCCTGCGGCTGCCATTCAGTGACGTGGTGAAGTCAAATTTGTGGTTCCGGGAAAAATGGGACATAAACAGGTCATTGACTGAGAATTTTTTTCGCCCAAGGCCCAGCCATCCCAGGAATTCACGCTCATCGTCTTCTTTTACAACACTTATCTGGTTATGATAACGCCCAAGAAAATCAGCCGTCCCTTCTGCCTGCCTTCCCGACAAAACAGATCCCGACAAAACCCTGTTCTTGCCTGACATTAACTCACCTTTTAATAATTGCTGCACTTCCGTACCCAATCGAACACGCAGGAGACGTGGATGCAATACCTGCGGGCCTGCCAGAGAGATAATGCGTTCCACCCACAACCGCCCGCTGGTAAAAAGTTTCCCAATTGCGATCACATTCTGATAATCCAGATGCCAGATAGTTTTTTCAGCACCTACCGGATCAAGATAATGTATGTGTGTTCCGACCAATCCTGCTGGATGAGGTCCTTCAAATTCAACCACCCTGATTTGCCCATTGATAACTGCAGGAATCTCCGTCAAAGGGGCCTTACATATAAATACCGGTACGTCCGCCAGTCTTGACAGGATCGTCAAGCCGTCAACGAAATCATGCCTGTACTCATTAATGATCACTGCCGGATCTGCGGCAAGTGGATTGGTATCTATCGCGGTAACGAAAATTGAATGGGGTGTTGTTCCAGGAGAGGGATTTTTGCTGAATGGCCGTGTGCGAAAAGCAGTCCATAAACCTGACGCGAGGAGATTATTTTTTACTTTTTCTGATGAAAGCTTATCCAGGGCCAGCCGTGAACTCGAAGGAAATGTTTCTTCCTCATGTCCATCGACTCGAACAACAATAGACTGGAGGATGCGCTTTGATCCCCATTGGACATGACTGACAATGCCACTGGCGGGTGAGGTATATCTTACCTGTGTATGTTTATCTGCAATCAATGCCTGGCCCAGTTTTACCCGCTCACCTTCGTTGACGAGCACTTTGGGTTTGATGCCGTTGTAATCCTTTGCCACGAATGCGACGGAAATCGGCTTCATTGCAGCATGAATGACCTGCTTCGGTTTACCGTTTATTGGCAGATCAAGACCTTTCTTTATTCTTATCAGCATTTCATATGATAATTTTTTTCAGCTATTCTACCACCATCACACTGGACTATTCACCGCTGATTCAGGGTCATGGCTGTTTAATAACCGTCAAAAACACAGGATGGACGATGGAACTGCATAAAGAGTGCCCAAAACCAACATTAATTATTTGATCCATATCAATTATCTTTTTCAAATCCTTCACGCATAAAGAGAAAACAGCGTTTGGGGCTTTCTGTGTATTTTACGAAGAGAGAGGGACTGGCTGCGGCAGATCCATGCGCCTTGCCGCTTCGCGGTCGCTACGCGCTCCAAATCTTCTGTTCTGACGATTTGTCGAACCGAATGGTTCTCATCAAATCCTCATCTCATCCAGATATAAAAAAGCCCTCTTGATGAGGGCTTTTTTATATCTGGCGGAGAGAGAGGGATTCGAACCCTCGATACGCTATTAACGTATACACACTTTCCAGGCGTGCGCCTTAAACCGCTCGGCCACCTCTCCTAAATTATTCATATTGACCACGAGTTATGGGTCCATCTCTGGTGGGGCTACCAGCTGGGCACCTTTCCATTATGAATTCTTGGCAATCGCGAAACCGGTCCTTCCTTGAGGGCTTTTATGCTAATCAATCTCTATTACGAAACACACCCGAGATTGGAGCGTGAAGGGTAAACAAAAAATCTGAGCCATGCAATTTCAAATCGGTCAGACCATCTCGTAACCACTTGTTTGGCTATCTGCTCCTTGCCATGCCTCAAGGTCGCTGATGGTATCAATATCTCTGAGCACAGGCAGTTCAGTCCAACACCAGCTGTATTCACTCAGGCGTTGCCGTGTCATGTCTGCAACCCGTTCAGTACTCCATGGTATGTCTTTAAATAATCCTGAATTCATCTGCCGCAGGCCAAGGAGATAATAACCCCCGTCTTCACTGGGCCCGAAGACAGCATCGTTCCCGGAGGCCAGTGCCCGCCAGGCCCTGTCCAGAATCTCGCTGCTGATGCCCGGACAATCCGAACCAATCAATACAGTGTAAGTGTGGTTTGCCAATGACTCCTGAAATGCCCGCAGCATGCGTTCTCCCAGATCCTTACCCTGCTGCGAATGGAGACTAATATTAAATCGTTGTTTACATTCCTTGAACCAGTCATGTGTCGTATCGGGAGAGCAATACAGACGGACAGCAGAAAATGCCGTGGCAGTGGCCTGTTCAAGTGTGTATATGATTAGTGACCGGTGAAGCTCTGCTGCCCGCTCCGGCCCCAACACCGGGATCAGGCGAGTCTTGGTTTTACCGGGTTCCGGTGCACGGGCGAATATGAGTAAGGCAGACTCATGCCTGTTCATAAAAGCGGGCCAGCCTGGAAGGATTGAATCCGATGCTGTATGCCAGTCTCAGGCACCACATCTTCAGGATAGTGCTTAATACACCGGCGGTTTCCCAGCGCCGGCTGGAGGTTACCAGCTTATCCTCCAGGCAGATGGGGCGTATTCGTTTCCTGAGTTTTCTGGAGAGAGCAATATCCTCCATCAATTCAATATCATCAAAACCACCGACACGCTTGAACAGTTCGCGGTTTACAAAGATAGCCTGATCCCCCGTGCATATCCCGGACATCCTCGAGCGGAAATTCATTCC
>JABAOH010003899.1_pt1 | contig 14960 bp, 23 predicted proteins | sample 7062181 | NCBI WGS metagenome assembly JABAOH01 (sample SAMN14538630, study PRJNA623070) | marine sediment metagenome | biome: marine biome [ENVO:00000428]; feature: marine pelagic biome [ENVO:01000023]; material: deep marine sediment [ENVO:00002113]; isolation source: pool of 5 deep marine...
AGAACCGTTACTCTTTAAGGTGGACTTCCCGTTGGTCAGACAAGGAAAGATGAACCCCGAACTTGAAAAACTCTATGATTTCGTACCAAAGATAGAGGATTAATAATTGAATGGTGATACATAGATTCTTGGATTATTCACGTTTTTTATATCAGCTTCAACAATATGGTTAGAAATCCATTAAAACTCGGTTAATGCGATTAACCGAAATGAGTCTAACAATGGTTTCTTTTTGTACAAATTACTACAAGAAGTATTTAAAAAATGCCGCTAGGAGGCCTAATTGAGCACGGATAAAAATCTCTTGATAATTGAAATAGTTAATTTTACTTCAATTATTATTAATGATTTTATACTAAAACCAGCATCAAAAAGGCAATGTCGAGAATCAAGCGCTTAAACGAAAAGATGAAGATAGGCTACAAACTTAAAATTCGAGTCCGTCTGCAGGACATTAACTTAAAGTTCAGTTTAGTACCATAATCTGTTAAAANNCATAATCTGTTAAAAATGCAAGGGACGAGATTTTATTATACTTTTACTAGTAAAAATAACATTTATCTTTTATGTTTTTATTGAGGAGTTAGGAAAACTATTTATTTTTTAGGTAATAAAACCTGTGTATGTGGATAAGCAATTTCAACATCCTTGGTTTTACTTATTTGTCTAAGAATTTCTCTAATAATATCCGTAGAAATTGCATTTCTTTTAGTTACCATAGAATAATATCTTACAGTTACATCTATACCAGAATCCTTACATTTTAACCGTGTATGTGATTCCAAAGGTATCCTTTTTTGAAAAGTCTCCCATAACGGAGCCATAATTTTTCCAACTGCATCATTCATGATTTTCTCTGCTCTGTCTAAATTACTCTCATACGTTATGGCTATGGTAACTTCATCTAAAATATATTCATCTTTTTCATTATAGTTTATAACCTCTTGTTCAAAAATAATTGAAGTTGGAAGAATAACACTTCTATTAGATTTCTCTTCACCATCGATTGTTCCACCTACCTCCTCCAAATAAATATGTGTCAATGAAATATCAACAACATCTCCCGTAATATTAGATATAACAACACGGTCCCCAATACCAAATGGTCTTCGAGTTACAATAATTAACCAAGCAAATACACTACCAATAGGTTTTTGTAACGCCATACCAAGGGCTATTGTCAATAATCCTGCAATAAAACCAACATCACCCCAATTTCCATAATAGGCAATAATGATAATTATAACTAAAAGAATAACAAAAATAAATCTAATTAAACCAAAAAATGCTATAACATTTGAAATTTGTTTTTTTCTTTTAACTTTTTTAAGTAATTGTTTTTTTAAGATTCTTATGATTATACTAAATATTAGAAAAACAAAAATTATCCCTAAGAGTAATTCAATAATCTCTTTGTAAGGTTCAAGTATTGGAAATAAATCTGTCCAAACCATATTGTCACAATTTACATTATCTTATTGCATCTATATTATGCCATTGATTATTGCGTCGTATTTTATAGATATTATAAAAGAAAGATGTAATTTTTTTATTGTAAGGTTTTAGTGTCAATAACACCCTCAAAAGATCTGATCTTTTTCACAAAAAGANNCACAAAAAGACCTAGGTTATCTTGGTTTTTAGTATTTACTTTTGCCAGCATATCGTATTCTCGATACAATGGATTAAGTTCAACAATTCTTTCTTCCTTTGATAGTTTATTGTACACTTCATATTCAAGTTCTGGTTTGGTGTTTATTAATACATAAGCAACAGAGATTTTTAATCCCTCCATCCCTTTTCAGACCTTAACATAATATAAAACTTCCGATTAGTTTAATGGCAGTCGTGCAATTTTCTTATTTGCTCCACATTTTGGACATTTAAATAATATTTTTTTCCTATTCGGGTCGTCTGCCTTTATCATATAATTATTATCTTTTTCGTATCGAATATACATACCTTTTTCCACGTCTTTTATCCAATCTTTATTACAATTTCTACACAGTAATCGTACTTCATATGTTGTGGCTTTTCCTTCATTTTTCATTCAATACACCAATAAAATAATAAAATGAGTAGATGAGCAACTTAATCTATACTAAAATACCTAGCTCATTAGGTAATATATCCTTATTTATTAGAAATCTTATTTGATTTTTTTTGTATCTATAAAGTATATCAGCTTTTTCATCTTGAATATCCCATGGACTAATAATAATTAAATCTCCCATTCGAATTCGACCCAACCTTCGTCTCATTCTACCAGGAATCCGTGCCAATCGGGATTTACCATCTACACTTTGTACATCCATTCTTGATCCGCCTAGAACCTTGTTTACTATTGCAAACATCTCATTTTCATTTTTTTCTGGAATTGGTATTCGAAGATTTTCTTGTCCATAGCTATATTTCATATTATCAATTTTTTCTAATCTTTTTCACGTATCTATAAGTTTATATAACTTTCGGATAAAAATAAAACGTTTAAAATAATATCATACTTACAATGTTTTTATACCTGAAATAATCATATATATAATAATATTGTCGATGAAAAAACCATTTAATCTCTACAGTATCTACATGTTTTTATAGATTTGATAAAGAATATACTTTTTTTCCACCATAATAAACGATATTGTGAGGAGTTAAATTACCTCATGTATGATACAGGTTTTTTTGATAACATAGTGTATCATTTTACCCCCGACATCTATCTCCTAACACCTTTCCCGTGGTTGTCAACTTAAGAAATTAATATGATAGCATCCATCCAGATAAATGGGATGCTATCATGGATGGGATACTATCACATATTGAGGAGATTTTAGAAGCTAAAAAGGTTATTGAAAGAAAACGCAAAGATAACAAATCTAGAGCCTTAGGAATATTACTATATCATTATGGGCTTTCTCTCAGAAAATGTAAGAATATTGTTTCTGGTTTTGAATCTGTAAGTCATGAAACTATACGTAAATGGTCTCATAAAACTGATACCATTTTCTCCATGGGAAAAACCTATAGAGAAGTTGTTGCTGTTGATGAAACCAAACTTAAGATCAATGGAAAACTGTATATTCTCTGGGCAGCAGTGGATGTTCATACTTACGAGGTTCTTGGCGTCTGGGTCACTAAAGGTCGTATTTCAATTGAAGCATATAGTTTTCTTAAATATATCCTTAAGAGATGCATTAATCAACCGAAGATTCTGGTTGATGGTGGCCCCTGGTATAAACCAGCACTTAACAGATTAGATGTTGAATGGGAACACATCACTTTTGGACTGCGTAACCCCGTTGAGCAATGGTTTGGAATTTTTAAACATCGGATAAAACGATTCTATAGAAATTGGCCACATAATGCCACTGTTGATAGCACTCAACAGTGGATTGACTGTTTTGTAAGTATGTATCACTTTATGAGGTGCTAAAGTTGACAAGCACCCTTTCCCCTTAAAAAGATTTATATACAACGTCTTACTGTTATAGTATATTGAGAGTGGGGTAACTCGTTCTAAGGGAATCTATTGCATGAATTCTCCTCTCGTGTGGGTGTAATCCATTTTCCTCCAGAAATCCCTCACTCTCGGAACGATATCAGAACTTTTATACATGAAGTTAATATTGAAAGATGCTATCATGGGATTATTTAAAAGAAAGAAGAAATCCAAGAGAAAACCTATAAAAGACGATCTTAGTGAAAAGATTGAATCCCGCATTTATATGGATAAAAAGGAGATATATACAGTTCCTGGTGTAGATAGAGTCTCCTACCAAAAAGAAACTGTTAAAAAGAAAATAATGATTCGCCCCACGTCTTATATATGTCCAAAATGCAAGACTCGATTGCAGAATGTTAAGCTTGATGGAGTACATTTTTATTGTCCGAAATGTGAGGTACATCACCATTGGTCGAAATTATAAGAATAATAATGAAAGCTGAAGAGGATGTGATAATAAATGGATGATGAAATAAAACGATTGTTCGATAACATATTGAAAAGATTAGATGCTATTGACTTTAATATCAGCGGTATAGAGTCAAGAATCAACGATATAGAAGGAAAATTAGCGGAATTAGAAGAATAGAAATGGGATTTTATAGAAGTAATAATTTCCTACCAATGTTTTTTTAGTCAGAAGAATCCGTGAAAGATACAACAATATTATTAAAATCTTATTAAAGATGAGTTCTTTGCGAATCATCTCGTTTTTCTTTAAAATATACTAAATTTTAAAAAAATTTGTGAAAAAACTTATTTATCTGATAATTATTATTTTATCAAAATAAATACTATATAGGAGATAAATTAATGAAAAAAGCACTGATAATTATAACAGTATTAGGTGTGGTTATCTTTGGATTGCTAAGTGGATGTATTAAACAAGGTACAGGTACACTTGTTTTACAAATAACAGATGCACCGGGTGATTTAAACATTACAGAAGCTTTAGTTACAATGTCCCATGTAGAAATACATTTTGCAGGTTTAAACCAAGATGATACAAATGGATCTGGGTGTACAGTTGTTGACGAGCCACAAACATTTGATCTTATCGCAATACAAAATGTTACAAAATTTTTTAGTAGTTCAGATTTAAAGACGGGATGGTATACACAGATACGGTTATCTATTGATGAAGCATTGGTTACTATTGATAGAGTCCAATATAATTTGTCTGTACCTTCTGAAAAAGTAATATTAATTAAACCATTCCAAATAAAAGACAAGGAAACAACAACATTGACACTAGATTTTGATATTCAAAAATCTGTCCATGAGACAAATGAAGGGACATATATCTTTACTCCAACTATAAAAGTAATAAAAGAATAATCTTCTCCTTTTTCTCTTATTTGTTTAAATAATTTCCTTACAATTTTTGTTTTTAGCTAGAAGAATCTATAATAATAGATAATACTTATATTAGATTGTCATATATTATTAGGAAGATAGAGAAATATGACCTATTCAGAACATCCAAAGATAATCATACTTGGCATTGATGGTCTTGATTATTTATTAGTAAAAAAATGGCAATTGAAAAATATAATGCAAAAAACCTATTGTAAGATGGATTTATCAGATTATAAGATAATAGTAACCCCTCCGATATGGGGGAGTATGCTCACAGGCAAAATTGATTATGAAATCATGAAAACATGGGAAAAAACAGCGAAAATCGTAGGTTTTAAACGAGGAATAGAACAAAATAGGTTAGCAAAGTTAGGTATAAAACTAACACCATTTCTCACCTCAAGAGTTGGGAAAGGATTGCTTAAAATCCTGGAAAATATGAGTAAAAACCCTTTTGAAGCCACGGCTAACTATATAAATGTAAAGAAAGAAAAAAACATTTTTCAATTTTTTGAAAAACCATGGAATAATGGCGTTCCAGGCTATGGAAGAGTTGATAGCAATCCTCTAAAAAGGCAACTCCACCTACAAGCTATTGGTGGAGAAGAAAAACCATTTGTTAATTATATCATAAAAGATTATAAGAATGATAAAACACAACTTTTATCTGCATTAAATAAACAAGAACATGACCTTATTTTTTGGTATACGTCTATTACGGACAGTTTAGGTCATATTTATATCTCAAGACCATTAACTCTAATGCAATATTACCTAGAAATAAATGAAATAGTGGGAAAAGTGAAGGATAAATATCCTAGTTCAATTATTTATATCATATCTGATCATGGCATGGAACGTGTAGGATTAGGTCGATGGGGAATGCATAGTAATTATGCTTTTTTTAGTAGTAGTACTGGAGAAATTATTAGTAAGCCCTACGAACTTTATGATTTAGTCTTAAAACACAAAAATATTTAGAAATATAATCGTATTAAAAATCGTTTCTTTTCACTTCAATTTCATTTTCCCACTAAATAAAATGTAACTTAATTAGTGTATTTTTGAAATTTGTTGGACACGCTATTAATTAATGCTAATGCATTTATTTTCAGAAAATAAGATAATCTATACCTAAAGAAATCATAATATCTAAAAATTATATTGCTTCTATCAGCATACATAAAACAATACCTACATAATATGTCTATGGAGTCGTCTTTCATCCCTCTAAGAACTTTAACATATTCATCTGATTTAAACAGGGAATCGTAATCTGATGATAACAAATTACCCAAAATATGTTTTTGACCAAAATCCATACAGCAAAAGACAACATCTCCATTTGGAAGTAAAACGTTTCCTTTCAGACGAGAGCAATAACGCAAGCTGCCATTGATTCGATGCAAAGATAAACCTTTAATATCTACGTTTCCACATCGTAAGTGCATCATGTGATTGAAAACAAATTTCTTCTTCTTTTTTAAATATTCTTTAACCTTCGGATGAACACCTTCAGATAAATTGGGTCCCCTTGTTAATAGGAAAAATATATTTGGGATATTTTCAATTAATTTATCCATTATATTGAAATAATTTTCATCAAGCTCAATTTTTACAGCTCCTTTATTGTCGGGTAAATGAACACCAAAAGTATGAAATTTAATTTTTCGTAAAATATTGATATCAGCCTTCGTTATACCAACTGTTGTTGTGAATATATTAATTTTAAAATTTTGACTATTTGCATATTCTATCATTTTGATACATTCAGGATTTAAAAACGGTTCTGTAAATCCAGAAAAAGCTATTTCCAAATGTTTTGGTATTTTATCTATACATTTTTTAAAAGTATCAAAACTCATTTGCGTGATGTTACTTCTTTCACTATAATTTTTTGTAAACACATCTTGTGGACAATATGAACAGTCGACCGTACATCCAACTCTCGTTGTAATTTCCAAAACTTTAGGTATTTCTAGGGACATTTTCATCTGTTGAAATATGTATTAATCTTATGCCTCTTTCCACAATATGGACATATATTAGCATCAAAAGGAATTGCCTGTCTACAATCTGGGCAATATCTTTCTTTCTTTTCTTTTTTTGAAGATCGTATAAGACCAACAACTAGAAGAACCCCACCAATTAACAATCCTGCTAAAACACAAACAAAACCTCCAACCCATCCAATCAATATAGTAGCAATTATTAGTATTATTCCAAACGCTGTTACCTCATGCATATTTTTCTTCCTCCAATCTATTTTTTCTTTCTTGATGGTTTAATAGCAATTACAAAATTTTTATTTACAACTTCTAAACCATCAGAGGACTCTATAATAACAAAACCTTTTTTATGATCAATATCTTTTAAAAATCCATAAATAACACTTGCTTTCTTTTTACTTGGTTCATTTATTACAACCTTGCAATACTTTCCTTTTAATTTATCAATAGTATCCTCAGACAAAATAACCCCCCTTCATAGTTCAAGAGAAATATCTAATTTATCTACAATTTCCTTATATCTATTACGAATAGTTACCTCTGTTACGCCTGCCACAGCAGCTATTTTTTTTTGTGTTTTTCGTTCGTTACAAAGTACCGTAGCAATATAGATTACTGCAGCAGCTACCCCTGTTGGTCCACGTCCACTGAGAAGTTCCTTATCAGCCCCCTCTTTTAAAATTTCAATCGTTTTTGTTTTTACATCCTGACTAAGTTTTAATTTACTACAAAATCGTGGGACATAATCCATTGGTGATGTAGGAACAATTTTCAATCCTAACTCACGAGAAATAAATCGGTAAGTTCTCCCAATTTCTTTTCTTTCAACGCCTGATGCAGCACTAATTTCCTCAAGGGTTCTTGGCATATTATTTAATCGACATGCAACATAAATAGCTGCGGTGACTACTGTTTTTGCACTTCGCCCTCGGATAAGGTTTTTCTTTGCTGCTTTTCTATAAAGCATACCTGCTTGTTCTCTAATACTCCTTGTTAGGCTCATAGCTGATGATATTCTGCTGAGCTCTGCAAAACCAATAGCTAGACTTCGTTCACTTGCATTAGCAATTTGCGTTCTTCGCTGCCATTTTCTAAGCCTATATATTTGTGCACGGTTTTTTGTTGGAACCGGTCGGCCATATGCATCTATGTTTTTCCAGCTAAATGTTGTACTTAGACCTTTATCATGAAGAGTATATTTTATAGGAGGGCCTGTTCGTGCACGTTTTTGTTTTTGTTCATTGTCAAATGCACGCCATTCAGGTCCTTGATCAATTAAATTCTCTTGAACAACAAGTCCACAATCTCCACATACTATCTCTGCTTTATAATAATCTTTTTTTAGATTTTTACTATTGCATTCAGGACATTTTTTTACATACTCAATTTTTTGTCTATTCTTCTTAACCAAAACAAATCCCTTACATTAATTATAGTATTCATTTACTTAATGACCATAACTGTTGATGAAGCTTGTTGCTAAACTTTTTCAGAAATATTATTGTGGAATTTTCTTTTAGAATTTGATGTTTTGAACGTGCTCATCTTATAAAAATTTTGGTAATTTAGGAAATTAAAAAAGTTTATATAAAATAAGGTTTCTAGAACGAAACATATGAGCAAAAATTTGACAGAACAAGATGCAGACATTCTAGAAGAAAAAATCGAAGAAATGAAAAAATCTCTTATGAAACTAGAAAAATTGATAGATAATTCAAAGAAACAAGGTAAAAAAAATGCAGTCAAAGCATTAGAAGTATTCCACTCGACTACCCTTCAGGATATAGAAAGAACTAAGAAAAAACTAGAAAATATTCGTAGAAACGACAATTAAAGTAGTAAATTAATTTGTTCACGCTATTTGTATGGAAAAAGGTTATTAATGAATAAACACGTAAAAACGGGGAGTTGTATTAAAAAAAGTAACTTTATACTTGTCACAAATAGAGAACCATATTCTCATTACAAAACTAAGAAAGGTATTATATGTAGAAAATCTGCAGGAGGAGTTGTTACTGCTCTTGATCCATTAATGCAGAAAAACAAGGGTATATGGATTGCTTGGGGAAGTGGAAGTGCTGATTTTACAGTGTGCGGTTCTGAAAACAAGTTAGTTGTCCCAGAAGAAAATCCAAAGTATGTATTAAAACGAATTTCACTTACAAAGAAAGAGATTGAAAATTACTATCGTGGTTTCTCCAATAGCGTACTCTGGCCTCTTTTTCATTTATTTGTAGAAAAAATGCATCCAAAGCAAGAGTATTGGTGTACATATCGCAAAGTTAATAAAAAATTTGCCCAGACAGTACTTAGTGAAATGAAAAAAGACGAATTGATATGGATTCATGATTATCATCTATCCCTTGTCCCACGTTTTATCAGAAAAGAGAAACCTGATGCAAAAATAGCATTTTTCTGGCATATACCATGGCCACCTTGGGAAATCTTTGGTTCGCTCCCTCAACGGAATGATATACTCGAAGGTCTCCTAAATAGCGATTTCATAGGTTTTCACACATCATCCTATGTAAATAACTTTATGAATTGCGCAGAGAAAAATCCTAATACCAAACTTGACTTAAAAAAGAGAACTATCAAATCAGAACACAATAAAACAAAAATACGACATGTTCCCTTAGGAGTTTCTTATACAGATTTTGCCGATTCTATCTTATCTCAACATGCAGTTAAAAAAGCAAGGAATTTAAAAAAGATGCATAAAAATAGAGACATTATCCTAGGTATAGACCGCTTGGATTATACTAAAGGTATTTTAGATAGATTAAAAGCATACGAAAGCTTTCTAGAACTATATCCGGAATTTAAAGAAAAAGTTGTCCTTGTACAAATAGCTTCTCCCAGTAGAAACAAAATCGATGAATATTGTGCAATGAAAAAAGAAATTGATGAAGCTGTTGGAAACATCAACGGTAGATTTGGTAATGAGGAATGGACACCTGTTATGTATTTCTCTCGGAGGATGACACAGCAATCATTGCTGGCCTATTATAAAGCCGCCGATGTTAGTTTAATTACACCTCTCAGAGACGGTATGAATCTTATTGCAAAGGAATATGCTGCTAGTAAAGAGGATGATGGTGTATTGATTTTAAGTGAATTTGCAGGTGCAGCAGAAGAATTAAACGAAGCGATCCTAGTTAATCCTTTTAATGTTCAGGAGACGGCTGGAGCTATCAAAACCGCTATTGAAATGCCTAATGAAGAAAAAAAGCAGAGATTTCAATCTATGAAAAAGAAGGTGAAAGACCGTGACGCTGATTGGTGGCTCAATAGTTTCTTAAAAGAATGGGAAACAACGTATGCCTGAATATCTTTTTGATCATATTCATAATATTTTTACTAAAATGGATGAAGCAGATAAAATCTTGTTATTGTTAGATTATGATGGAACTTTGGTATCTTTTGAAGAGAGACCAATGGATGTTACGACTTCTGATGAGATTAAGAATTTATTAATCTATTTTATAAAGAATCCAAAATTTATAGTTGTTATTGTGAGCGGTAGAACATTTCATGAAATTAAACAATTGTTAGACATTGATGGATTATCCTATGCCGCTTTACATGGATTACAAATAGAATTAGCAAATGGAAGAAGTTATGCTTGGCAACCCAACAGTAACATTCAATCTATTTTAGAAAAAATAAGAAATACATCGGTGTATAAATTTAAGGACGAAAAAGGAGTCTATATTGAAGATAAAATACTCACTTTAGCTTTTCATTATCGTACACTTGTTGAAGAAAAAACAGATTATAATATAAATAAATTTTTGGAGGTTGTTAAAAAAATTGATGTTAATAACTGTTTTGAAATAATACATGGAGCAAAGGTAGTAGAGATAAGACCAAAAGGATGGAATAAAGGTAAAGCTATAGAATACATATTTACAATTTTCAATGATTTAAAGAATAAACTTCCCATATATATTGGAGATGACACAACCGATGAGGATGCCTTTCGCACTATTGGAAATAGGGGTATAACAGTTTTTGTTTCAAACAAATCAAGTCAATCGACAACAGCTCAATATTGGTTAAAGAATCCAGATGACGTTCTTAAATTTCTTCAAAATCTGAAATCAAAATCGAGTAAGGTTAAAGATACATTTCTTTTTGAATAAACTTAAATATATTGTAAAACATTTCCAACTCTTAGAATGGTGCACTAGGAGGAAATAATTGGCAATAGTTCCAGTTATATCTTTAGAGAAGTATCGAGATATCGTTGGTGATCAAGTAATTGAGACGATATGTGACGAGTCTTCTTCTTTATCGGAAAAAACGGCTGTTCATATAAACTCTACCTATCAAGGTGGGGGAGTTGCAGAGATTTTGAATAGTTTAATCATATTGATGAACGACATTGGAATTAAAACTGATTGGCGAGTACTACATGGCGATCTTGATTTTTTCACTATCACAAAGAAATTCCATAATGCACTTCAAGGAGAAAAAATCAATCTGTCAAGTAAAAAAAAAGAAATCTATTACATCAATAATGTAAACAATGCAATTTTTACTCATATCAATCATGATTTAATAATTGTGCATGATCCTCAACCGCTCCCAATAATAACATGCTACAAAAAAAGACAACCATGGGTGTGGCGGTGTCATATAGATATATCTAAACCCATGGGCCAATTGTGGAATTATTTAAAAATGTTTATTCTCAAATATGATGCCATGATTGTTTCTATGGATAAGTTTAAAGAAAGAGATATTCCAGAATCAATTATGCCACAGTATGTAATCCGGCCATCGATAGACCCGTTAAACTTGAAGAATAAACAAATTTCTACTTCTACAATCTCAAGATATCTTTCGAAATCTGGGATAAATGAAGAGAAACCTATATTATGTCAAGTATCTCGATTTGATAAATGGAAGGATCCAGAGGGTTTGATAAAAATATTTAATTTGATTAAAAAAAAGATAGATTGTCAGCTAGTATTAGTAGGTTCAATGGCTTCTGATGATCCTGAAGGTCAAGAAATATTTGAGAATCTGGAAAAATTAGTTCAAGAAGGAAAAGACATACATCTCTTGATCAACGCTCCAGATATTGTAATTAATGCATTGCAACGAGCTTCATCTGTGGTAATCCAAAAATCATTAAAAGAAGGGTTTGCGATAACAGTTAGTGAGGCTCTCTGGAAGGGGGTTCCTGTGGTCGCTTCTAATGTTGGTGGAATACCTTCACAAGTAATTGATGGTAAAAATGGGTATTTGATAGATCCATTTGACTTTAATGGGTTTGCAGAGAAAATAACATACCTTATAAAACATCCAGCAATTGCAAAAAATATGGGCAAGTATGGAAAAAATTATGTTAAAAATAATTTCTTAATTACTAGACATTTACTAGATTATATTCAATTAATGAAAAAAGTCATGTAAAGAAAATGATTAAGTCGGATTTATATAAGATTCTTTTCTAAAATTACCACGTTTTTTATTTGTGTTATATTACTTAGTGATATAATAATATCTCCCTTTGTGTTTGTTTTGTAATCTAAAATATCGATCTCTTTTGATGGACTTACTAATATCGATCCTGGATCTCCAGCATCATTGCTTTTCATTAAACACTTTTTTATAACGCCTATCGAAACTCCTTTCTCACTCATTACTGTTTTACCGATTAATTCATCTTCTGATATTTCCATAGAATGCCTCTCTGCACTCATTTTTTATAGTTTCATATTTTTTATTATTTTCGGTTCTTATCCTTATTACTTAAAAACATCGATTTCTTCTGGTAGTATGTTTTTTCTACAAAGATATCTTGATTGATTTCGTTTATATCTATATTTGATATCTGCTTTATCATCTTGAATTTTCCAAGGAGCTATAATCAGTAAATCCTCAATTTTGATTCTATTTATACTTCTTCTCTTACCACCGGGTATCCGTGCCAATCTTGACTCACCATCTTCGCAATGTACATTCATTCTTAACCCACCCAATACTTGGCTTACAATAGCAAACCTTTCATTTTCGTCTCTATTGGGTAATGGTAAACGAATATTTTCTTCAACTGAATCATAATTCATAATATCACAATTAAAAATAATAATAATTAATTGCTCTATTTCAGTTCAATCATTTTTAGTAACGGGCAATCTACGTCAGGTTTCCCCTTAGCATCTCCTGGAACATTGATTGGGCATTCATAGAAAATTGGGCACGTGCTACAATTTGGCACACACCCTCCTCCTAAAAATATTTTTTCCTATTTTCTTTATTTTGTTGATATATATACACCATCTCTCCACTAACCATAATTACATCTCATGCCAACAAGCAAAATCATTGGGATAAAGAACTGTTATACAACACCTTTCTTCTGATCCTTTGGAAAAATTATAGGTTGAAATCCACACGATTGACAAACAAGTGCATATTTTTTTAGTCCTATTATTTGTTATTTTTTTTCGAGGGTAATAAGAGAAATACTAAAAATTATACGCCTTTTCCAACGAACAATTTATTGATCGATATTCCCCATTTTTTTATTTTTTCTCCAAATTCCTTAGAGCGGCTCTCAGGAACTTCCACCCAAAATTCTCCCTCAGCTTGAGAAAATTCTTCATATTTTTCTTTATCGATATCTTGGTCAGTCTCTACTTCGATGATAATTTTAGTACCAATACTATTTTTACCAATAATATCTGGTTTCTTTTTTTCTATAACATTTGGTTGTTTATATCCTTTCAAATTTGCCTCTATAACTTCGACATTTAGTTCTTCTAACTGTTTGATCATTCCATGTATCATAAGAGTGTGCAAATTTTCTTCATTTTTGTTTTCTACCATTATATCACTTTATAACAAAGCGAATCAAGGATCTTCTTATTACATAAACCTTTTGAAATCTTGAAAATCAATAGTTATTTATAATATCAGGTTCATGGAAAAAACAATCTGTGATATATATGTCTGGTATTAAAGAAGGAGATAAAGTAAATATTTTGTGTGAAGCTAAATTAGAGGATGGGACCGTCTGTTATATGAACAAAAAAGAAAATCCTTTGGAATTTGTTATTGGGGAAGGTAAGTTCAATCCAGCTATTGAAAATTCAATAAAAGGTATGAAAAAAGGAGAATCAAAGACGATAACTCTTGAACCAAAGGATGCGTTTGGTGAACATAAAGAAAATCTGGTATTTGTTGCTCCAAAGGATAAATTTAGTTCTGAATCAAAAATAGATATAGGAACACCGGTAAGGGTTAAAATGAACTCAGGACAAACAGTACAAGGAAAGATAACAGAGAAAAATAATGGAACATATACGGTAGATTTCAATCATCCGTTAGCAGGAAGGAAAGTAGTATTTACCATAACCGTAGTTACGATTGAGGGAAACTAAATCTTTTTTTTATAAGGGTACGAGTTGATAACATTGGGTCGAAGACAAACAATGATGGAAAAATACAAACAACAAATGAAAGCATATCGTAAGAAAAAAATGAAACAAGATAACACACCGTTCTACCCCCAAGATGGAGATGTATATGTAATGAATTCTTTTAACCCAAAGGAAAAACTTAAAACAAAGGTTTTAAAAACTCGTACAAAACAACATCGGGAGATCATTGAAAGTCTTGCATGCCCTGAATGTGGAAGCCCTATAAACTGGAACAAGTTATGGGATGCTTTTGTTTGTGAAAAACATGGCAAAAAAGCTATTTATGAAGTTGTATAAAAGATATAATAGGACGATTTGCTGATGCAACCTGGAAAGATAGCATATGATAGAGCCAACATAATATTTTCTCCAAAGGGAAGATTGTTTCAGGTTGAATATGCACGAGCAGCTGTAAAAAAAGGGACCACTGCGGTTGGATTAAAATTTAAAAACGGTGTGTTGTTGATTGTTGAAAAACGCATCACCTCACGATTAATAAGACCAAATTCTTTAGAAAAAATCTTTCAAATAGATGAACACATTGGATGTGCTACCTGTGGTTTTCTTGCAGATGCAAGAGTGTTGGTGGATAGAGCTCGTTTTTATGCTCAAATAAATAAGATACGATATAATAATAAGATACAGGTTAAAACC
>JABAOH010012614.1_pt1 | contig 14959 bp, 16 predicted proteins | sample 7062181 | NCBI WGS metagenome assembly JABAOH01 (sample SAMN14538630, study PRJNA623070) | marine sediment metagenome | biome: marine biome [ENVO:00000428]; feature: marine pelagic biome [ENVO:01000023]; material: deep marine sediment [ENVO:00002113]; isolation source: pool of 5 deep marine...
CGGATCAGCTGCCCGCTCGCACCCCTTCCAACAGCTGCTCGATCACCGGCCTGTCGGCCGGGCCGGAACCCACATGGTGGAGGCGGACGATCCCGGCGGGGTCGATCAAGACATCGCCGCCCAACTGCTGCGGGTCTCCGGAGGGCCGCCGCGGCATGCGGCCGCGGGCCATCAATCGGGCGTAGGCGCCCCACGAGGCCGGCCCCAGGATCTGCCGCCAGTCACCGGCCTCCATCCCGTAGGCGTGATACAGGCTGCGATCTTCATCGATCAGCATGGGCCAGGGCAGTTCGGTGTCCCGGACATAACGCACCGCGTGCTGCCGGCTTTCAAAGGTGACCACCAACACGGCCAAACCCAGCGCCTCCATCCGATCGGCCGACTGTCGCAACTGCGACACGTGCTCGCGGCACGGCAGTCACATCAAGTGCCGGTGGAAGACCATCAACAGCCAGCGACCGGCGTAATCCTCCAGCCGGTGCACGTGCCCCTGCGTGTCGGGCAATTCAAAAGAAACAGCGGTTTTGCCAACTCGATCAGCCATGGTCATCCATGTTAGCATAAGGGGGATCATGTTCGAACTGATTGATATTAGCAAACGTTACGGGAACAAACAGGCCCTGCAGCGGACCAGCCTTCGCTTGGCCAGTGGAACCACCTATGCCGTGGTGGGCCCCAGTGGCTGCGGTAAGTCGACTTTGCTGCGGCTGATGATCGGGCTGATTCCCCCCGACACCGGGAGGATTCTCTTTGAGCAGGCGCCCCTGGCCGGGGTCGAGCTGAACAGGCAACGTCAAAAAATCGGCTACGTCATCCAGGAGGGAGGCTTGTTTCCTCATTTGACCGCCCGTGGGAACGTGACGCTGATGTCCGATTACCTGGGCTGGGGGGCGGACCGTACCGCTCACCGCCTGAAAGAGGTGGCCGACCTGACCCAATTCCCGCCGGACGGCCTGCGGCGATACCCCTCCCAGCTGTCCGGCGGCCAACGCCAACGAGTCAGCTTGATGCGGGCGTTGATGCTGGATCCAGACGTCCTCCTGCTGGACGAACCGCTGGGCGCCTTGGACCCCCTGACCCGCTTCGACTTGCAGGCCGAACTGCGGGACCTGTTTGCCAAATTGGGCAAGACGGTGGTGCTCGTCACGCACGACCTGGGCGAAGCGGCCTACCTGGGCGATTCGCTGCTCCTGCTGCGGAACGGACAGATCGTCCAGCAGGGTTCGATCCGCGAATGGATCCAGCAACCGGCCGACCCGTTTGTGACCAGTTTCCTTCATGCCCACCGTTCGCCCCTGGAAGGCTTGGGATCATGAGCATACGTGGAGTGATTGTTGGGGTGGGATTCCTGTTGCTGGCCTGCCTGCCGCTCTCCTGCCGGCCCCCAGTCGAGATCGTGATCGGATCCAAAAAATTCACCGAATCGGTCGTGCTGGGAGAAATCATCGCCCAGCTGGCTCAATCCTCCAGCGACGCGGTCCAGCACCATCGTGAACTGGGGGGCACGCGGCTGCTGTTCAATGCCCTGCGCCATGGCGACATTGATATCTACCCGGAATACACCGGCACGATCGCTCAGGAAATACTGGCCGGAAAACGACTACCGGACGATCAGGCCATCCACGCCGCTCTGCAGCCGCTGGGTATCCGCATCAGCCAGCCGCTGGGGTTCAACAATACCTATGCCCTCGCGATGCAAAAGGAAACGGCTCAGCGGCTGGGAATCACGACGATCTCGGATCTGACCGCCCACCCCCAGCTCCGTTTCCGGTTCAGCCATGAATTTATCGATCGCGCGGACGGCTGGCCTGGCCTCCGTCAGCGTTACGGACTTCCCCAACGGGAGGTGAAGGGCATGGATCACGATCTGGCGTACCGGCAGCTGTCCGCCGGCACGATTGACGTCATCGACGCGTATACGACCGACGCCAAAATTTCGTTTTACGACCTGCAGCTGCTGCAGGACGACCGCCAACACTTTCCGCGCTACGATGCGGTGCTGCTGTACCGGACCGACCTGGCCGATCGTCAGCCGGCATTCGTCGCCTCGTTTGGCAAACTGACAGGTCACATCCACGAAGAGGCGATTCGTTCACTGAATGCCCGCACCGAACTGGGTGGCGAAACGGAAACCCAGGTCGCCGCCGACTTTCTGAAGACGACCTGGGGGCTGGTGACGGAAGCACCGCCAGATTCCGTCGCCGCGCGGATCGGCCGTCACACGGCAGAACACCTGGACCTGGTCCGCCAATCGCTAATCCCTGCGATCCTGGTTGCCATCCCGCTGGGCATCTGGGCCGCCGTCAAGCCGGCGGCCGGCCAGGTCATCCTGTTCGCGGTCGGCGTCGTGCAAACCATTCCTGCCCTGGCACTCCTGGTGATGCTGATGACACCGGTAAACCTGCTGGGCTTGCAAAGTGTGGGGGGCGGTTCGATCACCGCGATCGTGGCCCTGTTTCTCTACAGCCTGTTACCCATCGTCCGCAACACGGCGACGGGGTTGCGCGACATTTCACCGCCCGTCCGCGAATCGGCCATCGCGCTGGGATTGCCGGCCACCGCTCGCCTCCGGCTGATCGAACTGCCCCTGGCCTCGCCGACCATCCTGGCCGGCGTCAAAACGGCCGCCGTGATCAACATTGGTTTTGCCACACTGGGCGCATTGATCGGCGCCGGCGGTTACGGGCAGCCGATCCTATCCGGGATTCGCCTCCACAGCACCTCCCTGATCCTCCAGGGAGCTATCCCCGCCGCTCTGCTGGCCCTCCTGGCTCAGGGAGGATTCGAACTGGCCGAACGCTGGCTCATTCCCAAAGGTTTGCGACTGGACCAGCCCAGCTGAGGGGGTGGCCTGTTCGCGTCCGCCGCCGATACTAAAGTGATGAGGTCTAGCAATTTCTCGCTGCATGAGGAGAACAACCCATGCCCAAGGCAGTTTGGAACGGTACCACGATCGCCCACAGCGACCGGACACAGGTCGTGGAAGGCAACCATTATTTCCCGGCCGACGCGGTCGACCCCCGGTACTTAAGCGCCAGCGACACTCAAAGTGTCTGCGGATGGAAAGGGACAGCCAGCTATTACCACGTGGTGGTCGACGGTCAAACGAATCCCGATGCGGCCTGGTATTACCCGGATCCCAAGCCCGAGGCGGCGGCGATCAAGGATCATGTCGCGTTTTGGAAGGGCGTCGAGCTTGTCAATTAAGACCAGCTCGAAACAGAATCTGATGAAGTTCGGATGAACTTCCGCTGGCCCACACTGGGAAATCACTCGTCAACCGGGTAAGATCCTGAAAAGGAAGGCGGGCCCGTGATCGAGCTCACGGGGTGCTGGACAGCGCGGCGACCGCGGCGGAACGGCCAGCCAAGGATCGGTGCCAGGGACCCGACAGCCCACAGCAGCCTTCCAGAGTGACGGCAGCCGCCGGAAGCGGTGCAGCAACGAAAGAGAGGCTTTTCGTGGACCAGGACACACCGTCGGTGGACCTGCTGGATTGCGCGCCGACCGTCAGCACGTTTTATGAAGAGATCGTGACAGGTCTGCGGCGGACTCCACCGCGACTGCCCTGCAAATACTTTTACGACCAGCGCGGTTCGCAGCTGTTTGACCAGATCTGCGAGCAGGACGAGTACTATCTGACAGACGCGGACCTGGAGATCATGCGGCGGTACGCGCCGCAGATGGCCGAGCAGATTGGGCCGGGCGTGATGTTGGTGGAATACGGCAGCGGCAGCAGCAGCAAAACACGGTTGCTGCTGGATCATCTGCAGGACGCTGTGGCCTACGTCCCGGTCGATATCTCGCGGGCTCACCTGCAGCAAACGGCCAACACCCTGTCGGCCGCTTATCGGCACATCGAAATCCTGCCCGTCTGCGCCGATTTCACGCAGCCCTTCGAACTACCCACCGCCAGCCAAAAACCGACGCACGCGGCCGTCTTCTTTCCCGGTTCGACCATCGGCAACTTTCCCCCAGACGAGGTGCGGCGATTACTGAACCAAATCGCGACGCTCTGCGGCAGCGGGGGTGGACTGCTGATCGGCATCGATCTGAAAAAAGACGTCGCCACCCTGGAGGCCGCTTACAACGACCAGCAGGGCGTGACCGCCGAGTTCAATCTGAATCTGTTGGAGCGGATTAATCGTGAGCTGGAGGCTGATTTTCAGCCGGACCACTTTCGCCACGACGCCACCTACAACGACGATCAGGGGCGGATCGAGATGTATCTGGTCAGCCAGCGAGCGCAGTCCGTGTCGATCGGCGAGGAAACGTTTGAATTTGACCAAGGCGACAGGATCTGCACCGAATATTCTCATAAGTATACGGTCGCCGAGTTTGCAGAGATCGCGGCCGGGGTGGGATTGGCGCTGCGACGACAGTGGACCGATCGGCAAAACCTGTTTGCCGTGCTGCACTTTGCCAGGATGAACTAAAACCGACTGGTCCGATCAAGCGAGCGGGGATTCAGCGAGCGGGTTCAACCCATGCACAGCACCACACAACACACGCTGACCGCCGACTTGCAAACAGAATATCGCACAATCCGCCAGTTCACCCAGCAGCTGTGCCAGCCCCTGTCGCCGGAAGACTGCACGATCCAGTCGATGCCGGATGTCAGTCCGACCCGCTGGCACCTGGCCCATACGACGTGGTTCTTCGAAACCTTTCTGCTGAGCCGGCAGTCTGATTACCGGGCGTTCGATCCCCACTACGAGTATCTGTTTAATTCGTACTACCACACCGTGGGAAAACAGTTTCCCCGACCGCAAAGAGGCCTGCTCTCGCGTCCCGGGCTGGACGCAATCTGGGAGTACCGCCGTGATGTCGATCAGAAAATGGCAAAGCTGCTGGCCAGCGACAATGCGGCGGACCAGGAAGTACGTCGGATCGTCCAGCTGGGCCTGCAGCACGAACAGCAGCATCAGGAATTGATCCTGACGGACATCAAGCACGTGTTGTCCTGCAATCCGCTCTTTCCCGCTTACCACGCGGCAACCACGCAAGCTGTGGCAACCGCTGTGGCAACCGACTGGCTGGACTTCGACGAGGGGCTGTATGAGATCGGCCACGCAGGCGACGATTTCGCGTTTGACAACGAAGGGCCCCGCCACCGCGTCTTTCTGGAATCCTTCCAGCTGGCTCACCATCCGGTGACCATCGGCCAATATCGGGAATTTATCGACGACGGCGGTTACCAGCGGCCCGAACTGTGGCTGTCGCTGGGCTGGCAAACCGTGTGCGACCACCGCTGGCAGGCACCCCTCTATTGGACAGATCGCGACGACCGCTGGCAGCAGTTCACGCTGTGCGGGTTGAGCGACCTGCGGGACGAGGACCCGGTCTGCCATGTCAGCTACTTCGAGGCGGATGCCTTCGCCCGCTGGGCCGGGGCTCGCCTGCCCACCGAAGCCGAATGGGAAGTCGCTGCGGCGGACCTGCCGATCGAGGGCAATTTCGCGGACAGGCTGGTCTTGCGTGGGGCCGCCATCCAGCCTGGGGCGCCCACGACAACAGACCAGGCACTGCAACGCCTGTTCGGTGACGTCTGGGAGTGGACCGCCAGCCCCTACACCCCCTACCCCGGCTACCAGGCACCCCAAGGCGCCTGGGGAGAATACAACGGCAAGTTCATGTGCAACCAATACGTCCTGCGGGGCGGTTCCTGCGCCACGTCCCAAACACACATCCGGCCCACCTATCGCAACTTCTTTCCGCCCGAGGCCCGCTGGCAATTCAGCGGCGTCCGCCTGGCACGGTGAACAGGCCCCTGCTGGGTTACGATGGAATTTCCGGGTGACGCCGCCCACAAGGGTCAGCCTCCCTACGAGCCGCTGGTCGGCGGTCCGCGGCCAGCAAACCCCAGCCCGCTGCGCCCGTGGTGAGAACAAAATTCATGGTATATATTGCGAAAATTGGCAACGCCTGAACCTTCACCATCTGCTACAAATCGCAGCTGAAGCAGATCCAGGTCGGCAGCATGACGCGAAGTGATGTGCGCAAGATCTTTGGTGCGCCGCACATTGAGCTCTACTCTTCGAAGCATTTGCTTTGCCATGGTTGGTATTACTTCACGGTCGCGACGCCTCGCGACAAAGAGACGGTGCTGAAAGTGCTCTACAACGCCGCCGGCAAGGTGAAGACAGTTGAAGTGGACCATCACTTCGAGGGGGCGCAGGAGGGCAATAATCGCGACCTGCATGCATCGTCTTGTTTTTCTGACTTTTTCCTAAATTCATTTGGGCGCGCAACCGGTTCTTGCGTTCTGGCCTACGAGGGCTTCCGCTGTAGGTGTGCCCAATTGCCGAAAAGCGTAATGAAAACCGTAACTGCGTCGCTGGCGCAAGGAGCAGTGAAAACGATGTTCAACGCGAAATTACGACTGGGTCTGGTGGCTGGTGTGATGGTGTGCCTGACGGCAAGCGGCTGGTCCGTTTGTAAAAGCGAGGCGGTTCCATCGGAGAACACTGCGGAAAAAGAAACGGCGAAAAAGCCAGCGGCCAAGCCAAAGAAGGAAGAAGCGTTTCGCGTGTTCACAGACTTCCCCGTAGATCCTCTGATGTCTGGATGGCAGAGCGGTGCCGGGCAGGCGACGTCTATTCAGAGCCCCGAAGATCTCAAGAAATTCAGCGCCCTGGTTCAAAAAAACCCGCTCTACACCAATCCGAGATTCTGGAAGGGCGACACGCCGGATAAAACGCTCAGCAAGGCGTTGAAGAAGCACAAGGTCGACCTGACCAAGCAGGCACTGGTGGTGTTGCGCTACTCGACCGGACCGAATGACAAAGTGGTTGCAACATCCGATCTCAAGAATCGCGTCCTAACCGTCAAAGTGTCCAAGGTGCACGTGGGCAAGGGTGGGCCACAACCACCGATCGCCATGATGAAGCCGATCGCGGTCGTCGTTGACCGCAGCAAGGTCGACAAGGTGGTGTTCGAATACTGGGGCAAGAAGTCCGAGACGAAGATCCAGAAGACCGCCGCTAAGGTGGCGCCAAAGGTGAACCCGGTTCGGCCGAAGGCCAGCGAAGGCACAAGTCGGTGTGAGGCGCTTACCGCGTCAGCGTCGGCGGGGACCGCTGCCTGCTGGTCCCCGGTCGCTCAGGAAGCCGCCTCTGCGGCGGCGTCGGCCAGCACCGCTTGGCGCAGCTCCTGGGGAAAGTCCGGAAAGGCCGTCAGCACGCGGCTCCAGTTGGGAATCGCTTCGCCGCCCAACGGGTCCTCCTGAAACATCTCGCCCGCGACCACGATCTGCCCGGCAAATCCTTCCACAGCCTGTTCTTCGTCGTGCCGATCGTAATGCAGCCCGTTCATCAGCGCGTCGGCGTGGTACTGCCGGATGGCATCTTGGGCTGAGCGGAGGAAGGCGGACCGCAGGGTAATGAAATGGCCCGGTCCCAGCACGGTCCCCATGCTGGCCAGCGTGCGAAAGATGGTCGTCAAGATGTCGGTCGCCATCTTGATCAGCCCTTTGCCGGGGTCTTCCAGGGAGAGCTGCTGGTGTTTGTGTTCGTACTGGGTACACAAGTCGACCTGGCAGACATGCTTGATCGACGCATTGCGAAATACCTCGGCCAGCGTACCCACTTCCAGGCCCCAGTCGCTGGGGATGCGGTTCGAGCGGGCCAGGCTGGCGGTCACGGCGAATTCGCCGGCCAGCGGATAGCGGAAGCTGTCCAGGTAGACCAGGAAGCGATCGAAGCCCAGCATGGCGATCAGGGCTTTCAACAGGGGCTGGACCAGTAGTCGCACAACCCGTCCGTGCATGCGATCGGTCGTCCGCGCGTAATACGCTTTGCAGAAGTCAAAATCCAATGCCGGATGAGCCATGGGGAGGCAGAGCCGGGCCAGCATTTGGCGATCGTAGCTGACGATGTCGCAATCGTGCAGGGCGAAGGCCTTCAAGCGGGGATCGGCCAGCAAATAACCGAAGGCGGTCCAGACCGAACGGCCCTTGCCCGGCACGGAGAGATTCAGTCCTGCGTCGATCAGCGTTTGGTACAGCCGAGTCACCCGCGGGCCGTCGGTCCACAACACACGGGCCTGCTCGCCCAGCGAGGCGACCGCCTCCTGCGTCTGCCGGAAGTCCTCTTCCTGGGGGGCTACCCCCAGCACGACGACAATCTGGTCGATGTAGCTGACGTCCCGCAGCTGCTGGACGATATGGCCAAAGGCAGCCGCCCGCATATCGTCCGCAGTGACGGGCAGGACAAGCCCAATCTTGTAATTGCGCGTGGCCTGTTCCAGCAGGGCTTCCAGCCGCTGGCGGTCGATCGATCCGAAATCGTGCAGGGTGGTGATCAATCCGTTTTGAACAAAATCCGGCATAAGGGAAAGCTCCTAAATCATTCGTTTCTTCGCCCAACGCCGCTCGGCACCCCCTCCGGATTCGCTTGACGATCCGACACGGGACCGGATGGTCGCGGCTTGTCCAGAATCGACCGCAACTCCTGCTCAACACGCTCGAACGAATAATACTTCCGCGCGGCGCGGTAGTTTTGTTCCACCATCGCCTGGCGGTATTCGTGATCGGTCAACACCTTGCGAACCTGGCTGACGACCTCATCGGTCAAAAACCCTTCCATCACAATCGCCTCAAATCCGCACGGTTCGATATCGGTACGGAAGATTGTGTAGCGGTTACAGAAAATGGGCTTGCGGTAATAGACTGCTTCCAGGAAAGCGTTGCCGAAGCCTTCGAAGGTGGAGGGGTAGGCGACCAGGTCGGCGTGCGGATAGGCGTCCCAGATCGCGTACTGTTTGGCCCCCTGGGGGGTCTGGCCGCGCTGGTCGGCGATATGGTCTTCGGCAAAGACGATTTCGACGCCCAGCATCTCTGCGTACTGGCGGATCCGTAAGCCGTACGATTGCCCTTCGTCGTTGCCGTTATGGGTCACCACCAGCTTGCAGCGAGGATCGTCCAGACGCCGTACCAGTTCGACGGTGTGTTCAATTCCTTTTCGCGGTACGACGCGTGTCGGTTGCAGGATGAGGATATCGTCTTGGTCGATGCCCAGCGTCTCCCGAAAGTCACAGGCATAATCATCGGGCTCGGCGGGCGGATGAGCGAAATCCATCACGTTGGGGATCACGCGGTAGGGCAAACCGGTCCGGCGGCCGAATTCTTCACCAGCCAGGGAACTGATCACGACGTGATCGATATCGGCAATCGCCGGCGGAAATACCGCATCGATGTAGTCGTTGGCCGCATTGATCAGGAACCGCTCTCGCTCCCAGGCAAAGTCGTGATGATGAGCAATACAAGGCAGGCCGGTTTCGATGAGGACTTCCAGCAGGGCCGCCCCCAGCGGAATGTTCAGGGGGATCGTCAGCGAGTTCTGAGCAATCAACAAGTCCAGCGAGAACTGTTCGATGGCGGCGTAGATCTGCTGCTTCATCAAGTTGGCCAGCTCGCGAATATGCGAACTCAGCCCGCGGCTGCGGTAATGCCTGCCGAACAGCTGGTGGTTCAGCGTCTGAATCGAGGGGTGCAGAAAGTCCGCCTCCTCAATGAGAAAAGTCCGCTCGTCTCGCCGATCCGACTTGCCGCAAACAAAAAAGCAATCGTAACCCAGGTGTTCCAGCACGCGCGTCCACTTGCCGATTTCCAGGCTGACACCGTCGGTGCCGTGCACGCGCGTTGCGACGAAACCGATGTTGCGGATTGAAGAATTTTGAGCGTCGGTCATTTTGTCCTTCTTGAACCGGTCGCTGAATCCTGAGGCCCCGGCACTCACTTCCTCACAGATTATCCATACCTGTAATGTTCGAGACCATGGCCCGCAGCTTGCGCCGCAGGACCGAGTAGCTGAAAAAAGCCTTCGCCATCTCGAAATTGTGGTTGACCATCTCGGTCCGATACTCCTCATCGCTAATCACGCGCTGCACATGATCGACCACATCGCGGGTCAGCATGCCGTCCATCGTTACGGAGCGGAAACCTTTGGGCTCGATATCGGTAATGAAGATCGAATAGCGGTTGACCAGCACCGGCTTTCGGTAAAAGTACGCCTCCAGCAGCGCGTTGCCAAAACCCTCGTACAAGCTGGGATAGGTGATGAAATCCGCTTGGGAGTAGATATCCTCCAAGGTGTACAGCTTCTGGCCGGCGGAGCTATCCTCGCGCCGCTGGCCCACGGCCGTGTGCACAAACCTCAGGTCCACCCCTTCTTGTTCGGCCATGTCCCTGAGGGCCAGCATGTAGTCCTGCCCCTCATCTCCCGACTCGTGCGACACGACCAGCTTGCACTTGGGGTTCTTCAATTGCATGATCAGCGAAATGGAATGCTCGATCCCTTTCCGTGGCACCACACGGGTCGGCTGCAGGAACACGATGTCGTCCGGTTCCAAATGGGTGTCGCGGCGGAAGTCCGCAGCATAGTCGTCGGCGACGGGGGGTGGATTTTCGAAATCCAGCACGTTGGGCACCAGGATGGAAGGATCCCCCTTGCGCAACGCCAGCTGCTGCTGGGCGTGGGAATTGATCGTCACATTCTGGATGGACGGCAACCGGGGTGGAAAGGCCATGTCCAGAAAATCCCCAATGGCATTCACCGCGAAACGGGTACGCTCCCAGTAGAAATCGTGATGATGAGCGATCGTGGGGATGCCCGTTTCGGCGATGAAATGCGTCAAGGCAATTCCCAGGGGGATGTGCATCGGAATACAAAGTGCATTCTGCACGATCAAAATGTCGATCTCGAACCGCTTCACAAACTCATACAAGGTACCCTTCAAATGCTCGCTCATCTCGTAAATCTTGTGAGTCAACTCGGGACTGCGCGTCAGCGTCCCAAATGCCCGTTCGTTGATCCACACGTTGCCCGGATCCCCGAAATAGGCTTCCGGCACGAGCATGCTTGCATCCGGATCGCGGTCGAGTTTGCCGGCGTACCAGTAACTGATATGCTTGTGATCCCACAACAGCTTGGCCCATTTGGCGCTCTCCAACGATACACCGTCCGTACCGGCGAAACGGGTCGCCACGAATCCGATCCGCTGTGCTTTTCTTCTTCTCTTTCTGTTGGCCACGTTACAACCCCCGCAAACCAGATCAGCCAATACATGCTGGCAGGTCGGACAACTCCGTAATCACCAGATCGGGCACGACACCGCTGACCCGCAGGTCGTTCTCCCGGCGACGCAAGCTACGGGCATCTCCGGCGAACAACGCGGTGCGAAATCCGACCGCGCCCGCAGGCAGGATGTCCTTCAGCATGTCATTGCCGATATATACAACTTCTGCCGTACCAATGCCCCGCTCGGCCAGACCCTTTGCGGCCAGTTCATACAGCTCTGTGCCCGGTTTCGCGCGACCGTACTGGTACGAATAGTATTGTAATTGCTGATCGAACTCAAAGCCGCCCGCATCCGCCTCCAGCAGCAACCGCCACAGGTCCAGGGTCAGGAATTGAGCGTTGCTGATGAGGCCCAGCAGCAGCCCCGCCGCCTGCAGTTTTTCCAGACACTGCCGTGCTCCAGGCATCGGCCAGACCGGATTGACGCGCATTTCGTACTCGCAGGCCAGCCGCTGCAGGTCGCCATCGCTGGGCCCCCCCGGCCCCCCCGACCCCGGCGTGAACGAGCCGGCCCGCGGGGCTGCCAGGCCTTCGCCCGCCAGGCGGACCAGCGTCTGCCGCCAGACCTGGACCAGGTCGACCTCCGGATACTCAATCCCCGCTCGACTTGCCTGCCGATGTTCTTCGGCAATCTGGTCCCACAAGCACTGCACGCCCTGCTGAGCATCGCCTCGAAAATCGACGCCGGCTGCGGCCAACGCTGCGGTGAAGGCGGCCCCGCGGGCCGCCTCCTGGCTGGCCTCCACATCCCCGCTGGCGCTGATCAGCAAGGTTCCGTAGATGTCAAACAAGGCCGCCCGCACACCCTCCAGCCGGCGCAACACGGGCTGCACGTCCGTCGGTATCGGCTCCATCCACTGAAGGTGGCGGCGAATGATCGGGTCCAACGGGCTACTCATAACTCAACCCGCAACGGGTGAAATCGCGACAGGTCCAAGAAATTCTCCAACACGCGCTGACCGCGCGGCGGCGACCTCAGTTGTTGATCACGATCGCTGCCACCGACCCGCTGGTAAATCTCCACCAATCGCCGGCCACTGCGGGCCAGGGAATATTCACTGCGGACAACCCCCGCATTCTGTTCCACCAACAGCGGATCGCCCCCGCCGCGGGCCAGCGCATCTGCGATCCAGGGGTTGATTTCCCGCAGCCGATCAGACTGGCGCGAATCGCCCGCCACGCGTTCAATCACCTCCTGCTGCAGCGCCACGGGACAGCTGCCGAAGTCCACCAGGCCGTCGTGGATTAACGGGTCGACCTGACGGACCAGCGACTTTAGCGTCGGCGTCGGCTGACCATACGATGCCAGCACGCGGCGGTAGGCGACCGCGATCGAGGTGCGGAAGGTTGGTTCGTGCAACCAGTCCAGCGGCACCCACAGCTGCGGTTGAAGGCCCGCCAGACGAAGGCCGGCGCGGGTAAAGTCGCCCGTGATGGCGGGCAAATCGCGGCCAACCAGCGGCCGGCCGGTCAGCCACGACTCCAGATACACCAGGCCAAACCCCTCGGCGACACTGGTCGTCAGCAGCAGATCGGCCGCGGCCAGGTTTTCCATGTAGGTCAAACCCGCCGGACCCCCCACTTCGAACGCGCAAGGCAATTCGCGCGCAGCGGCAAATTCCTTCCAGCGACCGTAGCTGGGCTGTTCGACCGGATTCAGCGGCGGCAGCGTCAGGGCAAAACAGGTCGAACGGCCCGCCAGTGCCGACCACAATAACAGCTCGCCTAAGTTCTTGCGCCGAATGCCACGCACCGGATAGAGCACGTAACGGTGGTGAGCCGGGATGGCAAAGCGATCGGCCAGCTTGGCACGCGCCTCCTCACGCGGCGGTAGCTCGCCGATCGGGGCGACCGGATTGGGCAACACATGCAACCGCTGCTGCTCTACGCCCGCATCACGCAGGATGGCCTGATCGCGGCCGTTGAGCACCGCGTAGTGAATTTGCGGCGCCTGCGGATACAGCCAGCCAGGCAAGCTATCCGACCGGCCAGCGGCCCACCGCGCGGCCAGCGGGCGGTAGTTGTCCGGACGAAAGTCTTCGGCAAAGTCGTGGATCTGCAGCAACAAGCCGTAACCCTGCCGAGCCAGCGAGTGCAGCGCGTCCGGCAGGGCGACGTTCTTGCCCAGTGAGTGATTGTGCACATGCAGCACCGTCTCCTGCGGTCCAAATCCGGCCTCCTGTAGGACCACCCGCAGCTGGTCCGCCAAATCCTTCCCCTCAGGTCGCACGTTGTCGTAATCCAATCCGCCAATCGCATGGAGCGATAGCTCCAGCCGCCGCAGATCTCCAACCAGACGATCCGGCCAACCAGCCCGCCGCCCGCCGTAAAGCAGCCCAACCGATAGACGGTCCCCATCCGCCACCTCCTGATCCAGGGCGCGCAACTGATTGGCAATCACCTGCGTTACGCCGCCACGGTTCAGATGGTAATGGATCATCGCCAACTTCATATCGATCCGCACCTCACCCTGCCCCCACACCCTGCCGCAAGAGGCTCGCCATCGGGCAGCCGCCCGACCGTCATGCCGCCGGCCCCGCCAGTCGCCACCAGGAACAAATGCAAGTTTGTTGCTGTTTCCGCTCGGTCCGGTTCTCTCGGCCGGGTTCTCTCGCCCGTGTTCTCCTGCCCCGGTTCTCTCGGCCGGGTCTTCTCACCGCCACTGCCACCCTGCGTCAATTCTCCAAATTGACCGCGGCAGGGCGTAAGTCTTTAGCCTACGCGGAACCGGACCGCATCGCCAAGCTGTGCCGTCATGCGGCAGCCAGATCTGCTTTCCGGTGCGCCTTGACGACACACCCCCGCACGTTTTAGATTCAAATTAGCTGTTGAGGGCATGCTCCCATGCCTATGGTAGCAAAGGATTGCGCCTTCCCGGTAGCCTGAGGTATCTTCCTCCTGCCGGCAGGCGACTCCAGACGACCAAAGGAATCCTTGTCAAGGAATGATTGTCATGGCACACACGAACCGTAAGCTTGAAATGGACGATGCCCAGTCGCTGACAACGCGGTCGACCAGGGAGTCCATTGAGTTGATGGTCGAGCTGTTGCGGGGCGAAAATCCCTCACCGACCCACGTCGATGCTCTGCTGGTTGAACTTGCCGAGGGGATCGATCATTGCATCGCAACGCATCAAGTGGAGGGCATCTACGAGGATGCGATCCAGCGAGCGCCCTGGTTGACGGCGGACGGCGAGCGTCTGAAGCAGCAGCTGGCGGCCATGGCCCAATCGCTGCAAGCGCTGCGGATGCTGGCCAGCCGGGGCGGTGGACTTGGCGAATCGCTGGCTGGTCGATTCGAGGAATTTGCCGAGCTTTACGCGGAACACGAGGCGGCCGAGCAGGATTTCTTTCAAGCCGCTTTCCCCGGCCCGGACTGGGCCTTGCAGAGCTGACCGGCTAGCGTCCCGCCCGCAGCCGGTCTCGCCGGAGGCGGGCCCTTGGTCCCCGACCTCTGGCCCCCACCGTGTGTCGCGAGGGCCTTGACCCGTATGGGGGAAAAGGAAACAGCCGTAGGGCAGCGTAAGAGTCCGAGCCACCCTCCCTGGCTTAAACCATCGGCTCAGGATGGCCGTTATCTCTTTTGGGGGTGGCCACCCGCAGCAGCCGGAAGCCGACATCCGAGCGGATGAAACCGTACAAGCTGACCAGGATCAGCGCCAGGGTGATGCTGACCAGCCAGTCGTTGTAGTCCGCACCGGAAAAGACATCTCCCTTGCCGACTTCGGGAAATACGGTCGGGGCGACTGGCAAACCGTAACGCTCAGCCAGCTCGGCAATCTGGATCAGGTGCAATACTGGCACGCCGTCCTCACTCAATCGGGGCGCCACGCCGTCAATGCGGTGCAGGTGCCGTGGCGGTCGCAAATTCAATCCGGGTCG
>JABAOH010002555.1_pt3 | contig 14956 bp, 11 predicted proteins | sample 7062181 | NCBI WGS metagenome assembly JABAOH01 (sample SAMN14538630, study PRJNA623070) | marine sediment metagenome | biome: marine biome [ENVO:00000428]; feature: marine pelagic biome [ENVO:01000023]; material: deep marine sediment [ENVO:00002113]; isolation source: pool of 5 deep marine...
TGCGCCGTTCATCAAGGTAGAAGCATCCAAGTTCACCGAAGTGGGGTACGTCGGCCGGGACGTGGAGTCCATGGTGCGGGACCTGGTAGACGCTTCGCTCAACATGGTGCGGAGCGAGCGGGAAGATGAGGTCTACCCCACGGCGGAGCGGCGGGCCGAGGAGCGTCTCCTCGACCTCATGTTGCCGCCGCCGCCCTCCACCCGGAAGCGTGAAGCCGTTCCGCGTCGGCCGTCCGCCCAGCGGGAGGGCCAGCCCGAGGGGACCGGGAAGTCGCTATTCATCGTTTCCTCGAGCGGAGAGGCGCGACAGGGCGAGGAGGAACCGCAGGACGAGGCTGAAGTCGAAGAGCGTCGCAAACGGACGCGGGAGAAGCTCCGCAAGCTGCTCCAGGACGGAAAGCTGGAGGAGCGTGAGGTCGAGATCGAGGTTACCCAGCAGTCCTTCCCCGCCTTCGAGTTCATGCAGTTCACGCCCGGGATGGAAGGCGCCGATGTCAACATCGGCGAGATGCTGCAGGACATGCTGCCCAAGCGCACCAAGAGGCGGCAGGTGCGGTTGAGCGAGGCCCGGCGCATACTGGTTGATGAAGAGCTGCGCAAGCTGGTTGATATGGACGATGTGGTGAACGAGGCTCTCGAACGGGTCGAGAACCACGGCATCATCTTCGTAGACGAGCTGGACAAGATCGCGGGCGAGCGCGGCCAGTTCGGGCCCGACGTGTCGCGTGAAGGCGTGCAGCGGGACCTCCTGCCGATCGTCGAAGGCTCCACGGTGCAGACACGCTATGGCTACGTTCGGACAGAGCACGTTCTGTTCATCGCGGCCGGTGCGTTTCACGTCTCGAAGCCGTCGGATCTGATCCCAGAGCTTCAGGGACGGTTCCCCATCCGTGCGGAGCTTTCCTCGCTGAGCCAGGAAGACTTCGTGCGGATCATGACGGAGCCTGAGAACTCCCTGGTGAGGCAATATCAGGCGCTGTGTACCGCGGAAGGTGCCGAGCTCACGTTCAGCGAAAGTGGGGTGGCGGAGATCGCGCGCATCGCGATGGTGATGAATGAACAGACGGAGAACATCGGCGCTCGCCGGCTGCACACGGTGATGACCACGCTGCTCGAGGACGTCCTCTACGAGCTGCCGGACGTTCCCGACAAGCGCATCACGTTCGACGCCCCCCAGGTACGCGAGCGGTTGATGCGCATCGTGGAGGACGAGGACCTGAGGAAGTACATTCTGTAGCGGCGGTAGCCCGCCGCCGCCCCGGTGGTCAGCTTTACACCCTCCTTCCCGCCGGGTTAAAATCACTCTGCGACCCTGTCATTTTGACCGACCTCGATGACCATATATGCCGAAACGTGACTTCTTGCAGATTCCGGACCTCACCGCCGCTGAAATCGTTCAGCTAATCGACCTCGCGGCAGAGATAAAGGCAGGACGCTACCAGAAGCGGCCCCTCGCGGGCAAAACCCTCGCGATGGTGTTCGCCAAGAGCAGTACCCGCACCCGTGTGTCGTTTGAGGTCGGGGTGCACCATCTGGGCGGGCACGGGTTGTTTCTGTCGGGGCGGGATCTGCAGCTGGGTCGGGGGGAGCCGATCAAGGATACCGCCCGTGTGCTCTCCCGTTACACCGATGGCATCATGATCCGCACCTTCGCCCACTCGGATGTAGAGGAGCTGGCACGTCACGCGACTATTCCGGTGATCAACGGGCTCACCGATCGCTTGCATCCGTGCCAGGTGCTGTCGGACGTGTTCACCGTGCGCGAGATGTTGGGTGGGTGGGAAGGGAAGAAGGTTGCCTGGGTCGGGGACGGCAACAATATGGCGAACTCGTGGCTCAACGCGGCCTCGGTGCTCGGCTTCGAGTTGCGGTTGGCCTGTCCCGAGGGGTACGAGCCCGAGCGGGAGATCTTCGAGCGTGCCAAGCGGTGTGCCGATGTCTCGATGCACGAGGACCCCGAAGAAGCGGTGCAGGGTGCCAACGTGGTGAACACCGACGTGTGGGCATCCATGGGGCAAGAGGGAGAGGAGGATGCTCGTCGGCTAGCTTTCAAGGGTTACACGGTGGACGCGGCGCTGATGAAGCGGGCGGATCCCGGGGCGATCTTCCTTCACTGTCTCCCTGCACACCGGGGGGAGGAGGTAGCCGACGAGGTGTTCGAGGGTCCACAGTCTCGGGTGTTCGATCAAGCAGAGAACCGGCTGCACGTGCAGAAGGCGTTGCTGGCCAAGCTGATGGGTAGAGAGGAAGGCTAGATGAGCGGAGAGAGTGTGAAGCGTACTCCCTTCCACGAGATGCACGTTTCCCTGAAGGCGAAGATGGTGCCCTTCGCGGGCTATGAGATGCCCGTGCAGTATCCGTCGGGGATCACCAAGGAGCACGACGCGGTGCGCACCGCGGTTGGCGTGTTTGACGTGTCGCACATGGGCGAGTTCGAGTTCACGGGCCCCGACCGTAACGCGTTTGTGAACCGGCTAACCTGCAACGACATCGGTGCCATCGGCGACGGACAGGCACAGTACACGGCCCTTCTGACGGACGAGGGAACCTTCATCGACGACTGCATCGTGTATCGGTTCGGCGACAAGGTGATGATGGTCGTCAACGCGGCGAACATCGAGAAGGACTGGACACACATCGTCGGCAAGAAGGGCAACGTCAACTGCCGTGTGAAGGACATTTCTGACGAGGTGGCCCTCCTGGCGGTGCAGGGGCCCAAGAGCGAGGAGATGCTCCAGCCCCTCACCCGGGTCGATCTCTCCAAGATCCGCTATTACCGCTTTGACGTGGGGCAGGTGGCTGGTGTGGAGTGCTTCATCGCCCGCACCGGCTACACCGGCGAGGATGGCTTTGAACTCTACTTCCGGCCGAAGCACGCCGAGGTGATGTGGCATGCGGTTGTGGGCCCAGGTCGGGGTGCGCCTTGCGGGTTGGGCGCCCGAGACTTGTTGCGTCTCGAGGTCGGCCTCGCGTTGTACGGCAGCGATATCGACGACACGGTGAATCCCTACGAGGCGCGGCTGGGCTGGATCGTGAAGCTGGGTAAGGGCGTGCCGTTTACGGGAAAGCGGGCACTGGAGCAGATCAAGGCCAAAGGTCCCACGCGCCGAATTGTTGGCTTCGCGTGCACGCAGAAGGGAGTCATTGCGCGTCCGGGGTACGACGTGTACCTCAAGGACCGGAAGGTAGATGTGGTGCGGAGCGGCGGCTACAGTCCTTCACTCAAGCATGCGATCGGCACCACGTATCTGCCAACGCACTCCATCGAGCCGGGCACCGAGATCGGGATTGAGTGCCGGGGCAAACGCGTGGCCGCAGAGGTCGTGAAGATGCCGTTCTACACCGAGGGCAGCGTCAAGAGGTCGTGAGCTAGCCCGGCGAGGCAAAACCACCATGGCCATCCGCGTAGCCGTGCTCACGGTATCCGATATGGGCGCGGCGGGGAAGCGTGAAGATTCCTCCGGCGATGCCATCGCAGCCTGGGCTGGGGGCCGCGGGTTCGAAATCACCGCGCGAGAGGTAGTGCCCGACGAGACTGACCAGATCGCCGGAGTACTAGCCCGCTGGGCCGACGGAGACGCTGCTGATCTCATTGTGACCACCGGTGGCACCGGTCTGGCACCGCGGGACGTCACACCGGAGGCAACTCGGGCGGTCTTGGAGCGGGAGGCCCCGGGCATCGCGGAGGCGATTCGGGCGTTCGGCCGCCAGCACTCCAGGCGCAGCGCGCTCTCGCGGGCGGTGGCGGGCACCCGTGCCGCAGCCCTCATCGTCAACCTGCCGGGGGGCATAAACGGCGTGAACGACGGCCTCGCAGTGCTCGAGCCACTCGTCGAGCATGCCGTCCAGCTCCTCAAGGGCGAGCCCACGGATCACGGATGACCGACCGCGTCCTGTTAACCATGGATGACCTCGAGGTCGCGGTTCGGGCCAATGCAGCGTTCGAGCAGGCCGGCTTCGACACGACACTCGTGTCGTCGCAAGATGATGCCCGTGATGTGTTCGAGCGTGCCGAGCCGGATGTGGTCATCCTCACTGGTGCATTACTCGAGCACCGGGCCGAGACCCTGGTGGCCCTGGCCCGCGACCGCTCGGTCTCCACGCTGGGTCTGGTAGAGGAGGCCACTCCCGATCCCACCCAGCAGGCCCGCCATCTCAATCTCACGGCGTGGATGGTGAAACCGGCTGATCCCGGCGACATCGTGGCGGCCGCTGGTCGGTTGATCACCCGGCGCCGGTTGCAGGAGCGCACGGGCATCATCGGCGAGAGCCCGGCCATTCAGGAGGTTCTCGTCAAGATCGAGCAGATGGCGCCGGTGTCCAGCACTGTGCTCGTCGAAGGCGAGTCGGGTACGGGCAAAGAGCTGGTGGCTCACGCCATCCATCACCTGTCACCCCGGCGGGATGGTCCGTTCGTGCCGGTCAATTGCGCTGCTCTGCCGGAGACATTGCTGGAATCGGAGCTGTTCGGACATGAGAAGGGATCCTTCACCGGGGCAGCAGAGCGCCGGCTCGGGCGATTCGAGCTGGCCGATGGCGGAACCATCTTCCTGGACGAGATCGCCGAAATGCCCCCTGCGCTTCAGGTGAAGCTGCTGCGGGTGTTGGAGGATCACAGCTTTTTCCGGGTGGGCGGTACCCAGCCCATCCGCGTGAATGTGAGGGCTATCGCTGCCACCAACCAGCCCCTGAAAGAAGTGGTTGCTCTGGGCGAGTTCCGGGAGGATCTGTTCTTCCGGCTCAATGTCCTGAGCATTTACCTCCCACCTCTGAGAGAGCGGAAACGTGACATCCCCATCCTGGTCGAGCGGTTCATCAACGAGCTGAGCGCCCAGCACGGCCGTTCCTTCGTGGGGATCACCCCCGAGGCCATGCAGATCCTGGTGGATGCGCACTGGCCCGGTAACGTGCGGCAGCTCCGCAATCTCATCGAGTCCATGGTGGTGTTGGCACCGGGCCGCGAGATCGGACCCAGCGACATTCCCGCCGATGTGCGGGAGGCTGGCACGCGGCTCCTTCCCATGCGCGTGCCTGGCGGTACCCAGAGTGTGCCGGGCAAGGAGCTCGAGTTCATCTTCCGCAGCTTGGTGGAGCTCAAGCTCCAGATCGAGGAGCTGCGTCGGCGGATGGACGAGGTTCCGCAGCGTGTGGAGGTGGTGGACTTCGGTCGTCGGCCCTACGAGGAAGTCCCGTTGGGCGAGGTCGTCCTGGGGGTTGAGGTGGGGACGGGGGCGAAGGAGGACGAGGGGGAGAGGGATGATCGCCTACGGGTGGTTTACCGGCCCGGGATGAAGATGGTGGATGTCGAGCGGGCGGCCATCGAGGCGGCATTGGCGGAGACCCGGGGTAACCGGCGCCGTGCCGCGGAGAAGCTGGGGATTGGCGAGCGGACGCTCTACCGCAAGATCAAGGAGTACGAGTTGGCGTAGGCCCCGGCCGCCTTCAGCGATAGTCCTCCCGAACCGGGTGAAACACGTCGATGACGTAGCAGTCCGTCAGAGCCTTCCCTGAATGCGGCGTGTTTGAGGGGATGACTGCCGCCGAACCTGGGCCCAACTGCTTCGCCTCTCCACCCAGGTCAGCTCGAACTCGCCCTTGATCACGTTGGCGACCTGCTCGTGAGGGTGGGAGTGCTCGGGGACGGCGGCCCCAGCCTCGATGCTGAAGTGGGCTATGGTCATGGTCTCGGAGTGTACGAACCGGTGTCGATAGCCTGGAAAGGGCTCGTGTTCCTTCACTTCCTGGAGGTTCAGGAAGGGCACGGTGCTCAGCTCCAGTGGCGTCTCCATTGCAACATGTGCGTGGCTGTGGGCCGGAGCAACGAGCTGGAGCGCCCACCAAGCCGCTGACTGCCGGCCACACTGCCTCTGCGAGAGTCGGGCGGCCCGCTTGACGTCCAGGGGGTCGACCCCGCCGGCGGTCGCGAGTCCCTCGCTGGCCGCCCGGGGACTCCCCGAGGGCCGGCAACAGCCCGATCATGACACCGAGAGGGGTGTGGTTTTCACCCCGCTGCCCATGGCTCTCTGGGCTGGTGGCACGGGCTGGATTCCAGTGGTAACAGGCTCCAGATTTTATGGGAAGCTCCGGCTGTCGCGGTCCTCCCGGAGCGGGCTGCCCGAGTGCGTCGCGGCACCCCAGCCCCCTATGCTGGCAACCTATTGACAGGGGGTGGAGTTGAAGTCCATTGTAGCCATCGCCCTGCGTACCCTTGTTCCATCAGGCCCGGTGTCCGGGCCAGTCCAGACGTGCGGTTTGAGATAAACGATAAGTGTGTCGGCTGCCTGGCATGCGTGCGGGCGTGTCCATCGCAGGCCATCGCGGTTAACCGCGACACAGTCCGTATTGTCGAGGAATCCTGCATCCGGGCTGGCAACTGCGTTCCGGCGTGTCCCCATAGCGCCATCGACGCGGTAGGGGACTTCTCGGAGGCGCTGGCGCTGGCGAAGCGGGGTGATGCAGTGGTGGTGTTGAGCGTGGAAGCCGAAGTGCACTTCCACCCTAGCACCCCGGAGCAGGTGGTGAATGCCTGCTATGAGGCGGGATTCCAGGCGGTGCACCGTGGGGTGCTCGGCGACGAGCTGGTGGCGGAGGAGTACCGCCGCCTGTTGGGCGACCCGGCCTGGGGGACGATGATCCGGTCTACCTGCCCGGTGGTGGTGGAGCGGATTCGGCACGGCTTCCCCGAGCTGGTGCCCTATCTGGCGCCGGTGAAGACGCCGCTGGCGGCCGAGGCCGCCTACCTGCGCAGGCTGTACGGACCGGAGGTGGGGATCGTGTACGCCGGCGTCTGTAATGCCGAGGCGAACGGCGACGTGGACGCGATCATCACGTTCGACGAGCTGGCGGGCCTCCTGAAGGTGCGAGGGGTGGACGTGACGCAACAGCCGCGGCACTTCCACCGAGTTCCCGAGGTGCGGCAGCGGCACCTGAGCACTGCCGGCGGGCTTCCGCTCCCGGTGCTGGCGCTGGAGCCGCAGACGAGTCGCCGGTTCAGAAAGGTCCGCGGCATGAGGGCCCTGGACGTGATTGCCCGGGCGGTGGCGGTGGACCAGCTGGATCTGGGGTTTGTTGACCTGCTGCCCTGCGAAGGCTGTCTCGATCACCCGCTCATGGGACCACGGGAGGAGCTGTACCGGAGGCGCCGCTTGGCCCAGGAGGCGGAGCCGCCCCGGAGCCCGACCCCGGTGGTCGACCCGGCGGTGCCGGTGAAGGTGGGCGCCGCGTTCGGGTTCATTCACAACGGCAAACGGCCCAGCAAGAGTGAGCTGGACGAGGTCATTGACAAGATCGGTCGCGCGTCGAGCGGGGCGCACTGGGACTGTGGTGCTTGCGGCTATGGTACCTGTGTCAACTTCGCTGTTGCGTTGCTGAGCGATCGGGCCACGTTGCGGCAGTGTCCGCCGTACCAGGAGCGGCGGGCGCTGGAGGCCCGGCTTCAGGCGGCGGTGGATGAGCTCACGGGACTTGCCACCTATCGGGTGCTCCAGGGTCGGCTTCAGGAGGAGATTGCCCGGAGCCACCGGAATCGGGAGCCGTTCGGCGTCCTGTTCCTAGATCTGGACCGGTTCAAGCAGGTGAACGACCAGCACGGTCACGAGGCGGGGAACCGGGTGCTGTCGGCTGTGGGCCATGAGCTCAAGCGGGTGGTGCGGAAGACGGATGTGGCTGCCCGGTACGGTGGCGATGAGTTCGTGGTGGTGCTGGTGGGGACGGGTCCCGGTGGTACTACGCGGGTGGCGGAGGTGTTGCGGGAGGCTGTGGAGGGGGTCGGTCGGGAGCTGGGCCACGACCCCGGGGTGGTGACCGTTTCCGTGGGGGCGGCGGCCTACAATCCCGAGACCGGTCTCCCGCCGGACGTGCTGGACGCGTCGGACAAAGCTCTTTATCGGGCGAAGGCGGCGGGGGGGAACCAGGTCGTGGTAGGGGAGACTGGCGAAGACGGGGAATTTAGGCTCGATTAGAGGTGGTGTGCTAGACGGGAGTACGGTGGAGGTGATGAGTCGCTCTTCACTTTGTTCCCATCGTGGCTTCATTCGGGCCGACGTGTCTCAGCTCAAGAGTGTATCCGCACGGGCGGGTTGCGTTGGGTCGGGGTGTGGTGAAGGGCTAACGAAGGACGATCATGCGGAGATCTCGTGAGTCCGAGTGATCCGAGACCGCAGCCCGAGGAAGCACCGACGGCCGGCGAGGCGGTGCAGCGGGCGGACCCCTGGGGGGTGAAGCGGGCGGAGAACCTGCTCACCAGCCTGCGGGGCGTGCTGTCGGCGCGGGTCGAGGTGTCGCCCATTGGCGAGGTGACGGCGGTGCACGTGCTCACCAATGCGGAGGGCTCGCCCAAGCAGATGGTGCGCAACGTCGAGAGCGCGTTGCTGGCGCAGCTCGGACTCAAGGTAGACCATCGCAAGATCAGCATCGCTCAGACGGCGGAGGTCAGGCCGCTCGAGGCGTTGGAGCAGTCGGCGGTGCGTGACGATGCCCTCAAGCGTCAGGTGGTGTTCAAGAAGCTGGAGGTGGAGCCGGCGGAAGAACACCGGGTGCGTGTGCGGGTGACGTTGGTGGTATCGGGCGAGGAGGAGTCGGCGGAGGAGGAGGTGGGGGACACCACTAAGGCGCGGATGTTGGGTGCGGCGCGGGCGGCGGTGGCGGTGTTGGACCGGACGATCGAGGGGGGGACGCTGGAGCTCGAGGGTGTGAAGTTGGTGGATGAATTCGACTCAAAGCTCGTCATGGTGGGGGTTCACACCATTGACGGCCGCGAGGCGCATCTGGTGTTGGGCACGGCGGAGGTGAGGCGGAGCGCGGAGGGTGCAGCGGTGTTGGCGGTATTGGATGCCACCAACCGCTGGGTGCAGTCGCGGTCGTAGGGCGGGGTGAGCGACGGAGTATCGGTCCCCCGCCGAGGAGTCGGTAGGGTTTTTGGCCTAAGGAGTTACGCAGGTTGAAGGTGCTCCGACACCGAGCGTAGGCCTGCTACAGAAAGGAGGAAAGGGGGCCCCCGGAGGAAGAGCCAGGGCCACTCACACAGCGGAGCGGATCGGTCAGCAGGAGAGCGGAGCCTCGGGCATGCCGTAGCGGGGCGTGCTACTTCCCGTGCAGTCCGAGTGGCTGCCGAAAGGAGGTGAGGCTCTCATGGTATTCGGCTGGCTCGCAGCTTTTTTCGCCGCGCTGGCACGGCTCTTCCTCGCCCATGGTGGTCAGATAAGCGTCTAGCCAGGACAGGGGGCCTCCCTCGCCTTCATAGTGCGCGTCAGCCGCCGTACTCTATTCCACGCCTTCGTGCTCGCCATGTGCGTACTGGCGATCGTGCTGGTTGTGCGCGCTTCATACGAAGTTCCCCTCGGCCCCGATCGGGCTCTACTGTGGAACACCGTTGGTGTGCTGCTGGCGGTCGGGCTAGTGGCGGAAGCAGCGGCGATCCGCATTCCGGGAACCAGCCTCACCACCTCCGTCGTCTATGTGCCCATTCTTGCGGGGCTTCTACTCGTCGGACCGGCATGGACGATGTTGGTGGCTGCGGTCACAGAGGTGCTGAGCAACTCTGTCATTCGACACAAGCCTTTGGTTAAGATCGCCCACAATGCAGCAAGGACCGTTCTTGGAGTTGCCGCCGCCGGGACCTTGTTCGCTTACGCCGGTGGGACAGCATCGTACTCGGACTTCAGCCCTCAGAGTGTCCCGGCTTTCTTTGGAGCCGCGATCACGTACTTCCTCGTGGTGAACGGTGCCACGGCCACGTTTGTCGCTCTGAGTTCGACAACACAGTTGAGCGAGGCCTGGAACCGAATAGTGAGCAGGGACCTGGTGTGGAATGTCCTGTCAAGCTCGATTTCGGTCCTGCTCGCCTACCTGTATGTAGAAATGGGGGTCGTTGGCCTTGTCCTCCTCATCGTTCCCATGTTCCTGGTGCGGCAGACACTGCAGCAGAACATGCAGCTCGAGCAGGCGAACCGAGATCTGCTGGAGTTGATGGTGAAGTCCATCGAGGCGCGTGACCCGTACACATCAGGGCATTCCCTGCGCGTGGCGGCGTATGCCAAGGCCCTGGCGCGAGCCTTAGGGCTACCCATTAGAGAGATCGAGCAGATCGAGACCGCCGCCCTGCTGCACGACGTCGGCAAGATCTACGAGGAGTACGCCCCCGTTCTCCGTAAGCGTGGAAAGCTCACGCAGCACGAGTATCTGCTGATGCAGAGTCACCCGGCCCGGAGCGCGGAGTTGATCAGGACGATCTCCAGTCTCCGGGGGTACGTGGAGCGATGCGTGCGGCACCACCACGAGAACTACGACGGGAGCGGCTATCCTGATGGCCTGGCCGGCGATGAGATTGCGATAGGTGCCAGGATCATCATGGTTGCGGACACCGTTGACGCGATGCTGACGGATCGCCCCTACCGCAATGCCCGGACGTACGAGGACGTGCTGGCGGAGTTCAGCAAGTACAGCGGGAGGCAGTTCGATCCACAGGTTGTGGAGGCATTTCGGCGGAGTGTAGTGTTCCAGCACCTCATAGAGGAGCGGAGGCCGAAGGAGGAACCGGAGCCTGCGGTTGCGGCGGAGGGTCAGCGACGCTGGCTCCTGGCTGAGTCGCCATCATCGCGAGAACGAAAAGTAGTCCGCTAGAGTCGCCGCGTATTCATACACAGTGCCATGTCGGCCAGGGCCCGCAGCAACCTTCGCTTCTTGGAGTACTGACCCGCGAGTACGGCGCGTCCCCCACTATGAAGTCCCCTCGCCAGTCCCGGTGTCGGTGATGTGCAGTGCTCTCAGGTAGGCCAAAGTGCCGTGGAGCTTGCGCTGGCGCAGTTCCTCAAAGGCGGAAGCTCCTAGCTGTGGCCTCAAGCCCTCCTTCTTAAGAACCCACTCCTCGAAGGCGCGTACCTCCAACTGACCTCTGATGGTGGTCAGGTGTCTTGCGCGTTCACTCCGGGCGAATCGCGTCATGGCTTCAACGCCCTCCGTGGCCCAGAGGTAGTGCCGCGTAAGTCGTTGGAATCTCGGCATGCCACCCAGTGCATAGGTGCGTCCCCGCCCGAAGACTTGAGCCTCCTCAACCAGCGGCCAGGCTGACTCGGGGTTTCCCTCGGCGATGTGATAGTCGGCCTCTATCAGCAGCGAGTTCCGTTCGAGCCACCAGAGTTGCGATAGCGTGCCTTGCTGCTTTGCGATCTCGATCGACTGCCGCGCTCTGATGAAGTCTCCCACCAGAATCATCAGGCCCGCCAGGTTTACATGAATCTCGCATGCTCGGCGTGGGTTCGATGCCAGAGCGACGGCCTTCGTATAACACTCCTCTGCAGTTGTCACTCTGCCGAGATCTTCGTACACGACGCCCAGGCTTGACCAGCAGACTCCGCACGCCGCAGAGTCACCGCTGCGTGATGCTACTTGTAACGCACGGCGAAGAGTGGAGATCGCTTCGCGGTAGGAGCCCGTGTAGACCAAAGCAACGGCGAGGAGGTTAAGAGCTAACCGCAACTCAGGGTCCAGGGACAGACCGTCCAGCAGCCGAGCCGAGTTGCGCAGCAGTCCCGTTGCCTGATCCGGGAAGCCGCCGAATATCAGGCAGCTGCCCTGCGTCAGTTGAGCCATCGCTCTCGTCTCGTCGGCGCCGCTGGATTGCTCAAGACGGGCCGCCCGGGCCCTGCCGGCAGCAAGCGCCCCGAGGTCGCTGGTTTCCGCGGCTACCTCGACACTCACTTGCAGAGCACGCACCTGTAGTGTTTCGTCGCCGCAACTCTCCGCGAGGCGCAGCGCCCGGGCAGAAACGTCCGCGATAGTCCTGTCATCGGATAGCCTACCGCGGTGTAGCGCCTGTGCACGTACCGTGGCCGCAAGGGCCTCATCGTCGGCTCTTGGATCGTGAGGCTGCCAGTTCGACAGCGCGTTGATCGCTTCGTGGTATCTACCCTCCGAGTTCAGGGCCTTGGCCAGAAGAAGGTGCAGCCGTTGTGCGGGTGGCGTGTTGCAATGCGACATCACCGCTCGCAGGGCCCGTTCCGCCTCTGTTGGAGCACCTCTAGTTACTGCCAGGTCGGCACCGACGGAGACAGCTTCCATGGCTTCCTCGACCATGCCGCCCTTCAAGAAGTGATGAGACGCTTCCAACGCCCGCTGAAAATCTTGGGGGTCTCTCGTGTCGTTGAGGGATTGGGCCAGCCGAGCATGATGGTACGTCCGCGCCTCATGGGACATCGCGTAGTACACGAACGCCCGGTGAAGCTCGTTCTTGAAGGCGAGTGTCCCGCCATTCGCCGTGAGGATGCCCCTTTCGATGAGCTCGAGGGCAGCCTGGTCGGCCGCGGCCAGGGCCATCCCCGCCAGCCTGGCCAACTGTTGCTGTGCCACGTTGCGCCCCGCCACAGCCAGGAGATTCAGCAGGTGGCGGGCATCCCGCGACAGACCATCGTATTGCCGGGCGAAGGCTCGATGCATAGTCTCGGGTGGACGCCACGTGTCACTCGTTCTGGCCCCTCGCAATTCGATTGCCGCGAGACAGTCCGTTGCGTTCTGGCGCCAGTCCCAGATCAGCATCTCGATCAGGTAAGGATTACCCTCCGAGAGTTCGGCGATCTTTGCGACCAGGGGCTTGCTGAGCTCCTCTCCACCGGCACCGAGGTGTTCCGTGAGCTGTCGGCACGGCCGCGAGGCAAGGGGCCCGAGGGCAATACCCTCGTTCCATGTAACGCCCTCGGCTCCCGGCGCCACTCCCTTCGCTCCCTGCGTGACTCCGTCCGTCCGTGCCGCCCCAACGAGGAGCGTTGGCGTTTCCGAAAGACGGCGGGCGAGCACGTGCAGCACATGCCGGCTTGCCGGATCCATGTGCTGCAGGTCGTCGAATACCAGCAGCGTGGCACCGCCGTCTGCCACCGCGTCCAGCATCCGCAAAATGGCCTCGGCGACGCGCAGGCGAATTGACTCGGCCGGTGCCACCGGAGGTTCGGGCACGCCCGGATAAACGGTTCGCAGACCTGGTGTGACGCGGGTCGCCTCCGCGAGCCACTGGGGGTCCGTGCCACTCACCGCGGGATCTCGGGCCAGCGCATGAATGAGATCGGAGACGGCGGCAAAGGGGATGTTCTTGCCGATCTCTTGGCACGAGACCTCGAGGGCAGGCCACGCTCGTGCGGCGACGGATGTGGCAAACCGGTGGATCAGCAAGCTCTTGCCGATCCCGGGGGAACCCGTGACCAATATGGTCTTCAATCCGCCAGCACTCGCCGCGGCCCAGAGCGCCTCAAGCCGGGCCATCTGCTCTTCCCTGCCGACAAAGAGCTGGGGGCGTGGCGTTGTCGGGGTACCCGGAGACGGCTGCTGCTGCCTGGCCGGGCGGATCGCCCCTCTCTCGAGACGCCGGAGCAGCCGTGCCACGTCCGGTTGCGGATCGCACTGCAACTCCTTGCGGACTTGAGCCAGATGCTTGCGCAGCATGCGGATGGCTCCCACCGTGTCTCCCGCAAGCAGCGACCGCTCAGCCAGGGCGTGTGCCGCTACGTCGCTGAGAGGATCCACCCCGTACAGTTGAGCCGCGCGCTCCTGGACTTGCTGAAGCTTTCCTTCCGACCGAGCGGCCTGGAGCTGCTTCAGCAAGACGTCGCGGACTGTGTTGAGACAGTGGATACGGACGCCGTCGACCCAGTGGGCGAAGCTGGGAGCGCCGATATCGTCGAGGTCTTTGAGGGGCTCGGTGAGGTCGCCTGGGGCTTCCTCACCGCGCTTGAGAAGGTCGAGATCGGTGCACAGCCCGCCGGCAAGGCGCACCGAGTCACGTTCTCGGCTCACCGCTTGGGCACCCAGCCGTGCCCGTATGGCGGTGAGTCCTTGGGACAGCGAGTGGCGCCCCCGGTCCGGGGGCACGTCAGGCCATAGGAGCTCGATCAGCCGCTCCCGAGACACCGGCCGGCGTTGGGCCTCCAGCGCGAGGTACACCAACAGGCCGAGCTGTTTCCTTGTCCGGAACCGGAGGGGCTGTCCCGATGCCCCGCGGAGTTCGGGGCTACCGAAGATCCTCAGGTGGGGAGCTGACTCCATCTCCCGGTCACTCCACGAGCTCTGGGCCAGACTGCCGCCCTGGTCTCAACAGTTTCTCAACACATGGACCGGCAGCGCGTTAGCGCCAGGTGAGCTGAGCCGGTGGGTACTCCCGGGGGCAAGCTTCAACATCGTACGGCTCCTGCAGCGGACCTGCAAGAGTGAACCTGGGCGGCGCGCTGCTGTCGAACGCCCGGCGCTACCTGGCGCGGGTGGGGCAATAGGCGCCCCACCGAGCTCAGAAGCCCGGTGACATGACGCAGCGACCGTCAACTCGGTTGGAGCGATCGATGAAGCGCGTTTCCACACTCGTCCTGTTGTTTCCGGCCCTGCTCATACTCAGTACGCTCCAGGCCCAGGAGTCCCCCTATGTCCACGCACAGCAGCGGGAGATCAAGGCACTCTCGCCGGAGGAGGTGGCAGGGTACCTAGCCGGGGAGGGAATGGGGTTCGCCCTGGCCGCGGAGTTGAGCTCGTACCCGGGACCCAAGCATACCCTGGAGCTGGCTGAACCCATTGGCCTGACCCCACGGCAGCGGACGGAGACGCAACGGGTATTCGAAGTGATGCGGCAGGCGGCGATACGGCTGGGCGGCGAGATCGTGGCGCGGGAGCGCCAACTCGACTCACTGTTTGCTCATGGAAGCATCACGCAGGACCAACTGCGTGGGCTGGTTAATGATCTCGCTAGGCTTCGGGGTGAGTTACGGTACGCGCACTTGCGCGCCCATCTGGAAATGAAGCAGATCCTCACGCCGGAGCAGGTGCGGCGTTACGTCGGGCTGCGGGGCTACCATAAAGGCGAGCATCACTAGGCCATCGCCTCTCTCGCCCTCTCTTCCGCGCCCTGCTAGAGGCTGGCCAGTGCTCCCTCCAGGTCGGCCTTGAGATCCTCCAGATCCTCGATGCCGACGGCGTAACGGATCAG
>JABAOH010133870.1_pt2 | contig 14954 bp, 12 predicted proteins | sample 7062181 | NCBI WGS metagenome assembly JABAOH01 (sample SAMN14538630, study PRJNA623070) | marine sediment metagenome | biome: marine biome [ENVO:00000428]; feature: marine pelagic biome [ENVO:01000023]; material: deep marine sediment [ENVO:00002113]; isolation source: pool of 5 deep marine...
CGCGAGGCCTCGAACTTTCCCGTCATCGCGAGGCCTCGCAGAGGCCGTGGCAATCTCCCAAACGATGCACATAGTTTGGGAGATTGCTTCGTCGCTTCGCTCCTCGCAATGACGAACAAACTTTTGGTTCCGCGATGACGAAATGTTCCGATCTTCGCTCGCAATGACTAGTAGGGTTCTGGTGGAGTCGCTCTCTTCCTCGGCGGATCCCAGAACGGCCCGTCGACGACGGTCGCCTCGGCCATGACCCGCGACCAGTGCATCTCGCGCTGGTAATAGATCTCCACCCACAGTTTGTCGCCAACGTTGCCGTGTGGCGTCCGCACGGTGCCGAGCGCGATGTTCTGCTTGCAGACCGGCGACCACATGGCCGAGGTAATGAAGCCGCATTCTTTTTTCGTGTTCGGCCTCGGATAGATATACGAATGGTGGGCTTCCTTGTTGCCCTCGATGTCGAGTTTGACGAGCCGCCAGGTGGAGCCGTTCTCTTTCTCCTCCACGAGCGCCCGCTTGCCGTTGAAGCAGGGCTTGGAAAAATCGACGAGCCATTCGAGTCCGAGCTCCAGCGGCGATCGCGACCGGCCGGCCCGCACCGTCGTGTGCGCGGGCAGGAACTCGAGGAACGGCGCGAGGAAGCCTGCCTCGATGCGGGCATGCTCGAGGGCCTCAGTGCCCATCGCCATGATGCCGAAGTGCTCGCCGGCGGCGAATAACGCATCCCACAGTTCGATCGCCTTGTCCGGCGCTGTCCACAGCTCGTAACCGAGGTCACCGGTGAAGCCGGTGCGGGACACCATCAGCTCCGCCCCCTGGAAGTCGAAGGTCGTCAGGCCGAAGGGACGCAACTCCTCGATGCCATCGAGGCCCATCGTCTTGAGGATGCTGTAGGACGTCGGGCCCTGCAGCGCGAGCGCGCAGATCTCCTCGGTCTCGTCGACGATGGACACGTCCATGCCGATCGCCGCGGCTTTGAACCAGGACATGTGGCGTTCCTGCGAACAAAGCCGGTACTCACCCTCCTGCAGGTGGAAGATCGTGCCGTCGTCGATGACCTGGCCCTCGTCGTCGCACCAGACCGCGTAAGCGACACGGCCGGGCTTGATCTTGCGCATGTTGCGCGTGACGAGGCGATCGAGGAAATCGAGCGCATCCGGGCCCGTGATCCGGTACTTGGTCATCGGCGTGATGTCGAAGACGCCGGCCGAGTTGCGGGTAGCGAAGTATTCCAGCGCGGTATCGTAGAAACCATCCGCGCTCGAGTAGCCCTTCCACTCGTGCCAGCGAAACAGGCGATCGATTTCGGCCTGCCGCGGATAGAACGGCGACCGGTAACGACCTAATTCAACGCCGGTTCCCGTCATGCTGATTTCTCCTGCTTGATGATCTCGCGAGCCGCATTGCGTCCCGCTGCGCCGCTAACGCCGCCGCCGGGGTGCGCCCCGGCGCCGCAAAGATAGAGCCCGTCGACAGGCATCCGGTACTGCTGCGCGCCGCCGATCGGGCGCGTGAACAGGAACTGGTCGAGCGCCAGCTCGCCGTGATGCCAGTGGCCGCCGTTGATGTGGAACTGTTCCTCGATGTCTTTGGGCGTCAGCAGTTCGGACGCCGTGATCCGACCCGGCAGGTCCGGCATGAATTCGGCCAGGGTTTCGATCGCGGTCTTTTCGAAGGCAGCGCGGGCATCGTCGGACCAGCCTTCGCGAAGCTGATGCGGCACATATTGCACGACCGCCGACATGACGTGCTTGCCGGTGGGCGCGAGCGCCGTATCACGGAACGACGGGAAGCTGATCTCGAAAACCGGCTTCGCCGAGGTCTCGCCGTATTTCGCGTGGTTGAAGGCCTTCTCGACGTAGACTTCGTCGGGCGCGATCACGAAGCGGTCGCCAAACTCGCGCTTGTCGACACCGTCGATCGTCGGCAACCCGTCCAGCGCCAGGTGGAGTTTCGCGGCATTACCTTTCATGCGAATGTGGCTGACGCGACGGGTGAAGCCCGTTTCGATGTTCTTCGCGCCGACCAGGCACATGAACGTGGATACCGGATCGGCGTTGGACACGATCAGCGAACTGCTGAAGGTCTCGCCCGAATGCGTCTCGACGCCGGTCGCCGCGCCGTTCTCGATCACGATGCGCCGGGCGGCCATGCCGGTGCGGATGACAGCGCCGTTGTCCCTGGCGGACTGCGCCAGGGCGTCGCTGACTGCGCTCATGCCGCCGGTCGGCTGACTCATCGCCCCGTGCCTGCCGGCGAGCCGATAGAGATAAGTCAGGATCGTATTCGGCGAGCGCGGTCCGAGATGCGTGCCGAGGACGGCATCGAGACCGAGCGCGCCGCGCAAGAGTCCGCTCTCGAAGCGCTCGACGAGTTCGTCGCGAATGTTCATGCCGATCAGTCGCAGGAACTCCTGCATCTCGACCCGGCCGAGACGACGGACGTCGAAGCCGAGCTGCGCCAGCGTCAGCATGTCAGCGCGACTGGCGTCTTTCGCCAGCCGCGGCGGGGTCCTGTTCAGGTAGGTCTTCAGCAGGTCCGCGAAGCGGGTCATGCGCTTGTAGAACGCGCGATACTCGGCCTGGTCTTCGTCGCTGACGCCGAACACCTCGTTGCCGTTGATGCGCACATGGTTGCCATCGATCGACAAGGCAACCGTGCCGATATCGCTGGCCGCCATCTTGATGTTCAGGCCGAGGTCTCTCTCGACCTGCGGCTGCAGCTGGTAGAGCAGGTGCGCGCAGGCAGATACCGAATAGCCTTCGGCAAACTCACGGGTAACGGCGCCGCCGCCTACCTGGTCGTTCGCCTCGAGGACGAGCACCTTCTTGCCGGCCTTGCCGAGCAGGCTGGCGCAAACCAGGCCGTTGTGACCCGCGCCAATGACGATTGCATCGAAACGTTCACTCATCAATCGTCTCCAAAGTTGACGGGCGTGATATCGGGCCGTTTGAGATCCATCAGGATCTCGCGCGCCGCGTTGCAGCCCGGCGCAGCCATGATGCCGCCGCCCGGGTGATTACTCGAGGCGCACATGTAGAGTCCGCTGACCGGGCCACGGTACTGCGCGTAGCCGGGGATCGGCCGATTGAACAGCAGCTGGTCCATCGTCAGTTCGCCGTGGAAGATGTTGCCCTCGGTAATGCCGATCTCTTCCTCGATCGTGCTCGGCGTGCGCACCTCGGCGTGCAGGATCAGGTCCTTGAAATCGGGACTGTACTCGGAGATCTGGTCGATCACGGTCTGGCCGAACGCCTGCTTCTCTTCCTCGGTCCAGTCGCGGCCCTCGATCTTCGCCGGGCAGTACTGGATGAAGCAGCTCATGAAGTGCTTGCCGGGCGGCGCCATGGTCGGGTCGGTTATCGTCGGGATCACCATGTCGACGTACGGGTCCTTCGACCAGGTGCCGTCCTTCCAGTCGTCGTAGGCGCGCTCCATGCGCTCCATCGAGTCGATGAAATGCATATCACCGTCGAGCAGCGGACTGCCCTTCGGCAGCGCGGGGAAAGTCGGCCGACCATCGAGCGCGATGTTGATCTTGCCGGACGAACCGCGAATCTTGAAGTTCTTCACCCGCCGGTAGAAGTCGTCGTCGAGGTCGTTCTTGTCCATGCACTTCAGGAACGTATTCTTGACGTCCATCGCCGAGACGACGATGTTCGCGCTGATCTCTTCGCCGGTGCTGAGCGCGACGCCGGTCGTGTTGCCGTTCTTGACGAGAATCTGCTCGACGCCGGCGACGGTCCGCAATTCGCCGCCATAGGACTGGAACGACTTGGACAGCGCCTTCGCGACAGCGCCGGTGCCGCCGCGGGCATAACCCCAGGCGCCCATGTTGCCGTCGACCTCGCCCATGTAGTGATGCAGCAGGACGTATGCGGTGCCCGGCGAGTGGATGCCGAGCGCGGTACCGATGATGCCGCTGCCGGACAGCGCCGCCTTGATGACGTCGGTCTCGAAGTACTCGTCGAGGTACTCGGCGACGCTCATCGTCCAGAAGCGGATCGTGTCGTACATGCGCTGCTCGCCCATCTCGAAAAACTTGGCGCCGAGGTACGCCAGTTCCTTGAGATCGCGCGGCCTGAAAGACGCCGGGTCGGGCGGCGTGCGCAGCAGGAATTCGCGGATGAACTTGCACTGGCGCATCGTGTCGGCGGAATAGCGCTCGTAGGCGTCGGCGTCCGCCTTCGAGAAGCGCGCGTACTCGCGGTAGTGCACTTCGTGATCCGGGTAGTTGCCGAGGTAGTCGCCGTTCTCCATGAAGACGGTGCCGCCGCCGTAGGGCGTGACTTGCAGGCCGTGGCGCGCGAGCTCCAGGTCGCGATAGATCTCGGGCCGTAACAGGCTGCAGACGTAAGAGCAGTTCGAGTAGAACCAGTCTTTGTACAGATTGCGGCTGACGGTCGCGCCGCCGATGTAATCGTTCTTCTCGACACAGAGCACGTTGAGCCCGGACTTCGCGAGATAGGCCGCGTTGGTCAGGCCATTGTGACCGGCGCCGATGACGATCGCGTCATAGGATTTCATGCGTCGAAATTACCCCGTCAAAAGGCGTCTACGCCGTTCTGGTTTTGTTTCTTTCGGCGGACAACTTGTCGATCGTAATGTCCACCGCACGTTCGAATTTGTCCAGCGTTTCGCCGAGACATTCCACATCGTGAGCCTCGCACATGAACCACGGTTCGCGCGAATCCGGTTCGACGAGAATGCCGAGGTCGTGCAACACCGGCGCCATGGTGTCGTAAAACGCATAGTCGGTGTTGGCCCAGGCCCGGTAGTCTACCGGCGGCTCGGCGCTGAAGAAGAGGCCCATCATCGACGGATGCCCGACAAACGAGTGTTCGATGCCGCGTTCCTCGAGGATCTTGCCCAGTCCCGCCTGCAGGTCCGATCCGTATTTTTCGATCGTCGCAAGCGCGTCAGTCTCCTCGATGATCTCGAGGGTCTTGTTCGCGGCGGCCAGCGATACCGAGTGCGCCGTGTAAGTGCCGCCATGCACGACACCGTCGCCGACGGTCCGCATGATGTCCTCGCGGCCTGCGACGACGGCGATCGGGTAGCCGTTGCCCATGGCCTTCGCGAAAGTGCAAAGATCCGCTCTCACTCCCAGGAGTTCCTGGGCGCCGCCCTTCGCAACGCGGAAACCGGTCTTTACCTCGTCGACGATCATGACGACGTTGTATTTGTCGCAAAGCGAGCGGGCATCCTGCAGGAATTCCCGGGACGCGGTCAGGCTGCAGCAGTTGCCCATGATCGCCTCGATGAGAAGCGCGCCGATATCCTGATGGTGTTGCTTCAGTACGTCTTCGAGCGCGTCGGCATCGTTGAGCGGCACCGTGTGGAAGAGTCGCTTGATGACCTTCGGTACGCCGTCGCTGTATGGCAGAACCTCGGGATCGCCGTCCTTCGGTTCCCAGTCCTCCACCTCCGCATACCAGAGCACCTCGTTGAAGACGCCGTGATAGCCGCCTTCGAGAACGATGTGGCCGTCCTTGCCTGAAAACGCGCGCGCAATGCGCAGGGCGGCCATGACCGCTTCGGTGCCCGAATTCGAGAAGCGCACCAGTTCGGCGGACGGCACCATGCGGCTGATGCGCGATGCGACCTCGTACTCCATCTCGGTGCCGAGCGCGAACACGCCGCCGACTTCCATGCCCGCGCGCGCCGCTTCGTCAACGCGCTCGTCGGCGTAGCCGAGGATGGCGGGGCCGTAGCCCAGCCGATAGTCGATGTACTCGTTGTCATCGATGTCCCAGATCCGCGCGCCCTTGCCACGCCTGACGTAGATCGTCTTGTCGTCGCCCCAGTAACGGAAATTCGACGACACCCCGAGCGGCAGTCGCGCGGCGGCTTTCCGGAAGTGCCGGTTGGATTTTTCGAGGGAACGCATGGCCCCTCCGCAGGACAACAGATGCCGCTAGGGTCTCACGAAGCCGCCCCGAAAGTCCAGAAAAATGAATGATTATTCATTCATTTTGTGTCAATATTCAAAATATAAACAGCTACTTATGAATTCCATCCCCGAAGTATTATTTGGAGAATCAGGGACTTGTCTGCAACCACCGAGGAGGTCACGCCAGCCAGCCGCCGCGCGCTTGCGAAGGAGCGCCGGCGCCAGCAGCTGATTGACGCCACGATCAAGTGCATTTCGAAGAAGGGGCTCGGCAGCACTACCCTGTCTGACGTTGCGAAGGAAGCAGGCCTGTCGCAGGGTATCGTGAACCTGCACTTCAACTCCAAGGACAACCTGCTCGCCGCAACGCTACGCTATCTCGCCGAGGAGTACGACGAGCTTTTTACGCGCGTTCTCAGCAAACAGCCGGACGACCCGGCCGCGCGCCTGCTGGCGCTCATGGAATTGGATCTGAAGCCGCCGGTTTGCGATCGACGGAAACTGGCCGTGTGGTTCGCATTCTGGGGCGAGGTCAAGGCCGTGCCGACCTATCAGAAGATCTGCGCCGCGCGCGACGAGAAATACGACGCCGTGATGCTGGAGCTGGCGGAACGTGTGATACGGGACGGGAGCTATGAGGGAGTCGACGCACAAACAGTGGTCGACGTACTCTCATCGATGACGGATGGCATGTGGCTGTCGTGTCTCGTCAATCCGAAGACTTTTGACAGCAAGGCAGCGCAGAATGCCGTGCGCAGCTACCTGGCGGCGGTCTTTCCACGGCACTTTGACCAGGAACAGGCAATGTGAATCGAACCCTGCCTGATGGGCTCAACTCGTAAGCGAACGGCAGATAACGGTTAATAGCGCCCTGTCGGCACCGCTCACTGGGCCTCACCGGGATCAAGCTGCCAACACGCCTCTACAAAGGCGACGAAGTCGTCCAGGAGAGCCGGCCGGTGGTCGGACCAGAGCAGTCTTTTTGTTCGTCCAGTGGTTGATCCTGCAGGGTCACAAATGAATTTCTGGTAGAGCGCCCAGTCTGTTTCGCTCATTGCCCCCCTTCGCCATTGCAGGTAGGCATTCTGATAGCGCTGCCATTGAGCTCTCAACAGGAAGAAATAGCGCGCTGCTTCTGCTTCGCTGAGCAGGCTCGGATCGTCATTGGCAATTTTCCAGATCGCGTTAAGGTCTGCGTCGGCGGCCAGCAGATTCAGGTAATCCTGCGAGCCATCGATGATGCCCTGGAGGGTAGCTGCCTCGACCGCTTCAGTATTTTTCTTAAGCTCGAACCCCACGAAGATCAGGCCGATCAGTACCGCGCCAGCGCTCACCAGCTCGACCAGCAGCTTTGAATTGATTCTTCTCGGATCGCTCAATCTCGTCTCTATCGGTGACTGACAAAACCTGAAATTTGCCGGGCTAACAACGATCGCTTTGGGCCAATAACGGACAGTCTAGCCAAATCCTGGTCAGAGACCACCGCCAGGCTGGACTTCGTAAATGCCCCGACCTCTGCCGGCTCGAGTTGCTCCGGTGGCAGTGACGAAAGCATTTGCCTCATGAGTCTATTGGCCGAATCAGCCGTCAACTTGTCGCAGCAAGACTACTCGGCTTCAGGCTTCCGCGCGCGAGCCGCGGCGAGATCCTGCTCCAGTGCGGCTCGAATATAGATCGCCCTCGCCAGCTCCGGATTCTGCTCCCCGAGCTCAGCCATGTGTCTCTTGAATGCCTCGCGATGGCGCCGGATCGGACCAGACAAGGTGCCACTGGTCAATGTCGCTCCTTCAACAGTCGGGGCGGCACCCGCCACATCGCGGAACTCTCGCCCCGAAATGCCTCTCTCATAGGCCGTTTGGCAGCGCCATTCCTTGATTCTGCTCGTTGTAGACGGATTGCCGGTGTTGCGATTTTCCCAGCCACAGGACACGCGATAGTCAGGCTCCTTATTCAGCTCATTGAATATGTCATACATCACTTCTTCCACGCGAATGATGTCTGCGCGGATTGACGCCGCCGTGCGCGGCGCAACGACCGTGACCTCATCGATGACTTCCTCGGATGGCGACTCGCTCCCTGCTGAATCTTCGCCCGCAGCCGGCGGTTCCTGGCGCGCAAACAGGATAGCTGGCAACGCCAGCAAGAGAGCCACGGCTGCTAATCGCGTCGCGTGCGCAATTTGTGAGTCAGGACTGCTGCGCATCTCGGCACTCTGATATTGCGAATGAACAGAAGTATAGATGAGCCCCGGGAGTGGTCAATCACCTGAATTTTGATAATCGCACCAGCGCTTGACCGCTGTGGATATACAGGGTGTCTCGAGAGCTTGGCCGATAAACTGCCTTAGCCCGAAACGGACGTTTAATACGCGGCAGGTGCGAAGAAGAGATAGGTCCAGATAGCGATAAGAAAGAAACCAATGGTCAACATTTGAAGGACTCGCCGATTTGTTACCAGAAATGCCGCCAGGGCGGTTAGACCTATTATCCAGATAATTGCGCCCACCTTGCTAATTGGCGACGTCTTGAACAGGAGCCAGTTCGCCCATATCGAGAGTGCCGCATAAGCAGCGATGGCAATCAATGCCCATCGTCCGTCTTGCTCAAAATACTCGAATAGAGTTGTCCGCTCCTGGTCGGCGCTGGCCGGCAGTATCAGTGCGCCTGCTATGAACAACAATACTGCTGATGACAGAAGTGTTGCGAATGCTCCGTGAGTCCAATTTTCCATTAGCGCATTTAGCTCAAATCCCGCCCACCAATACTGGATCTGAAAAAGGAAGATACTCATAGCCCAGACAAGGGGGATCCAGTGTACTCGCTGTCGCCGGCGGGCACGGAAAACGCCAACTGCGCCGAGCAAGAGTCGCGTAACGCCTAATCCGAGCACGAACGACAGGGCGACCGAGAAATATTCAAATGACGTCATCTATTGATTGAACTCACAACTTTTCGAATCACAACCATTTTGGGTAATCCGCAGCAGGGCTGCTTTGGGCCGATAGCGGCTCCCCAGCAGTCAAGCAGGCGAGTGTCCACTTTCAACCATATGCGGCCACTCAATTATTGAAAACACATTTTCTCAACGTCTTCTACAAATCCTGCAGTGTAGTTTCCAAGATGGTTCCTCCAGCTCCAGCGAAATCCATCGGCGGCAAATGTGTCACAGATGGATCCCTGCATCCCGGCTGAATCTCGATCATCGATCAGACCCTTCGTTCGATAGACCCAATAAGCCTCAAGGAAGTTAAAGCGCGCCCTCGTCCAATCTATGTATCGTGCACGCTCGATCTCCGTCAGGGACTCTGGGTCATTATTTCCCCGAACAACCAGGTCGGCAAGCTCGCCATCTTGTGCCAATGCAATCTTGCTGGCACTCGAATTCTCATTCAGTTGAAAGAAAGCCTGGCCGCTAATGGCAGCAGTATTCTGTTCAATTTGAAGGGACGTTTGCCTAATTTCGACTACAAGAAAAATGATGCCGATCACGACGCCGAAGTTGGCCAAAGTCGCCAGCCACTGATTCAGCTTATCGTTATTCATCATTCCGAATCCTTGCTTGTCGAAGTTACAAATTGGCGCGCGAGGTCAACGGCTGCTTTTCGGTAATGCCGGGCAGTTTAGCTACTTCCTGATGAGTGGCCACTTTCGGTCAGAAGCGAACACTTCATCACACCGTGCTCCTTGCTCGGTCGAGTCAATGTCCATCGTCTGTTGCAGCGAGCGTCTTCAGGTAAGTGTGAAGACTTTCGACCTCGCGATCTCGTAGATAGCCAAATCGCTCTTTTGCCAACAGCTTCATCACATCTAATTCGCGGCCACCGATCGGCTCACCGGTTAGCATTAAATTGCGAAAGTTCTCGAGCGAGTACGCCACCACGATTGCGAGACTCGGACTAGAGAACATCGGATCGCCTCGCAGATCGGCCCCATGACATTCGCTGCAGATTGAAACAGCAAGGTATTGGCCATGGCCGAGCGCATCGCCTTCCTTGTAGTCCACTCGGGGTGCATTGTGTTCAATTCTCTCCGCAGCCAGAAGTCCGCCGAGCTTTTGCCCAATGTATACAAAAAGCAAGCGTGCAACTGGTCCGATCCAGGTTTTCGGGAGCTGGTCATGGCCTGGTTCCTGATCTTTCAGATACGCAATAATTGCCCCGAGATCGCGATCATTAATGTGATAGTACATGTAGGATGGCATGAGCCCTATTACACTAGTGCCGTCCGGGCGGATGCCGTGGCGAATGATCAGTTCCAACTGCTCGATCGAGTACAGCCGTGCTGCGGCGGCCAGATCCGGCCCAACGACACGAGTCCCGTCGGGCAGCTCGATCAATACAGCACCATGAAGGTTGTCACCGTGGCAGCTACCTGCGCAGCCGCGCAGACGCGCAAGGCGTTCGCCCTCTGCCACTGATGCCACATCATCCAAGACGACAATATTCTTTCCCGTCACGTCGAAAGTGCGAGCGAGATTATTGCCGATTACTACGTAGGCGACGGCAATTCCGATCAGCGCAACCCCGACGAGACCGCCGATCACTATAAACGCGCATTTGACTAACAATCGGATTCGCATTTTCCGTTCCCGGTACTAGCGACGCGAGCGTAGCAACGATCGAATATCCAACATTGGAACCCTTGAACTGCGTTAAGAGCAGCAGCAAACATGGCTGGCCGCATTGGGCCATAAGCGGCCTCCTACGAGTTTAGCAGTCGACTGGCCGCTTTCGGCCAAAAGCGGACGATCGGCGCATAGTCTGCATATCGGAACGGTCGAACTCGTACCGAAAATAGAACTAAGCAAATTACAGTCGCTTTTTAACTGAATCCTGATACTGCCAAAAACCAGGCGTACCTTGATATTCCTGGAACATCAAGTCCACCCACTCCTTTGTGGAATCTGCAAACCCCTCTTTGTGTCCGTGTTCCCACCACTCTCTTGCTCCCGGATAGGCGAAGACCCGCGGACCGAAATTGCCCGTTATCATATCGAGCTCCTCAAACATTCTAGAGCCCTCGTGGTGGTAGATGATAACTTCTGCAATGTTCAAGTAGCCGGCCATGCAGAAGTCAAACTTGTAACGCTCCTCCGGCGTTAGATCTGCATATGAGTTTAGGCCTTTGATGAATGATGCAATGTTTTCATCGGCCATAATTGTTGACAAATGGCTTGCGTAGTCTCGGCCGACTTCCTGATTGGCGCTAACTCGATCGTTTACATTTGACTCTCGAATTTGCCGGGCCAGGTAGAACAGGGTAACTATCACGCCAATTGCGGCGATTGTCTCTGCAACGGTACCAACAGCTTCCCAGTTCATCGGATAGTTTCCAAATATTCCCCGGTCATTCAACCATACAGTAGCGTCTGCTTTAGGATATTACCGGACAGTCTGGTTCAATCCAGACGAGAGGCCACTTTCGGTCAAAAGCGGACATTGCGTCCGGGCGGTTACATCGCTGTACCGTCGCACCAAGCGAAAGCACCTCTACAAGCATCAACCAGAGCGAGATGCAGATTCGCGTGTCACACGCTCCGTGAGATACAGATGCATTTACCGGAATTGATATCTCGAAACGATCAGACAGTTGGTTTGATGTTGCCATTCAGTCGGAACAGGTTTGTCGGGTCGTACTTATTCTTGACTTCCACCAATCGATCGTAATTCTGCCGATAGTTCCTGACGACCTTATCTGTGACGTATGCATCGAGGTCGCCGTCATTCACATAGAATCCCTGGGTGAATGGCTCGAGTCGCGTCCAGAACTGTTTGATCCAGGCCACATGCTCGGCAGGATCATCGACGAAGCCCCAGTCGAGCCCGAGCAGCAAGTTCCCAGCCGCGTCACGCTGCGAGAAGGCGGTGGCGTCATTCGACACGCGGGCGATGGCTCCCCCGCCCTGCTGGTAGACGATGTTCGTGGTACGGGACGGGTGTCCTTCGAGACCCTCGACAATGGCCGTGATCAGGTCCGCGGAAATTTCCGGCACGAAACCACTCTTGAGATACCACGCGCGGGCCCTTGGTTCGTCGACGTCGCCCGACCGTTGGAGGGCCACGTAGTCGATGGCCTGGACGCCGTCGACCAGCGGCTTACCCAACTTACGGATGGGAGCGAGCGCGCGTTCCGCCCCGCTCTCCGGCCCCGAGTAGCAAATCGCGAATCCGACCACCGCGTCGGCAATACCCCCGGGACCCACTGCGCTAGCGATACTCCCTCCTTCTGGCGGCCTAATCATCAAGAAGAGCATGTCAAGCTCATCCGGAGCCTCTGGACCATACTCCGCATACATGTTCAGCACGTCCCGCGCTCTCTCGATCGGAAACAGGATCGGGCCGCCCACCACCTGGCGTTGCATCTGATGGAGCCGGAATTCGAACGACGTCACGATACCGAAGTTCCCACCTCCGCCACGCACGCCCCAGAAAAGATCAGGGTTTTCTTGCTCGTTCGCACGACGGAACTGACCATCGGCCGCCACCACGTCGACACTCGTGAGGTTATCTATTGAAAGACCGAACCGCCGGGCCACCCGGCCGAATCCACCTCCAGTGACCAGGCCCCCAACGCCAGTATGCGATACGGTCCCCATTGGTGTGACCAGGTCGTAGGCCATGCATTCGTGATCCAGCTGCCCTAACAGGCTGCCGCCGGTCACCCGAGCCCTGCGAGCCACCGGATCGACTCGAACATCGCGAAACGGAGACAGGTCAATCATCATGCCTCCATCGCAGGTCGATCTACCCGCAGCACTATGCCCCCCGCATTTTACAGCCAGCAGCAGACGGTTCTCCCGGGCGAAGTCGACCGCCATCCGGATATCCGCATTGCCGGTGACTTGCGCGATGAGGGCGGGGCGTTTGTCGAAGGACGGATTGAGAACGCGTCGCGCTTGCTCGTACGCTTCGTGGCCTGGCAACAACAGATTGCCCCGCAAACTGTCCCCAAGCTCCTGCACGGCTGCTCTTTTTAGCGTGACCTCGGCGCCGTCACCAGTAACGGCGTTGACATCCGCGTCGACTTTCATTGAGGCACTGAGAATTTCTGTGAAACCTTGGCTGACAGGCAGGGAGGCGGCAATTGCCGTAGCAAGCGAGGTCTGGACAAAACGGCGTCGATTCATAGCTGTGGCCCCTTTTCTTTAGCGCGATGCAGATCAAGCATCACACATGTTTTGAATACAGCTTAGTACAAGAGATTGACGATCGCTCTGAAATAGGGTCCTGGTTCGTGCCAATCCGTAATTTCTACGCAGTACATGTAATTGACGAATGTCCGCTTTGGGTCAATAGCGGCCTCTCGTCAGTTTAGCAGCCGAGCGGCCGCTTTCGGCCAAAAGCGGACGTCATCGGCTCCGTAAGGCATTTAGATTTTGTGCCAGTGACTCCCGGATCACCCTCAGTTGTCTTTGATATTGATCCAGCAGGTTCAGTTCATGCCGATATGCTCGCATAGCTCCGCCATCCGCGATTACGGCAAGCGCCATTTCCCTCGGCTCTACCCCGTACCAGCTAAAGGGTCTGTCATCGTCGATCTCAAACCATGGCAATCCAAGGTCCTCGGCTACTCGAGCCAGTTCACCGCGCCGACGTATTAGGGATAGCTCGTGAATCGCCTCTTGCTCAGGAGTCACTTCCGCAAGTTCGCTAGGCCATGAGGCGATTGCCATTCTCAGATTCGTATCGCCAACTTGATCCAAGCCAAACTCTAGCAATACGTTTAGGGCAGCTACGGACGGTTTGTAAGTGGACCAGCCAGTGCCACGGATCAAATCGACGGCTTCGTCTCCTGAAATCGTAGGTGCGCCGGCTCGGTGCGCATCGAGTAACTTGATGGTNNNCTTTCATAGTCTGAAAGGTGGGAATCGATGCTTTGAAGATCGGCTGCCCATTCATTTTCAAGCGCGTCAAGCAGTTCGCCAGTACGATCACGCTCCGTCTTTTCGGTCCACCAGGCGTCAATGGCGAATGCCAATAGAATACTCGCAACGATCGCTACCCCTTCTACTGATATGCGTTTCCAAGGGATAGCGTGATTTTTAGTCATTTATTAGGCCTTTTGATTTCGATGTCCGCTATCGGCCGACACCGGACAGTCTGGCTAACTCCTAGTGAGTGGCCACTAACGGCCAATAGTGGCCAGCCAGTCCCCCTATCATGAATTCACTTCCACTGACTCTTTGTGTCCCGTTAGAAGAACAATGAAGTAAGTAATTGCGACAATGAAGCCCATTAGTAACATCAATACGCAAGCCAATGCAGCCATTCCGTCCATAAAACCAACCGCGGTAAGGACGCTGAAGAAACTAAGGAGCTGAGCAGTAACTGGCAGTATCCAATTAAATGGCACGGGAAGGCTATGCTCACCACGTAATTCTTCTCGAATTGCATTAGTGGAACCAAAGAATCCATATGTGGCCATTAGGCCAGCACCGAACCGCCACGCTAAATCGACGTCTTCGATTGAAGCTACGAGTATCATGATCACAATCGAAAGTAATAGTGTCCCGACTGAGCCAATCAGCAAATGGAACAGACCATTTTTTTCGTAAATCGTTAGCTTGCGCTCTGAACGACGCCCGAGAATAAAAACGATGCCGACGAACCCGACAAGCCCACCCGCAATCTCCGCGATTGTGTTAACAATGTCGATGTACAAGGGTTTCCTCGGACTCGTCAGCTCAATGTTTGCGACTGGCCGCTTTAGGTCATTAGCGGACTGTCATCAGTTTAGCAGGCGACTGGCCGCTTACGGCCAAAAGCGGACGGTGTCACTGNNACCAAGATCACTCGTTCAGCTCGCTTGAAATTAGATCAATGATCTGATCGATTTCAGCGGCAATCTCGCCGGCCTCAAATACCGTACTTTCGATAGAAAACGACGCCTGGCCAAGCAGGTTCAAAAATTCTACATCAGCGAATGCATCCTGCCATTGCTCCCCAAAAACGCCAGGCGAGATATCTTCTACATTTGGAAACGGCGCAATTGGTCTCAGGTACTGGATCAGCTCACGGTACACAACATAGTCGACTTCTCGCTCCTCCTCCTTATAGTCGCGAATTAGG
>JABAOH010154393.1_pt4 | contig 14952 bp, 11 predicted proteins | sample 7062181 | NCBI WGS metagenome assembly JABAOH01 (sample SAMN14538630, study PRJNA623070) | marine sediment metagenome | biome: marine biome [ENVO:00000428]; feature: marine pelagic biome [ENVO:01000023]; material: deep marine sediment [ENVO:00002113]; isolation source: pool of 5 deep marine...
GCATCGATGTGCTCCGAAGCGTGGCGCACGCCGGCTTGGGCCGCCAGATGAATGACACGGTCGAATTGATTGTCCTCAAACACTTTTTCGAGAGAACCCTTGTCCGCAACGTCGATCCGATGGAAAGAAAATTGCGTCATCGGATACAACTGGTTCAGTCGAGACCGCTTAAGGCTGGGGTNNGTGCTGGATCTCGACCCCGACGGCAACCTGTGCGCCATCACCTTTGAGCATGCCAGCAGCCGCGCCGATGTGCGACAGGTGACGCTGGAAGGCATCGCAGCCTAGCCTGGCGGGGCCGGGATCCGCAGCGGTGGTCCCGCGCCGGGCTATGTCTCGCCATTGCCGTTGTTCTCCACCTCGCGCTGCAGCTCTTCGATCTCCTGCCGGAGGTTCTCATACTCGCGCATCTTGCGCTGCAGGAAGGTCACCGTGATGCTGGCCTTGCGCTCCATGCCCTTGGGCGTGAGCAGGTACAGGTAGGCGCGCTTGTTGTCGCTGTTGCGGAAGTTGCGCGCCTTGACCAGCCCGCGGCCGATCAGCGCCTTCAGGCAATAGTTCACCTTGCCGAGGCTGACGCCGAGCTTCTCCGCCAGCTCGCGCTGGGTGATCTCGGGGTTCTCCTCGATGTGCCGCAGTACCTTGAGGTGGATTTCCTGGTCCATGGGTGAATCGCGTTGGGGTCGGCCCCCCGGCCCCGGGCACGCTACCGCCCTGCAGGGCCCGCTCGGGCTCCGCATGGGCGAGGCTCGCGTGGCGCCGGATCGGGGGGCGGAACCCGCGGCTCCGCGGCCCCCTCAGCCGGCGCGTTGTAACAGCAGGCTGTCGACCTCCACGGCGGTCGCGCGGCCCAGCAGTTCCATCAGCACCCGCGCGCGCTGCTCGCCGGTGCGGGCCTCGAAGATGCCCTCCACGCCGGCGAGCGGCCCGTCGAACACGCGCACGCGGTCGCCCGGCTGGGCGGGCACCGGCTCCAGGCGCACCAGCCCGGTGGCCGGGTCCTGCCGCGCCTGCAGCGCGCGGATGATGCCCGGCGGCACGCGCAGCAGCTCGCAACCGGCCCGCACCAGGCCCACCACCCCGCGCGTGGAGCGCACGGTGGCCATGTTCTGCACTTCGCACACGGCGTTGAGGAACAAATACCGCGGGAACAGCGGCTCGACGCGGGGCGCGCGCCGGGTCGACAGGCGCTGGTAGGGGTTCACCGCCCGCGGCAGCAGGCAGCGGAAACCCTGGCGCTCGAGGTTCTGGAGCGCGACGGCTTCCTGGCGCGGCTTGGTATACACCGCGTACCAATGGGCTGCGGGCGTGGGCAAGTGTTCCCCTCGCGAATGTAACGAGGGTCGATCATAGCGTATGTTCAACAATTGAACAAATAGCATTAACAGCCAGTTACAGCACAATGCCGATAAGCGGCATGGAAACCGGGATATAGCCCGCACGCGCAGGCCGGGCCGGCCGGGAGCGGCCGGGCATTTCGTGAAATAATCACCCATCGCAACCGGGATACTGCCGCGTGAGGCTCGAGGAATTCCCACAGCACTTCAACCCCGCCCGCCCGGCGCCGGATTACCGCGCCTGCCCGGCGCTGCTGGCCTGGCTGCGCGCCGATCTCGCCGGCGAACCCCCGCCGGGCGGCCTGGACCTCGCGCAGGTGTTCGCCGAGGCCGACCCGCAGGGTCTGGATGCCTGGGTGGCCTATCGCCTGCTGGACCCGGCACAGGCAGCGGCGCCGCCCGCGGCGCTGGTGCCGGAGCTGAAGCAGCGCCTGCACCGCGCCAGCGGCGAGAAACTGGCCAGCGACCTGGAATGGGCCGGCATCTGTGGCGGCGCCGAACAGCGCGGCATCCGGCTGCTGGCCATCAAGGGCGAGGGCCTGGCGCGCAGCCTCTACCCCAACCCGGCCTGCCGCCTCACCGCCGATTTCGACCTGCTGGTGCACCCGGGCGACGTGCAGGGCATGCGCGAGCTGCTGGCCGCGCTGGGTTACCTCGAAGCCCGCGCGCCGTACGGCGAGCACATCTTCGGCGAGAAGGGCTGGTACCGGCCGCAGCAGCGCGGCCGCCAGTGGGGCGTGGTGGTGGACCTGCACTGGGACCTCACCAACCGCCGCTTCCTGCGCCGCCGCGTGCCGCTGGCGGTGCTGTTCGAGCGCGCCACGCCGGTGGACCTCGACGGGGCCACGCTGTGGACGCTGTGCCACCCGCACGCCCTGCTGATGGCCTGTTTGCACCTGGCCGCGGCGCCCCGCACCGAGCCGCTGCCGTTGCGCTGGCTGCTGGATATCCATCTGCTGCTGGAGGCGCTGGACGATGCGCAGATGCGCGCGCTGGCCGACGAGGCCCGGGCCTGGCGGCTGGCCGACGTGCTGGGCATCTATTGCGCGCTCGCGCAGCGCGTGCTGGGCACGCGTCGCCACCGGGCGCTGATCGAATCGCTGGGCGCGGACATCAGCGAGGCCCGCCGGCGCACCTATCGCTGGGCCTGCGACCACCGCTGGTTCGATTTCCTGGAGTACGCGCTGCGGCTCGACGGCTCGGGCCGAGCCGAGCTGCTGCGGCAGATGTGGGCGTTCCGGGGGCGACGGCGCAAGGCGCGGGGCAAGGCCTGAGCCTCCCGGCCCGGGCCCGGGTCGTTCAGGGGTAGCCTTCGGGGTTGTTCTGCGCCCAGTTCCAGGCGTCCCGGCACATGTCCTCGAGGCTGCGCTCGGCTTTCCAGCCCAGCTCCTCGCGGGCCCGGGTGGGGTCGGCCCAGGTCTCGGCGATGTCGCCCGGCCGACGCTCCAGCACGCGGTAGGGCAGCTCGCGGCCGCAGGCGCGCTCGAAGGCGTGCAGCACGTCCAGCACCGAATAACCGCGCCCGGTGCCCAGGTTGTGGGTGATCAGCCCCGGGGCCTCGGCCAGTTTCTGCAGGGCACACAGGTGGCCGTTGGCCAGGTCGGTGACGTGCAGATAATCCCGCACCCCGGTGCCGTCGTGGGTGGGGTAGTCGTCGCCCCACACCCGCAGGAATTCCTGCCGGCCCAGGGCCACCTGCTGGATGTAGGGCACCAGGTTGTCGGGGATGCCGTTGGGGTCCTCGCCGATCAGCCCGCTCTCGTGCGCGCCCACCGGGTTGAAATAGCGCAGCAGCGAGACCTGCCACTCGGGCGAGTTGGCATGCAGCGCCCGCAGCAGGTCCTCGATCATCAGCTTGGTGGCACCGTAGGGGTTGGTGGTGCGCAGTGGCGCGTCCTCGCCGATCGGCAGGCGGTCCGGCTGGCCGTACACGGTGCACGAGGAACTGAACACGATCTTGCGCACCCCCGCCGCATCCATGGCCTGCAACAGGCTGATCGTGCCGCCGACGTTGTTGTGGAAATAGCGCAACGGCTGCTCGGTGGATTCTCCCACCGCCTTGAGGCCCGCGAAGTGGATGACGCATGCGGGCCGGTGTTCCGCAAAGACCTGCTCGAGTGCCGCCTGCTCCAGCAGGTCGGCCTTGACGAAGGCGATGCTCTTGCCGGTGATCTCCGCCACCCGGTCCAGCGCGCTGGCCTTGCTGTTGCACAGGTTGTCGACCGCCACCACCCGATAGCCGGCCGCCAGCAGTTCCACGCAGGTGTGGGTGCCGATGTAGCCGGCGCCGCCGGTAACCAGGATGGTCTCAGCCTCTGCGTTCATGGCTCGGATGGGTTCCCGCCCCGGCCCGCCTCAGGCCGGCGCGTGCAGCGACTGGCGAAAATACTCGACGGTGGCGTCGAGGCCCTGCGCCAGCTCCACCCGCGGCGCCCAGCCGAGCAGCTCGCGGGCCAGCGTGATGTCGGGCTGCCGCTGGGTGGGGTCGTCGGCGGGCAACGGCTGCTCGACCAGCCGGGAGGCCGACCCGGTCCGGGCCAGCACCTGCTCGGCCAGCTCGCGGATGGTGAATTCGTTCGGGTTGCCGAGGTTGATCGGGCCGGTCACCGCGCGCGGCGAGTTCATCAGCCGCACCAGGCCCTCGATCAGGTCGTCCACGTAGCAGAACGAGCGCGTCTGGCTGCCGTCGCCGTAGAGCGTGAGGTCGTCGCCGCGCAGCGCCTGCACGATGAAGTTCGACACCACGCGGCCGTCGTCGGGCTGCATGCGGGGCCCGTAGGTGTTGAAGATGCGCGCCACCTTGATGGGCAGGTCGTGCTGGCGCAGGTAGTCGAAGAACAGCGTCTCGGCGCAGCGCTTGCCCTCGTCGTAGCACGAGCGCAGCCCGATCGGGTTCACGTTGCCCCAGTAGCTCTCCGGCTGCGGGTGCACCTCCGGGTCGCCGTAGACCTCGCTGGTGGAGGCCTGCAGGATGGTGGCGCCGGTGCGCTTGGCCAGCCCCAGCATGTTGATGGCGCCGTGCACCGAGGTCTTGGTGGTCTGCACCGGGTCGTGCTGGTAGTGGATCGGCGAGGCCGGGCAGGCCAGGTTGTAGATCTGGTCGACTTCCACGTACAGCGGGAAGGTGACGTCGTGGCGCAGCAGCTCGAAATCGGCGTGGTCCAGCAGGTGGGTGATGTTGTGGCGCGTGGAGGTGTAGAAATTGTCCACGCACAGCACCTCGTGCCCGTCCGCGAGCAGGCGCTCGCACAGGTGCGAGCCGAGAAAGCCGGCGCCGCCGGTGACCAGGATGCGTTGGGCCGTGTCTGCCATGCGGGCATCTTAGCAAGAGCGGGGCGCGGGGAGTTAGGCGCGCGGGCGTGCTGGCAGCGGCTCAGGGCCGGCCAATGGAGTAATAGGTGAAGCCGCGCTGGCGCACCACCTCGGGCGACCAGATGTTGCGGCCGTCCACCAGCACCGGCTCGCGCATGTCGGCGTACAGGCGCTCGAAGTCCGGCGCCCAGAAATGCCGCCATTCGGTCACCAGCACCAGCGCGTCGGCGTCCTCGGCCGCGTCGTACGGGTCCTCGAACAGCAGCAGGCGCCCCTGGCCTTCGTACAGGCGCTCGGTCTCGTCCATCGCCTTGGGGTCGTGGGCGTTGACCTGCGCACCGGCATCCAGCAGGGCATCGATCAGCACCAGGCTCGAGGCCTCGCGCAGGTCGTCGGTGTTGGGCTTGAACGACAGCCCCCAGACGGCGACGGTGCGGCCCTCGAAATCGCCGCCGAAATGCCGATCCAGCTTCTCGAACAGCTTGACTTTCTGGCGCTCATTGACCGCCTCCACCGCATGCAGGATGTCGGCCCGGTAGCCGCACTGCTCCGCGGTGCGCGCCAGCGCACGCACGTCCTTGGGAAAGCAGGAGCCGCCGTAGCCGGCGCCCGGATAGATGAAGTGGTAGCCGATGCGGGGGTCGGAACCGATGCCGAGCCGCACCTGCTCGATGTCCGCACCGACCCGCTCGGCGATGTTGGCCAACTCGTTCATGAAGCTGATCTTGGTCGCCAGCATGGCGTTGGCGGCGTACTTGGTCAGCTCGGCCGACCGGATGTCCATGCACATCAGCTTTTCGTGGTTGCGGTTGAACGGCGCGTACAGCTCCCGCAGCGTCTGCTCTGCGTTCTCGTCCTCCACCCCCACCACGATGCGGTCGGGCTTCATGAAGTTCGCGATGGCCGCGCCCTCGGCCAGGAATTCCGGGTTCGAGGCCACGCTGAACCCGAGCTCGACGCCGCGCCGATCCAGCGCCTTCTGCACCGTCTCCCGCACCCGCGCGCAGGTGCCAACGGGCACCGTGGACTTCACCACGATCAGCAGCGGCTGCTCCATCACCGCGCCCACGTCGCCGGCCACCGCCAGCACGTGGCTGAGGTCTGCCGAGCCGTCTTCCTCCGGCGGCGTGCCGACGGCGACCATCAACACCTCCGCGTGCTCCACCGCCTCCGCGATGGAGGTGGTGTACGCCAGCCGGCCCTGCTCCATGTTCTCCAGCAGCAACTCTTCCAGCCCGGGCTCGTAGATGGGCACCTCGCCCCGCGCCAGGCGCTCTACGCGTTGCGCGTCGATGTCCATGCACAGCACGTGGTGCCCGACCTCCGCGAGGCCGGCGCCGCTGACCAGGCCGACGTATCCGCTACCGACGATGGAAATGCGCATCGCTCACTGCCCTCGAACCGGGGATGGGCATTGTACTTGAACGGGTCGCCAAAGATCAGGGTGCCGGCGTCCGGCGCGGCAGCTCAGTTCGGCGAGGCCAGGTCGATGCTCTCGCAGTCCGACGGCGAGATGCACACCGGGTCGTCCGCCGCGTCGATGGGCTCGGGCAAGGGCACGATGAAGGGATCGAAGTTATACAGGTAAGCGTAGGCGTGCGCGCGGCAGGACAGGGCCATGTCGCCGCCGAAGCGCCGCAGCACCAGCGTGTCGGCGGGATGGAAATCCAGCTGGCCGGTCACGATGTGCGCCTTGTCGGTGAGCTCCTCGTCCGAGTTGTCGAAGGCGACCACCAGGGTCTGGCCCGGCTCGATCCTGCCGTTGAGGCCAATCACCTGCCGCGGGCTCATGTCTCCCTCGACGTAATGCTCGACGCCGAACGACAGCGGCAGGGCCCGCGTCTCGACCTGCACCGCTTGGTCGCCGCTTAACCCGGCGCCGGCCGGGCTGATCCAGCTGAAGCGGTACTGGCCACTGGCCTCGCCCGACAGCGTGCGCTCCACTTCCAGGCCGTCGCGGGTCACGAAGGTGATCTCGATGCGTCGGTTGCGGGCCCGGTTGGCCTCGGAGCTGTTCGCCACCAGCGGCTGTGACTCGCCGCGGCCCTCGGTCCGGATCAGCGGCCCGGTCAGCCCGGCGCCCACCAGCAAATCCCGCACCGCCAGCGCGCGTCGCTCGGACAACAACTGGTTGTATTCGTCCGAGGCCAGGTCACAGGTGTGGCCAACGATGAGGATCTCGCTGAAGATGTCGGCCCGGTTCATCAGCTCCACGACGCGGCGCAGCGTCTCCGCCGCTTCGGGACGCACCTCCCACTTGTCGAGTTCGAAGGTGACGCTGGAATCCAGGGTGATCGTGTTGCGCACCAGTTGCGGCGGCGGCGCATCCACCAGCCGGCCGGGCTCGTCGGGGGAATAAATCTCCAGGATGTACTGCCCCTGGCCGAGGTCGATGTCGCGGTCGGTGCCGTTGTAGATCTCCAGCGCGCGATTCCGGCCCTGCCGCTCGTCGCGCTCGTGCTCGGGCCGTTCCAGTTGTTCCCGGTTCCAACCGTGCAGGTACTCGCTGACGAACACGTCCGTGGGTATGGAATCACTCACATGCCGGTGCTGCCCGAACCCCGCATGGTCGTTCTCGGTATGGCCCAGCCACTCCTCGTCCGGATCGAAGGGGTCGAGCAGCAACGGATCGCCGCGATACACCTCCGGCTTGCGGCGTAACGTGTGCTGATGGCTGTTGAGCGCCTCGCTGCCCCAGGCGTGGCTCGGGTGCTGACCCACCACACCGAACGCATCCACCACCAACCCGGTGTCGCCGGCCTCATCGACGTATTTCACCGCCAGCCCGTCCCAGGTGCCGTCGCGCAACGCGTCGTCCTCGATGCCACGCATGGTCGCTGCCAGGTTGACGTCCGTGCAGGCGCAATCCCACGCGTTGCGGTTTTGCGCCGCGTTGACGCGCTCAAGAATTTCGTTGGATTTCTCCACCATCACCGCAACGATACGGGCGCGTTCGGCATCGCTGGCCGCCGCTTCGAAGGCGGCGTGCTCGGGGAGCCCGGAAACGGCCGCAAACATGGCGGCCTGCGAACAGGAGCAGGCGCGCGGCACGCTGATGAATGCATGGCGCTGCTCGACCCGGATGCGCTCTTCCACGCGCTGCTGCGGCCACAGGCCGCCGGCCGCGAGGTTGCAGTCCTTCTTGATGGCCACCCGTTCCGCGATCTCGGCCGCGCGGTCGGGCATCAACTCCACCCCGCGCTTGACCGCCCCATAGGTATCCTCGGGCTGGGTCCAGGCGTCGATGACCGCGATCACCACCTTGACGATGTCCCTCGCCTCGGGATCGACCGGGCCCTCCAGGGCGCGGGCGTGCAGCCAGATCTCGCCCACCGCCTCGTAGGCCGAAAGTTCCTCGTCCTCGCCCTCGTGGATGCCGGCGACTTCTTCGCCATGCTCGTGGGCCGCATCGCGCGGATGGCCATGGGCCACTTCGTAATACTCGCCGACGTGGTCATGGGCCCGCTCGGCCACTTCCAGCAGGGCCCGCCCCGCGGCCAGGTCCGAGGGGATGTCGACGTAATCCTCGCCGTCGCCCTCACGGGCGTGCAGGGTGGAAGCGGCCAGCATCCCGGCGGCCAGCATCTGGAGGGCGATGAGCTTCATCGGCTAACCCGTTGAACCCACGCTTATTCTATCGTATCGGGTGGCCGACCACCATTTGAGTTCAGCGACACCGCAGGCTTCATGCAAGCGCGGCCTCGCCCTGCGGCAACTCCGTGAGCACGCCGTCGTCGAGGCGCAGCACCCGGTCCACGTATGCCAGCACGGCCGGGCGATGGGTGACCAACAGCACCGTCTTGCCCTGCAGGGCGTCCAGCGCGGTGGTGATGATGCCCTGCTCCGCCTCGGGGTCCAGCCCCTCGGTCGGCTCGTCCAGCAAATACAGGTCCGCGCCTGGCCGGATCAGCAGCCGGGCCAGGGCCAGGCGCCGCTGCTCGCCGCCGGAGAGCTTGGAACCCTCCGCCCCGAGCACCGTTTCCATGCCCGCTGCCTGGCTGCGAATCAGCCGCTCCACGCCGGCCCGGCGGGCCGCCGCCCACAGGTCCTGGTCGCTGGCGTCCAAACGCCCCATGCGGATATTGTCGGCAATGCTGGCCTGGGTGAGCAGGCTGTCCTGCGGCATGTAGGCCACGCTGCGGCGCAAGCGCTCGGCGGGGATGGCGGCCAGGTCATGGCCGTTCCAGCGCATCACCCCGGCGGGAGGCCGTTCCAGCCCGATCAGCAGGTTCAGCAGGGTGGTCTTGCCCGCGCCGTTGGGGCCCACCAGCGCCACGCGCTGACCGGCTTCCAATGTCAGGTGCACGGCGCGCAACACCGGCCGTTCCGCGTACCGGAAATCGAGCCCCGCAATCTCGAGGCGCCGCAGTGGTTCCAGCGGCGGCGATGCCGGCTCCGGCTCCGGCTCCCCGGTGCGGCCTGCCAGCAGCTCCTGCAGCCGGTCCATGGCGCCCTGCGCCTGCCGGTACCGGGCCACCAACCCGGCAGCGCTGCCCACCTGCCGCACCAGCAGCAGGCCGTACAGCAACGCCGAGAGCTGGGTACCCAGCGCGGCGGTATCGGCCGAGCGCGCCAACAGCACCCAGCTCGTCAGCAGGGCGCCTGCCAGCAGCACCTGCACCGTCAGCGAAAGCATGCCGTGGTAGAACTGCAGGCGCACGCTGAGGTCGATGACGGCCTCGAGCTTGCCCCGCAGCCGCTCGCTGGCCCAGCGGTTGAGCCGGTGCGACTTGATCACCAGCACCTGGTGCAGGGTCTCGTCGATGGTCCGATAGATGTCGCTGTACTGGTCGTGCAAATCGCGGCTGATGTTGCGGAAGTGGCGCAGCAACAGGCGCGCGCCGCTGAACACGATGGCCGCGGCGGCGAACAGCACGCCAGCCAGCAACGGGTCCAGCCGCGCGAGCGCGAACAGGGCGCCCATGACGATCAGGGCGCCGGCCACCGCCGAGGGGATCAGCGAGGTGTACAGCGTGCTGAACTGGTCGATGTCCGTGTACAGGGCCGAGGTCAGGTCGCCGGCGCCGTGCTCGCGGTGAAAGGCCAGGCGCTGGCCGAGCAGTTTCTCGAACAGCCGCAGGCGCATGCGCGTCTTGAGCTGCTCGAACACCAGCGTCGAGCGTAGCCGCCCGATGGCCTGCAGGCCCAGGCCGGCCGCCAGCAACAGGGCGCCGACCGCTGCCCAGCGCAGGTAGTCGCCACCCGCGGTCAGTTCCTCCACCAGGTTCTTGAGCGCCAGCGGCACGCCCAGCGCCAGCAGGGAGGCCAGTGACATCAGCACCGTCGCCAGCATCACCGATGCCTGGTGGCGCCGCGCGATGGCGCGAAAATCCGGGTGCTCGCTCAGCAGCAAGTGGGCCATGATGGCCTGATTCTAACCGAAGGTACGGCCCCCGTCGGCCGCCTGGAAAGCGGCCCGGGTACCGCGGGCCGTGTGGACGAAACGCCCCGGCCAGCGGGGCGTTCCGAGCCGCAGCGGGCAGACGCCTATTGCGCGCCCTCGATACTGATCAGTTCGACCTCGAAGATCAGGGTCGAGTTGGGCGGGATCGGACCGCCGCCGCCCTCCCCGTACGCCAGGTCGGGCTTGATGTAGAACATGTACTTGCTGCCCACCGGCATCAGTTGCACACCTTCCGTCCAGCCCGGGATGACCTTGTCCAGCGCGAACGAAATGGATTGGTTGCGCGCATACGAGCTGTCGAACTCCGTGCCGTCCAGCAGCGTGCCGCGGTAATGCACTTCCACGGTGTCGGAAGCGGCAGGGCGTGCGCCGTCACCCGCGGTCAGCACCTTGTACTGCAGGCCGGAATCCGTCACCACCACGCCCTCGGCCTGTGCATTCTCGGCCAGGAAGGCCTCGCCCTCGGCCTGGTTGCGGGTCGCCAGCTCGGTGGCCTCGGCCTCCGCCTTGGCGCGGCGCTGTTCGATGAAGGCCATGCGAATCGCCTGTGCCTGCTCGGTGGTCATGGCCGGCGTACCGCCCTCGTAGGTCACGCGGATCGCCTCCAGCAGCGCGTCGATATCCACTTCCGTGTTCTCGTTGCGCAGCGAATTGCCGATGTCCATGCCGATGATGTAGCCCAGTTTCTGGGCGTCGGTCTCGAGCTCGGCGGCCAGCGCCGGCCCGGTGGCAAGCAGCGCGGCGCACAGGCTCGCGCCACTGATCGTGAATTTCATTGCTCCATCACTCCTTTGAAAACAAGTTGCGCATTGTCCGCTTCTGGGACCCGACCCGCAAGCATGGGTTCCCCGGGCGCACCATCGGGCGGCGCGCAAAACGGCGGCACGCGGGACCCAAAAAATTTTATAATGGCGTGTTTTGTTCGCCAGGGTTTCGAGATGACCATTGCGACCCCGTACGGCGGGGAACTCAAGGAACTGCTGGTCCCGGCCGGGGACCACGAGGCGCTGAAGCGGCACGCGTCCACCCTGCCCTCGTGGAACCTGGGGCCGCGCCAACTGTGCGACCTGGAGCTGCTGCTGTGCGGCGCGTTCTCTCCGCTCGAGGGGTTTCTCGGCCGCGCGGACTACGCGGCCGTGTGCCAGGACATGCGCCTCGCCGACGGCACCCTGTGGCCCATCCCGGTGACGCTGGACGTCAGCGAGGCGTTCGCCGCCTCGCTCGGCGGAGGCGACGAGGTGGCGCTGCGCGACGCCGAGGGCGTGGTGCTGGCCGTGCTGGAGATCGCCGACGCCTGGCAACCGGATCTCGAACAGGAGGCGCAGCAGGTATTCGGCAGCAAGGACCCGCGGCATCCGGGCGTGCACTACCTGCTGAAACGCTCCGGGACGGTGTACCTGGGTGGCCGGCTGCGCGGCCTGCAGTTGCCCACCCATTACGACTGCAAGCATCTGCGCAACACGCCGGCCGAATTGCGGCACCTGCTGGAGAAGCTCGGCTGGCGCCGGGTGGTGGCGTTCCAGACCCGCAACCCCATGCATCGCGCCCACCAGGAGCTGACCTTCGCCGCCGCGCGGGAAACGCAAGCCAACCTGTTGCTGCACCCGGTGGTGGGCCTCACCGAGCCGGGTGACGTGGACCACCTGACGCGGGTGCGCTGCTACGAGGCCATCCTCGATCGTTACCCGGAACAGACCACCACGCTGAGCCTGCTGCCGCTGGCCATGCGCATGGGCGGGCCGCGCGAGGCGCTGTGGCACGCGATCATCCGCAAGAACTACGGCTGCACCCACCTGATCGTCGGCCGCGACCATGCCGGGCCCGGCAACGACAGCCAGGGCCAGCCTTTCTACGGGCCGTTCGAGGCCCAGGACCTGCTGCGCGAGCACCAGGAGGAGATCGGCATCGAGATGGTGCCGTTCCGGGAGATGGTGTACGTGGAAGACCGCGCCCAGTACGTGCCGGCCGACGAGGTCGGGGAAGGCGAGAAGGTGCTGCGCCTGAGCGGCAGCGAGCTGCGACGGCGCCTGTACGAGGGGCTGGAGATTCCCGCCTGGTTCACCTTTCCCGAGGTGGCGCGCGAGTTGCGGCGCAGCTACCCGCCCCGTTCCCGGCAGGGCTTCACGGTGTTCTTCACCGGCCTGTCCGGGGCCGGAAAATCCACCATCGCCAATGTGCTGATGATCAAGCTGCGGGAAATCGGCGATCGCCCGGTGACGCTGCTGGACGGCGACATCGTGCGCAAGAATCTCTCTTCCGAGCTGGGCTTCTCACGCGAGCATCGCGACCTGAACGTGCTGCGCATCGGCTTCGTGGCCAGCGAGATCACCAAGAACGGCGGCGTCGCCATCTGCGCGCCCATCGCGCCCTACGCCGACGTGAGGCGCGAGGTGCGCAGCGAGATCGAACCGCTGGGAGGCTTCTGCGAGGTGCACGTGGCCACGCCGCTGGAGGTCTGCGAGCAGCGCGACCGCAAGGGGCTCTACGCCAAGGCGCGGCGCGGGGAGATCAAGGACTTCACCGGCATCGACGATCCCTACGAGGATCCGGAGCACGCCGAGGTGGTGGTGAACACCGCGGAGCTCACCCCGGACGAGGCGGCGCTCAAGGTGATCCTCAAACTGGAGGCCATGGGGTTGATCTCGGTTCGCACCGGCGCCCGGTAGCCCGGCGGGCGCCGCGCCCGCCGGCATTGCGCTCACCCCCCGGGGCTCAATCGGCCGGCCTCGGACGGGGCTGCAGCAGCCAGTTGCACAGCGCGGGCACCACGCCCAGCGTCAGCACGGTCGAGGCCAGCAGCCCGGAGATGATGGACCACGCCATCGGCGGCCACAGCGTGCTGTCCGTCAAGGTCAGCGGCAACAGGCCCGCCACGGTGGTGGCGGTGGTCAGCAGAATCGGGCGGGCGCGCCGCTCAACGGCACGGATCACCGCCTGCGCGCGCTGCATGCCGTGCTCCATGTTGGCGTCCACCACGTCGATCAGCACGATCGCGTTGTTGACCACGATGCCGACCAGCGCGATCACGCCCAGCAGGGCCATGAAGCCGAACGGGTAGCCTGACAGCAGCAGGCCCGGCACCACGCCGGTCGCCGCCAGCGGCACCGTCATCAGGACGATGAACACCCGCCGGAACGAGTTGAACTGCAGCAGCAGGAAGAACAGCAGCAGGATCACGCCAATGGGCAGCACCTGGTAGATGGCGGAATTGGCCTCGCCGGAGGATTCCTGGAAGCCGCCGGCGTCGATGCGCACGCCGGGCGGGAGCTCGATCCCGGACAGCCGCTGGCTCAGGGCGTCGAACACGGTGGCGTAGGTGGCGCCCTCCCCGACCTCGCTGAACACCATGACGGCCGGCTCCAGGTCCCAGTGCCGGATCACGGCCGGCTGCCACTCCAGTTCGGCGCGAGCGCTGTCCATCACCGGGATCGCGGCGCCCCCGGCGGCATAGGCATTGACGGCCAGCAGCTGGTCGGGGCTGAAATGGCTGCCCTGGGGCGAGCGCAGGCGGATCGGGATGGGGTCGTCGCCGGCCCGGTAGCTGCCCAGCACGATGCCCTGGCTCTGGGTGGCCAGCGACTCGGCCACCTGTGCGCGGCTGAGCCCGCGGCGGTCGGCGAGGACGTCATCGATTTCGAAACGCAGGCTGGGAATGCCGGTGCCCAGGTCGTGGCGCACGAAATCGGTGCCCGGGATGTCCCGCAGCAGTTGCGTGATCTGCTCGGCGGCGCGGCCGAGCGCCTGGCGATCCTGGCCGATCAGGCGGATCTCGACCGGCGCCGGTGAGGGCGGGCCCTGCTGCAGGCGATGGGCCACCACCTGCACCTCGGCCCAGCGCTCGTGGGTCTGCTCCCGCACCCAGTCGAGGATCGGTTCCAGTTGCTCCGGGGCGGTGGTCTCCACCACCACCCGCCCGCGGTGCGGCGCACCGGGATTTTCGTTGAGGTTGTAGTAAAAGCGCGGCCCGCTGTTGCCGGAAAAGGAAAAGGTGTTCTCCACCGCCGCGAAGCGCCGCAATTCGGCCGCCAGGAGATTGACGAAGCCCGTGGTGCGCTGGATCGGCGTGCCCTCCGGGTATTCGATGTCGATCACCAGCTGGTTGCGGTCCGTGGTCGGGAAGAAATCCTTCTCCAGGAAGCGGCTGCCGAACGCCGCCAGGGCCAGCAAGGCCACCGCCAGCGCCATGATCGAGCCGCCATGGCGCACTGCCAGACTGCCGACCCGGCTGCCCAGCACCGCGATGCGCGAGCTGCGCTGGCGGGCCGGGTGGCGCACCAGCAGCTGTTCGCTCAGCAGCGGGGAGACCAGCAGCGCATACAGGTAACTGATGGTAAGCATCAGCAGGATGGTGACCGGTATCATGCGCGTGAAGTCAGCNNGGTGACCGGTATCATGCGCGTGAAGTCGGCCGTATCGCCGCGCGCGATGGCCATGGGCACGAACACGGCCAGCGTGGTGCCGGTCGCCGCGCCCAGCGGGCGCGCCAGCTCGCGCACCGAGACCTCGGCCGCGCGGATCCGGTCGACGCCACGATCCAGGTGCCACTGGATGTTCTCCACCATGACGATGGCGTTGTCCACCAGCATGCCGAGCGCGATCACCATGCCGGCAATCGCCATCTGGTGCAGTACGCCACCGCCCATCGCGAACAGCGCCACCGAGGAGAGCGTCACCAGCGGCACGATCAGCGCCACGACCAGCCCCATGCGCGCACCCATGAACAGGATCAACAACGCGGCGACGATCGCCACGCCCAACAACAGGGTGTTGCCAAGTTCGTCCAGGCGGTCCTCCACGCGGGCCGGCTGGAAGATCATCTCCTCGATCTGCAGCGGCGCGAACTCGGGACGCAGGCTGTCGAGGTAGTTGCGGAACTGGCGCCCGAAAGCGACCACGTTC
>JABAOH010044989.1_pt1 | contig 14946 bp, 10 predicted proteins | sample 7062181 | NCBI WGS metagenome assembly JABAOH01 (sample SAMN14538630, study PRJNA623070) | marine sediment metagenome | biome: marine biome [ENVO:00000428]; feature: marine pelagic biome [ENVO:01000023]; material: deep marine sediment [ENVO:00002113]; isolation source: pool of 5 deep marine...
TGGCATAGCTCGGTGCATTCTTGGGAATAAAAGGATTGTCGGCAAGTTTTATGTCCTTGCGTTTGTACATGTCCCAGTATTTCTTCGGTGCATTGAAGGGTAGATGAGGTTTATATAAGCCCATGGCCAGAAAGAAGGGTTTGTCCCTGAGCCGGTTCAGTTGCTTGATGGCATAGTCGGTGTTACAGCCGTCTGGATAGACGTTGTCCGGCACGTCGGCGGCCTCGAATGCCGGGCCTCTACCTTTGGTGTCGGGATTCGCTTTGTTGTATTCCTCCATCTGGGCGATGGCTTTTTCAGTCAAATAGCCTCGTCCCTTCCAGGCGCCTTTCGGAAACGTGCCTGCGCGATAGGGCTCTTCGCTCCATCCCTGGCGGTCATCACTGGGGTGATGATAAATTTTGCCGATGGAAATTGTTTCATAGCCGTTATTCTTAAAGTGTTCCGGCAGGGTCAGTACGTTGGGCATGGCCTTGCGAAGAGGCGTGTTGAGGTCATAAATTTTGGTTGTATCTGGCCGGGTACCGCTGAGCAGGCTGGCCCGCGAAGGGGCGCAAACAGCCTGCTGGCAATAAGTCCGCTCAAAGAGAAGTCCTTCGGAAGCCAGGCGATCGATGTTCGGTGAGATGATTTGCTTCTGGCCATAGCAGCCCAGCTGCGGGCGAAGGTCATCGACGGCAATAAACAGGACATTCATTTTACGGCGTCTGCGCAAACGCTCCCGGGCCGGCGAAATTGTTGGAAGCAAGATAGGCATCGCGGCACTGCCAGCCATCATGAACAGAAAATCCCGGCGACTTATTAGCTCCTTCATGCGGAAATTCCCTTTCACTTTTCTTAACGACGAAAGCCTTTGTCATATAATCAGCAAGTTCGCACTGACAGAGTATATCACATTAGGTACCAATGGCAAGAGTACACAGCCCAATGTGCTTCATCAGCAGCGATAGCCTGCGGCACTGGGATCTGTTACTACTTTATTTGCATCTTGGAAATTGCGGGAGCATTAGATTTAAGGTATAATAGCCTGCCAGGCAGGATAAGGCTAAAACCAGACAGAATTGAAGATTGGCGGGACGGAAGATCCATTTTGCGCATCTTACACGTAAATGGCGAAATTCCAATGGCAATGAGAAGTGTTACTGTGGCCAAATCGAGAGGTTTGGCCCGATTAGAAGTAAGTCGAATCTTGACTGTCGTCAGGCAAGTTCGGAAAGTCCCAGAGCTTCTCCACAGGACACCTTGCGGTGGGGTGGGATTTCTCCGCAGGATGGCCAAGCCCATAACGGGGTTTACTTTGATAGAACTTTTGGTTGTAATTGCCATTATTGTGTTATTGATGGCGATACTGATCCCGGCCCTGCAGCGGGTCAGGGCACAGGCAAAGGACATCCTTTGTCAATCAAACCTGCACCAATGGGGCGCTATCTTTGTTCTTTATGCGGACAGCAACAATGACCATTTCTTCGAACCGAGTACAACGTGGAGAAATAATCACTGGATAGAGCCACTCAGGCCGTACTACAAGAATCCAAAAATACTCTGCTGTCCGGAGGCTACCAAACCAATGGAAGGAATATGGGGCGAAACATTTAAGGCTTGGGGACATCTTAATGGCGATTGTGGTAGCTATGGCGCCAACCGGTGGGTTTATAATGCCCGCGAAGATGTCGGTAGGTTTCCAGCTGACAGACACTGGAAGACGCTAAATATTAAAGGCTCAGCCGATGTACCGCTGTTTCTGGACAGCAGAAAGTGTGGTTTCTATCCATTGCACGTCGACCCTCCCCCGTATATAGAGGATGACCGAACTAATAGTGTTGCCACTTCCTCCGGTAGGTTAGGCCTTCTCTGCATCAACCGCCATCACAGAACCATAAACGGCCTCTTCCTGGACTTCTCTGTCAAGAAGGTCGGACTCAAACAGTTGTGGGAGCTTGATTGGCATAGGGACTGGTATAGAAATCCCGAAACCGGCATTTACGATAGCAATCCCCCCATCTGGGAGACCGAGGCCCCTTGGATGACAGATTTTTCCCGTTAGAGCCTTTTTCCTTCGGGTCTCTGAGGGGATAAATATTGAAACCCAGGGGGGTATTGGTACTAAAGAGCTTTGATGAAACAGCCGAGATTATCAAAGTTATCAATGAGATAACATTCCAGGCTTATCTGCAGGCTCTTGATGTCGCTGTTGAGGCCGCAAGAGCGGCCGAAGCTGGTAAAGGATTCGCTGCCGCTGCCGAGACAGTTTGTAACTTTGCGATGTGCTCGGTTGGCTCGCCTGGAATAATGCTTGGCTGTGAATCTTAATAGCGTAAAGCCTGGTTTTTTCGGTCCTGGACGGGCGCAAATTAATTTCGGTTTGTTGCCCTATGTTTGGAAAAAGTGAATTTATCAGCATAGTTAAGAAGAGACAATGGCCAAATTGGGGGGCTATAAAAAAAGCAATTGCAGCATAGTAGGTAGCGAGGTTAGTCCTGTGGCAAGCTGCAAAACCCGCGCACCGGTTTTATCCGATACGGGGAAAATTGCGCTGTCACTGTTACTTACAACGGTGTTACTTATTGGACTAAGCTGGTATGCACTGAGCTTGTATAGCGAATTCAAGACTGCTGAAAGCCAATACCGCAGGATAATCGAACTAAACGGCGTCATTACCCATCTTGATGAGGTCCTTACTATGTCGGCGCGTATGGCAGCAGCTACAGGTGACCTGAATTGGGAGACTCGCTACCGGGGATTTGAGCCGAAACTGGATGCTGCTATCAAAGAGGCTATAGGTCTGGCGCCCGAAGCCGTTATGAGCGAAGCAGTGAAACAAATTGACACCGCCAACATTAAACTTGTTGCAATGGAGAGCGAGGCCTTTGATTTAGTGCGTCGGGGAGATCGTGAAGGTGCGGCCAAGCTGCTTTACAGCTCGGAGTATGAAAGGCAGAAGTGCCTTTATAGCGAGGGAATGGCACGAACTGCCGGTGCTTTGGAAAGGCATATGCAACGCAACTGTAATAGGCGTTATACAGCAGTCTTGGTGGTCTTCATATCTGCTGCCTTTGCTACATCGCTGGCACTATTTACCTGGTTTGCTGCGCTGCGAATGCGTAGAGACATCGCCAAACGCAAGCACACGGAGCAAGAACTTAAACAAGTCAACGAGCAGCTGGAAACTTCGGTTGAACGCGCCAATGAGCTGGCTCAGGAAGCGACAGTCGCTGATTTGGCCAAGAGTCAGTTCCTGGCCAATATGAGCCACGAAATCCGCACACCGATGAATGCCATCATAGGTTTTAGCGAGGTGTTGGCGGAAGAAAAGCTGACGTGCGAACAGAGAGATCTTGTTAGTATCATTCAAGGAAGTGCCGAGCATCTGCTGCAGCTGATAAACGATATTCTGGACTTTTCCAAGATCGAGGCCGGCAAACTTGACATCAATATTGCTGACTACTCACTGGAGCGGCTGTTTGTAGCCGTTGAATCATTACTGCGACCAATGGCCCAAAAGAAGAAACTGGCGTTTGAAGTTCTGCAATGTGGGCCGTTGCCTGCGCAAATTCGCTCTGATCCTCTTCGCCTGAATCAATGCTTGGTTAATCTTGTAAATAACGCCATCAAGTTTACTGAAAAAGGACATGTGTACGTAAGTGTTTCTTTGCAGGAAGTTAACGATAAGCCTTACATCCGTTTTGATATCGAGGATACAGGAATCGGCATCCCGGCTGACAAGCAGGATTCGATATTTGAAGAATTCGCCCAGATTGATAACGGTGCAACTCGCAGATTTAGTGGTGTGGGTCTGGGATTGGCTATCACCAGAAAGTTGGCGCATCTTCTTGGTGGAGAGCTTTCTCTAACCAGCAAAGTGGACGTCGGTTCGGTGTTCTCGCTTACAATTCCAGCAGGCGTTGAGGTCAAGTCCCAGCCGTTGTTTGACAAATACAAGCTTGTAATCGATTTGAGCCAGGAACCGGAAACTTCAGACACTACCGAGCAGGTTAAGTTCTCCGGTCGAGTATTAGTTGCAGAAGATAGTCAAAGCAACCAGATGCTTATTAAGTTGCTGCTGGGGAAGTTGGGTTTGCAGGTAACAATGGCCCAGGACGGCAAAGAAGCGGTCTACAAAGCACTCAGCCAACCATTCGACCTGATATTCATGGATATACAAATGCCGAATATGGACGGATATGAGGCCACAAGAGCCCTTCGGCGAAACCGGCTGAAAACGCCGATAATTGCTCTAACTGCCTATGCAATGAAAGGCGACGAAGAAAAGTGTATTTCCGCCGGTTGCAGTGATTATATAGCCAAGCCCATCAACCGCGAAACACTGTTACGGGTAATTAGCAAATACTTGCCCTCAAAGGGTAAAGCTCTCAGCGAGAGGGTCGATTCAGTTAAGCCCAAAGTAGACGAATTTAGCCGATTTTGTTCTGAAACGGCATCCTCACAGGCTGAATCAGCCGAATCCACAAACCAACAGGACAGCAAAGTTCCGGTCGACTGGACAGACATTATGAAAATATATGATGATGAAGATACAATTAAGGAGGTTGTTGGAGTAATCCTGGTAGAAGCCCCACAGAGCATAGAATCTCTTGCCGAGGCAATAAGAGCCAAGGATTCAAAAGATATTCAGTATTATGGCCATAAATTAAAAGGAACGGCACGTCACATTGGTGCCGTACAGTTGTCAGAGAAAGCCGGCAGTATCGAGTGTGCTGGGCGCCACAAGGACATAAACACAGCCGCTTCGTTGTTTGGCGATATACAAAACGAATTTGAAGAACTAACGATTTTTTTGTCTCAACCGGATTGGATGGAAATAGCAAAACAGCAACAAGAAAACGCCCAGGTAGAAGTTGCCTGATTGTCAGATTAAGTCCTATTCACTAAAATTTGAACGAACTGCGAAAGTTAGACTTGTAGCGCTTTGAAGATATTAGCTTCTGCTACTAAACCCTGCACTTTGCCCTGTTGATCTACAACAGGCAAACATAGCACGCCGAGTTGGAGCATATTTTCCATTATTGCTGCAAGCGATGTTTCGGGCCTTATAGTGCGAACAGGTTTGCTCATTATCCATTTGATTCTTATTTGAAGTGTAGCATCATCCAGGGGCTTGCGCCATTTGGCGAACGCAGGTCGCATGTAGGGACTGATCGCGCCTGTTAAATCAGACTTTGATACAATACCTTCCAATACCCCATCCTGACCTACCATCATATAGCCTGTCTCGTGTTGCTGCATTTTTGCAAAAGTCTGCTGGACGCTGTCATCGGGACTTCCCCAGACAACTTCTTTTTGCATAATGTCTTTTGCGCATAATGTTAAAGCTGTGAGGGAGCGCTCGCCGGGAAGACCTGCAGATGAACGTGTCATTCTTTGGATGGTTTTGGAAATCGGCTGGGTTCCCGCTTTGCGTGGTCCCTGCTGTTCACTCTCATACATCATCGCCGTTTCTTCTTCAGCTTTGACTTTGGCTATCGTATCGATATATACGCTTGCCTTTTCTTCGATTTCAGCCTTGACCTTGCCTATCACATCTTTGGCTTTAGACTTGACCTTGGCTATTGCTTCGGCGGCTTCAGCCTCAACCTTGGCTATTGCCTCTACTTGAGCCTTAACCTTGGTTATCGCCTCTTCGGCTTCAGCCCTGAAGCTGGTGGTCGTATCGCTGTAGGTCCTTACTTCTTCTCCGGTTTCCGCCTCGACCCCGGCTGTCGTATCTGTGTATGCCCTTATCTCTTCTTCAGCTTCGGCCTTGAAGCTGGTGGTCGTATCGGTGTAGGCCCTTGCTTCTTCTTCGTCTTCGGCCTCGACCCCGGCTGGCGTCTCTGGGTATGCCCTTGCCTTTTCTTCGGCTTGTGCCTTAACTTTGGCTATCTCCTCTTCAGCTTCAGCCTTGACTTTAACTGTCGAATCGGCGTATGCCCTTGCCTTTTCTTCGGCTTGTGCCTTAACTTTGGCTATCTCCTCTTCAGCTTCAGCCTTGACTTTAGCTGTCGAATCGGTATATGCCCTTGCCTTTTCTTCGGCTTGTGCTTTAACTTTGGCTATCGCCTCTTCGGTTTCAGCCTTGACTTTAGCTGTCGTATCGGCATATGCCCTTGCCTTTTCTTCGGCTTGTGCCTTAACTTTGGCTATCGCCTCTTCGGTTTCAGCCTTGACTTTAGCTGTCATATCGGCATATGCCCTTGTCTTTTCTTCGGCTTGTGCCTTAACTTTGGCTATCGCCTCTTCGGTTTTAGCCTTGACTTTAGCTGTCGTATCAGCGTATGCCCTTGCATTTTCTTCGGCTTGTGCCTTAACCTTGGCTATCGCTTCTTCGGCTTTAGCCTTGACTTTAGCTGTCGAATCGGCGTATGCCCTTGCCTTTTCTTCGGCCTTAGCCTTAACCTTGGCTATTGCCTCTTCGGCTTCAGTCTTAACCTTGGCTATCGCCTCTTCGGCTTCAGCCTTGACTCTGGCTATCGTATCGGTGTATGTCCTTGCTTTTTCTTCGGCCTCAGCCCTAACCTTGGCTATCGCCTCGGCAGCTTCAGCTTCTGACTTTGTTTTTTGTTTGGATACTGCCTCTAAGAGAATATCTCCAACCTTGCTTGAAGGCTCAACTTCCGCTATCGTATCGGTGTACGCCCTTGTTTTTTCTTCGGCTTCAGCCTTAACTTTGGCTATCGTATTGGTGTATACTCTTGTCTTTGCTTCGGCGTCAGCTTTGACCTTGGTTATCGCCTCTTCGGCTTCAGCCTTGACTCTGGCTATCGTATCTGCGTATGCTTTTGCATTTTCTTCGGCCTCAGCCCTAACCTTGGCCATCGCCTCGGCAGCTTCAGCTTCTGACCTTGCTTTCTGTTTGGCTACTGCCTCTAATAGAAGTGTTCCAACCGCACTTGAAGATTGGTGACAGCGGTTTACATCCATCTTATTCCGCCTTTCTCTGGAGAGCAGGTTCTTTTGGTTTGTACTGCTCATCCAAAGGAATTGTTAATATATATCCTTAATCAATTCGTCATAAACATTATCGAGTGAAAGGGGCCTCCTCTTAAGGGAAAAAAGAAAAAGTATTTCCAAAACAGAGTTGCCCGTCGTTCCCGCATTAAGCTGAAAAACCCTTAGAACCTGCCTATTGCTGTTCTGAGGCAGCGTTCTGCCAGAATAGGTCAATTTGAGCGACTATTTTCTCAGGTGAGTGACCTCTTTCTAACGATAATACATGTAGTAAATAGGCAAGAGATGGATGTTGAAAGCCCCTCACCGGCAAGGGAGAATGTCTGAACTTATGGAAAAATAAAATTTTTGGGGGAAGTCCTTCTTGACACACATGGGGGTGCTTTGTAAAGTTAGGGTAAATGTGGAAGGTTAAAACGGCCAGGGAACCATGCAAATTTGGACTACGAAAACTTCTGCAAAATGAATTCGGCAAAAACGGTGCAAAGCTCTATTGTAACCCACGTGAGTGAATCGCAGGGCAATCTCGACATATAGGCTTGGCCAGTGAACAGAACTTTTAAGTCGGCTAAAAATCCATAAACGAATGGGTCCCAATGACTCCATCAAAACAAGTGGTTTTGGCTGGTAAAGGAGCATAATTCAATGAGTGCCATTTCTACTGAGAGAAGAGCGGCGGTCAAGGATTATGAGAGCAGGCCGCAGAGCGGTTACATGACAACGACCGAGGTCGCAAGACTTTGCGGGGTTTCACGTTTCACTATTATCAATTGGGCCAAACAGGGCAAGATTAAGACGATAAGGACCGTTGGGAAGCATTACCGGATACCGGAATCGGAAGCTTTGCCTCTCCTCAGGAGTTGCGATCAAAAAAAAGAAGCCTCACAATCCAGCTTAAAAGAGCGCTGCGGGCAACAGACGCCAGATGAAAAGACCCGGCCCACGTCTGAAGCGTCTGCCCTCGAACCAAGAGCCGAAAAGGTGACATCTCGGAAAGGTAACAAGTCAACAGCCCGGAAGGGTAACAAGGCGACATCTCGGAAAGGTAACAAGTCGACAGCCCGGAAAGGTAACAAGTCGACAGCCCGGAAAGGTAACAAGGCGACAGCCCGGAAAGGTAAAAAGGCAACAATCCCCAAACGCAAAAAGTCGACAGCCGAGAAAGGCAAAAAGCCCACAGCTGGTAAGGGTGCGGCAAGGACGCTGCTGGCTGTGCTGGAATCCGATCTTGCTGCGGTCCGGCATGAGTTAGAGCAAACGCGGAGTGAAGCGGAAAAAAACCAGTCTCAGCTTGCATCGCAGCTCACGGAGCTGCAATCAGAGAAGGAATCCCTGATTTCCGATCTGGATGGAGCACAGCGTGAGGCAAAGGAGATGAGAGCCCAGGAAGGTACGGTGAGGGCACAGGTTGCTGCGCTGGAATCTGATCTTGCTGTGGTACGACAGGAACTGGAAAAGGCACGCAGTGAAGAGAAAAAAGCGACATCTCAGTTGTCGTCAGACGTCAGTGCTGTCCGAACAAAGGCAGCGACCGTGTTATCCGAGGGGGGACAAGAGAAGGTTGCGGTAATGTCGGCTGAGAACAAGGTCGAGTCTTCGATGGCGGCGACTGCTGCTCAACCGGATGAGGAGATAAATGTAGGGGTCGCTGAGGTTGAGGCACCACGCCCTCTTGATGTAACACTGAAGGAAGCACACGAGGCTGTTTTCCCCAACGTAGCTGATAGGGTAATCTTCACAAGGGCTCTTTCCGACATTACCAGTAAGGACCCCGGCGTGCGCGCAGATGCGGCCAGAGTAATATCTGGCATCCGCCATGAGTTGTCAGTCAGAACTCTTATCGCTCGGATGGTGCGCGAACCGTCCTCACAAGTGCGACAAGAGTTAATTAAGGCCCTGACGAGACTGAAGATGAAGGAAGGGCTGGGTGCGGTTAAACGCGCTTTGACCGACGAGGCGGCTTCTGTCCGATTGGCTGCTGTGTGGGCCCTATACCATCTGGGTGGAGCGGAGAGTGCCCCTGAGCTGGCACATATGTTTTCAGATGAGGATGAAGAGATCCGACGCAGGGCTGCCACGTGTGCCGGCTGGCTGGGTCAAGAAAAACTTGCTGTAAAGTTGTTACCGCTCTTGGCCGACAGCAGTGTTTCGGTCCGTCAGGCGGCAATCGAGGCAATGGCCAACCTCCGTTCTCAGCAAGTGGTCTCAACCCTCATTGAACACCTGGACGACCCTGAGAAAACGGTCAGGAAGGCTATTATTAGTGCCCTGAAGGCAATCACTGGTAAGAAGATGAATGGGGCGTTTCCAACAGATGAAAAGTCGCTTCGGCGTCTGATGGTGCGATGGCACGAATGGTGGAAGGACGAACTCTTGGGATGATTAGGTAGGAAGTGGGAATATCTGTATCGGCACAAATTTTCGATTTGAAGTAGCGGGTGTGGTTTTGTAGTCTATGAACCAATCCCGAGGAAATTGAGGGCTGTAGAAGACGCGTTTTTCGACATCGACGTATGGTCATTGATAGAAAACGGCGCCGATTGAAACCCTCGCTGACGAGTAATAAGTTAAGGAGATCATCTGATGCCAAAAAGTCGGAAACAAATGACAGGCGTAAAGAAAAGAAACAAGCCGAGCCCAAGGAGGAAAAAGGTTAACAAGAATGTACCGGTCATACCCCTTTTGGAGTCGACCACAGGGGTCAAATCAACACACGAGCTGGGAATGCCGCAAGTTGACACTGGCATAGAAGACAGCGACATCGAGATTGAGAACCTTGCGGACGTTTCCGAGGAGAGGGCCAGCATAATCTCCATTGTTAAGGACCTCGAAGGACAGGTTGACACAGCATATGAGCTGAAAGAAATCCTGGAAACTGAGCTTGATGCAACTAAGAAGAGGCTATCCGAAGAGCTGGCTGCCCGTACTCAGTTAGAGGCACAAGTCAAGTCGCTCGAGGCACAGGCCACTCTGGCCGACCAGTTACGTGAGGACATCTCCTTTACCGAGGAAGAGCGGGATAAGTATGCCAGCTTGCTCGCCGAGACCCAGCCACAGCTTGAGGCAATGACTAAGGAGCGTGACTCGCTAATCGAGGATGTGGCTTCTACCGAGGCGCGCGTTAATGAACTCGAGGACGAGAAGACGACCCTTGAGGCCCAGGTGATGAACCTCAGGGACAAAGTCACAGATATGAACCGTCTACGCGGGGAAGTGGATAACCTCCGAGGGAAGCTTACGGGCGCCGACGGCAGGGTGGCCGATCTGCATGTTCAGCTTGAGGAGCAGCAGGCTGCGAATAGGGACCTAATAGAGAACAGCGCACGCCTCGAACAGCAGTTAAAAATGTCGAACACCAACCTTGAGGCCACCAAGAATGAACTCGAACTGGTCAAACAGGCCTTGTACGACATACGCAGCGAGGCGACTCTCGTCAGGGGGCGCGTCCGTCAGCGGTACTCTAAAAAGAAGAAATAGTTCCTCATGGTTGAACGTTCAAGCGTTAATCAAGAGATGCAACAGATTCTCACTCGCGCTTTGGAGACAACCCGAAAGGTCGTGTCCGAGGTGTGTGAAAACATGCACATCATCGATGTTAGAAGCATCTGAAAGACAAACTAGTTTGGTCTGGAAGATGCGCGTGGCCGTCGCCGGTTCGTGAGCCCTAAGAGGCGATTGGCCTCTTTTGGGCGTCATTGTATATTGCATGCTGTATTAGCGGCGCCATGCCACCTTATCCTATCGGTTAGCGAGCGGAATCACCTGCTCGCTCGAGTAGTTCTTGAAGAAGCCTTTCTTATCAGCTGAGGAGTGCTAATGCTTCGCTCAGGCTATAGTCATCCAATACACTGATAAGATAAAACCAGCCCCAGCGATCAACTTTCAGATATGTTGCATCTATTTGCCAGAGCTGAGCCATATCGTTCCTAATGGAAGCTTCCAACAAGCTGAAGAGACAAGGAGGAAATATGGCGACATGGCAGTCGGACTGACTCATAGCAGAGGTTTAGGTGAAGTGGGGCAGCCGACAAGACTGCAATCCAGCTGGTGAAAGCCCAGCCGTGTCAGTTGCCCGTGTTGGACATGTAGTGATGCCACATCTCGGAATGGGTAATCAGAAAAAAGATTTTCGGCGATAATGCTGTTGATTGTACAAAATTTGTGCCAGAAATACGGTATAGTTGATAAATCTTTTTATCAGAGTGACTTCCTGACTATATTATTCTGTGAATAACGTGTGGAAATCTGTCATTTTTGCAGGGTGAGCCCACTTCACCGTGCTATGTTAAGGGTAAAGCCTTTATTTATAGTAAATCTTTCGGACCGTTCCTGCCAGGCAACCGGAATGCACGAAGCACCCCTAACACGGCCTAATTTTAACGAGGTTTACACGTCGAGTAGACGTAATATGGCTCCCTCACTTGACCTGCCCTAACTTTGCAAAACGAGGCCGACGCGATTCGAACGCGCAACCTTCGGATCGACAGTCCGATGCTCTAACCAGTTGAGCTACGGCCCCGTAATCTCAATAAGATACTGTAATATACCATCTCGCCAACTTTTATGTCAACTGTCTTTATAAAAACAGCTCATCGGCTCATCCAATCAAGATTTGACAGGGGTACTTATGGCTTGTGTGCTTGTGCTCTTATTTTCTCGAAGAACGTGAGCGTCTAACCACCGGCTGCGACTTGCTGTCCCTCTTATGATCTTGCTGTAGAATTCTCATTGCTTTCTTCACGTCAGCGACTTTTAAAACGCCGGTTGTTCGCCCGCCCTTTGCGCCTGCGGTACAATATGCGTACGAAATATTTATATGGTTCTTAGCCAGTTTCTCCGCCACCGCCGCAAGCGCACCAGATTTGTTGGTCAGCGTCACACACAAAACCTCTGTCTCGTTATAGGGCATATTTAGTTTTAACAGCACCTCTTTTGCTCTCTGCGGCGCAGCAAAAACTACCCGCATAACCCCGTGCTCCACAGAATCCATCATTGTCATCGCTATGATATTAATCTTAGCTCGTGCGAATTCGCCGAGTACCTGCGCCAGCACACCCAGGCTTGTTGACCATGAAAATCGAAAATTGTGTCATAATATACATAACGTAAGCCTCTCTGACCAAAAACAGTCCTGCTTTAGCCGAGCGTGACCCCTGCTTGATACGGGCAATGATATGTCACCCGCACGAAAGCGGCGGTGCATCTGTCCCTGTTGTTTTGATTGCATTTTCCTTATCCCGGAAAAATCTGAAAATCTTATCAAGATTTGTTATCTTGAAAACCCTGTGCAATTGGGGATTTATTGCACTAATCACAACTTCGCCGTTACATGTTTTCAGCTTCGCTCGGATGTCCAAAAGCAGCCCCAGAACCTGGGACGAGAAAAACTTTACTCCCTCAAAGTCGAATATTAACTTGTTCGGATGATTCTTGTCAATAAATTTCTTTATCTGTTTGGAGGCGACGGCTATATCTTCCACCCCGCTTATTGAAGCAGACTTGAAAGCCACAACCGCTGCGCTTCCCTCACTTGTTATCTCCACGCCAACTTTTTCGTCCATGCCAGTTAATACCTCGTTTTCCCAAAATTTAATGTTTCAACTATTACGGTTGCATCAAGTTCCAACCGGATTTTATTCATCTTCTATCTAAAGTCCAAATCTTCATAAATTGCAGATGACCATTTGCTTTTGGTCGGCACCTCTTAAATCCTATTCGCCGTGTGAGTAGCCACAGCGGATGCGCAGAAAATGGTGTTCTATCGGCCTATTTCCTTACGCAGCCAATCGAGGCTTTGTTCAATCTTGCCGGGCGCCGCTTCGCATTCTATCGACAGTACGCCGTCCCAGTTGATTTCCTTGAGCAGTTCGATACAGCCTGCAATATTTTCGGCGTTNNTTTTCGGCGTTGACCCCTTCGCCGATACCTACCACGGATGATGCGATGCCCGTCAGCCCGCCGCGCACAGCCCGGGCAAGCTCTTCGCTGACGTCTTTGATGTGGCAATGCGAAATCTTGTCCCGGAACCGCCTCAGGAACGCCACCGGGTCTTGCCCGGCGATGTATGTGTTACCCGTATCGAAGTTCATCCTCAAATAGGGTGAATCGTAAAAGTTCAGGATTTGCTCCATGGTCTCCGGGTTCGTCGTGTATGGGCCGTGCGGCTCGACATTGATGATGATATCGTATCTTTCGGCCCACTCCAGCACCACGCGGTAGTATTGCTTCATCAGGGCCATCACTTCGTCGTCAGTGTAGCCTTCCGGTTTGCGGCCGCCGTCAGTGGTGTCCACGCACGGGCATCCAAGCGCCTTGGCGAACTGGATGGCCCGGGTGGTGTAGCCGATACCGCGATACTGGCCCTCCGGGCACGACATCGGATACGCCGCGTCAATTTGTGAGACCTTCAGCCCCATCGAGTCCAGGTAGTCCTTTAGCTTCATCGGGTCAGAATGAAGCGGGATGTGCGGATTATATCCCAACGCCTGAACAAAGTAGTCCCCGTCGATCGTACCGAACTCGACGTATTCCATCTCGTGGTCCCTGGCGAACTGACAAGGCACTTCGTAGGAAACATCCAGGTGCCGCCAATTATCTACGTGCATGCCCAATTTTATCATGGTTTTGCTTCCTGCCTATAGCTGCTTGTAGCCGGCCCTTTTTAATTCAGCCTTTTCGAGCCTGTGTGCCGCTCCACAACATCGCTTTGAGTTTCGCACCCCTTTGCATCACAATTCAACACCAACAGGATACCCAAATTCTGCCGGCTCGTCAATACTATTTTCCTCTCGAAAAGACTTTTGGGCTCTTGCATTTACTTTTTCTGCTGGACCTTTTTCGCCGCCCCTGCCACCCCCGCGTCTTCTTGTCGAAGACAAGAGCGGGGGTTGATCCTGTGAGTTCCATGGCAATCGGTGCAGATAGGCGGCTGCTTGTGCAGCTCGCGTTCCAACCAGCGGCTGACAACCTGTGCCGCATTGATGTCATGGCTCTTGTGGCACGTGCGGCACATTGTATCGACGCCGTCGCGCTTAAAGCTCACGTCCGGCGGCGTGGCCCCGATATCTTCATCATTTGCATGCCCGGCGCTGATGCCATGGCAGCGGATACAGCCGACCTTTGCGTGAAGATGCGTTCTGCTTAGTTCCTCTTTGACGAACGTCATGTGGCACACGTAGCAGGCCGCATTGACGCCGAGCGGATTGGTCTGCTCGAAGGGCGAGCGTGTATCCGACCAGCCGGAATCCGGCTCAGCCGCGGGCCGGCTGCACGAGTGCATGAGCACTATACATACCGCGCTCGCACAAAAAACCAGAACCTGCCTCATACTGTCTCCCAGTTTCTCAGCCATTGGTATTCCGGCGTAAGGTTAGCGTAGTAGTTATTGGCGCACCGCCGGAGGGCCGCCTTGTCCTCGGAGGTCAGCGGCTCATTGCGCTGGTAGGACCCTTTGACATTCTCTTCGAGATGTTCCGGGATATTGACGCCCGGAATAATGGCTGAAATGNNTTTAACGAGGACATGGGCGTTCTTGTCCACGCGGCCTTTGATTTGACTGGGTTTGAGGCCGAAGGTCGTCCCCGCGCCGAATGGCTTGAGACCGATTACCCCCACGTCCTTTTCTTTCGCCAGCTTCAGGAGGCTGTCGCCGCCGAATTCCCTGGTCAGGAAAAGATATGGAAAGATTATCACGGAGAATTGGGGATATTCGTTGAGCACGCGACGGAAAACCTTGGGATTGTGCGCCGAGATGCCGAGCCAGCGAACCTTGCCCTGCTTTTGGACCTTTTCGAAAACCTCGACAACCATATCGAGGACCCGGCGGCTGACCATCAGCATCGTAGCCCTGACTTTTTGACCCTGGCCCCACGTCGCGCCGACGGGCCGCCAGATATCAAGCATGTCGGTCTTATAGTGCTTCAGCCGGCCGTCGATCTCACGGCTGAATCGCTCCCTGGAAAGCTCCTTCTCGTATTCTTCGGTAAGCTTTTGCGGCCAGGA
>JABAOH010004274.1_pt5 | contig 14943 bp, 13 predicted proteins | sample 7062181 | NCBI WGS metagenome assembly JABAOH01 (sample SAMN14538630, study PRJNA623070) | marine sediment metagenome | biome: marine biome [ENVO:00000428]; feature: marine pelagic biome [ENVO:01000023]; material: deep marine sediment [ENVO:00002113]; isolation source: pool of 5 deep marine...
TCTCGTGAGATACTGGAAAGGGCTCTTTCTCAGGCCCGTGACGGCAGACTCCACATCCTGGAGAAGATGAAGGAGGTAATTGCAGAACCGAGAAAGGAGATCTCTGTCCATGCCCCTCGAATCATGACAATCGAGGTTAAGCCAGACAAGATTCGGGACGTGATCGGCCCGGGTGGGAGAAACATTCGTACGATTATCGACGAGACAGGTGTTAAGATAGACGTAGAGGATTCTGGCCTGGTGAGGATTGCTTCACCGAACATGGAGGCTGTCGAAGAGGCCATTGCCATGGTAAGACGGTTTACCCAGGAGGTTGAGGTGGGCGGGCTTTACTTGGGGAAAGTAAAAAGGATTTTGGATTTTGGCGCCATCGTTGAAATCTTTCCCGGAGTGGATGGCCTTGTTCACATCTCCCAGGTTGCGAATGAAAGGATCCGTGCCGTATCGGATGTTTTGAAGGAAGGAGAAGAGGTTCTTGTCAAAGTCCTCGAGATTGAAAATAACGGTCGGATCCGTTTAAGCAGAAAAGCCGCTTTGCAGGAAAAGGGTGAGGGGCATATTCAGGGATACAGATAAGGGGACGAGAGAGGATGTATAACAAGAGTGTCCTCGACAATGGCATTCGTGTCTTAACGGAAACGATACCCCACTATGATTCGGTTTGTATCGGCATATGGGTCATCACCGGATCCCGTGACGAGAAGGAAGCTGAGAACGGCATTTCTCATTTCATCGAACATCTCCTTTTCAAAGGTACAGAGAGAAGGACCGCTCAGGAGATCGCCCGGACGATCGATTCCGTTGGTGGGAGCATGAATGGTTTTACGGGACGAGAAACCACGTGTTTCTACGCGAGGGTCCTCAATCGTCACCTCGATCTGGCAGTGGACTTACTTTCCGATATTTTTCTTCATTCTACTTTTGATGAACAAGAGATCGAGCGGGAAAGATCGGTGGTCCTTCAAGAAGTGAGGATGGTGGAGGACACGCCCGACGACTATATTCATGACCTCTTCAACAGAACTTTTTGGGGAGACCACCCGATGGGACAACCCGTTCTCGGCGGGGTTGAAGAGATTCAATCCTTTTCTAGGGATCAGATTGTCCGGTATTTCGGAGAAAAATATGGGTCGGACCGCATCATCGTTGCTGTGGTCGGAAACGTCGAACACGGAAAAGCGGTCGAACTCCTGGGACGGACTTTCTCTGCTGTCCGTTCGGGTTCCACAGTCATCAAGAGGGTGATGCCCCAAGTTTTGTCAAAGACGTCTGTTCTCAAGAGGAAAACAGAGCAGGTTCATTTCTGCCTCGGTGTGAAGGGACTCGCCTATGTCAGCTCGAAGCGCTTTGCGAGTTACGTTCTGAACAACGTCCTCGGGGGCGGAATGAGTTCTCGCCTTTTTCAAGAGATTCGGGAAAAACGGGGACTGGCGTACTCCATATTCTCGTACTTACCCAGCTACATAGATACCGGACTGGTCGTTGTCTATGCGGGGACCGGCAAGAAAACGGTAGGGCAAACAATCGAACTGGTGCTGAAAGAATTCGAAACGTTGAGGAAGAGCCCAATCGACCCGGAGGAACTGGCGACATCCAAGGAACAACTCAAGGGAAATCTCCTGCTCTCACTTGAGAGTTCGGACAACAGGATGACCCGATTGGCCAAAAACGAGATCTACTTTAATCGAATATTCTCGGTCCAAGAGATCATCGACCAGATTGATCGGGTCACCGTCGACCAGGTCAACGAACTCGCAAATGAGCTTTTCATTCCGGACCACCTCTGTTTGACCCTGCTGGGTCCCATCAATCAAGAACGGCTGAACCGTGATCTCGTTCAGGTCTGGCCAGCGAGATCGCCATCATGATACAACGATGGAGCCCGCAAACTTCACTGTGAGCCGCAGGCTGTCAGCATTCAGCCATCAGCAGATCAATGTCATAGACCGACAACTGATCATCGTCCCATCCGAGGGTGCGAGTATCCAAGTATGGAAAAGACGGGGCGAAGCATATTCCGTGATAGGACAAGGGCGGCATTGCATTCTTGGATGTCCTCTAAATGAGGATATATGAAGAGAATGACCGCTGACAGTTCAGGGCGGCGTGCCTCTCATGGATCGAATTCGAATCAAGCTCAAGAAACTGAAACAGGGAACGCGGCTGCCACGTTACATGAGTGAGCATGCCTCAGGGATGGATCTGTTTGCTCATCTGACTGAAGCGGTGGTGATCAATCCAGGAGAGCGTCGTCTCATCCCCACGGGCATAGCTGTGGCCATTCCAGAATGCTATGAGGGCCAGATCAGACCTAGAAGCGGATTGGCCATGACCGATGGGATTGGAATCGTCAACTCACCGGGGACGATCGATTCTGATTACCGAGGGGAGATCAAGGTAATCCTGATCAACCTAGGACGTGAACCTTTTGTGGTGAAAGCGGGAAGCCGTATTGCCCAGCTTGTGATTACGCCGGTGGTCCGGGTCGATCTTGAGGAGGTCGAGGAGCTTCCTGAGACGCTGCGAAGCGGAAGTGGGTTTGGCCACACGGGCACTCTTTGAAACCATTGAATGGCCGAAGCAAAAAGCCCTGCGTCGTGGAATGCCCTCAGTGGGTCGTTCTTCTGATCCGTGAACGGATGGCAGGGGGCTAATTTGAGAGGAGAAAGTCAGGAGAATGGAGGAGCAGCTCATTGACAGTGGAAACGATGGATCACCTCTGGATCGATCGATTTTTGGATTACCTGGCTATTGAAAAGGGCCTTTCCAGAAACACTCTCGATTCATACAGTGGCGACATCCGTCGGTTTCTCGGTTTTCTTGAGGAATCGAGGATTCAAGGCCTTGAAAAAGTCTCAAAGCTGGACATCCTCACATTCCTCGTTGCCCTGAGAAAGGAGGGCCTCTCCGAGCGAAGCGTAGCACGCCTTCAGGTCACGCTCAGAAACCTCTACCGATTCCTAATCGAAGAGAATCTTTTGGATGAAAATCCGCTTGGAGCACTGGAATCCCCGAAGCTCGCAAAAAAGCTCCCACATGTTCTATCAGAGGAGGAGGTTGAGCGGTTGTTGGATCAGCCTGATCCAACCAGGCCCTTGGGTTTGCGTGACAGGACCATGCTGGAGGTACTATATGCGACGGGGCTGCGGGTCTCAGAAATGATATCCCTCCGATTGGATCAGGTAGATTTGGAAGTCGGGTGTGTGAGGATTCTCGGCAAGGGGGATAGGGAGCGAATCGTTCCTATTGGGGAGGTAGCGCAGACCTTCTTGAGAGCCTACCTTGATGAGGGGCGTCGTCAGATTCTAAAGGGGCGGGTTTCCACCTATGTCTTCGTCAACCCGCGAGCAGGAAAGATGACAAGACAGGGGTTTTGGAAAATCACAAAGAAGTATGGTCTTCGTGCAGGGATAAGAGGAAAACTGACACCCCATACGCTCCGCCATAGTTTCGCCACTCACCTTCTCGATCGGGGTGCAGATTTGCGATCGGTTCAGGCATTACTGGGTCATGTGGATATTTCCACGACTCAGATTTATACCCATGTGTCCCGGGAACGGCTGAAAACGCTACACCGGAAGCACCATCCCCGGGCATAGGATGAAGGACTCGTGTTCAGAGGACGTAGCATTGATCTTTTCCCAGACCAGATTCGCTGCTGCTATTCGAGGGTGTTCTGGGGTGATGGAGTAATCGGGTGATGCATGGAGTAATGGAGTCATGGGGTGATGCAAGATCTCACAAGAAAGACGTCCTATCCTTTAGTTTTTCATTCCAGTACTCCAGCACTCCAGTAGGAGACCTCCTAGGGAAGGGCGGAGACCTATGACCAGGTCAGGGACTTGGTCTGGGGCCCTTGAATGAATCCCTTTAAATTATGGAAGTCATCACGACCCATATAAATGCTGATTTTGACGCGTTGGCTTCGATGCTTGCGGCCAAGAAGATCTATCCGAATGCCACCCTGGTCTTCCCGGGTTCCCAGGAGAGGAGCCTACGGGATTTTTTTGTCCATTCGACCCTCTACGTCTTTCAAACAGAGCGCCTCAAGAATATCGACATGGACAAAATCACCCGGCTCATTTTGGTGGACACGAGGCAATTGAGTCGCATTGGAAAATTTGGTCAGATCATTGGTCGTCCTGGTCTTGACATTCACGTATATGACCATCATCCCCCCTCGTCGGATGACATCCGTGGTTCACTGGAAGTCGTTAGAGAAGTGGGAGCGACGGTGACACTCATGCTGGAGGTTTTGGAGGAAAAGGGGGTTGAGATAAACAGTGATGAGGCAACTGTGTTGATGTTGGGCCTTTACGAAGACACCGGAGGACTCACCTTCTCCTCTGTCACCTCGGAAGATTTCCATGCGGCGGGACATCTGCGGGCCATAGGAGCCAGCGTCAATATCATTTCCGATATGATTACCCGGGAATTAACAGCCGAACAGGTCTTTCTCCTCAACGATCTGATCCGTTCGGCCACCAGGTACACCATCCGGGGCGTCAGTTTGGTGATCGCCATTGCCTCAAGTGATCGGTATATTGGCGACATTGCCGTGCTTGTTCATAAACTCAAAGACATGGAGAATCTTGATGTCCTTTTTGCTCTCGTCAGGATGGAGGATCGGATCTACCTCATTGGGCGGAGTCGGATCGAAAAGGTCAATGTCGGGAAACTAGCGGCTGCTTTCGGTGGAGGAGGCCATCCAACGGCTGCCTCTGCGACCATCAAGGGCATGACACTTTATGAGACAAAGGAACAACTTCTGAGATTCCTTCAAGAACATATCCAACCCGAAAGGCGCTCGAAGGATTTGATGACCTTTCCAGTGAAGTCGATCGAAACCCATAGAACCATTTTCGAGGCGGGGGAGCTGCTGACGCGGTATGACATCAATGTGCTACCCGTTCTCGAAAAGGAGAGGCTCGTGGGATTGATTTCTCGTCAGGTGGTGGAAAAGGCTTCCTTTCATGGGTTGAAAGACCATTCGGTGTGGGAATATATGACGACCGAATTCGCCACCGTTACCCCTGAGACTCCCCTGGCGCAGCTCCAGGATATCATCACGGGAAGGAGGCAACGGTTTGTCCCCGTCATGAATGGGGAGGAACTGGTTGGCGCAATCACCCGGACTGATATTCTCAGGTCTTTCCAACGTGAGTTGACAGAAACAGAGGATGTCTTTTCCCATCAGGAATCAAAAAGGCTCCGTGATCGGAAAAAAATGATCGCCAAGCTCATGGAAGAACGCCTCCCCAAAAGAATCCAGACCGTTTTGAGAAGCCTGGGAAAGGTGGGAGATCAGACCGGTTGTTCAGTGTACGCGGTCGGCGGATTCGTTCGGGACCTGGTCATGCGGGGAAACAACTTGGATGTGGACGTAGTTGTCGAGGAGGATGGAATCCGCTTTGCCCGAGAGGCCGCGCGACTTTTCTCCTGTCGATTGCGGATCTACAAGAAGTTTGGCACCGCGGTTCTGACGTTTTCGGATGGAACAAAGGTCGATGTCGCGACGGCGAGACTAGAATACTATGATTCTCCTGCCGCCCTCCCAACTATTGAAATGAGTTCTATCAAGAGGGATCTCTATCGCCGTGACTTTACCATCAACACGTTAGCGATCCGACTGAATGAGGTCCAATTCGGGGAATTGATCGATTTTTTCGGGGCGTTGCAGGACGTGAAAGAGAAGACCATTCGGGTGCTTCATAGCTTGAGTTTTGTGGAGGATCCGACGCGGATTTTCCGGGCATTCCGATTTGAGCAACGCTTGGACTTCCAGCTGGGAAAGCACACGCAGAATCTGCTTCGCAATGCCGTTAAGATGGGATTCCTCGAAAAACTGTCGGGTGGTCGTATTTTCGCCGAGTTGCTTCAGATACTCAAAGAGAATGATCCTGCCCGCGTTCTCAAGAGGTTAGAGGAGTATGGCCTTCTCAGAATCATTAATCCGAATCTGGTGTTCACCCAAGATCGGGCGATCCTTTTTGAGAGGATCAGAAACATTCTATCCTGGTACCGACTCCTCTACCTCAGAGAGAGATACGACCCGTGGCTGGTCTACCTTCTCGGGTTGTTTGATGATCTTTCAGACCGACAGGTGGGAACCATCTCTAAGCGGCTTGCCGTTCGGGGAAAGAATCGCAGAAGAATCATAGAGGCCAGACGAAATGGCCAGCAGGCGTTTGTGATCCTTAGCCAAAGGAGAGGTGGGAAAAAACGGCCAAAGCGAAGCGAGGTGTACGACATCCTGGATCCCCTTCCCACGGAGGCCAAGCTGTTCATGATGGCCAAGACAGAAGATGAGAAGATCAAGCGGGACATCTCCCTCTACTTTACCTCTCTTAGGAATGTCAAAACCGCTCTCGGAGGCAAGAACCTGATCCAGATGGGCTTTGAACCGGGTCCTCTCTTCCGTGAGATTATGGCCGAACTTCTAAAGGGCAGGCTGGACGGAAAGATCAAATCCAAAGAAGAAGAGATAGATTTCGTCACACGGACCTATGGACCGAATTTAGAGAACGGTAAATCATCCAACCGTTCAGTCGATGATGCGGCCAGTCCGTCCTCGTGACTGGAAGGGGAATTGAGAGGAGAAGCTGCTGATGGTTGAGGGGACTGGCTACAGGGTGAAACTCGATGTGTTTGAAGGCCCCTTGGATTTGCTTCTGTATCTGATACGAAAGAACCAGATAGACATTTACGACATTCCTATTGCTGAGATTACCCAGCAATACCTCGATATGTTGGACTTGATGAGGACTCTCAACCTGGACGTTGCTGGAGAATTTCTCGTGATGGCCGCCACGCTGACCCATATCAAGTCAAAGATGCTCCTGCCAAGCCCCCCAGATAGCCAGGGAGATGAGGAAGAGGAGGACCCTCGGAAAGAACTCGTCGATCGCCTCTTAGAGTATGAGAGGTACAAGGAGGCGGCTATCTCTCTGGAGTCTCATGAGATTCTGGAGAGGGATGTTTTTGCCCGCAAGGTGATTGAAGATGAGCAGGATGAAGAACTGGAATTGAGTATCTTTGAACTGATAGAAGCCTTACAGGAGGTCTTGAAACGATCGCCTCATGAATTAGTCCATGAGATTACTTTGGAACGGATCAGCATTGAGGAAAAGATCACTCAGATTCTCGACAAACTGACCAATGCTGGCGGAGAAGTGGAATTTACGAGTCTTTTTGAGGGGGAGGCCATAAAGGAGGTTATTATTATCACCTTTCTCGCCGTACTGGAGTTGGTACAGATGAGATTGATTAAGATATACCAGCAAAGGGCCTTCCGACCGATCAAGATACGGAAGATATAGGAGGTAACCCGATGATGAGAAGGGCTTTGAGTCGGATCGTGGTTGTTCTGTTGTTCCCAGGGTTACTGACGGCGTTTTTCTCTGGATTCATCGAGCAAGCCTTTGGTAGGGTTTTGACGATGACGACGGCTGGAAGTACGATTATCCTCGAAGGGAACTTGGCGAGGGCGAGAAATATGGCTATTGTCAATGGAAAGCGAAATGCTTTGGAGGCGGCGGTCATGGAATTGATTCCCGAGAGTGCCGTTTTCGAGAACTATGAGGTTATCAACAAGAACATCTACCAGAGGAGTGAGCGTTTTATCGATACCTATCGAATTCTTTCTGAGAGATCGAGAGAGAACGTATATGAAGTCAATCTTGAGAGTAGAGTCGTCGTGGAAAAGCTGAGGGAGACCCTTGTGACCCTAGGTTTGCTAGAGGAGGATCAGTGGATTGAGCAGTCTCGGTTTCGACTGAAAATATCGGGGGTATCCTGTTCCCCCTGTCTAAGGGCCGTGAAAGAATATCTCGAGAATGAAATGGAAGGGGTTAAGGAGGTCTCTCTATACGCGATCAGTCCAGGAAGATTCACCCTAGACATCGTATTCAGGGGAGATATGGGGACCTTCCAATTTGCCCTCGTTTCCAAAGATTTCGAAAACTTTCGTCTCGACCCGGAGGGGATGGATGACGAGGATCTTCGGGTTGTAATGGTTTTGACGCACTCAGAAGACTATCAAAGGAGGTAGCTATGAGGAGACACCCGGTGTTGTTGGGGTTTCTTGTCGTTATTGTTCTCATTGTGGGCTTCATTGTTCTTGTCCTTGTTTTATCGCACATTGGAGGTAAAAAACCCGCTTTTGTTCTTGGCGAGAAGATTGGGGTTGTTGAGATCAAGGGCATGATCGTGAGTTCCGAGAGAACCATCAATCAATTGGTTGCCTATCGCGAGGATAAAGGGGTCAAAGCGATTGTCTTGCGGATTGATTCGCCTGGAGGGGGGGCCGTCGCATCGGAGGAGATCTATCAAGAAGTCAGAAAGACGAGAGAAAAGAAGAAGGTGGTTGCTTCATTGGGAGGTATTGCTGCCTCAGGAGGTTATTATGTGGCGAGTGGAGCAGATCTGATTGTTGCCAATCCCGGAACGATCACCGGAAGCATCGGGGTGATCATCCAGGTTTCGAATGTTGAGGGACTCATGAAATTGATCGGTCTAAAAACATATACGTTCAAAAGCGGGGAGCATAAGGATCTGTTATCCCCCTTTCGAGAGCCGACCGCCAGGGAACGAGAGATTGTCATGGGTATTGTTGAGAGGGCACATGTTCAGTTCGTTGAGGCGGTGGCCGCGGGAAGAAATATGGATGTTGATACCGTGAGGGAACTTGCTGATGGCCGTATCTTCTCGGGCCAACAGGCCATGGAACTTGGTTTAGTTGATCAAATGGGAACCCTCCAGGATGCAATTGATGTGGCCGCTCAAATGAGCGGAATCAGGGGGAGGCCTAATGTGATCTACCCGAAGAAGAAATGGAGTATTTTTGATCTACTCGTTGAAAAGGTCGTCGTGAGACTCTTCGAAAGCATGAGGACTCTCAATTATCGGCTGTACTATCATGTCGCCGTTTCCACCTCTTTTTGAATCGCCTTCATGTCTCCCCAGGCCTGCTTCTTTTTCTCCGGGTTTCTTAAGAGATAGGCGGGATGAAAAGTTGGCATCACCGGAATCCCCTGCCATGAGTGAAAGGTTCCTCTTACGCTTGTGATTCCTGCTTCGGTGTGAAGTAGGGTCTGGGCGGCTGCGCTTCCAAGGGCGCATATGATTTTTGGCCGGATGACCCGAAGCTGCTTTTCCAGAAAAGGATAACAGCAGGCGATCTCGTCCGGCCATGGTACGCGATTGTTGGGTGGCCGACACTTGACGACATTTGTGATATAAACCTCATCCCGTTTCATTCTAATGGCCACAATGATTCTGTCGAGGAGTTGTCCTGCCTTTCCCACAAATGGCCTTCCCTGTAAGTCCTCCTCGTGACCGGGGCCCTCCCCCACAAAGACGAGCCGGGCATTCTGGTTCCCCTCACCAAAGACGATGTTTTTTCTGGTTCCTGACAATCGGCATCGATGGCAATCTCCGAGTTCTTCTCTCACAACCGTCAACGTCTGGGGGGAGAGCGTGGACCGGGGAAATGCCTCCAGGCCGAGTGCCTCTTGGTAGAGAACGTAACTTCGCAAATGCTCAATCAGAGCGAGCAGTTCACCTCGTACATCTGATTTCATCGAATACTGTCCACTGTGTACTTCGAGGATTTGTTTGAGTTTATATTCCTCGCAAAGGAAGTGTCAAGTGGAGTTTCCTGAGTTTTCGAAGCGAGACGTTTGTATTCTTATGATGTTTCACCAGAATTTCGAATCGTTATGTGGAACCCTCATATCCCTTCGCTCCCAAGCTCACGCGGTGACCCAATTGAAATTCGGCGGCGGAGAATTCCTGACCCTTCTGCGCTCTAAAGGCGCGGTTTTCCCCTTCCTGCTCATCCTCAAGTGATCCCCACCGCTTCCGCAACGTCGCACAGGGACATGAGGGTCCACAAAACTGAGGAAACTCCGGAAGTGTCAACTGTTTGCCAGCTAATGTCCAGGTCTCCTTTCACTCTCCAGCAAGGTGTTTGACAGACCCCGGCCGTGCTTTAAGCTAGCTGGCGGAAGGATTCACAATGACAAATGGCAAAGGTCAAATTTCAAATGAATGCCAAATGTCAAATTACAAATGACCAACAGAGAAAAACTCGTACATTGAATCCGTGACTTGTTATTTAAAGAAGTTTTGTTTTTCGGCCAAAAATGGATATAGTAATACGGCTGAATGACAAGAGGACATTTAGGAAAGGGGAAGTGTTTTGCTCGTATTGGCCATCGAATCCTCATGCGATGATACGGCTGTTGCTGTCGTGGAGGATGGTAAGCGAATTCTATCGAACTGGGTCTCGTCTCAGATCGAGGTTCATCGAAAGTATGGGGGGGTGGTTCCTGAACTCGCCTCTCGGAGACACATCGAAACAATTATCCCCGTTACCCGGGCTGCGCTTGAGAAGGCCCGAGCGAGTCTGGACGATATCGACGGTATCGCCGTGACCCGAGGTCCTGGATTGGTCGGGTCTCTCCTTGTCGGTCTCTCTGTGGCCAAGTCCCTCGCCTATGTCAAAGGAAAGCCACTGGTGGGTGTCAATCATATCGATGGACATCTCTCTGCGGTATTCTTGGAAAGAGAGGATTTGACATTTCCCTTTTTGGGTCTCGTCGTCTCTGGTGGCCATACGAGTCTTTACCGGGTCGAGGGAGTCGGCGAAACTCAATTGCTCGGCCGAACCCGGGATGATGCGGCCGGCGAGGTTTTCGATAAGGTCGCCAAGGCATTGGGGCTGGGTTATCCAGGAGGACCTATAATCGATAATCTATCAAAACGTCTGGGTTCGGAGGCTATCCGTTTTCCGAGGGCTCTTTTGTCCTCGAAAACTCTGGATTTCAGCTTTAGTGGTCTCAAAACTGCAGTGGTCAATTACCTGAAGGCTCATCCTTTGAGCAGAGATGAGGAGGATCGTCTCATAGGGATCGTCGCAGGTTTCCAGGAAGCCGTTGTAGACGTCCTGTTGAGGAAAGCCGGTCAAGCCGCCCGTCAAGAGGGGCTCGAAAGGATCGTGGTATCCGGAGGCGTCGCATCCAATAGCTACCTCAGAGAGAGGTTTTGTGAAATGGCCAGAAACGAGGATCGTGCAGTCTTTTTCCCATCTCCTCGACTCTGCACCGACAATGCCGCAATGATTGGCGTGGTCGGATATCACTATTTCCAAAAGGGTTGGACGTCACCTCTCTCACTCAACGCTTTTGCTAATTTGCCTACACCCCCCATACCCACAGATGAAGTACTGGATTAGTGAAACAAGAGACTGATCGTGGCTACTTTGCGTGTCGGTCGTCCGTTGTCCGTCGTCGGTTGTGAGGAGCCATGCAATTCATTGGGTAAGTCATAAAGGCGGATGAACCTCTCTTCTGTATGCTCCTAAGTTTGCTAACCTGGATTTCTGTGCAACGGACTACGGACAACGAGCAACGGACAATGGTTTTCAGGGATTGTGTGAAGGGTTAAATAGAATCGCCATGAAAAGAAAAACAGCCCGGAAGCCATCGACCTTTTTCCCCCGAAAGAGGCTGGGACAGCACTTTCTCATCGACAAGAATGCCATGGAGAAGATCGTCCGGGTTGCAGACTTGGATCCCGCGGATGTGATTCTTGAGATCGGTCCAGGCAGGGGGGAGATGACCATGCTCCTTGCCCAGAAAAGCCAGAGGGTGATGGCTGTGGAGATCGATCGAGTCCTCGCGTCTCAATTGGTTGATAAAACCGCGTCTCTAAGAAACGTCGAGGTGATTTGTGGTGATGCCTTGAAAGTCGACCTGGAAGCCATGTCCCGTCATACGGAAAAAAGAATGAAAGTAGTGGCGAATCTACCCTATCAGATCTCAACGCCTTTGTTGATGCGCCTTGTGAGCTTCAGATGCCTGTTTTCATCCATGGTTCTGATGCTTCAGAAGGAGGTGGCTTTGAGAGCGGTAGCAAAGAGAAATACGAAGGCTTACGGTTCACTCTCCGTGCTGCTACAGGTCTATACGACGCCGACGATCGAGATGCTTTTGCCGCCCAATTGCTTTTTCCCTCGTCCAAAAGTGGACTCCGCTCTCGTCCGATTCCTGGTTCACAAAACTCCGAAAATCAAAATCGATGACGAACAGGCCCTCTGGCGAGTTGTCCGTGCAGCTTTTGGTCACCGCCGCAAGACGCTAAAGAATGCCTTAAAATCGATTCTCCCCGAGGCCCGTTTCAGCGAGGAGGTTGGGCGTGCTATGGAGAACGTCAAGATCGATCCCACGAGAAGAGCCGAAACGCTGAGCCTCGAGGAGTTCGCTCGGCTAACCGATGGCCTGAGGCCCTATCTGTCCTCCTTGGGATCAGGATCTTAGATGGGTGAGATTGCGGTGATCCATAGTGAATGGGAGGGTGGTTAGCGGTCTCATGTGTTCGATTTTTCGGGATTCACTCGGTTCCAGGAGTTCCTTTTTGCCCTTTGTGGCTTTTCCGACGAAAGATAGGACCAGGGAGAAGGCTAGGGCCCCAAGAACCAAGAATATGAGCAACTTAATGAGGAGCCAGAAGTTCTTGATCAAAAGGTAGAGAAACAATACGCCGATCGAGGCCGCGATGATTTTGTTATCTCTCAAATAACCCAAGACCAGATCGAAATATTCCATGATTCCTTAGGACTCCCTTGAGCACACCGAGTTTGTAAATGACCCAAGCTCTATCCGATTAGTATAGCAGGAGAGGTCTTGAAATCAAGAAAATTAATCATTGGAGTCTGCAATTCTAAAGCTCGGCTCCACTGCAAAAATGACTGATTCTCTCGCCCGCTCTCCGCGTTTCACGCGGATCGCTCGAACCCACAGAGTTCGCAGAGAAAGAAACCTAGTGCATCAGGTGGCTGCCCCAATTTTTTGAGCGGAAAAATTGGGGCACTTGCTCTGCTCTGGATTGGCCTCTCACCAATCCAGAGCAGCTTATCTCTGAGGCTCTGTGTGCTCTGTGAGAGACTAGGAAACTCGAATTCGCTAAGGACACATAGCGAAAAAATCTTGACTCGCGCTCAGAGCTTCCCTTCCCCCGTTCTGGCGAATTACTCTTTCAAAACCGTAACCGGAGTGTTTTAAAGGAATCGAGTAACGGCCCGAGGAATACTGACATCCTTGCGCCTCAAACGTCCCTCGGCAACATGAGCATCCACAAAATTGAGAAAACTCCAAGTAGATTGCGCTTGCCTATAGAACCAAGATTTGCTATTTTATGTTTAACAATGAATTTAGGTTGTTAGGCAGTTTTTTTCTCTTGACATGATCCTGCAAAGTTGGTAAGGGGAATACGGGAATTAATTGACGTAGGCACGTAGCTCAGGGGGAGAGCGCTACCTTGACGCGGTAGAAGTCGGCGGTTCGAAACCGCCCGTGCCTACCATTTTCTTACTCTGAGCATGTTGATTCGTGATCACAATGGGCATCATTAAGATGGTTCTGTTAGTGATGCCTATTTTTATTCGGATGCGTGCGACGTGGACATGGAGCCCATTAAAGTATATTTACCCGATGGGTCGGAAAAAAAGGTGGAGCGGGGAATCTCTGTCTTGGATGTGGCCAAGAGAACGGACCAGAATAGTCTTGACAAAATCATCGCGGGTCGAATCAACAATCACCTCGTCGACTTGACGACAATTCTGGAGGAGGACACACACCTCGGTTTTGTCACTGTCGATACAGATGAAGGGCTGGAGGTTCTGAGACACTCGACTTCTCACGTCATGGCCGCTGCGGTAAAGGAACTTTTCAAAGGGGTTAAAGTGACAATAGGTCCTCCCATTGAGGACGGGTTTTACTACGATTTCGATTTTTCACGGGGCTTTACTCCCGAGGATTTGACCGCCATAGAGGCTAAAATGAGTGAGATTGTTTGGCAGGATGTCCCATTTCTCCGAAGGGAGGTCGATAAGAAGGAGGCGATTCGGATCTTCCAGAAGATGGGAGAAACATACAAAGTGGAACTCATCCAGGAAATAGAAGATGAAAGGGTATCCCTCTACGAATCGGGAGGTTTTCTGGATCTCTGCAGGGGTCCACACGTGATATCTTCTGGAAAGATCAAGGCCTTTAAGCTGCTCCGGTCGTCAGGGGCATACTGGCGAGGGGATGAGCGGAACAAACAACTCCAACGCATTTACGGCACGGCGTTTTATTCTCAAGAAAACCTGGACGCATATCTCCAGAGGCTGGAGGAGGCCAAGAACCGAGATCATCGGGTCCTGGGAAAGCGACTGGATCTTTTCAGCACCCATGAAGTGGCGGGAGCGGGCCTGATCTACTGGCATCCGAACGGGGGTCTGATTCGCGAGATTATCGAAGATTTCTGGCGGAAGGAACACCGGAAAAGGGGTTATGAAATTGTCTATTCCCCGCATCTTTACAAGTCGGATCTGCTAAAGGTCAGCGGGCATTTGAAATTCTACCGGGAGAGCATGTATTCTCCAATGGACATTGATGGTGTGGACTACTATATCAAGCCGATGAATTGTCCGGGGCATATCATGATCTACCAAAATGCGATTCGCAGTTATCGGGATCTTCCGCTGCGATACGCTGAATTGGGGACGGTTTACCGGTATGAGAGATCTGGTACCCTTACCGGCATGTTTCGGGTGAGGGGGTTCACCCAGGATGATGCGCACATTTTCTGCACACCCGAGCAGCTTAAAGACGAAATACTGGGTGTGCTGGATCTGGCCGATTTTATGATGAAAACATTCCGATACGATTACCGAGCTTACCTGGCAACGCGACCGGAAAAATACAAGGGGTCTCAGAGGATATGGGAACGGGCAACCGGATCCTTGGAGGCAGCTCTGAAAGAATTCGGGAGGGACTATGACATCGACCTGGGTGGAGGCGTTTTTTACGGACCAAAGATTGACATTAAGCTCATTGATGCCCTCGGGCGAGAATGGCAAGGTCCAACGATCCAGGTCGATTTCAATTTCCCTGACAG
>JABAOH010125201.1_pt1 | contig 14942 bp, 12 predicted proteins | sample 7062181 | NCBI WGS metagenome assembly JABAOH01 (sample SAMN14538630, study PRJNA623070) | marine sediment metagenome | biome: marine biome [ENVO:00000428]; feature: marine pelagic biome [ENVO:01000023]; material: deep marine sediment [ENVO:00002113]; isolation source: pool of 5 deep marine...
AAGGCACATAATAGCCCTTCAAAAAACAAAAAGGTTGGTATCATAGGTGCAGGTCCAGCAGGACTTACCGCTGCCCATGACTTGGCTCGAATGGGATATGAGGTTACTGTCTTTGACTCCCATCCTGTCCCAGGAGGCATGTTGGCTGTCGGGATTCCAAATCATAGGCTGCCCAGGAAAATCTTAAACTTTGAAATTGATCATATTAGGGATCACGGTGTTGAGATCAGGACGAATACTACCATTGGGAAGGACATCTCCTTTAAACATTTAAGGTCTCGTTTTGATGCAATCTTTATCGCAACGGGAGCCCATAAACCTGTGAGACTGGGAATAGAAGGTGAAGATAGATATCAACCAATTTTAGACTGTACTGACTTCTTGCGAAGGAATAATCTGGGTGAAAAAGTGATACCTGGTAAGAAAGCAGCTATTATAGGAGGTGGCTATGCCGCTATGGATGCAGCCCGGATGGCCACTCGCTTAGGCTCCGAGGCAACAATTATTTATGGGATGACAAAAAGAGAGATGACGCCCGCCATTGACTGGGAGATAGAAGAAGCCGAACGGGAAGGGGTAAGGATAATCTATTTAGCCAGCCCTCTAAGAATAGTAGGCAGAAGAGAGAGAATTTCAGGCCTGGTCTGCGTTAAAACCGAGTTAGGAGACCCTGATGAAGGTGGAAGGCGAAGACCTGTTCCCATAAAGGGATCAGAATTTTCAATAGAGACAGACTGTATCATTCCAGCTGTAAGTCAAACTCCTGATCTTTCTTTCTTGGGCAAGAATCACAGTTTCAACGTCAGCAACTGGGGAACCCTCATCGTTGATGAAAGGAATTTAGCGACGAATCAACCCGGGGTTTTTGCAGGGGGAGATGTGGTTACAGGCCCAAATACTGTTATTGATGGGATAGCTCACGGCCGGCGCGCTGCAGTGTATATTGATAAATATCTTCAAGGAATAAATATCGAAAAGTTAAGAGAAGATGAAACAGTCATGACAACAGAAGTTATAGATAGAATTGAGATGGATAAAGATTACGATCGCATAGAGCGCCACCCCATGCCTGCATTACCCTTAAAAAGGCGAATGGGGGTATTCGATGAGGTAGAATTGGGATTTACAGAAGAGATGGCCATTAGAGAAGCGAAACGATGTCTAAGGTGTAATCATAACATTTGCATCCAAACCGAAGAATGTATCGCATGCGGACGATGTAGTGAGGTGTGTCCTTATAACTGCATCCAAATGGTAACTCTTGAAGGAGAAGAAGATCATTTCTTTAGGCCATGGCTAAAGAGTAAAGTGAAGATAAAGGATGATACCCTTTGCATTCGCTGTGGCCTTTGCAAAGAGATCTGCCCGGCGGAATCTGTTATCTACAAGCGCGTTAGCTGGTCAAAAGTGATTAATGGGGTTAAGGAATGAGAAAAATTTGTCCTGTCATATCATCCGCGCCTCCTTATTTAGAGTACCGAATGACTAACATCTTCCTGGTATAACCCACCTTCTTACAAGCGAGTTCCTATCACTAACCAAATGGATGGGCCTTTGCCTTAGAATTCCAAGACAGCGGTTGATATGAAGGGGATTCTTTGGATAGAGAACCCGGAAACCACACTTCCGAATTATCTTTTATTTTTCACTGGGGTTTCCTGGCTTTTTGGTTTCCGTCGTAACCGACTGTAAGCCAATTCCCTTTGAGCGTTCCTTCAAATGTTTTTTGCTCATAAATCTTAGGTCCCGCCTGTGGCGGGAGAAGATAAGCGGCTTCAAGTGTCTGATCCGCCTCAGGCGGAGAGTTTTGAAGGCGCCTGAAGCGCGAGCCCTTAGATTTATCAAAAAACCTTTGGAAAAGCGAAAAGGGGGTTGGCCACGGCCCGAATCAGATTATCATAAAAATCTCAACTGATTACGTAATCCATTGAGTGTTTTCTTAGGAAATTCCAGTTATTTTTCACACTTGACACCCCTTTCGGATTGCTGTACCAAGCTTTACCGAGGTCGATTGAGTTCAACCATGAAGCCATGCTAGGTTTTAGGAGGGAGTTCCTAAGCTTATCGCATCGGAGTTTCTATGGATTTGATCGTTCTTCTTATCGGTGTCATCCTCGTGAACAATTTCGTCTTGGCAAGATTTCTTGGAATCTGCCCCTTCCTCGGCGTTTCCAGGCACACCGAGACGGCCCTTGGAATGGGGTTCGCCGTGATATTCGTCATGACCGTTGCATCGGTGGTGACTTGGGTGGTTCATAACGCTTTTCTGGAGCCTTTTGGCATCGAATATCTCCAAACGATCGCGTTTATTTTGGTCATTGGAGCACTGGTGCAATTGGTTGAGATCGCGATGCAGAAAGTCAGTCCGTTACTCTATCAGGCCTTGGGCATTTACCTTCCCTTGATTACGACAAACTGTGCCGTATTGGGGGTTTCCATTCTCAACATCCAAAAAGAACACGGTTTTCTACACACGATGTTCTTTGGTTTCGGCGCATCCGTTGGGTTTGCACTCGCCCTGCTCCTCTTCTCTGGACTCAGAGAGCGGATCGCCCTAGCCGATGTCCCAACCGCCTTTAAAGGCACCCCAATCGCCTTGATCACGGCTGGCCTTCTTTCTCTCGCTTTCATGGGATTCTCCGGTCTGGTCAGATAGAAACAGGGGGGAAGTCGTTCCAGTGAGTCGCGGAGTGTTAAGAAATGCTTGAAGCTGTGCTCACCCTGAGTGGAATTGGGCTCTTAGCAAGCCTCGGTCTGGGTTTGGCTGCCAGGAAGTTCGCTGTTCAGCAAAACCCGCTGATCGAGCGGGTGGAACAGGCTTTGCCAGGTATCAACTGCGGTGTTTGCGGAATGGCCAATTGTGCCGTATATGCGAGGGCCGTCGTCGAGGGGGCAGCATCGGTGAATGCATGCGTGCCCGGAGGGGAAAAAACGGCCCGGCGCATTGCTGAAATCATCGGGGCCGAGGCTTCTCCAATGGAAAACCAGGTTGCGGTGCTTCTCTGCAAAGGTGGCAAATATGAGGCCTCATCAAGATTTGAGTATCGAGGAGTTGCGGACTGCAAAGCCGCCACGATCGTCGCTGGTGGAGGCAAAGGCTGTTCATACGGTTGTCTCGGATTGGGCACATGTGAGCGGGTGTGTCCTTTTGGAGCCATTCGCATGGAGGAAAGTGGCCTTCCTCTCATCGATGAGGAGAGGTGCACCGGATGCGGAATCTGCGTCGAGAATTGTCCCAAAGAGGTCCTCCGATTAGCTCCTCGAGGATTGAGAGTCCACGTCCGTTGCCACTCGCACGATAAGGGATCAGAGGTCAAAAAGCTCTGCAGTGTCGGTTGTATCAGCTGCGAGGCCTGCGTCCGGATCTGTCCTTACGAAGCCCTTTCCCTGGATGATGGCCTAGCGGTCATGGATTATGACCGCTGTGAGGAATGCGGGTTGTGCGTTGACCAGTGCCCGACTCAGAATATCACGAGCCTGATCCAGAGACCCCAAAAATCGCGTATCGATCCGGAGCAGTGTGCCGGACATGCCGTCTGTGAGGCGGTCTGCCCTGTTGATGCCATTTCCGGTGAACCCGGAAAGACCCATTTTGTTGATGAGGACCGATGTATCGGTTGCGAGATCTGTTGCGCAGTTTGTCCGGTCCATGCCGTCACCATGGTGAACCAACATTCATAGACAGTTGAGGGATCTCAGAACCATGTCCAGAATTCGAAATTTCAGGGGAGGCGTTCATCCCCAGGACAGAAAACATCTTTCGAGGGATAAGGCCATTGAAGTCCTGCCGGTGCCACAGCGTCTCATCGTACCCTTGTCCCAGCACGTCGGAGCTCCTTGCGATCCCATTGTATCCCCGGGTGATCCTGTCAAAAAAGGTCAGAAGATTGGAGAGGCACGGGGATTCGTCTCCGCACCAATTCATGCGCCGACGTCTGGCAAGGTCGTCAAGATCAGCGATTTCCCTCATCCCCTCGGGAGATCTTTGCCTGCGATTGAGATCGAATCGGATGGGATGGATGCGTGGGCGGATGATATTCATGGTCGGGAGGATTTCCTCTCCCTCCCCCCTCATGACCTCAGGACCATCATCCGGGAAAAGGGGATCGTGGGAATGGGCGGAGCCGCCTTTCCCACCCATGTCAAACTGAGCCCTCCAGAGGGGAGGAAGATCGACACACTGATCATCAACGGAGCCGAGTGCGAGCCATACCTGACGGCAGACTTCCGACTGATGGTCGAAGAGCCGGAGAGTGTGATTCGTGGTATGAGAGTCATGGCCGCTATTCTCGGCATTCAAAAGGTCCTCATTGCCATCGAAATCAACAACCCTGAAGCGATTCGAGAGATCGGCAGGTTTTTAGAGAATGAACCACATGTCAGAGTCATGCCGCTCCATGTGAAATACCCACAGGGCGCTGAAAAGCAGCTGATCAAGAGCCTAGTGGACCGAGACGTCCCCTCCTCCGGAGGACTCCCAATGGATGTTGGGGTTCTGGTCCAGAATGCTGGGACTGCTGCGGCTGTTTATCAGGCCATCCGCCTCGGAATCCCGCTCATCGAGAGAGTGGTGACCGTGACCGGTGAGGGCATCCATGAACCCAAGAATCTCCGGGTCAGGATTGGAACCCCGGTGGGCGTTCTTCTGGAGGCATGCGGCGGCTTTGCTGAAAAACCAGGAAAGCTGATCTTCGGGGGACCAATGATGGGCGTCAATCAGTACACAACCGACGTCCCTGTGATCAAGGGAACCTCGGGCATACTCGTGCTACCGACTTCTGAGGTCCCACTCGAAAAACCCCGTGATTGCATTCGATGCGGAACCTGCGTCAGCGTCTGCCCCATGAACCTCATGCCAAACGTACTTGGCCTCCTCGCGACACGAGGTCTTTTTGATCAGGCCAAGGACTATTACGTTCTCGACTGTATCGAATGTGGTTCGTGTGCTTTTGCGTGTCCGTCCCGAATCCCCCTAGTCCATCTGATACGGTATGCCAAGGCAGAGGTTTTGGCTCAGAAGGACAAAGAGAAGAGACCCATGGCTGCGTAATTCGTCCTGGCAACGGGTGAAAGAACAACCTTATCGCACAGAATATCTTCATCGCGGCGGGACATGAGGATTCTTTTTCCCGCCTCAGGTGGGATATTTGAATTTCGGATTCTTCAAGCGATCCCTCACACAAGTTTCAATTGAAAGGAGACCAGCGCCCTGCCGCAAAACAAAGTCACAGCGAGATGATTATGGCTGACCAACAGTTCATTCTCTCATCTTCTCCCCATCTCCTCACCGAAGAGTCTGTCCCGAAGATCATGAGATCGGTTGTCATCGCCCTCCTGCCGGCGACCGTGATGGGGGTTTATCTTTTTGGTCTCCACGCCCTCGTGGTCGTTTTGATTTGTACCGGGTCGGCTGTGGCCATCGAGGCTTTATGTCAGAAGGCGCTGGGAAGAGAAATCACTCTCAGCGATTGGAGTGCATTCGTGACTGGCCTTCTCATGGCTCTGAACCTTCCGCCAGGTTCACCATGGTGGATGGCCTTCCTCGGGGCAGGAGTTGCGATTGTTTTAGGCAAGCAGATATACGGGGGGCTGGGGCATAACCCATTTAATCCCGTTCTTGTCGCCAGAGTCATTTTGTTGATTTCATTTCCCGTCCAGATGACCACCTGGTGGGTGCCCAAGACCTCTTTTTTCGGCACCGCCGATGTGGTGACCACGGCCACCCCTTTAGGTGAGTTAAAAACCCACTTGATGCTCAGGGGAAGTCTTGAGGGATTCACCATGGGCCGGCTGATCGATCCGGTCATCGGCAACATCGGAGGATGTATCGGTGAGGTATCGGTTATCGCTTTAGCGCTCGGGGGGGTGTATCTCTTGGCGCGGAAGGTCATTTCATGGCATATCCCCCTTGCCTTTCTGGGAACGGTCTTCTTCGGGACTGCGCTTCTGTGGATGTTAAATGCTCAGCGATTCATCAACCCTTTTTTCCATCTTTTTACCGGGGGGCTTTTTCTCGGCGCCATCTATATGGCGACAGATCTGGTCACAAGCCCCGTGACCAAAAGAGGTATGATCGTTTTCGGCGTTGGATGCGGTATCATCACATCGATTATTCGAGTCTTTGGAGGCTACCCAGAGGGGGTCTCTTTCTCCATATTGCTCATGAATGCGGCGACACCGCTTATCGATCGCTTTACGGAACCGAAACCTTTTGGGTGGGGTGGACCCAGCGGAGAATAAGACCTCGGCTCGTTCTCTTCGATTTGATCGACCTCTGCTTACAAATTGGTAAGGAAACCTGTGGGCGACGAAGCGTGATCTTTTCGCAGATGCTTCGGAGTGGCTGAACCGTGAGAGAGATTCTAAAGCTCATGCTGGTTTTGACGACAACCTGCTTTGTGGCAGCCCTTGCCCTATCTCAGGTATACCAGCTAACCAAAGACCCCATTGCGTATCAGAAGCGGCTTGAGGTTCTGAGAGCGATTCGGGCGGTTCTCCCGAATATTGACAATGAGCCCGATAAGGACGCCATTTCCCTGTCATATACTGAGACGCCTACGGGCGAATCTCGGGAAGTCACTTTTTTTCGAGGCCGTTCTGACGGCGAATTGGCTGGCCTTGCTTTTGTTGTCGAGTCCCGTGAGGGTTATGGCGGGAAAATTGAAGTCATGCTTGGTGTTAACCCGCAGGGAACGATTCTGGGGGTAGAGATTCTGGGTCATCTGGAAACTCCAGGCCTCGGAAGTAAAATCACCGACCTGTCGTTCCGGCGGCAGTTTGTCGGAAGAAGTTTGGAGAACACCAAATGGGCTCTACGAAAAGAGGGCGGGGACATAGACCAGATCACAGGGGCAACGATTTCACCCCGTGCCGTGGTCAAAGCTATTAACATGGGGTTGGAAATCTATCAAGAAAATCGGCAGAAGATTTCGGAAGGATAGACAAGCTGTAGGATTCAGTTGTCAGGCGTCAGGGTTCGGTTATCCGCGCTGAGGCCTGAAGACTGAGAACTCAACTCCGAGGAAAACCGATGAGCCTCACCGGAGAGTTTCTTAAAGGACTCTGGAAGGAGAATCCGATTTTTCGGCTGGTCCTCGGTATGTGTCCCGCGCTCGCGGTCACAACGTCTGCCATCAACGGAATTGCCATGGGGTTTGCCACGACCTTTGTTCTTCTCTGCTCCAATCTCGTTGTCTCCCTGATCAGAAAGGCCATTCCCGCCCGTGTCCGGCTTCCGGCATTCATTGTCGTCATTGCGTCTTTTGTCACCATTGTCGATCTGGTGATGGCGGGTTTCTTTTTCCAGCTGCACAAAACCCTTGGGCTCTTCATCCCGCTGATCGTCGTGAACTGTGTCATCCTCGGTCGGGCTGAAGCGTTTGCGTCGAAAAACCCCATACTCCTGGCTTTCGCCGATGGTTTGGGAATGGGAATTGGCTTTACCCTCTCCCTCGCTGTCCTCGGGAGCATTCGAGAGCTTCTCGGCAACGGAACCCTTTTCTCTGTTCCAATTATGGGTGAATCTTTTCTGCCCCTCTTGGTGATGGTCTTGCCACCTGGAGCCTTCATCGCATTGGGTTTTCTCCTCGCTGCCATGAATCGGATCAGTCAAAAAAGCTGACTCCTCAACCCCCTCAGCGTACCTTGAAGTTTCCCCTAGCTCGAATTATTCACGAATCTTCAGGATTCGGGAATAATGCAGACCAAAAGTCGCTCGTGTGATGTCACAAGTCATCAGCCTGGCAATCTAATTCGGGAATTGGCAGAATCCATCTTCCTCGAACGAACGCTCAAAGGGATTTGGGCCACTGGCCTTTAGGGTGGATCGAAAAAGTCCGGAAACTCCAGAACCTAATGAGGAGTTCCCCCATTTCGCGAAGGCCATGTCTCACAAGTTAAAGATTTCTTTGATGAATTCGGAATTCCCAAGCGGGAGCCTCCTATCCCTTCGCTCTAGGTTCACGCGGCGACCCTTATCGGAATTCGCCAATTCTGCTCTCGCAGGACAAAGGAAAAAGGCAAAAGGAGCAAGAAGAGAGACTCAGAAGAGAGCTTTGTCCTTTATCCTTGGACCTTTATCCTTGGACCTATGTTACATCCCCATCCCGCCGCAGGCGAGATCGCTCAGAGACAGCAGGCTCCCCCAAAAATAGAGAAACTCCAGAACCTGATCAGTTGATTCAATGAGGGTTTTGTGATAAGAAGAGAGCGGAGGCTTGTGAAAAATTTATCAGATAGGAGGCTCGGCCTTGTACAAGATTCTCGCGAAAAGAGAAATGGCTGAAGGGACCGTCTGTGAATTCGTGGTCGAAGCGCCTAAAATCGCGGCAAAGGCCGAACCGGGCCAATTTGTTGTGATTCGAGCCAACGAGACAGGTGAAAGAATCCCGCTGACGATGGCGGACACGGATAGTGAACAGGGGACAGTGACAATCATCTTTCAGGTTGTGGGCAAATCAACGGCGCTCCTCCGGACATTCGAGGTGGGTGACTCGATCTTGGACGTGATCGGGCCACTCGGCAAGCCGACGCATCTTGAGAACCTCGGGACGGTCATCTGTGTCGGTGGCGGAACAGGAGTGGCTGTGATGCACCCGATCACCAGAGCTTACAAAAGAGCGGGGAACCATGTCATTGCCATTATCGGGGCTCGCACCAAAGACCTCCTGATCTTAGAAAGCGAGATGAAGGCCGCCAGCCATGATTTGCGTGTGTGTACGGATGACGGGAGTTATGGGCACCACGGATTTGTCACTGATGTATTGAAGGAGATCCTCGATCAGGATAAGCGCGTGAATCTTGTGGTCGGCATTGGACCCGTTCCGATGATGAAGTTCCTGTGTAAACTTACCAAAACATACCGAGTTAGAACGATTGTTAGCCTTAACCCGATCATGGTGGATGCAACTGGAATGTGTGGGGCATGTCGGGTTTCCGTCGGAGGGGTGACCCGGTTTTGCTGTGTGGACGGACCCGAATTCGACGGTCACGCCGTCGACTTCGAGGAGCTCACCAAGCGGCAGGCGGCTTACCTGACCGAGGAAAAAATGGCTATGGAGAGATTCATGGGGCAGGTCTCTCCAAAATGATACGGGGTTTTCCTAGTTTTCCCATATCTCATCGATTCAAGTTGAAAGCGGGTTCGATAAGGAGATAGATCTCGGAGATTGAAGATGGCGGAAGAAAAACCCAAAAAGGAAAAAATTCCTAGACAGAAGATGCCCGAACAGGATCCCGAGGTTCGGAGGGAAAACTTCGACGAGGTTCCATTTGGCTATCCGCCGGATCTGGCAAAACTGGAAGCTGCGAGGTGTCTTCAGTGCAAGAAACCGAAGTGTGTCGCTGGATGCCCCGTGGAAATTGATATCCCGGCTTTTCTCGGTCTCATTCTGGATGGCGATTATGATGGTGCGGCCAGGAAGATAAAGGAGACGAATGCGCTCCCCGCGATTTGTGGACGGGTCTGCCCTCAGGAGGATCAATGCGAATTAGTATGTATCCTCGGAAAGAAGGACGAACCCGTGGCTATTGGCAGACTCGAGCGCTTTGCGGCAGATTGGGAACGAACCAAGGGCGAGATGATTCTTCCGGAAAAGCCTGCCCCAACAGGTAAGAAAGTCGCAGTCGTCGGCTCTGGCCCCGCGGGTCTCACCGTGGCCGGAGATCTGATCCTCAAAGGTCATGAGGTGACGGTGTTTGAGGCCCTTCACAAACCCGGGGGCGTTCTGATTTACGGGATTCCAGAATTCCGCCTCCCAAAAGCCATTGTGGAAGCAGAGGTCAACTATCTGGAGCAGCTCGGCGTCAAGGTGGAATGCAATTCGGTGATCGGGCGAATCGAAACAGTTGACGGCCTTTTCGAAAGGGGGTTCGACGCGATCTTCTTGGGCCTCGGTGCAGGATTGCCCATGTTCATGAATATTCCAGGGGAAAACCTCTGCGGCATTTATTCAGCCAATGAATACCTCACCCGATCGAACCTGATGAAGGCCTATCTCTTTCCCGAATACGACACTCCGATCGCCCGGGGCAAGGACGTCTGTGTTCTCGGCGCAGGAAATGTGTCCATGGATTCGGCGAGAACGGCACTCCGCTTGGGGGCGGATAGAGTTCGAATCGTCTACAGACGCTCAAGAACGGAGATGCCGGCTCGAATTGAGGAGATCCATCACGCCGAAGAGGAAGGCGTTGAATTTCACCTGCTCACCACCCCTACCCGCTTTTTCGGAAGCGACGATGGATGGGTTTCGGGCATGGAATGCATCAAGATGGAGCTCGGCGAACCCGATGACTCAGGGAGACGGCGTCCGATTCCAATTCAGGGGTCCGAGCACACCATGGAATGTGATCTCGTCGTCGTCGCAATCGGAGCCGGTGCCAACCCACTTCTCCCAACCCAAACGCCAGGAATCAAGTTAAACAAAAGAGGGTACATCCTGGCCGACCCTGACACCGGAAAGACGAAAAAGCCAGGGGTCTGGGCGGGCGGAGACATTGTGACCGGATCGGCGACGGTCATCCTGGCCATGGGGGCGGGCCGCCACGCGGCAAACTCGATTCATGACTACCTGATGCGAAATCAAAACACCTGGCCATAGGCTTTGAGCAATTCCACACCCCCCTGCTTCGAGACATGTCGTTTGAAGACTGCAGCCTCCGCTCGGAGGCTCGCCTTAAGCGGGTGGAAAGTAGCCTGTCGAAACCCGCAACAGAGATTTTCAATTTATTGCCGGTGCGTATTCGCGAATCCTGAAGATTCGTGAACAGTGCAGGCCAGACTGGAGAGACTGAGAAATCAGGGAATCGCAGATGGTCCAGTTCACCGAGCAAGGAAACCATTGAGGAATGTCATGAGACGCAAGGAAGAGATTCAGAAAGCAGAGGGCAAGTTGGGCGTGCTTATCCCGGGAATTGGAGGTGCCGTAAGCACCACCTTCCTGGCGGGAGTGGAAGCGGTCCGCAGGGGTCTTGCCCGCCCCGTTGGCTCCCTAACCCAAATGGGAACGATCCGCCTCGGAAAACGGTTCGAGTATCGTATTCCTTGCATTCGTGATTTCGTGCCGTTGACGGGCTTGGATGATTTGGTCTTTGGCGGGTGGGATGTCTTCCCAGATGACTGTTACCGAGAAGCTGCTCAGGCCGGCGTGCTCAAAAATGGGCATCTTGACGAAGTGCGCTCCTTCCTGGAGGGATTAAAGCCGTGGTCAGCGGTTTTCAACAGGGCCTTCGTCAAGAACCTGGTTGGTCCAAATGTAAAGCCGGAGGCCTCTCATACGGAACTGATTGAAGCCATCAAGGCAGATATGGACAACTTCAGGCGTGAGCACGAGGTCTCCCGTTGCGTCATGATCTGGTGCGGGAGTACGGAGGCGTACCTCGAACCGTCAGAGGTGCACTCCTCGCTGAGCAATTTCGAGGCGGGCCTCAAGGAGAACGATCCCAATATCTCACCGAGCATGCTATACGCATACGCGGCATTGAAAAGCGATATCCCTTACATAAACGGTGCTCCCAATCTTACGGTGGATATCCCCGCCATGGTGGAGTTGGCGGATCAGTGCCAGGTAGCCATCACCGGCAAGGATTTCAAAACGGGTCAAACCCTCATGAAAACCGTCCTGGCTCCGGGATTGAAAGCGCGCATGCTAGGGCTCACCGGCTGGTTTTCGACAAACATTCTCGGCAACCGGGATGGCATGGTCTTGGAGGATGAAGACTCTTTCAAGACGAAGGAGGAGAGCAAGCTCTCCGCTCTTGACACAATCCTCCAGCCAGAAGTCTACCCAGACCTATACGGGGAGTTCTATCATAAGGTGGTGATCAACTACTACCCTCCCCGGGGTGACCACAAAGAAGGATGGGACTGCATTGACATCTTCGGGTGGCTGGGATACCCGATGCAGATTAAGGTGGATTTTCTGTGCAGGGATAGCATCCTGGCGGCACCTCTAGTCCTCGATTTGGTCCTTTTTGTCGATCTGGCCCAACGAGCCGCCATGAGTGGCATTCAGGAGTGGCTTTCCTTCTATTTCAAGAGTCCACAATGCGCAGCTGGCCTCTATCCCGAACACGATCTCTTCATTCAATTGATGAAACTGAAAAACACCCTGCGCTATCTCATGGGAGAAGAGCAGATCACCCATCTAGGACTGGATTACTACTATCGGCTCTAAAAGAGACAGCTTAATTCTCCACGATCCTGAGAGGAACTGCGGCGGTTGGGGGGTTGGGGTCAAGTCTTTGTTTGAGCAGAAGTCCTAGCGACCATTTCCCTGATTCTTTGCATACGTCAAAAGCGGGTTCTGTCCAGCTTGAGCTTGGCTTCAATCGCCCTACAGGCGGCCCCAACGCTTTCATAACTGCCTAGGGGAAAGATCTCTGCAATCTCCTTCAACCTGACGTTACAGAACTTCCTGGTCAGGTACATAGCTGCCTGGCTTCATCACGCTCGCCCCTCCGCAAGCGAAAAAGATCGTCCCAGGGTACCTTATAGGCACGACACCCCCCTCTTATGACATCAGATACCCGAGCCTTTTAAGGATCTTAGCCTCATAACCCACATGTTTTACTCGATGGGTAGTCACCGTCTCTGATCCGAGAGACGAACTCCTCACCTCCTGGAACCGGCGAGCGCCTCTTTTCCGAATAGAACTCCAAAAGGGCCCGCTCATTTCCGGATAACAGGTATCCTCAATGAGGGTCAAAAAGCCCTTGAAGTCGGGCTCCGACCCAAAGGCAGCCTCACCCCTCAAGGTGCAATTCATCACAGGATAGTAGGCACCGGGATATTCGATACGAAGAGCCCGGACCATGCCTCCATGATTGGCAGATCCAGCTTAATTTGTCAAAAAAAGACTTGACCCCTTTTGATTATGAAGGTGAATGAGGACCCTCTGTTTCAGTTAGTATTAACCTTGCTCAGAGGCGTAGGGTATTGTCGCCATTTTTGGGCCTATACTTCTTGCGCAGCCGTTTTCCCNNGTCGTCTTGGGCCTATATTTCTTGCGCAGCCGTTTTCCCATACGATAGGGCATCCATGCAAAAAACCACGCAAGAAAGATAGGCAAAACAATATCGCTGGGAACTATTTCCGAATAAAGAGGCTCAATTCTACTCTCTTCAGAGATGTATCTACTTGTGCCGCTATAGTCGTCACCCACCCAGTGAACCTCAACTAATTGCTTCTCAGGAGATAAGGTGGTTATCCGATAGCTAATTTCCATCCATTCTCCCTGACGAAATTCCCCTTTTGGATTTGGCAACAGAAAGCGATACTTCTCTCTGATTTCTCTCTTCCAATCTTCTAGGGAAGATGGATCTATTTCTCTATCATAGTAAGATGGGTCTATTTCAGAGAGATGTAAAGCTTTCAGTGCCCCATTTTTCTTCGGCATAGAGGCGATGACATAAAAATGCGGATGGGGTTTGTCGCCCTTTGAGATGTTTCTCGCAAACAATTTAACCGATGCAAACGTGCCAACAACGAAGCCGCTTGTGCAGCTTATAGGCACGAATAGTAGCGATCCAAGTACCAAGCCACATACACTCAAGAAAGAGGTCTTCATGTTGATCTCCTAACCCCTCGAGTTCACCGTCTAGGCTGCACCGCAGTCAGAACGGCTGAAGCGAGGTGTTATATGCCTGGTTCACTATTTCTGTATTCTCTCTGTGCGTCTTGTTTGAAATAACTCGAAATCTTCCTGAGTATTCTATAATAGCTGGACAGAGCGTTTGCCTCGGTCTGTTCCCTCTTTCTCGTCTCGCGCTTTATGTGCCAGAATGCCGTTAGGGCATCCATGACAAAATCGTAGGTGTTCACCTCTTGACCACTATAGTAGTACGACCTGCCGTGTTCCATGACCAGTTCGCCCAGTTGCACGGGAGAAAAACCTTCAGCAGGGCATGTCAATTGGAACCACTCCCCCCTCTTCTTCTTGAATCGTCCTTTCATGGCCTTGATCGTGTCATTGTCAATAATGTCATCGGTAGCTCGCCATGAGTTGTAACTTCCATGCCCCACGAGAACAATACTTTGATACTTTTCATTCTGTAGTACATCAAGAAAGTCCTGGGTGGTTGCCGCAAAGAAGTAGTCTGTTTTCAGTCCTTTAGAATTGAAGTACAAGGTCCATGCGGGATAACTCCCAAGAAAGGCCAATGGTGGGGCCCAATAGTCATGATCTGTAGCAGCATGAGCGGATAGCATAATCGCAGAATACTCATCGCTATTTGTCATCAGGTCAGAGAGGAATGCCGTTATTGCCAATGGAACATAGACGGCCATGAGATAAGTGAAAACAATGACCGCCAGACGCTTTAGGCTCATCGTGCCAAATCTCTTTTTGAGCATTTATGATGACACCTCTGCTTCTCACCCAACCGTGGCGAGTGAGGCCCTCATAGCAGTTAGATTGGATATCGACACATGGATCGCCACAGGGAATGGAGGGACCCCTCCGCATCTTGGGTCGCCTTTTCTAGGAATAAGATCGGCAAAAGAAACGAAAAGATTAGGCTCTTACTTCCGATTTCAAGGTAGATTCCTTCATCTAAGCCCGACCGTGCAATATTTCCTCCGCAATTCATAACTTCCGCGCTCCCCCGTTCGTTCAAATTCAGGAGGCAAATTGCCGTAGGTTGACCCTTTTCCTCCGGTTCCATAAAATGGATGCCAACGTGGCCCGGTGAAAAAAGGTGAGTCGATTCAATATATAATGGTAGGCANNTCCTTCATCTTCTACACGCTAAGTTGGAGCTTTGCATGCCTGGCTGCAATCTTTCTCATGTTCCGCCATCGAAGCGTCATCGAATTATTTCAATCGCGGTACTGGCGCTTCCTCCTGCAGGGCTGGAAGATTGCCACCTTCTTACTCGCCGGCACCGGGTTAACAGTCATCGCGCCATACACTGGTGACATCACTTGGGATTACTTTGACGCTTCC
>JABAOH010031512.1_pt1 | contig 14938 bp, 12 predicted proteins | sample 7062181 | NCBI WGS metagenome assembly JABAOH01 (sample SAMN14538630, study PRJNA623070) | marine sediment metagenome | biome: marine biome [ENVO:00000428]; feature: marine pelagic biome [ENVO:01000023]; material: deep marine sediment [ENVO:00002113]; isolation source: pool of 5 deep marine...
TCGATATCAAAAAATGAAAATAAAGATAAGATACAAAAAAGAGGGAGATATGCATCTCCCTCCTTATAAATTGAGAATTCTTTCTTTAATTTATTTTTTACTTCTACTTAAAACTTATACCCAAATCCTAAATAGAACATGTGGTATTTGCCTGAATCCGAGTATCCTCCTTTACCGTGGACGATAAACGCTTTATCTTTATATTCCTCGTACTTCCATTTCCCAAACACAGAGACGTTCTTCAAGAAACCATAATCTGCGCCAGCGGAAATTCTGTAATGGACTAAATCCTGATCGCTGAATGAGGCAAGATCTGAGGTGATAACCCCAGGTATTATTCCTGAAGAATCCCAATCTGCCGTACCTTTTGTCGAGGAAATATCAAAAAATATGGAGAAATCATCAGTGGGCCTGAAATCAAAAGCAACTAAGAAAACATTCATCTTTTTGTTGTAGGGTACATCTGGGTCCTCTCGAGCGAATCTTTCACCTGCATACTCATATTCTGTGCCATAAATAAGGCTGTTAACAATTTTATCATCCATGTAGGAGTAAGAAGCAGTAAGAGAAACCTTGCCTGATAAAGCATACCAGAGACTTAGCACGACGTTATTTCTTTTTTGACTTGAGTTTATTGTGTCGTTCTTGCTTGAATTATAGAAGTAATTTGCGGAAACAGAGAGCCTGTTTGCCGGCATTACTGATACTCCAGTTGAAAGCAAATTAATATCCGTGTACAGGTTACTCATGAAGCGTTCGGAAGTCGGGTCAACGGGGTTATCTGCTGCTAGTATAGGTACTCCAAGCGGATTTTCGATATCTTTCCTTTTGTAACGGAGGAATCCTTTGATTTTGGAAGAAGGATAGTAAGTTGCGCCCGCGCGATAGGTGGTAGTTTTCATCTCTTTGAGATATTTATCCATAATGCTTTTTTCTTCATCTTCTACTGCATCAGCATAACTGAATTCTCTCTTCAGGCTGTTGTAGTCAAATCCAGCTCTTAAGTGAATCTTTTGCTTTGGAATTCGGTAAGAGGCGTCAGCTCCTATGGTGTAGCCGTCTTTAGATAAGTGATTTGCCGTAAGGATGTTCGAGTCAAAGGTAAAGTTAGGATTTAGTTTATTTTCGTATTTGTTGTCTAGGAATTTCAGAGTTATGTTCAGCCCTTTGGCGAGAATAGCACGAAAGCGAGAAAGGAAGTTTTTGATATCCGCTTTGCCATTATTGTGCTTGTTTTTGACGTTTGCCAGCGTGTAACTTCCAAACAGTGAAGCATTCTTCATTGGCACTATTTTAGCTTTTATAGTATCGGCATTTTTTTCAGAATCTGGAATATGGGCAAATTCTTGGTTTCCCTCGAAAACGAAATAACCGTAAGGATTTGTGTACACATGATAGACAGGGCTTGCGTTGTTTTCGAAAGTCCGTCCTAGGTGAGAGTAGCTCACAGTTATGCCTTTTGTCTTAAGTTCAGCTCCAATGATGAAATCCCTGGTTCTCTGGTCGATTCCCTGAGTTTTGGCCTCAACGTGGCATACAGTGCACATATCCAAAGTTCTTGCCTGTTGCTGGCCATTTTCATGGACGTACCTCACCTGGGATATTATTTTCAAGTTAGGAAAAGATGGGAAAACCAGGTCAGTTTTGTTTATGATTTCTGTCCGGGCAGTAGAATAGACGTCATCAGGATTGCTGTCCAAGAAAGGGAATTCGGCCTGTGTGGCAGGATCAGGATCAACGTTAGTTAAAGGATCGTGATCCAGGCGGTGTAATAGGCGGTTGGCCTGGGTTTTTATTCTGACAATTCTTTGCAAATCGAGGCTAGCAAAATAGGACTGCTCATCCGTATGATAGAATTTTCCTGAGAGGTCAAATGAGCTTTTATCGCCAAGGAAGCCTCTAAATCCAAAGCCGACTCCAGGATAAGATCCAACAGTGGCGTATTCAGCGGCTCTTCCTCCTGAAAGACCTGATACATTTAAAGGCAACTCACTTTCTTTAGTAGTTAGGAACCTTTGCCAGATAGAGACGTATCCTGAAATATCAGGTTCTGTTTCTTCTTCCGTTCCTTCAGGAGCTAAAGAAAAGCTTTTGAGCATGGATTTGACTAATTCGCTAGGTGCTTTTGTTAAATTTTTATTCTCAGTAGTTTCAGCAAAACTTGACGACAAACATAACAAGCCAATAATTGCAATTAAAACTAATGTTCTTTTTCTCATCTTGACCTCCTATCTTCCGAATCTTCCCCGGCCTGATAAAGACGGAAAATCACTGCCATGAATCTGGGAATGACAATGGGTACACCTGGTGAAGAAAGTCACGTTCCATGTTGCATCGGACAAAGCCGGATGGCGATGATCTTCATGACCTGGGTGGCACTGCATACAGAGAAAAGGTTCAGTTTGGTGCTGCAGGTGATTGGCAATACTACCATGAGAGTCATGGCAAATAGCACAGTTTTCAACAACAGGAACGTGTTCAAAAGTGAAAGGACCCTGTTTTTCGACATGGCACTTAAGACAAAGTTCTGTGAGAGTTTCGGCTTTAATGTTTCCTTCTCCTCCGCCGTGGGAATCGTGGCAAGAAGAACAGTTCATTTTTTTCTCGCGAATAGGATGATGGGAAGGATAACTAACTTGAGCTCTTATGCTGGCGTGACATGAATAGCAGAGGTCAGGATCTTTCTTCATAAGCTGATTCCTAGCGATAGCATGAGGGTTATGGCAGCTCGTGCAGGAAACACCGCTTATATCATGAGCGCTTCCTGGCCAGTTCATCTGCATCCCACCTCGGTGGCAATTAAGGCAAATTTCTCCAGCCTCTGTTGGAGCTAAGTCTTTCAAGCGGATAATCAAGGACGGGTCTGCCTCCTCAGCGTGAGCACTTCCAGGACCGTGGCAAGCTTCGCATCCTCTTGTATAGCCTTTGAGTTCAAAATCAGCCAGCCTTCCATGAATAGTTTTCTGGAAGGCTTTTCCAACTTCTTCGTGGCATTCCATGCAGGTTTCAGAACCCGCATATTCCTCTTGAGCGGCTGGTTCTATTGCTCGAAGAGTGGGAATGATCACGAGAACACCGAAGAATAAGAATAAAAATGACAAAAATCCGATAAGAAAATTACTCTTCTTCATCGCTCTCTCCTTTAGCCGGAATTTATGAATTTCATATCCAATTTTTTCAATTTATATAATCATATCTGATAATATATTTATCTTTTCAAGGTTAGCTTTTTGTAGACATAGCATAAATACGGAGATGAAATATTTATTTTTCCAGGTACATTTCATAGAAAACAATTATGTCGTATCTTTTTTATATAATAAATCATATAAATGGATTTTATATAAAATATAAAAATTTTATATAAAATATAAAATGTATTGTCAAGGAAATTTAGGAAAATTTTTAAAGTTTATTTATTGCTGAAAATTGATTTAAAATACTTTCCAATTTATTTCTTAGAGCAAAAATAAATGTGTCTGATACATCTAACGCTAATACGTTTAAAACTAACGCAAGGGAAATTAAATCTATACAGAAAATAAATCGAGCCCTTTTACCTATTCGAATAAAGACCCCGGATATCCTAATATAAGCCCTTTTATAGAGCAAATCATGCCTATAAAAGCTAATCCTGCTCTTATGGAAATAAAATGTGGTTATCGTTGCAAGTTATGAAAAAATAGAAGAGGGATTATACTAAGGAGAGTCAAATAAAAGACTTTATGCTACAAAATTTCTTAATGAAGGAGACCGATTAATCAATCTTACTTACATATTTTGTTCAGATAGTCTAATTAAACGGTTAAGTTTAATGGCCTTTGGCTTTGCTTTTTGTTTTGCTCTTAGCGTTCTTTTTGTCGTGAATTTTTATGAGGTCCTGGAGAGTTATGCCATCAAAATAATCTCTTAATAGTTTGCTGGCATCTTTCCAGATTTCAAAGGGGGCACAGATAGGAATACGGTCACAATAATCAGGGTCGTCTACGCAATCAACAAGACAGCATGCCCCTTCCAAAGCATGGAGAATCTCACTCACTTTTATTTCAGAAGGATGCCGGGCTAAAATATAGCCTCCTCCTGCTCCACGGATGCTTTTTACAAGCCTGCTGATCTTGAGAGGAATAACGATTTGTTCTAAATATCGAATGGATATTTCTTCTTCATCGGACACACTTTTGAGTATGACAGCTTCATTTCCGTTGCTATAATTTAGGGCAAGATTTAACATTAGGCGGGTTCCATACCGTCCTTTTGTAGAAAGTTTTATCAAGAATTCCTCCTCGTTTATAAATTTTTATAAAATTGCACTCTGATATTACATTATTTAAAATTTTTTTTCAACACAAATTTATAGAATTTATAAAATCTATATAAATTTATAATAGTAACGTAATGACCAGATTTTATTAGTATTGAGGGCGGTCGAAGAAAGCCCATCAATCTCTTTTAATATTTCTAACTCTCTTGTCTTTACGTTTTCTCCATAATTTTGTTAAAATTCCTAGATATGAAAAAAGCTACGTATGTTGCAATTCTCTTTTTCTACGTAGGCATATTAAGCTTAGTTGCTCATGAAGAGGCTTGCAAGAAGCCAAATATAACCAATAAGAGTTCAGGGATACTTTTTTATTACGACCAATCAGAAGGAGCGTTAATGATGGATGATACATCAAAAGATGACAAAATAGCTCTTGGAGATTTATTGCCCCAGGAGATAAATGGGTGGCAAGCTACCGGAAAAGACGAAATCTATGATTCGCAAACGATTTTCGATTACATTGATGGGGCAGGGGAGGTCTATCGCTCTTATAATTTTAAACAGCTCCTGGCGAGGCGTTTTAAAAAAGAAGGGAAGCCAGATATAGTTGCCGATTTATTCGATATGGGATCCTCGGGGGATGCCTTTGGTGTTTTCACCCATGACCTTGAAGGAGAGGATGCAAGGATTGGCCAGGGCTCGACATACAACGGAGGTCTTCTATCCTTCTGGAAGGACCGCTTCTTTGTTTCCCTTTATTCTGAAGAGGAAACAGAGGAAACTAGAAAAGCTTTGTTTGCCCTGGGGGAAAAGGTGGCATCTTCCATCAAAAAAGAAGGAAAGAAGCCTGATATCGTTTCTCTTTTGCCGTCGGAAAATCTCGCTGAGAAAAGCGCCCATTATTTTCATAATCATCTGATTTTAAACTACCATTTTTATGTTTCTGATGAGAATATCCTTCTCCTGGATCAGCAAACAGAAGCTGCACTCGGGATTTACAGAGAAGATAACGAGAGAAGTTACATTCTCGCAGTTCGCTACCCTGAGGGCCAAAAGGCTTCTCAAGCATACGAAAGCTTTATGCAATCTTACATGCCCGATGCGACTGAATTGGGCTTAGTCCAGACCGAGGACTTGAAGTGGACTGCAGCCAGACTTTACCAGGATTTTGTCATCATAGTTTTTAATGCCCCCTCAAGATTTTCGGCCACAGGAACGATAGAGAAGGTCGAAGACAGAATAGGCCAAATTTAGTTGATATTATTTTCCGCAAAAATAAATTTATCGCTTTTAACATTAAGATTAGGAGGAAAGAATGAAAAAAAGAGCAATCACAAGGCGTGATTTCCTTAGAGTAGCTGCAATGTCTCCATTTGCAGGAGCTTTTGCTTATGGCTATAGAATTCAAGAGAAAAAGGAGCCAACAAGAAGAGTAAAAGTTGTTCTCATCAGAGACAAGAACGCCTTGATTTCTTTTAAGAAGCCTAATCCTGATGTTGTCCAAAAAATGCTGGATGATAGCATCACGACGCTATTAGGAGAAGCAGATCCCATAAATGCCTGGAAAAAGCTTGTTAAGCCATCCGATATTGTCGGCATCAAGAGCAATGTCTGGCGACCGATTCCTACGACAAGTGAGGTGGAACAGGCTTTGAAAGCGAGAATCATGAATGCAGGTGTCGCAGAGGAAAATATCGGGATAGATGACAGGGGAGTAAGGAGAAATCCGATATTTAAAAATGCGACCGTAATCATAAATGCAAGACCTGCTCGAACCCATCACTGGTCTGGAATGGGGGGGTGTATAAAAAATCCTATCATGTTTGTCCCCTGGCCGCCTGCCTATCACGGTGATTCCTGTGCAGATTTAGCAACACTATGGTACAAGCATAACCTCAAGGAAAGGACAAAGCTGAATGTTCTTCTCATGCTGAATCCTCAGTTCCATGGCATCGGGCCCCATAACTACAGTGATAAGTACGTCTGGGAATACAAGGGCATCTTGGTCAGCCAGGATCCTGTGGCTGTTGATGCCATAGGTGTTCGTATTTTACAGGCCAAGCGCCGAGAGTATTTTGGCGAGGAAAGACCCCTGCAGCCTCCAGCCAAGCATGTTTATCTTGCTGACACCCGTCATAATCTGGGAGTAAGCGATCTCGACAAGATAGAGCTTATTAAGCTGGGCTGGAAAGCAGGCATCCTTATTTAAAATGGTAAAATGGGGCCATAAAATGGGGCCAGGCCCCATTTTTCCTGGGGCCTGGCCCCATTTTTCCCAAATGACCCTGCAACAGGGAATTTTTATTTTAAGGACGACGCCTTGATTTAAGGGAATTAGTTCTTATTTAGATATTAGATAGATACCAAGTTTCAGCCTCTCGGCCCAAAAATCTTTGTTCCGATTCTGACGATATTGGCGCCTTCTTCTATAGCAACCTGATAAGAGTTTGTCATTCCCATGGAGAGATATTTCATCTCCACTCTAGGGAGATTAAGCGCTTTTATCTTATCGAAAAGCTTATTCGTCTCTACAAAGTAAGGCCTGGCGTCTTCTGGATCGCCAAACATAGGACCCATGGTCATTAGGCCTTTTATTTTTATGTTTTTAAGCCCTGATATTTCCTTGATAAAATCTTCGGCGTCCTCGGGGAAAACACCGAATTTTTGTTCTTCTCTGCCGCTGTTTATCTCTATGAGAACAGGCATAGTTTTTTCGCGCTGACTGCATCTTTTGTCGATTTCTTCGCAAAGCTCAGGAGAATCTACTGTCTCGATCATGTCGAATATCTCTACTGCTTTTTTAACCTTGTTACGCTGGAGATGGCCAATGAAGTGCCATTTCACTCTATGTCCTACCACATCAAATGCTGCAAGAGCTTCCTGGAGATAATTTTCCCCGACGATTTTAACTCCAGCCTGAGCAGCTCGCATAATCTCTTCGGGCGTTCTGGCTTTGGCTGCGGCCATAAGCTCTACCCCGGGGGGCAATTCCTGAAGTATTTTCTTTACATTTTCTTCAATCATCTTCTTCAATAACGCCGAAAGCCCTAGCCCAGTTATCTCTTGTACCAAGACTTAACCTTAATCAAACACCTCAAAAAATTCAAGCAATCTTATGTAGGGGCTTGATTCATCAAGCTCACCACTGATGTAGGGGTTTGGTTTATCAAACCCACCTTTTGAATAAATAAAAAATGTATGATTGATAAAACAAACATCTACTTTATATGAATAGATAGCTTGCCTATGTTATAATGTGCTACTAAAAAAAACGGTTCACAGCGAGCTTAATCATGGTTGATAGAAAAAAATTTGAAGAAAAATTCATGGCTCATGATTTCAAAGATTTTAAGTGGATTGATCCCAAAAATATTGTTATCTCCCATTGGGTGCGGATGAAATGCATTTTTGGATGCGACGAATACGGAAACACAGCTACATGCCCTCCGAATGTTCCTTCATTTTCTGAATGCGAGAAATTTTTTAAAGAATACAAGGAAGTTGTTATCTTTCATTTCGAAAAGCAAGTGCCGAAGCCCGAAGACCGCTTTAAATGGACAAGGAAGATCAACATAAAGCTTTTAAAACTTGAACGAGAGATTTTTTTATCTGGTTATGAGAAGGCTTTCCTCCTTTTTATGGATAGCTGCAGCATTTGCGCTGAATGCCCGGGAGTAAAAGAAGAATGTAAAGAGCCCAAATTAGCGCGTCCCTCTCCAGAGGCGATGTGTATCGATGTCTATTCGACTGTCAGGAAGTATGATTATCCGATCATGGTTCTTTCAGACTACAAAATGAAGATGAATCGTTATGCCTTTTTGCTGATTGAATAAAAGCTTTTTGACTTGGATAATAGTAAAAGCGATATTAGCTTGTACCCGGAAAATATGAACATCAGAGAAAAACTCGAGGAGATTGAAAAACAGACTTTATCGCCCAAAGCTTGTTTAAGTTCCCAGACGAAAGGCAGAGACCGCTCTGTATCTCTTCATCCATTAAGGACCGAATTCCAGCGTGACCGGGACAGGATTATCCACTCTAAATCCTTCCGCAGATTAAAGCACAAAACTCAGGTTTTTCTTGCTCCCTTTGGAGATCACTACAGAACCAGGCTGACACACACATTGGAAGTCTCCCAGATAGCCCGCACTATCACTAAAGCCCTTAGGTTGAACGAGGATTTAACCGAGGCTATTGCTTTAGGCCATGACCTGGGGCATACGCCGTTCGGTCATGCAGGGGAGGAGACGCTGGCTAAACTCCTGCCGGATGGCTTCAGCCATTACGAACAGAGCCTTAGGGTCGTTGAGAAAATTGAGTGGGAGGGAAAAGGATTAAACCTGACATATGAAGTTAGGGACGGCATTTTCAAGCACTCAAAAGGTCGGGGAGAAATTCTCGATGATGAAAAGAAGAATATGCCCTTGACCTTGGAAGGCAGGGTAGCCAGAGTCTCGGACATAATCGCCTACGTCAATCATGATATAGACGATGCAATAAGAGCTGAAGTCATAAAAGAAAAAGATATTCCTTCACATCTTGTCAAAGTTTTAGGCGACTGGCATGCTTCCAGAATCGATAGAATGGTTGAGGATGTGGTCAATGCTAGTTTAAAGGCAGATTTGGAGAAGATTGCCATGAGTGAAGAAATACAAAAAGCCATTACTGCTCTTCGCGATTTCTTGTACGAAAAAGTCTATTTCAATCCCCGGGCAAGACCTGAAATTGAAAAAGCGCAGAAAATAATTACAGATCTGTATGAATATGTTCTTAATAATCCAGAGCATTATATAAAATCCTATCCTCAGGGCGATTCTTTAGAGAAAAGGGCAGGGGATTTCATTGCTGGGATGACAGACCGTTATGCCTTGGGCTTGTACGAGAAGATATTCTTCCCGAGTTCTTTGCCCAGCCTGTAAAAGTATAGAAATCATACACTGTCATATACATAGGACAGAATAGGTCCGCTATTCCGTATAAATTCCCAGGTTTTTTTGGCATATTTTTTGCAATAATATCTTGAGAGGAGAAAATTCGTCGCTTAAATTGCAAATAATTGGTATATACTAATCAAGAAGTTGGCATATAATAATTTTATATCCTGGAAAAAATAAAAGGGAAAAGTAAAATGAAAAAATCATTTCTTACTTTTTTAGTTTTTATCTTAATCAGCCTTGGCATTCTTTATGGACTCAATAAACAGCAGAAATCCCTCCAGCCAGAAGAGCATGAAGTCCTGGTTCGGTTGGTTCTGGTTGATGTCATCGCTGTCGACAAAAAGGGAGATTTTGCGACTGATTTAACAAAAGATGATTTTGAAATTTATGAAGATGGCAAAAGAATACCGATAGATTCCTTAGAATTGATTAGTTTGAAAGAGCCAGAATTTGAGATTCCGGAAATAGAAGAGATAAAAGTAACCGATGTTCCAGGACGAAAAAAGCGCTTTTTCGTCATTTTTGATTCCATAAACACTATAAAGAGAATGCTCGATAGAAGTAGGAATCGGATAATCGAGAAGCTCGTTTCTTTGGTTAAATTGGGGGAGGAGATCATGATTCTCGAACTGGATGATAAGAAAGGGATGAATATCCTCCAACACTTTACTTCAGATGAGGAACTCATTGCTCAGGCAGTGAATAAAGCTTCTGGAAATATCTGGATTGAAAAATCATCTGAAACGCTCTCTACACCGGGTATTCTCTTACGTCCTGAATCGGGAAAGCATCAAAGATCCGATACCGCTATATCAAGGTTCCAGGAATTCTCCAGGTATGCTTACCAATTCGAAACGCGGGTAAGGTTTGAAAAAACAATTAACAGCTTACTGACTCTTTTAAACATGATTAAGGATTATCCGGGCAGAAAACCTGTCCTGTATATCAGCGGGGGAATGCCGGCACTTTCATTCGAGGAGCTTTATTCAAGCAGAAATATAGACGTAGCCATCGCCCGCTCTGAAGTAGCAGCATCCAAGGTATTAGACCCTTTTAGAGTTCTACAAAAATCTGGCCGCAGGGGAGGGCAGAGTATCATTAACGACCTTATTCATTTTGCCAACAGCCATAATATCACCTTTTACAGCCTTGATCCGGATAATTACTTAAAATATGTTCTCCCCGATATCGCCTTTGATAATTTTCCGAGGCAAGTAGACGTTGCCGAGATAAAGTTGAATGAATTGACAAATTTAAAATTTTTAGCGCTCGATACTGGGGGCGAAGCTATGCACGGCGCTAATAAATTTGAATATTTCCAGAAAATCATCGATAGAGATTTGACTTATTATTATGAATTGAGCTATTACCCGGAGAGAGATAAAGTTGACGGAAAGTATCATAAAATTAAGGTTAAAGTAAACAAACCGGGAATAAAAATCCGTTTTCGCAAAGGATATTATGATTACTCCGATGAACAAAGAGAATCGCTCATTTTTGCCTCTGCTTCTTACAATCCTTCTCTGTTTAATCAAATACCATTTGATGCTCGAGTAGTCCCGTTCATCAACAGAAAAAATGAATGCATCCTTTGGATGAATCTCGCTTTGCCTGTGCAAGAATTGATTCTTGGAGATAGCGATGCTCGTGAAATGAAAATCCTGAAATTAAATATGTGGGTTGAAGACATAAAAAAAGAAGATACTTTCAGTACTCAGGTTAACATTCCTTTTGTGCTTACGCCTTCTTTCCGCGATAGATTGAAGAATTCAAAATATTTTGGCTATAACACGCGCTCGCAAAGATTGAAATTAAAAAAAGATAAATACCGCGTGATCTTTGCTCTTTATGATGAAAGCCGAGGTGAGATAGGGACTGTAGAACAAATGTTGGACATGCCATCATTGAAGGACGAGAAAGATCCAAGAGTCATCAGTGCTATTTTCGGGCAATTGGTTGAAAGCAAGAAAGGAGGAATCAAGCCTTTTTCAATCTCACAGCAGGATGGTACTCTTCAAGTCTCACAATTCAAGTTTTATCCTCTAGGGTTGAATCAATTTAAACGGAGAAAGGATATCTCCCTATTCTTGCAGGTCTATTCTCCGCAGAAGAAGGTAGCTTTTAAGCCTCGATTTTCTCTTATACAAAACAGCAAAGAGCAAGGAATCTTGCTTTCAGAAGTCATGGATGAATCTTTTAATAAAAAAGCAGGGATTTGGAATGTCGTGTTCAAGCTTAATTTTGAAGGCTTCTCTGAGGGAGATTATACTCTAAGAATAGGATTAACCGATTCTTCAACGAACCAGGGAATAGAGAAAAAGCTCCAAATAAAAATTCTATAAGACTTTACTTTTTTCTTCTTACTTCTCGATTATTTCTTTAAGAAACTTTATAGCTTCTTCATTTTTGGATTGACTAATAAGGGAAACCAAATGTTTCTTCAATTTCGCATCCTCTTCTTTCCTGGCTATCTCGATTAGTATATGAATAGCCTTATCGCTTTTGTTTTCTCCGATAGAGAAAATTATTCTTTGCTTGATCTTAATGTCATCTGTCTTAGAGTACATATCTGAAAGTATATCCAACATCTCATCATCTTTTGCGTCTCCCAGCATGAGGATAGCTCTTTCTCTTGCTTTCATGTCTTTATCGTTCTTAGCAATATCAATCAATTTATCCCTGGCTTTTTTATCTTTGAATTGAGCAATGTTTAAGATTAATCGCTCTTTGTGCTTGAGATCAGTCGTGCTGTCATAAAGCTGAATACATATATCAAGCATTTCCTTTTCTTTGCTCATTCCGAGCCAGAGGATAGCTCTTTCTCTTGCTTTCATATCCTTATCGTTTTTCGCTATATCGAGCAGTTTATTTCTAGCTTTTTTATCTTTACTTTGCCCGATGGCAAGAATCAGGCGTTCTTTGAGCTTTGGATCTGAGGTGCTATTGTAAACTTGAATAAGCGTATCAAGGATTCCTGCTTCTTTTCTCATTCCGATCATAAGGATGGCCCTTTCACGTGCTTTCATGTCTTTGTCGTTTTTGGCAATGTCCATAAGCTTATTCAGCGCCTTTTTATTCTTATTTTGGGAGATAGAGAGAACTATTCTTTCTTTTAGCTTGCTATCAGTGGTTGTGTCGTAGGCTTTAATTAGAGCATCGAGCGCTTGCTCTTCTTTTCTCGTTCCGAGCCACATGATCGCCCCTTCTCTGACTTTTTTATCTGGGTCCTTGGTTGCCAGGTGGACCAAGAGCGGAAGGAATTTTGGATGGTCAGACTGGCAGAGAATAAGCAGCGCCCGCTCTCGAAGCTTCGGGTCCGCCTTTCCCCTGACAATTTTTTCAAGAATCGGGAATGCTTCTTCCTCATCCATGTTCAAGAGCGCATTCAAGGCAACAAGTTTAACTTCTGTTTCCGGATCGACTTTTTCGACGGTGTCTTTTTCAGTTACGATTGTTACGTGCGCGGTATCCCCTTCCACTTCCACATCGACAATGACATTGTCTATGTATGTTTTATATTCAGCTAATCCTTTTTTGTACAAATCTTTTGCCAGATTGATCCTGAGTATTTTGGCATCGTCTACCCATGTGCTCTTAGAATATTCATCAATAAGACGATTGAGGCTTTCTAGGGCTTGCTTCTGAATTCTGAGCTGAAGGTCAAGGTTTAGATCAAGAGCGAGTTTATACTTGCTGTAGGCAAGCCAGTAAAGAGAATCATCCAGGTAATCACTTTTTTGATATTTTTCAATGATTTCGTTGAGTTTTTCGATCGCTTTTTCCCATTCTTTCGAATAAATATATTGTTTGGCTTTCTCGTAGATTTCACGGGTTTTCTCGTAGGTCTGGCGGGCTTTTTCATAGGCAACGCGATCCTTCTCTTTTTGCTGGGAAAAAAGGAAAGCACCCAAGACGAGCATTAAAACTAAAAAAAGCGAGATGGATTTTATGTTTTTCATTTTTTATCTCCTTAGATTTTTTGTAAGATTTCCAACTTGAAAAGAATCTCTCGTTCATGAATTAATTCCTTAATTAAAGATGGAGTCTGTCTGTCTTCTTTTTTAAGGTTTGAAATCTCTTTTAAAACGATGTCCACATCATCGAGAAGCCGGGCTAGTGTCGGGTCAGTTTTAGTCACAATGCTTTTCAAAAGAATGTTCTGGATAAGAAGATTATGGGCTACTTCTTTGTCCATAAGTATTGTTTCTTCAGCTTTTTCTGAAGAGGTGAAGTTGGCATATTCGACCAGAACTGGTTTTAGCTCCTCAAAGTATTCCTGCAGGGTGAACTGGATAGAGCTGGGGGACAAGCCTTGTTCGTCCTGAACTTGCTGGCCCTGGAAAAACAAGAATCTTCCGATGATTGCTCCCAGGACAAAAACGAGAAGAAGGGCCGCGGCCGCATACGCCCAGCGGGGAAAGAAAAAGTAGCTTTTTTGGTGCGCTGGCTTTTTGTGTATGTCGGCGTCTATTTCCCTCCAGCATTTCTCCCAGTTTGCCTCAGGTATCTCCCGTTTACTTTTATCCAGTTCTTTAAAAACCTTTTTTGTGTAAGCGAAATCTCTGGAACATTCTCGGCATTCATTGATGTGGTTCTCTAACTCTGCTCTTTCTTTCTCGTCGAGTTCACCGTAGAGATGGAGAATGATTTTTTCTTCATATTTTTTGCATTTCATATTTATTCTCCAAAATCAGGCCTTTAAGGTGTGTTTTCATAGCTAATACTCCTCGAAATAGTTGCCTTTTTACGCTCCCCTCAGAACAATCCAGGTATTCTGCGATTTCTTTTGTAGTTAATTGTTGGTAGTGTTTGAGGATGAAGATAATTCTTTGCTGGCCTGATAGTTTATCTAAGGTTTGATCTATCTTTTCCCGAATTTCTCTCTGAACACTGGTATTTTCGGGATTTGAGTCTATATCGGTGGATGTTACGTTCTCTAAATTATTCATAATCAAGTCTTTCTCTTTTCTAGTTTTATTTCGTCTTAAGTAATCAATGCTGCAGTTGATGCCGATCCGACAGAGCCATGGAATGAAGCTGTTTCCATCTTGAACATTGAACCTGTGCAAAGAGTTGTAGGCTTTTATGAATGTTTCCTGGATTATGTCCTCGGCATCTTCAGAATTTTTTACATACTGATAAGCAAGAGAAAAGATTCTTTTCTTATTTTCTTCGAACAAGATTCTCATTGCTTCCCTGTTTCCCTCTTGGGCCTGCTTTATTACAGTTTCCTCTTTCATATCATTTATGTGTAAAGGTACATTTTTTCTCTTTTATATATCAAAACGCAAAAAATTTCATTTTCGTTGACCAAAAAAGTGATAAAAAAGGGGGACAAAAAAGGGGGACAGGCTACTTTTTTTTATCTGTTACCTGCTTCCAAACTCTCAAAAAATTACCTCCCATGATTTTCCTGATGTCTTCGTCAGAATAGCCTCTTTTTTTCAATCCTTTTGTGATTTTGGGATAATCTTGAGCCCCGCGTATTCCAACGGGGGAAGGAGCGCGAGGATACATGTCTGCACCGAGCCCGACATGGTCTACGCCCGCAATTTTTACAGCATGCTCGATATGATTAAGGACATCTTCAATCGTGGGCAGATTTTCCAGGGGCCAATCCTGACCTGCCCGGAGATGTTCGACAGCAATGCGCAGGTCTAAATCTTCGATCTTGGGAAGCTTTTCGAACCAGGGGCGACCAATAGCCCCAAGTTCTGTCATGGCTTCGTTATATTCTGGA
>JABAOH010030053.1_pt3 | contig 14937 bp, 12 predicted proteins | sample 7062181 | NCBI WGS metagenome assembly JABAOH01 (sample SAMN14538630, study PRJNA623070) | marine sediment metagenome | biome: marine biome [ENVO:00000428]; feature: marine pelagic biome [ENVO:01000023]; material: deep marine sediment [ENVO:00002113]; isolation source: pool of 5 deep marine...
TGGACCAGTGCAGGGGGACAGGGACGAAAAGTTCTATATCATTATAAAAGCCGCATCCCTGCAGGGCGGAATTGGCTAAAAAGCCCAGGACCGAATCCAGTTCTGTCCGGTTATTTTTGAAGCTCAATATCATTTTTTGCAGGCTCTGGGCATAGACGCCGGCTCGAGCTATTTGGTCAAAACGTATTTCTTTGCCTTGGCAGTCGGGGCAGAGACCTTCCAACAGGGCGAATTTACTGACATCTCGGCCGCAGCGCGGGCAGTAATCGGCACCGGCGCAGACCAGAAGCTGCTCCCAGCAATTTTGGCACAGGCTATTGTCGGTTTCACAAATGCTTTCGCGGCAATTGATGCAGACTGGGGGCCAAAAGAGCTGGTTTAAGCTTTGCAGAGCAAAGGTGGCGGCTTGTTTTACGAGGATAAAAGTTCGTTTTGGTTTTGCTGTATCCACGCTGGCAATTATACAAAGGCAGTCAAGATTAACCACAGAGAAAACATGAAAGCCAGGCCTGCCGTTGGTTAGTTTGAGCGGATATCGCCTTGTTATAAGGAAAAGTGGTTGTATATTCAGTTTTACTGATGCAAAAAGAGTTTTATAGAGATGATGGTGTAAGGTTGTTATTTTGTAAGTTCTTTATTAACAATATGTTGCATTCCTCTATTCGGTAACGGCTGTGATGTTTTTGGAATCCGGCGTTGACTATTGGGATTTTAGCTGTTATAATTGCTACAATTAGGCTTGTATGGCAAAAACGACAAAAAAAACCGGAAAGAAACAGAACAGAAAAACCCTCTCCAAGGTTGCCAAGGTCAAGCGCAAAGAGCCTTTTAGCAGCTACCAACGGGCTATTGATTACTTGTTTGAGAGAACTGACTACGAAAAGCAGGAGCGTCTGCGCTATAATGTTACGACGTTCAACCTCGAAAGGATGGAGAAACTGCTTTCGTTATTAGGCAACCCTCATAAGAAAATCCATACAGTTCATATAGCCGGCACAAAAGGAAAGGGCTCGACAGCTACGATGCTGGCCAAGATGCTCGAGGCGAACGGCTATAAGGTTGGATTATACACATCGCCGCATGTGGTACATTTGCATGAGCGGATTGTAGTCAATTCCCAAATGATTAGCGACTCGCAAATGCGTGGCTTGTTGAATCGTCTTTATGATCCGGTTGAGAAACTATCAAAAACTGACCCTCCCACTTTCTTTGAGATTATGACGGCTCTGGCATTCATGCATTTTGTTGATAAGTCAGTTGATATTGCGGTGATTGAAACCGGTTTGGGCGGCAGACTGGACAGTACCAACGTTATTAAGCCCGAGGTCGTTGGTATAACTAATTTGAGTATTGACCATCCACATCAGCTTGGAGACACTATCGATAACATTGCCAAGGAGAAAGCCGGGGTTTTCAAGCGTGGTGTGCCGGTAATTACCGTTCAGCAGGAACCGGCTGCAATGCGCGTTCTAAGATCGCACGCCAATGCTGTCAAGGCACCGTTGAGCGTAACCGGCAGCGATATAGATTTTTCGCATCGATTTGAAACGTCACGTGAGCACGGGCCGCATACGAGAATCTGCCTGACGACACCAACGAGTAAATTTGAGCATCTGCGAGTGCCACTGCACGGCAGACATCAGGCAATCAACTGTGGTCTGGCGCTGGCTATGCTGGATAAACTCAAATCAAGCGGCTACAAGATAGACAACGAAAAGGCAACTGAGGGACTTCATAGGGTGTCATTGGCCGGCCGAATGGAGATGATTTGCGATGATCCGAGGATTATGATCGATGCTGCTCACAATGCAGCGAGCATTCGAGCTTTGATTTACGCAATAGGCCAGAATATTCCTTATGATTCTATGGTGGTAATCTTCGGCTGCAACAATGACAAAGATGTTACAGGGATGCTGCGGGAATTGCAATACGGAGCTGACAAAGTGATTTTTACACGCAGCAACTCGGCGAAAGCGATGTCTCCGCAAGAATTGGCTGATAAGTACGCGGAAATATGCGGGAAGATGTACCAGACGGCTGCCAGTTTGGGTGAGGCATTGGGGCTTGCGAAAAGCGCTGTCAGCAAAGAAGACCTGATTTGTATTACCGGCAGTTTTTATCTCATCGGCCAGGCGAAAATGCGTTTCCAGCCAAACCGGTCACTTCCGGCCAGCTAACTTCCGACCATCCACGGCGGCAAAAGACGCAAATCTCTTATCAACGAAGATAAGGAATACTCTTTCGGCGCCATTGCTGCGATTTTCAATTTGCAATAGCAAAGAATCTGGGTTATAAAATCGTTTCTTTAGCATTATCAGTTGAGGAAAGCAAAGATGTGTCGGAGATTATGAGCGGCAAGAACGGAAAAAAATGTTTGTAAAAGGGAATTAGTGATGGCGGAAGTGAGAAAATATATCGGGGTCGACCTCGGAGCCGAGAGCGGCAGAGTGATGCTTGGTTCGGTTTCGGCTAATAAACTTGTTCTGAAGGGAAATCCATCGTTTCGATAACGGGCCGATTGAAGAAAGAAGCTCACTGCGGTGGGATTTTAACAGGCTGCTTTCCGAAGTTAAGACAGGTATAAGCAAAGCGGTGAAAACTGCACGCGCGCAGGTCTGGGGTATCGGTATCGATAGCTGGGGCGTTGATTTCGGCCTGCTGGACGCCGATGGGAGACTGATTGAGAATCCTTACCACTATCGCGACAAACGAACCAACGGAATGATGGAAAAGGCGTTTGAGCTGATGAGCAAGCGCGAGATTTATGAAAATACAGGTGTGCAGTTTATGCAGTTTAACAGCGTCTATCAACTGCTTGCGATGCGTTTGGGCAATTCGGTTGCCTTAGCCAAAGCAAAGTATCTGATTTTTATGGCTGATTTGTTCAGCTACTATTTGTGCGGCAAGATTTTCGGAGAATACAGTCTTGCGAGCACCTCACAATTTATGGATATGCGAACCGGTCAATGGTCAAAAGAAGTTCTGGATAAACTTTCTTTGCCGATTGGCATCCTGCCGAGAATCATCCGGCCCGGGACGGTGGTGGGGCAGTTGGGCGCCAGGATTGGGAGTGAACTTGGCTGCGGGCCTATCCCTGTTGTTGCGATTGGCTCGCACGACACGGCTTCAGCCGTTGCTGCTGTGCCGGCTGGAGACAGCAACTGGGCGTATCTTTCATCAGGGACATGGTCTCTGATGGGTGTAGAGGTGCCGCAGGCAGTTATTAACGAAAAGAGCTTTGAATATGAGTTCACAAATGAGGGGGGGGTTGAAAATACGATTCGCCTTTTGAAGAACATAATGGGACTATGGCTGATGCAGGAATGCAAAAGGCAATGGCAGAGAGAGGGGACAGACCTATCCTACGCTGAGCTGTCAGCTATGGCAGAGAAAGCCGAACCGTTTGCCCGTCATATTGACGTTGATTACAGCGGATTCCTTGCGCCCGGTGATATGCCGAAAAGAATAAATGATTATCTGATCCATACAGACCAAGCGGCAATCGACGACAAAGGGCAGATGATAAGGACGATATTGGAGGCTCTGGCGTTTAAGTATCGGCTGGTGCTTGGGAGAATCGAAGATGTTATAGGCAAAGCAGTTGACTGTCTGCATATCGTTGGCGGCGGTATGCAGAACGAACTTTTGAACCAGTTTGCCGCTAACGCGACGGGCAAGAAAGTGATAGCCGGACCGGCAGAAGCTACTGCAACCGGCAATATCCTGATGCAGGCCAAGGCGACAAGACAGATTAAAACCCTGGCAGAGGCCAGAGAAATTGTCCGCAATTCATTTGACCTCAAGGAATATCAGCCGCAGGATGTCTCATTCTGGGATGAAAGATACAATGAGCTAAAGTGCCTAAAGTGAGCTAAAGTGAAAAGTTGTAATTTTAGGCACTTTAGTCACTTCAAACTTTAGGCACTTTTGGAAAGGTATGAAATTGATAGAAGACCTTGAGCGCAAGTTAGATAGTTTCGATCCTGCTGAACGAAAGAAGGCCTTAATGTCACTGTGTGAAAAGGTAGCGAGGGGCCAAATCAGTCTGCCTAAGCCAAACTCGTCGGTTAACATGCATTGTCATACCTTTTTCTCCTACAATACCTACGGCTATTCGCCGAGCAAATTTGCCTGGCTGGCCCGCAAGGCTGGATTAGCCGTTGCAGAAGTGGTGGATTTTGATGTGCTCGATGCTCTGGAAGAATTCCTTGAGGCTGGCAGGATGCTCGGCCTAAAGGCCTGTGCCGGACTGGAGACGCGCGTTTTTGTACCGGAATTTTCCGAAAGAGTAATTAACTCACCCGGTGAGCCGGGCATCTCATACCACATGGGGGTTGGATTTCCCAGCGCCAATTTAGAAGATGAGCAGGCTGTATTCTTGCTCGCCCTGCATGAAATGGCACAGCAGAGAAATCGAGACTTGATGGGCCGTGTGAATAGACACCTTCGGCCGGTTAAGTTGGATTTTGAGCAAGACGTGCTTGTTCTGACGCCGTCAGGCAATCCGACCGAGCGTCATATCTGCCTGGCCTATGCCCGCAAAGCAAGGGAAGTCTTCGATGATGATAATGCGATGCAGCAGTTCTGGTCTAAGAAGTTGGGCGTGGAAGTGGAATCGTCACAACTGCCGGAGGGCAGAGAATTGTTGAACACGATTCGAGCCAAAACTATGAAGCGCGGCGGAGTCGGGTATGTGCTGCCCGACAAAGGCTCGTTTCCAAAGCTATCTGATACAAACCAATTCCTGCTTGCGGCTGGGGCGATTCCAACAGTGACGTGGCTCGATGGGACCAGCGAAGGTGAAAAGGCCATCGAAGAGCTTCTGGATGTAGCTATGAGTACCGGCTCAATGGCAATTAATGTTATTCCGGACCGCAACTACGGTCCGGCAATGGGAGATGAAAAGCTCAAAAACCTTTATGAGGTAATTGAAATAGCCGAAAAGCTGCATCTGCCTGTTGTAGAGGGAACAGAGATGAACAGTCCGGGACAGAAATTTGTGGACAGCTTCAACACAGAGGAGTTGGCGCCCTTGGTGCCGGTATTCTTGAAAGGTGCGCATATCGTTTACGCCCATTCGGTACTCCAACAAAAATGCGGGCTGGGATATACCAGCAATTGGGCTAAGAAAAATTTTAACAGTGTTGCAGAAAAAAATAAATTCTTCCAGGTCCTTGGAAGCACGCTTGAACCGCAGCACGAAGATAGACTTGCCGGTTTAAGCGAGGATGCAACTGCTGAGGAAATATTAGCCAAGATTAGCCAAGATTAGCAATTGATAGCGGCTGTCATTGCGAGGTCTGTGAAACAGGCCGTGGCAATCTCATTCATTGCACATTAGATTGCTTCGTTGCACTCGCAATGACGGCAGGAAAACAGTAATTATGGCAAACATACCCCAAACGCAAGACGCTGTGCAGTTGGTTGGGCCGGATGAGCTTGTCCTGAATAAATCGAAAGAGGTTTTCAGGCCCGGCCGGCACCAGATTCTTTGTCGTGTCGAGGCGGTTGGACTTTGTTTTTCCGACCTTAAATTGCTAAAGCAGTTTTCCTCACATGTTCGCAAGAGCGAAATAGTTTCCGGCATTGACCCGGAAGTGCTTAAAGAGATACCCAGCTATGTCCCCGGCGAAGCTGCGACCGTGCCGGGGCACGAGACTGTGGTTAGAATTGAGGCAATCGGCCCCGGGGTGGAAAATTTTAGGCCCGGCGGCCGTTTCCTTGTGCAGACCGATTACCGCTGGCTGCGGACCGCCAGCTCTAACGGCGCATTCGGATACAATTTCGAGGGAGCTCTTCAGGAATATGTGCTCATGGACGAGAGGGTCATAACGTCTCCGCAGGGCCAGTCCATGCTCTTGCCGGTTGGTGATGAGCTCTCCAGCTCTGCCATTGCTCTGGTAGAACCGTGGGCCTGCGTTGAAAATGCCTACACCTCCAAGGAACGCCGGACTGTAAAGGCAGGAGGCCAAATGCTCATCGTATCCGATGTCGCAGTTTCTAATGATGATATAGTCTCTTTTCTTGTTAAATATGGCGAACCAGCAAGAATAATTCAAAAATCGGTATCACTGCCGGCAGTAGGAAGACTAAAAGTGCCGGTAGTCGAAGTAGATGAGCTCTCGAAATTGGAAGATGGCGTTTTTGACGATGTGATTTATTTTGGTTCGAATCCTGATACCGTCGAAGCATTGTTTGGGAAAGTTGCTACACGTGGTCTTTTAAATATCGTTCTTTGCGGCGGCAGATTCGGCAGGGACGTTGTTACTACGGTGGGCCGAGTTCACTACGGTGGTATTCGCATAGTCGGCACTACAGGTTCAGACCCGGCTGAGTCTATGAAAGTAATCCCTGAGACCGACGAGATTCGCCGCGGTGACAGGATTAACATTATCGGCGCCGGGGGGCCTATGGGTATGATGCACGTAATACGAAACATTTGTCAGGGCGTCGAAGGTGTCAGCGTTTTTGCAAGTGACGTGGACGAGAATCGGTTGGCCACATTGACCAAAATTGCCGCACCTTTGGCCAAGAAGAATGGGGTGGAGTATAAGGCGTACAATCCTATCAAAGAGGCGGCTCCAGCGGCTTTTGATTATACAGCTTTGATGGCGCCGATACCTGAGTTGGTTGCTGCTTCGGTGCGAAGTGCCCCCCAGGGGGGCCTGATAAACATCTTTGCGGGTATTCCCGCCACGGTTAAGGCCGGGATTGACCTGGATGCTTACATACAAAAGCGATTGTATTTTATTGGGACCAGCGGCTCGACTTTAGACGATATGAAACGAATGTTGGCAAAGGCCGAACTCGGTAAGCTCGATACGAATGTCAGCGTTGCGGCTGTTTGTGGGCTTGCCGGTGCGGCCAAAGGGATTCGGGCGGTTGAAAACCGGTCGATAGCAGGTAAAATTATCGTTTATCCGGCTTGTAAAGGTCTGGGTTTGGTACCGCTGGAACAATTGGGAGAAAAAATGCCGGAAGTTGCTAAATGTCTAAATAATGTGCTGTGGACGAGGGCAGCCGAGCAGAAACTCTTGGAAAGTTTTGAGTCATAAAGAGGGACCATACTTCCTCCCTCCGTAGCAGAGCTACTGCGGAGGACGGGTCGCGGGAACACAAACAAGAATTAAGGGATACTGATGAGCGATTTGAAAGGGATTGAAAAAGCGTACGAGACGGCCCGCCAGCGTTACGCTGGGTTGGGAGTCGATGCTGACGAGGCNNGAAAGGGATTGAAAAAGCGTATGAGACGGCCCGCCAGCGTTACGCTGGGCTGGGAGTTGATGCTGACGAGGCGATGGAACGGCTCAGTTCGATTGCGATATCACTGCACTGCTGGCAGGGAGATGATGTAGGGGGATTTGAAAGCGGTGAGGGTCTAAGTAGTGGCGGCATAATGGCCACAGGCGCCTATCCCGGCAAGGCGCGGACAGCGGATGAGCTGCGGGCGGACCTGGAGAAAGCGATGAGCTTGATACCGGGTAAGCACCGGTTGAATCTGCACGCGATGTACGCCGAGACGGGAGGAAAAATCGAGCGCAACAAGTTGAAACCAGAGCATTTTGCGGCGTGGATTGACTGGGCCAAGGCAAATGGTCTGGGGATGGATTTTAATGGGACATTTTTTTCGCATCCGAAGGCTGAAAGCGGATTTACGCTGTCCAGTGCGGATGAAGGAATACGCAGATTCTGGGTGGAGCATGGAATAGTGTGCCGAAAGATAGGAGAGGCAATGGGAAGAGAGTTAGGCAAAGCTTGTATAACAAATGTGTGGATTCCAGATGGTTATAAGGATATACCGGTCGACCGCAAGGGACCTCGCCAGCGACTTAGAAAATCGCTCGATGAGATATTCGCTGAGAAAATAGATAAGAAGTGGCTTTTGGACTCGGTGGAAAGCAAACTCTTCGGCATCGGCTCAGAAAGTTATGTTGTCGGCTCGCATGAATTCTATATGGGCTATGCTGTCGCAAATAATCTTCTACTTTGCTTAGACACGGGACATTTTCATCCGACGGAGGTTGTTTCTGATAAGATATCATCCGTATTGACTTTTCTGGATGAGATGTTGCTGCATGTCAGCAGGGGCGTGCGCTGGGACAGCGACCATGTAGTTATTCTCTCGGATGAACTGCGTGCCATTGCCGAAGAAATAGTGCGAGGCGGCTACCTTGAAAGAGTGCACATTGGCCTTGACTTTTTTGATGCGAGCATTAACCGTGTGGCGGCGTGGGTAATAGGGACGCGTTGTATGATAAAAGCCTTGTTAATTGCTCTATTGGAGCCGACAGAGAAGCTGTGCCGGATGGAAGCCAACGGCGATTACACATCGCGCTTGGCTATGCTGGAAGAGTTGAAGACCCTGCCCTTCGGAGCGATTTGGGATCATTATTGTGTGAAATCAGACGTACCGGTCGCTGAAGGTTGGCTGGATGAGGTCAAAGCTTATGAAAGGAATGTTCTCAGCAAGCGCCGATAGAGCAGATACGGATCAAAGTTAGTAGTAAGGAAAACGACATGGATACGGAACAGCAGTCGCAGCAACCGCAAGCTGGAAGTGAATTTGAACGTGAGCCGGTGCCTAAGAATGCCCTGCTCGGCTTCAAGAGCTTCATCGGAATGTACGCCGGCGAGCATTGTGCCGGGACCGAGCTAATGCTCGGGCCGCTGTTTGTGGCCGCAGGGGTCAGCGCTTTTGACCTCGTCATGGGTCTTGTCGTCGGCAACGCCCTGGCAGTCCTTAGCTGGATGTTCCTTTGTGCGCCTATCGCCACTCGTGCCCGCCTGACGCTCTACTATCAACTCGAGAAGATCTGCGGCCGCAAGCTTGTGACCCTCTACAACCTTGCCAATGGCGTGATGTTCTGCTTCCTCGCCGGCGCGATGGTGACTGTCTCAGCCACGGCAATCGGGGTCTGGTTTAGGTTTAAAATGCCGGGCCTAAACGACCTGTATCCTAACAGTGTCGGCTGGGTTGTAGCTGTCGCTGTTGTCGGAGGGCTCATTGCCATCGTTGCTGCCTATGGCTACGAAACTCTGGCCAAGTTTGCTAACGTTGCCGCTCCGTGGATGGTATTCGTGTTCCTGGTATTCGGCTTTGTGGGCCTTCGGCAGTTCATCGAGGCAACCGGTACAGAGATCGGCTCTCTCGGTGACCTCTGGCACCTGGCTAAGACACAAATATGGAAAGGGGGCGCACCGCAGGAAGGGCAGGTAAAATTCACCTTCTGGCATGTCACTTTCTTCGCGTGGTTTTGTAACATGGCCATGCACATCGGTATGAGCGACCTGTCTGTTTTCCGCTTCGCGCGCAAGAGCTGGTATGCCGTGGCAAGCGGCGCCGGTATGTACGTGGGACACTTTATGGCCTGGATCAGCGCTTCAATCCTCTATGCCTATCAGTTGCATCTGGACCCCAGAAATATCGATGTATTGCCCGGCCCGCTGGCCTACCGCGCCGCCGGGCTGGTAGGTCTCCTGTGTGTGATTATCGCCGGCTGGACAACAGCCAATCCGACTATATACCGAGCGGGCCTGGCGTTCCAAGCTTTAGCACCCAAATCGTCCCGTTTCAAGGTAACGCTGATCACCGGTGCCATTGCAACAGTTGCCGGTATGTTCCCAGCCATCGCAATGAAGCTGCTGGGCTTTGTGGCCCTTTACGGTCTGATTCTCATGCCCATGGGTGCGGTGATCTTTGTGGACTTCTGGTTGATTCGAAGGTTTGGCTTACAGAGTTACTACGCCGAGTTGAGCGGAAAGACCTTCAACTGGGCCGCTGGCCTGGCTTGGTTCGTGACCCTGGCAACCGCCTGGGTGTTAGTGAAGTTCACAGACATGCAGATTTTCTTTGTTTCGCTGCCAGGCTGGTTTGTTACGGCCTTGTTGTACATTGTCCTAAGCAAGTTCTATCAGAAAAAGGTCCGCCCGCCTATGGCGGAATAACAGGAGAAATTATTATGCGTCCTATCTTACAGATTGTCTCACTGTTGGCGCTGATTGCCTTGATACTGCCATCTATCATCTTCCTTGCAGGCCGCTTGGAGTTATATACGGTCAAATGGATCATGCTGGCTGCCACGGTTGTCTGGTTTGTTGCCGCCACTCCATGGATGTGGAAAGACAAAGGTGTCGAACAGCAGGACGCCGGTTAGGTTGACACACTGACTGGTAAAAGACAAAGCAAAACCAAAGAAAGGAAAAAATTATGGCTGATACCGACGCAGTAAAAGGAGCAAAACAGTTCTACGAAGATGTTCCAATGAAGACTGAAGGCTTTTTCCTCAAAGGGGCAGGCAGTCTCGACTGGGGGATGAAAAATCGGTTGTCAAGGATATTTAACCCCGAGACCGGCCGAACGGTAATGTTTGCAATCGACCATGGTTATTTTCAAGGCCCCACGACGGGGCTCGAGCGGATCGACCTGACGATTGTACCGTTGATGTATTACGCCGACGCTATAATGTTGACGCGTGGAATTCTGCGAACTACCGTGCCGCCTACTCTGACCAAACCGATAGTGATGCGGTGCAGCGGCGGCCCGAGCATACTGAAGGAACTTTCGAATGAGGAATTAGCCGTTGACATAGAGGACGCCATTCGCATGAACGTAGCGGCGATTACGCTGCAGGTATTTATCGGCGGCGAGTTCGAGACCCGCTCGGTGCATAATATGACCCGGCTGGTAGATATGGGAATCCGTTACGGTATTCCCACCATGGCCGTAACGGCGGTGGGCAAAGATATGGTCCGGGATGCCAGATACTTTCGCCTGGCCTGCCGTATCTGTGCCGAGCTTGGGGCCCAGATTATCAAGACCTATTATGTTCCGGAAGGCTTTGAAACAGTAACGGCTTCCTGTCCGGTTCCGATTGTGATGGCCGGCGGAAAGAAAATCCCCGTACTCGATGCCCTGACAATGGCATATAAGGCGGTGCAAGAGGGCGCATCAGGCGTGGATATGGGACGCAACATCTTTNNTGATGCAGGCGATTCGCAAGGTCGTTCATGAAAATGCCAAGCCGGCCGACGCTTATGAGCTGTACGAAACCCTCAAAAACGAAGAGCGTGAGTAGTGACTGGTGAATAGTGAGTGGTAAGTATTCAACTCACCAATTAACCTATTAACTACTCACCAATAAAGTAGGAGTAGTAAATAGCGTTGCGAAAGCACCTTAATGCAAATTAGATGTGGCAAGAATTAAGAAGGAAAACGATGAAGCATAACGCCTCAGATAAACATTCTTCGAGCCTATTGGCTCGAATAGCACCAATTGTCCGTGGGCTTTTAGCGGAACCGACTGGTGACCAGGATACGCCCTATGAGCCTGTTATTTTGAAATCTTTGACAAATAAAGAAGCTGTCGATTTTGCCTCTTCTGCAAAAAATGTTGAGGCTCAGCGGTATCCATCACCCTTGGCCAAGGGTCGCAGACCACCACTTTTTTTAGATGCTCCGAATGAAGATGCTGACCTGGAGGAACTGCGAAAACAATTAAGCGATGTCATTTCAGGCTACTCAGCGCAACACAACTGCAAACCGGAAATTATATGTGTTCACGACCTTGGGATACTCTATATTGAACGGAGGGACAATAATTCTGACTTGTCTCTTAAGAATAAGGTGGCCCTGGTAACCGGTGCTGCCGGGGCCATCGGTTACGGGATTTGCCAAGGGCTGCTTGAGAATGGCTGCCATCTGGTCGCAACCGACCTTCCGGGCAGGAAACTTGACGATTTTGTTGCCGACCTCAAACAAATAGGCGGCGAGCGCGTGATAGGCGTCCCAATCGATGTTACTGATAAGGACTCTGTAGTCCGGGGATTTGAAACCGTCATTCAAACTTGGGGCGGTGTTGATATTGTGGTTGTTAATGCCGGTATTCCACTTATCTCATTCTTGAAGGATATTGATCTGGATGCCTTTCGCAAGCTCGAGAAAGTAAATGTGGAAGGGGCGCTATTAACACTTGCCGAAGCTGCCCGGCTTCTTATTCTCCAGGGAACGGGCGGCGACATAATTGTTATCTCCACCAAAAATGTTCCCTCGCCGGGTGCCGGCTTCGGCGCCTACAGCGCTACCAAAGCCGCCTGTCACCAATTGGGTCGTATAGCCAGTATTGAGCTGGCGCAGTATGGTATTCGGGTAAACATGGTAGCGCCGGATGGCGTTTTTTCCGAAGGTAAATACAAATCCGGCCTGTGGGAAGAAATCGGACCCGACCGAATGCGGGCCCGAGGGCTCGATGAAAAAGGATTGCAGGAGTATTACCGCAACCGAAATCTACTGAAAGCCAGGATTACGGGACGGCATGTTGCTAATGCGGTGCTGTTTTTTGCCACGCATCAAACGCCGACTACCGGTGCGACAATTCCTGTGGACGGCGGTTTGCCGGACGCCACACCACGATAAAAGAATAAATCAAAAATTAAAATGCAAAATTCAAAATTAAGGATGTCATCCAGCACTTAAAAAGTGTTAAGAGCTGGATTCCACAATTTTGATTTTTGATATTTGCATTTTGAACTGATTGTAAGGGGTGTTCTTGAAAAATGGATAAGGCTTTGTCAGAACTCATTAGAATGTCGAACACAGTTGGTAAAGACAGGTCGCTCGTTCAGGGCGGAGGTGGTAATACGTCGGTAAAAACAGCAGATGGTAAATATATGTATATAAAAGCCAGCGGTACGGCCTTGAAAGATATGAACGGGCGTAAAGGCTGGCGGAGGGTACGGCTTGATTCGGTTCTGTCGATTATTGAAGATAAGTCAATAGTAAAACTTGAGACGCACGCACGGGAAATTGAGGTGGTAAATCGGCTGCTACTTGCGTGTGACGACCAGGTAACGGCAGTGGCCCGCCCATCGGTGGAGGCGCATCTGCACGGCTATCTTGATAAGTGTGTGATTCACTTGCATCCGAGTTCCGTAGGGGCGTATGCAAATGCCAAGAACGGAAAGGCAGAGCTTGAGAGACTTTTCAAAACAGAGACGCTGCCGCTGCTTTGGGTCCCTTATACGGATCCGGGCTTTATGCTCGCCAGGAGAATCGCCAGACTGGTCCACCACTACCAAAAGCAGTATGGCAAAAAGCCCCTCATCATGGTTCTGGAAAGGCACGGGCTTTTCGTTTCGGCAGAAGAGGCTGATGCTGCTCTGCGACTTGTCCGCAAGGTCATAAATCGCTGCAACAGCAAATTGAAAAGACTCAAGGCTAAAGCCTGTCCTCGAGCAAAGCGAAGGGACACCAGACTCAAGACTAAATCCCCTCTTGCACGAGACATCACCGCTGCGAAATCAGCAATTCGCANNGCAATTCGCAAGGCATTTTTCCAGGCGACCGGTGAGTATGCGACGATAAGCTATTTCTGTGACGATGAAATTGCAGCGTTCTGGCGTCAAAAAGATGCGCAGAAGATGCTTGCGGCAGGGGTCTTGACGCCGGATGAACTGGTATACGCCAACGGGCCTGCGATGTGGGTGGATAAAATTGAATCTGAGCACATTGCAAAGAGATTGACTCGGCAAATTAACAAGGGAGAAAAGCATTCTGTGGCGTTTCTGGTCAAAGACGTCGGACTCTTTGTTGCGGGCGAAAGGAAAATTGCTAAAACCGTGCGGGACGTTGTGGCATACTCAATGTTCATTCGCACTAATGCCAAACGGATGGGAGGCATTTGGTGTTTGAATAAAAGACAGCGGGATTTTATTAACAAGTGGGAGGCTGAGGCTTTTCGCAAGAAAGTGGCCAGCGGCAAAACCTGATTCCGGACGGGTAATGGTTAGAGAGTGGCCCGTTGCATTGTCTTGCTCCCAACTTGCTGGGTGTATTTTCCTTGTAAGATCCGGTCGGGCATTGCGTCTACTCGGCTGTTGGGACACCGTCGTTTAGCATAATCGGGTTGACTTTACGGATATATTCGTTAAGATAGTAAAGCTGGGCGTTGGGGATTTGTCGCTTGCAGCAGCAGGCAGAAGGCCATAACGCATGAACCTGGTGATTGTGTATTATACTTAAGTAAAGGAGCATATGATGAACAAAATCAGTCGTCGAAAATTTCTAAAGCGCAGTATCTCGGCCACGGCGGGGTCCTGTTTGGTCTTATCTTCGTACCCAGGCCTTTTGGCGAAAGCGCGTGGAGCCAACGATCAACTCCGCATTGCAGTGGCGGGCATTCGAAGCCGAGGGGGTGGTCTCATCCAGCAGTTCCAGAGTTTGAATAGAGTGAAAGTCGTGGCCCTTTGTGACCCCGACAGCAAAATCCTTGGGGACTGGATCAAGCGGTTCCAAGACAATTATGGTGCTTATATAAGTGGTTACGCCGATGTCAGAAAGCTCCTGGATCGCAAAGATATCGACGCTCTGGCAATCGCAGCCCCCAACCACTGGCATTCGCTAATGACGGTTTATGCCTGCCAGGCGGGTAAGCATGTATACGTGGAGAAACCAGTCAGTCACTCGATACAGGAAGGCCGCAAGATGGTTGTAGCCGCCCGAAAATACAATCGCATCGTGCAGGCCGGCACGCAGCATCGCTCGTGCCCTGCGGTAAAGGAGGCCGCCCGCGATATCCAAGCGGGCAGGTACGGCAAGGTGCTCTGGGTACACTGCTCCAAACTCGGCGCCAGAACCTCAATCGGAAAAGTAACGACCCCTCAGCCTGTTCCGAGCAACATTGACTACAATCTCTGGGCCGGTCCTGCTCCGATGACGCCCGTGATGCGAAAGCAGTTCCACTACGACTGGCATTGGCAGTGGAACTGGGGCGACGGCGAGATGGCGAACTGGGGAATTCACTATATTGATGATTTCCGCCATATGCTGGGCTGGGATGATGTGCCGACCAAGGTGGTCGCAGCGGGCAATCGCTTTGTCTGGGACGACAACGGCGAGACGCCCAATATGCATTTCGCGCTCTTTGATTATGATGGTCTGCC
>JABAOH010114147.1_pt1 | contig 14924 bp, 14 predicted proteins | sample 7062181 | NCBI WGS metagenome assembly JABAOH01 (sample SAMN14538630, study PRJNA623070) | marine sediment metagenome | biome: marine biome [ENVO:00000428]; feature: marine pelagic biome [ENVO:01000023]; material: deep marine sediment [ENVO:00002113]; isolation source: pool of 5 deep marine...
CAGGCGGGCGTTCGTCCAGCTCCTCACGATGCTCCGGAACGGCGGCTCGATGTCAATCTGCCACATCAGGCAGATCAACTCCCCGATGTGGGCCATCTCGTCCAAGAAGGTGTGGAGGAGGACGTGCTCCATGGAGTAACCCTCCTTCCACCACTCCACATAGACCTCCCGGCCAAGATCCTCCGGGGCCAGTTTCTCGAAGAACTCCTCTGTCCTCCGCGCAACCTCCCGGTCGTGAGCTTCCATTCGCTCAATGGTCTCGAATTGCGCCGGGTCGAGCTCCTCTACAGGCCTCCCCTGAATGGCCTCTTGCAGATACGAGTCCTCCACGTCCAGCATATGGAGAAGGATGTTCCGCATGGAGTGGTGGGTCGCCTCGCGGTTTCGTGTGACTTCCTCCCATCCCAGGTCCCGGAACTTGGCTAGGAACCGCCGCCGGGACGCCGCCATGTAGGCAAATAGCTGTGAGATATCGGACGCGTCCATGTTGGGCAGAAGGTGGGGCGTGGTTAATCATTTGGGTTCATATGGACATCTAAGAAAAGGTCGAGCGCGGTTTCCTCTGTATTATGGGTGGCATCGGCGTGTGAATCTTGATTCTTTTCGAGGGGGCATGTGGCCTGGAGATGTGATTGGGGGAAAGAAAGGGAAAGGGGGCAGACTTCTGCCGGTCCTACCGCGTCAATTGACCTTCTGAGATCTATCGTCCGATGTTGGTGACTAGGAGGCAGGCTGAGATTGTAGGAACTGGATGGAGTAGTCGTGAATCACGGGGTTCGCCAGGAGACGCTTACACGCCTCCTCCAGCATCTCCTCTGCTTCGGGCTTGCTATCCACATCGATCTCCATTTCGAAGGCCTTGACGGATTTGACGGCCGTAACCTTGCTGAAACCTAGCAGGTTCAGGGCCTTGAGGGTGTTGTCCCCCTCAGGATCGGCCACCCCCATCTTCAGAAGAACTTCCACCCTTGCAGTGAGCATGGTCTACCTTCACCAGCCCTTGGTATTTATGGGATTTCCTGACTAGGGGCACGGCGGCGGGGGCGAAGGGTCTGAGATCTGCTCATGGTGGCGTCTGCTAGAGTTCATACGAGCTCTAAAAGCGTACGACTGCAGGACCAAGTCCGTTGCTACCTCTACATCTTCTGCTCGCACCAGGCGGAATCTCGACTGGAACCAGCCCCAGCCTTGTGTAGGAGGGGAGGATTCTGCCAGACCGTTCTCCCCGCTCAGTGCCTGCACCGGCGGGAGGATGAACGCCTCCAGATCCTTTCTGTGAGGCCTCAGTTCGGCGAAGACCCGCTGGACACGCCGGCTTCTGAAGGATATCCAGTGTCGCATCACCTTGACTCGAAGCTCATCCTCAATGCCCTCCAGCCGAAGTGCCACCTGCCTCCTTAGGCCCTCGAAGAGCCTCATTCCGAGGCTCACCATGCGGGCCCTCCGGCTTCACTTGTCATAGGATCCCCCCATTCGCATGATGAAAAGGTACTTGAAGCCCCTAAGGAGAAAGTTGCCCTTCCTGGCCTTGTGCATCCACAAGGGATTCAAGGAGCGATCGTTACGTCGTGCCACCGCTATGATGTCCACCGGCCTAAAGAATCGGTTCAACAGTCGGAAGAGTCGAAAACCCACGGGAGTGAAGGCCGACCTCCTGCTCTGATCGCTAATCAGCCAGGCGCAATGGCCGCCCCAGCGAAGGATCCTGGAGACCTCCAGGGCAACGCGCTTCAGCTGGCTGTAGAAAGCGTCGGAGTCGCTGGAGATCGACCCCAGGCACCTAGCGTCGTCCGAGTACTGAAGGTTGTCCCCGTAGGGGGGATCCAGGAAGACAAGGTCGGCGAAATCGTCAGGCAAGGGCAATTTCCGAGCATCCGCCCAGTGGATGTCGCGCCTGCGGGGCGAGAGGTCGAAGCCCACGGCCCTCCTGCCGAGGAATCGGGCTACGTCCAGCGTCGTCCCGCTGCCGGCCATGGGGTCGACTACCCATTCCCCCGATCGGGTGTAGCGGACCACGAGGTTCCACACGAGCCGAGATGGTGTTACTCCTCTGAAGTTGGCATCGCCGAAGGGCATGGACACGGGGCTCTGCCAGGGGAAGTCCCAGAGTGTCGTCGTCTCTAGGCCAAGTCGATTTTGTAGCACTGTGCTGACTGAGACCTCCTTCGGCAATATGTCCCTCCGACCCATCTCTCCACAGAGAGATATAAGTGGTAAGGGGGGAGGTGTCTGAAACTAATGTTGTAGCCCCTCACCACTAGAGGGTGAGCTGGCAACCGACCGCGAGGTCCTATTGGGGAACTTTGACTTCTTGTCTAGGGGAACGCTGCGGCCTGTCAGCTACTGCACCGGCTCTCCATTCCGATAATCAAAAGGCAAAGCTCATGCCCCCATCCTCCGCAAGGCGGTCCGATGAGAGTCATTCCCGTCCTCACCCTGGCCCTTCTCCTCGTCATCTCGTGGGCACCCCGGCAAGCCACCGCGACGGACATCGAGGCCATCCTGATAACGGATAAGGCGCTCTATGAGGCGAATGAAACCCTAGTGGCCACCCTCTACCTCTTCCAAGACGGGGCGCGGTGGGACCCACCGCAGGCACCAGAGTTGACCGCCAGCTACGGTCTCGGGACGCCACTGAACATGTCCCGCGAAGCGGAGGGTGTCTACACCGCCAGCGTCACCCTCTCTCCCGATGATCTGCCGAGCACCAGCAGCCTTGCCTCCATCTACGTTCGAGCCACATTCCGAGATGAGGCGGAGGCCACGCGTTACGCCTCCGCGATGGTCACGGTGAGGCTCTCAGACATAGAAGTCGTGGTAGATCTCTCGGAGTACTATCCCAATGCTGGGGAAGTGGTTGAGGCGACCATCACCACCCGTCGGGATGGGGAGGTAGCGGATGCCTCGAACGTTACTGTGGAGGTGGTCACGAGCATGTTCGCCCTGGACGCACCTGACCTAGCGGTGGAGCGCTTGGAGGTGGGTCGCTATGTGGCGAGCTACACTGTGCCCTCTGAGGCGGCCGGGTACCAGCTGTTCTTCCGCGCGGTGGCGGAGTTCGAGGGCCGCGAGGGGACGGGCGCTGCGGAAGCCATCGTCCCCGGCCTGGCGGTCTGGTACCACCGCCTAGCCGTTGAGGAGGGCAACCTGACTTTCGAGATCTTGGCCGGGGAATTCGACGGCCGCGCCGCTGCGGGCGCCCTCATTCGCTTCGACTGGGACGGAGAGCGAACGGGGCAGATCGATGCGGGCGGGAGGGCGGTCTTCACCGTGCCCGTGAATGAATCCTCCTGGTACAGCCTGGAGGGCAACATTACCTACAATGGTGAGACGCAGGTGTTCGACATCCCCGTTTACGTCGCCCCTACCTTTGAGGTCGTCCCGCTCGTGGACTCCATGAAGGATCTCGTCCGTCAACCGGGCGAGAGGGTCGCGACCCGATACGAGTTCAGCTTCGAGGGGGAGGTGCTTCGTGATGCTCCGATTCACTACTTCGCCCGGAGTTCCCGAGGGCTCGCGGACTTCGGCACTGTGACGACGGATGGTGAAGGCGGCGCCCTCCTCGAGATTACGATTCCTGAGGCGTCTGTCTTCCTGGACTTCCACTACGAGACTGGGGGCATTGTATACAAGCGACAGAGCTTCTACTTCGTCCCCCAGGACGACTTTCAGATCGAGGTTGAGCGCTTCGAGGTGGGCAGCCCCACCACCGTTACCCTCAGGACTGACCCAGCTCGGTTGGCCTTCCCCTTCGGGGCCATCCTCATGGTCCTTCCCGTGGATGGGCCCTCCCTGTCCACCGACTGGATCCCCCTCTCAGCGAGCGGGAGCCTCGCCAACATACACTTCGCCACTCTTCAGAGCGACGGCGTGAAGGCAAACATATTCCTCCCGGGTATCCTGCCTAGGGACCAGGAGTATGTCCTAATGGCCACTACTGGAATCGATTTCAACCTCCTCGAGTTCACTGGTGCCGTCCTCCGGCCTGGGGAGGGGACGGCTTCCCTGCCTGGAGGGGACGCTCTATGGCCCTTCGATCTCTCCCAGAGCGTCCTCAGTATCCCGCTCTATGGCTGGATCGTGTCTGGCGTCCTCGCGGGCGTCGTCGTGGCTCTCGTTCGGAGACGCCGGGTCAAGGGAGCCATGCCGCTCCCACCACCCGCAGAGTCCGCGCCAGCGACCAGTTGGCCAGAGCAACCATCCGATGAGTCTGAGGAAGAGGGGGAGGAGTCGGAAGAGCCAGAGGACGCCGATCCCCCGAGCCCCTTGCCCTAGCGGCGCGGGCCTTTAACACAGATCAAAGCAGGAGGCCGCAAGTTGAACTGCTCCTTAGAGGATGTTTAGCTCCTTCCCTGCCTTCTCGAAGGCGCTGAGCGCCGCGTCCAGATCTTTCCCGCTCAAAGCCGCGTTCATGATCGTACGTATCCTCGCCTTCTCGCGGGCAACCATCGGATAGACGATGGGTAGCGCGAAGACCCCCAGCTCGAAGAGCCTCTCACTCAACTTCTTGGCGACAGAGCTTTCGCCCACGATGACGGGGGTTATGGGCGTCTCGCTGATGCCCGTGTCGAACCCCATGGACTTCAGCTCTCCCTTGAAGTGCTCAGTGTTCGCCCACAACTGCGTTACCCACTGGGGTTCCGTCTCCAGCACATCAATGGCGGCGATGCACGCAGCGGTCACCGCGGGGGAATGCGACGCCGATAGCAGCCATGTCCTGGACTTGTTCAAGGCGAAGAGCCTCAAGTCCTCACTCCCTGCCACGTATCCTCCCTGGACGCCAAAGGCCTTGGAGAAGGTGCCCATCTCCACATCTACGCGGCCCTCCACATGGAAGTGGGAGGATATGCCCCGCCCACCGTCCCCCAGCACACCCTCCCCGTGAGCGTCGTCGACGTAGGTGATGGCATCGTACTGCTCTGCTAGCTCGACAATCTGGTCCACTGGGGAGATGTCACCGTCCATGCTGAAGACCCCGTCGAAGGCGATGAGCCTGCGCCGGTAACCCGCGCCCTGGGCCTCCTTTAGGGACCTCTCCAGGTCAGTCGGATTGCAGTGCTGGTAGATCATACGGTCCGCCTTCGTGAGGCGTACTCCATCGATGATGCTCCCGTGGTTGAGCTCATCGCTGATGACCACATCCCCCTTCTCCACCAGCTGGGGAATCAGGCCGGAGTTGGCCGTGAAGCCCGCCGAGTAGACCAGGGCGGCCTCACATCCCTTGAACCTGGCGACCCTCTTTTCCAACTCTTCGTGTAGAGTCATGTTTCCCGCTATGGGCCGAACGGACCCGGAACCGGCCCCGTACTCGTCAATGGCCTGCTTTGCCGCCTCCTTTACCTTGGGGTGGTTGCTGAGGTTGAGGTAGTTGTTGGAGCAGAGCATGAGGACCTGCTTCCCGTTCACCACACTGTGGGGCGCCGACGGGCCCTCCAGAGCGAGGAGCCTCCAGTCCAGGTTGCTCTCCACCAACCTCTCGTACTCCTGTCGCATGAACGCCGTGGACCCTTTCATGTCAGACCTCCTACTCCATGTAGAGCACTACCTTCCCGGCGTTTCCGGATTTCATGACTTCCATGGCCTCCTGAAACTCCTTGAAGGGGAAGCGATGGGTTATGACCGGCTTCAGGTTGAGCTTCCCCGAAGTCAAGAGGCCAGCCATTCTGTACCAGTCCTCATACATGTGCCTCCCGTGAATGCCGTGGAGGCTGATTCCCTTGGTGACGATGTCCGAGGAGACGTCCACCTTGAAGGGGGAGGGGTAGATACCCAGCACGTGCATGCCGCCGCCAGGCCTGAGGATCTTCAGCCCAAGGTTGAAGGCCTCCTGGTTTCCAGACATCTCCAGCACGTGGTCCACCATGCGACCATCCGTCTCCTTCTCGATGATGGAAGGCAGCTCCTTTGAGGATCGCAAGACCAGGTCGGCTCCCAGCTCCTTGGCCAGGCTCATCCTGTACTCGTTCTTGTGGCCGATGGCAAAGACCTTGCGGGCCGCCACCGCCCTGCTCAGGGCCACGCTCATCAGCCCTGTGGGCCCCAGGCCTAAGATGGCGACGTAGTTCCCTGGAACGTCGGCGGAGAACACTGTTTGAACCGAGTTCCCAAAGGGATCCTGGATGCTGGCCATCTCCAGCGGCAAATCGGGCGGGTTGACGATAATGTTCTCCTCCGGGACGGCCACGTACTCCGCGAAGGCCCCGTCCCTGTCCACGCCAATGATCCTCACATTGGGGCAGATGTGAGACTGGCCGGTCCTGCACTGATAGCAGGTGCCGCAGGCGATGTGCCCCTCGGCCGAGACGTAGTCCCCCGCCTGGATGTGGGAAGTGTTGGGGCCCAGCTCCACCACCTCACCGGCGAACTCGTGGCCCTGGATGAGGGGGGGCTTGATGCGAGCCTGGGCCCATTCATCCCAGTTATAGATGTGGACGTCGGTGCCACAAATGGAGGCTATGCGGACCCTTATGAGGACCTCCCCGGGTCCGGGTTTCGGCCTTGGTACCTTCATCAGCTTGACGCTCCCGGGAGCGGGGTCGGTCTTCACAGCCGCAAGCATATTGTCAGTCATGAGAGGTTCTCCGGTCGTGTGAGAAGAGTGAACCTATAATTAGGTTATCTAAATGTGATAATGACTCAAGATACAGCTCGTTTCCGAATTGACTGTTCGTCTTGGAGGGAAGAGGGTTGGATGCCCGGATCGATGGTGGGGGGCCTGGGAGGCCTCTGGAAGGATGTCGAAGAGCACCTTGCCTCTCCTCAGGGGAGACCGAGCCTAAAACAGACCCATCAATCTCGCTACAACGACCACGGCGGCGACGACGCTCCCTGCAATGGCGGCTACCTTGGCCCAACTGACCGGGGCGGTGCCCTGGACCTCCCCACTCTGGCCGTTGACCAAGAAATGGTACTGACGGGCGCCGTAGAGGTAGTTTGCCATATAGATGGGGAGCAGGATGTGCTTCCAAGTGGGCTTCTGTAGCTGGGTGTGAACCCTCAGGTTCCGGTAAGTGTCGCCACCGAGCGCCCGCCGACAGGCATGCCACTCTGCAGATTTCATCGAGTCGCGGGCCGACGCCCACAGCGTCTCAGGGTCGAGGGTGTACTCCTCCGCCGCGAACCCTGCCAAGAACTCTCCGCTGAAGGGCACCAGCCGCTTTGTATTGAAGGGCATCACCTTATTCACCGTGCTCTCTGGCAGCCCTCGGGAGGCGTACGCCAACACATCGTCGTAGAAGTGGGAGTGATGGCCTGAACGGTAGGTCCAACGAACTTTGCGCACCTGACGGCGGTTCTGTCCCGAACCCACCGTTACGTAGTAATAATCGCCCCGCAGCCCCGACCAGTCGGACTCGGCCTGGGCGTCGAAGGTGAAGAAAGGGGTATAGATGCCCCTGATCTTGGTGATAGCTGCCTGACTCTTCAGAGCTCCAGGGCTGATGAGCCGCCGCCACCAGGCACCTAGCCACTGACGGTACTTGACCTGAGCGGACTCCACACCGAACGCGAAGGGCACGAGGCTTGCGGGCCGGATGAGGTTGGGGTTGCTGGGAGTCTCCATGATGGCCTCAGAGCCGCAATAGACGCACTCGATGGCAATCGCCGAGGGCTCAACAGCCTGGACGGCGCCGCAGCTGTCGCACTTGAAGCTTCGCTGCTCGACCCCCATGCCCTTGTCGCGAATCGCCGGGCTCAAGGGCAGCTCCTCCAGGTCGTGCTCCTCGATCTCGGTCAGCTCCACCTCAATCTGGTTCTCTGTCCCGCAATAGGGACACCTCATCTTCGAGGTGCCAGGCGCGAACTGCAGCGAGGCGCCACAAGAGCCGCAAGGGTAGCCCTGGATCGTCTCCTCATCGGGCTCTGTTTCCCGCAGCGAGGTGGGAGAGCCCTCCTCAGTAGTCCCTCTCTCAGGCTCTGCCATCCCCTCGCCCTCCCTCTATCGCGCACCGAGGCGCGGAGGCTCGGCCATCCTCACTCACTCAACTTGGCGCCGCAATCGTTGCAGAATTTGCTGCCCCTGGGCACGAAATTGCCGCACTCGGGACAGTTGCTCCCCGGCTCCTGTCGAGTGCCGCAAGAATTACAGAACTTCGATCCTTGCGGTAGCATAGCCCCGCACTTGACACAGGGCGTTCCCGGAGGCTGTGCCGGCTGACGCATGGCATCCATCATGTGCCACCCCATGCCGATGCCTGCACCGACGCCCACGCCGGCTGCTGCACCCCCACCTTCTGGGTTCACGGCTGCCTCCCGCATGGCGGTACCCGACTGGTATCGCATGAAGTCCGTCCCGGTTATCGCCATAGAGGCTCGCGCGTCAACAGCCTTCTGCACCTCATCCGGTAGGCTGATGCTCAGACCGCTAATCTTCTGAATCACCAGGCCGTACATCTCGAAATGGGTCTTGCTCTTGGCAAGAATGGCCTGCTCGATCTCCTCCAAGTTAGCGGCTAGGTCCAGCACCCCGAGTCCCTGGGCCTTCATCTCTCCCAGGGCGTCATACGTGACCACGACAATTTGCTCCTTGATCCTCTCCTCCACCTGGTCTGCAGTCGTCAGGTTCAGGGTGCCCACGAACTGGTTGATGAAGATCTCGGGATCGGAAACCTTGTACCGGAACTGCCCGTGAAGCCTGAGGCTCACAACAGCAAACTCCCGGTCCCGGAACTGATACGGCTGTTTCGAGCCGAACTTCCCGTCAAAGGGCTTCTTCTGGATGTAGTATACCTCTGCCCTCTGCTCCACCCCGGAGAGCGCCTTCACGATACGGCCTACGACGGGAGCGTTGATGCTGGTAAGGGCATATCGGTCGGGCCGGTCTATGTACCCGAGGGCCTTTCCGTCGCGGTAGAAGACGGCGATCTCGTCCTCCCTGACTACGATATTGTCATTCAGCCGTATGTTCCGGGGGAGATGCCACATAATGTTCCCCCGCTTGTTAACGCTCTCCCAAGCGAATGTCTTTGAACCAAAGAGACTCACTCACTCACCTCCGTACCGGTAATGACGATCAGCCTCTTCGTGAACGTGTCCTCGAAGGCGTCCAACAGAGAGGTAAGCTTGGCCAAGCGCTCTGGTACCTGGTCACCGCCTCCTACAGCCGCCTTCAGGGCCGTCGCCTCCTCAGCCATAGAGGCCGCGTCGCTTAGTAGTGAGGCGTCGTACTCGTAGAGGCTATCCAGTTCCGGCTCTTCCACGCGTATAGTGGCGCTAATGCCGGAGTAGCCACCCTCCGCGTGTCGTACCTTCCCCTCGACAGTCTGAAAGCGATTGATGAGGCGGCCTATCTTGTCGAGGTCCTTGAAGTGATAATTTTCTGTGAGGACTTCCCGGGCTCTTTCAGTCGTGACTCGAGCATCCTTCAGCATGTTGGCCATCTGGATGCGGAGCATGCTGTCCGCGGCCCTAATGTCCTCCCGCCTCCGGTACCCCGCGAAACCTGGGACGTGGAGCTGTATTCTCTTTAGAAGCCCTCTATCCTCCTCCACTCTTTCGCGCAGGTCCGGCATGGAGTCACCGAAAAAGGAATTCGGTGTGCGGTTATGAAAGTTGCGGCCCCATTATTGAGATTACCTTACCAGTTTCACAATAATGAGATAGATACCTGCTAACAAAATGAGGAGAGGCCAGACTATGGTTAGATCCAATTGGATGACGTCGAGGACCACCATTAGCCACAGGAGACCTACGATGAGAAGCACAATGCCCCAGAAGAGACCTCCAGCTTTCGTGGTGATCTCAGTGACACTTCTTCGGGATTCTCCCTTCATAGGGGGTACATCAAACGAGGACGATTTATACATATCCTCACGGCACCCGTCAACCCATCCATACAGATTCCCGTGTTGGATATACTGATTGGAGGCTTGGCCATTGGGAACGTTCACGGATGGTTCGGCTCACTTCTCGAGGAGCCGCGAGGCACCCGGACTTAGGGGTGAGACTGACTCCAACTCCGCGGGTCAGGACTGGAGCCCTCGAATGGGGTGCAGTTTCATGGTCCTGTATCCCACAATCACCATGAGGTGGCCCTTCTCGACGAAGTATCCATCCAGGGCCCGATCGCCGGCATCCACGCGGAGATGGGGCGTGGCTCGGAGCTTGGATGGCGTGGCAAAGATGAGCAGGTTCTGAGGCCCTATGGAGTGCAGGACCGCGGGGCTCAGTTGGAGGTTGCCCCTTCCGAGGATGAATCCCTGGGCACCGATGGGACTGATGACGAGCTTCGCCTTCGGGTTGTTCTTAAGCAGTCTGAGTAGACCGTCTTCGTTGAGGTCCCTGCCCACGAGCTTCCCTGACTGGAAGGCGTCTACCCCCAGCAGGGTTGACGGGAGTCCCAGCCTCTCGCAGATTCCGTGGGTGGTCCCTCCGGGGCCGAAGATGAAGAGGGTACCGGGTTCCTCCTCCATCAACTCTCCCAGGTAGTCCGCCATCTCCTCTAGAAGCGCCTCATCGGCCATGGCCTGAACCATGAGCTTTCCTGTCTGTACTAGGTTCGGTTCCTGAGGCGTTCGGGCCAAGCCATACAGCTTCATAGTCCACTTGCCTCTTCGATACTGCTCCTCGTCCAAGTCCATGACCTCAGCGTCCGCGATCGGGAGGTCGCCTTCCAGGAAGCGGGCGAGACTGGTCCCGGCGGCCTCTGGACTAACGCCGAATACGGCGGAGTGCATCTTGACGCCGGAAGGGATGCCCAGGACAGGCAGCCGTGCATCGACGGAATCGAGGATATCCCGGGCCGTCCCGTCGCCCCCACAGAAGAAGAGTATCTGGGCTCCCGCTTCCTCCATGAGCTTGCTGGCCTCTAGCGTGTCTTTGGCCGTGGTCCTCTCCGAGGGCCTGTGAAGGACCGTGTAGGAGGCCGGCTCGAAGCCAGCGGCCCTCAACTCTCCCTCCCCCATGGGCGAGCCGCACGTAAGCCAGTGGATCTCCTGGGATACGGCCCATTTACGAAGGGTTCGAAGGGCTTGACCCGCCCTCACGGGCGCCACTGGCTCAGCGCCCATCGCCAGGGCCTCGTCCAATACGTCATCCGTCCCCTTCAGGCCGACTCTCCCCCCCATACCTGCAATCGGGTTGACGAGAAAGCCGACCTTCTTCACCCGGTGAGGATGAGGGGCTCCTTATTTGAAAGTGAGGAGGGCACCTCATAGGCTTTATCTCCAAGGGCGACGAAGAGATATTGTTGTTGAGGGCCGACGAGGTGGAGCGGTGTGACCGGTGCGGACATCCCATGGTAGAGATCCATTGCAGGCTGAGATGCTACAACTGTGGCTATGAGAGGGATTGCAGCGATCCTTGACCGTCCCCTGGAGTGGCCTTCGATTCTGCCAGTTCCCTCAGTGTATCCTTCAGGTCGGCCATGCTTCCGCTCAGGAGCAGTGCCGCCTGGAAACTCTTCGAGGCGCTCTGCACGAGGCTAAGCTTCACCTCCTCCATGGAAACCTCGTGACCCAGAAGCTCCTCCATGGAGGTGATGAGGCTTCCGTCGATGCCGCAGGGCTGAATACTCCTGAAGGGAGTGAGGTCAAGGTTCACGTTCAAGGCGAAGCCGTGATAGGTGACGTAGTGTTTTACGGCGATGCCAATGGAGGCCAGCTTCTTGGGACCGACCCAGAGGCCTGCATGAGGTCCCCTCTCCCCCTTGATACCGTGCTTCGCCACCGTCTGCGTGAGCAACTCCTCCAAGCGGGTGACGTGCTGCTTCACGTCGAGCTTGCCCCTGGAGAGGGCCAGGATCGGATAACCGACGAGCTGTCCGGGCCCGTGGTAAGTCACGTCTCCCCCTCTTTCGACCTCATGGACAGGCAGTCCGGATTCGCTCAGACCAGTGGTTGTGCCTCGGCGTCCCATTGTGTACACCGGCGGATGCTCCACGATCACGAGAGTGTCGGGGACGGCATCCTTGAGACGCTCACCCACCAGGTACTTCTGGAACTCCCAGGCTTCCCGATAGTCCACCAAGCCTAGGTCCAGCAACACGCAGCTCTGAGTCATTTCCTCGGGATGTGAATCGCCTTGCCAAGGGCGTTCTCCGCCGCCTCCATCAGGCTCTCCGGAAGGGTGGGGTGAGGATGAACCGTCAGTCCGATGTCATCCACGAGGGCTCCCATCTCGATGGCCAGAGCGGCCTCACTTATGAGGTCCGAGGCCTCGGGGCCCACTATCTGCACCCCGAGAACCTCCTTCGATGAACGGTCAGCGACGACCTTGACGAAACCATCAGCCTCGCCGTGAGTTAGAGCACGTCCCGACGCTTGGAAGGGGAATTTGCCCACAAGGACTTCGTGGCCCTTCTCTTTCGCTTCCTCCTCCGATAAGCCCACGGTGGCGATTTCGGGGTCTGTGAAGATAGCGGCGGGCATTGCCCTGTAGTCCGCCTCGCTGGGCAGGCCGCTGATGGCCTCAGCCGCAACAATCCCCTCTTTTGAGGCCTTGTGAGCCAGGTATGGTATGCCTATGACGTCGCCGATGGCGTATATGCCGTCGACGTTGGTTCTCATGCTCCTGTCTACCTTGATGAAACCGTTGGAGTCGACCTGGACCCCCGCTTTGTCAAGGCCGAGGCCTGCAGTCCGAGGCCTGCGACCCACCGAGATCAATAGCAGCTCGCTCTCAATCTTCATACGTTTTTCAGGGGTCTCCACATCCAGGATTACCCCGTCCCCGCTCACCTCCAAACTAAGGGCCTTCGTCCTCAGGTGGTACTCCACGTCAAGGCGTTTGAGGGATCTTCCGATCACCCGGACCAGGTCCAGAGAGAGGCCCGGAATCAGCTGTTCCAGTAGCTCGACCACGACGACACGGGTTCCCAGCTTCGCGTACATGGTCCCAATCTCGAGGCCCGTTATGCCCCCGCCAATAACGGTCATGCTCTTCGGGATCCGCTGCAGCTCGAGGGCGTGGCTCGAGTAGAGAATTCGCTCTCCGTCTACATCGAAACCTTTCAGGGGAATGGGCTCTGAGCCCGTGGCGATGATCACGTTCTCAGCCTTGAGGATCGTCCTGTCGTCGCCGGAAGAGACCTCCAGCTCGCGAGGGGACAGAAAGGCTGCGCTACCGTAGAGGACATCGACATTCACCGCCTTGCACAGGGTGGCGATGCCCCTGTTCAGGCGGTCAATGACAGACTGCTTCCAGGTCTGTAACTTCTCCGCATCGACCCTGAGCCCGTCGACATAGACACCCATCCTCTCCGCACTCTGAACCTTGTGGACCAAGTTGCCCACCGATATTAGGGCCTTGGAGGGGATGCATCCGTAGTTGAGGCACTCGCCGCCCAGCCTGTCCTTCTCCACCAAGACCGTGTCCACGCCCAGCTGGCCGAGACGGATAGCGGCCACGTATCCTCCTGGTCCAGCCCCTATGACGGCGGCCCTAACCCTTCTCGTCGTCACTTCTTGGACTCCAACACGTGTAACATGAGGAGACCTGGGTCCTCCAGGTACCGCACAAGAGTCTGAGTGAAGGCAGCGCCCACGTGCCCGTCGATGATGCGGTGATCGAAGGAGAGGCTGACGTTCATCACGTCCCGAACCACAATCTGGCCGTCCCTCACCACCGGCCTCTTCACTATCTTGTGGATGCCCAAGATGGCCACCTCAGGGGGGTTGATTATGGGTGTTGCCAGGAGGCCCCCCTGGGCCCCGAGGCTGGTGACGGTGAAGGTGGAGTCCTGGACATCGTGGAGGGTCAGCTTTCCCTCCCGTGCCCTCTTAGAAAGATCCTCAATCTCCTCTGCTAGTTCCAAAACCGTCTTCTGATCCGCCTGCTTCACGACGGATACCATCAGACCCTGTTCCGTGGCAGTGGCTATCCCGATGTTGTAGTACTTCTTCTGGAGCACCTCGTTCTTCTCCCAGTCCACCGTCGCGTTGAGGGATGGATGCTCCTTCAGGGCGGCGACCAGGGCCTTGAGCATGAAGGGCAGGTAGGTCAGCTTCGCGCCCTTCTCCTCGGCCCAGGCTACAGCCTTCTCCCGGAGGGCCACGAGTTCTGTGACATCGACCTCCTCCACGTAGGTGAAGTGCGCTGCGGTGCTCTTGGAGCGAAGCATCCGGTCCGATATCGTTCGCCGGACACCATGGATGGGCACCCTCTCAACCAGGTCCTCCTCGACGGCCACGGCCTCCTTGGCAGGGAGAACCTCCTCTGGTGCCGCCTCCCGGGCCTTAGAGAATTCCTCCACATCCTTCGCGGTTATCCTCTCCCTGGGCCCTGTGCCCTTCACCAGGCTCAGGTCCACGTCCAACTCTCTGGCCAGGCGCCTCACTGCTGGGGCTGCCAGGATCTTTCCAGCGGCTGGAGCCTCGGCTTCCGCCGGGACCTCCTCCACTTCCTCCGGTGGGGCCTCCTCGGCGGGAGCCTCCTCGGGCACCTCCTCTTCCGGCGGTGCCACCTCCTTCTCGGAGGTCTCCTCCCCCTCTTCACCTACGACAACGATGGGGTCCCCCACGTTGACGACCTGCCCCTCCGCCGCCAAGATCCTCAGAACCGTTCCCGTGAAGGGACTGGGGATCTCCACGTTCACCTTCTCAGTCATCACCTCCACGAGGGGGTCGTTCTCCTTGATCTCCTGGCCCACTTCTACGAACCACTTGATAATCTCCCCCTCGGTAAGGCCCTCCCCGATGTCCGGTAACACGAACTCCTTGGTCACCTCATACCTCCTAGAAACTGTAAGCCCGCTCCACAGCGTCCAAGACTCGCTCCGCGTCGGGCAGGTACAAATCCTCCAGCGTGTAGGGGAAGGGCGTGTCAAAGCCGGTAACGCGCAGGATGGGGGACTCCAGGTGCTCGATCGCCTTCTCGGCAATGAGGGCCGCTATCTCGGCACCGTAGCCACACGTCCTGGTGGCCTCGTACACGATGACCGCTCTCCCCGTCTTCCGGACGGAGCTGAGGACAGCCTCGATGTCGAGGGG
>JABAOH010146419.1_pt3 | contig 14924 bp, 16 predicted proteins | sample 7062181 | NCBI WGS metagenome assembly JABAOH01 (sample SAMN14538630, study PRJNA623070) | marine sediment metagenome | biome: marine biome [ENVO:00000428]; feature: marine pelagic biome [ENVO:01000023]; material: deep marine sediment [ENVO:00002113]; isolation source: pool of 5 deep marine...
CCGATCAGCGCCGCAATGGCGGAAACCAGCCAAATCAGAAGTCTCGTGAACGCCGACGCCATAGCCCTCGCTTCCATTGCCGTGCCGAACGGACTCTATTCCGGTACCGTTAAAATCTGGCAAAGCGATGGCCGCCCCGGGGCGCGCCGACGGCAACCCCTGGGCTTGCATCGGCGGCCCGTGTCCTGTATACAGCCGCGCTGTCTTGCAAGAGGACCGAGCGATGAAAGCGGACATCCATCCCGATTACCACGAGATCACCGTCGAGATGACCGACGGGACGACGTACAAGACCCGCTCGACCTGGGGCAAGGCGGGCGACACGCTGAAGCTGGACATCGACCCGAAGTCGCATCCGGCCTGGACCGGCGTGCACCGGCTGGTCGATTCCGGCGGACAGGTGGCGAAGTTCAACAAGCGCTTCCAGAGCTTCGCCCTCAAGAAATAGCGGCCCGGGCCGGCACGCGACGGCCACCGCATATGACAAGCGGGCGCACATTCGTGGCGCCCGCTCTTGCGTTGCGGCGCCCGGCGGGTGCCGCGCCGAATCGCGTCTCAGTTCTTCTTCCTGGGATCGATGTACCGCATGTCGAGCCGCATGATGCGTTTGTACAGCTCGTAACTGCGGTCCATCAGGTCGGACAGCCCGTCCGGCAGATCGTCCATATCCTCGATCGCCCGCTTGAGGCAGACCTCATGCCCTTCGAGGCGGTACTTGTCCTGGACCAGCTCGGCCTCGTCGATCTCGCCTTCCTGAACGGCGCGCTGCGCCATCAGCCACGCCATGACCTGGGTGAGGCGCGAGGTCAGGCGCATCGTCTCCTTCGTCATTACGGCCGCATCCGGCGGGTTATCGCTGTACCGGAAGGCCGGCACGTTGCGTTCGACATAGTTGCGCGCCTCGACCAGCAGATCGAGGGCTTCCGCATAGGTGCCGTTGAAATAGAGTGGCGTTCCCGCGGTGTCCTGGCTGTTCTTTTCGCGCTCGTCGGTCATCGCGTAGTTCCTTTGCCGACCCGCCGATGAATTGGTCACCGCCGCCCATGTTAAGCCTTTAATATACTTGATTTTTCAGCCGCACACAAATTTCGCGCCCGTTAACCATACGGCCCCTTGAAAACACACGACAGTTTCTTAAATGCAACGGTGTTCCGATGCCGGATCCGGGTCGGAACGTGATGAAGCCGGGAATCGCCCGGCAGGGCCCAGCCATGGTGGTGGGTCCGAGACAACCATATCGCTTGAGAAGGAGGATGTGGCTATGCGTACGACGTTTGATCTTTCCCCGTTCACCCGTTCGACGATCGGATTCGACCGGATGTTCCGCCTGCTCGACAGCATGGCCGGGGCCGGCGAGACGCCGAGCTACCCGCCGTACAACATCGTCAAGACCGGCGAGGACCGGTACAGCATCACCGTTGCGGTTGCCGGTTTCGGTGAGGACGAGCTCGAGGTCAAGGTCCAGGACGGGCAGCTGACCATCGCCAGCACGCCCGAGAAGACCGAGAAGGAGGATGTGTCCTACATCCATCGCGGCATTGCCCGGCGCGCCTTCGAGCTGCGCTTCAGCCTCGCCGATTACATCGAGGTGACCGGCGCCAGCATGGACAACGGCATGTTGACGGTCGATCTGGTCCGCAACGTGCCCGAGGCCATGAAGCCCCGGACGATCGCCATCGGCAAGGGCAGCGGTCGCAAGGTGCTGACCGACAAGGCTGCCTGACGCTTCGAGCCAAGCGGCGGCAATTTCGGGGGCGCGTCCGTCCGGGCGCGCCCCACTCGATTCACGCCGGCGTTCCTGCGAGCGGTGCCAGCGCAGCGCGGATCTCATCCGGCACCGGCACCGGACGGCGGCTCTCCCGGTCGACCCAGACATGGACGAAGGTTCCGAGCGCGGCCGGTTCCTCTTCGTTGCCGCGGAACAGGCCGATCTCGTAACGCACGCTGCTCCGGCCAAGCCGGGTGACCCGGATCCCGGCGTGGATCACGTCGGGGAACTGCAGCTGCTTGAGAAAGCGGCAGCTCGTCTCCGCCACGACACCGAAGGCCGGGCCATGGTGGATGTCGAGTCCGCCGGCCGTGATCAGATGGTGGTTCACCGCGGTGTCGAAATACGAATAGTAGGTCACGTTGTTGACGTGGCCGTAGATGTCGTTGTCCATCCAGCGCGTCGGAATGGCCATGAAATGCGGGAATTTGGCCCGTCCGGGCAGGGTTTCGTCGGCCATGATCAGTCCGGAAGGCCGCGCGAAGCGCCGCGGCAATGNNGGCCGCCCGATGAGGCGGCCCCATTTCTTCTTAGCAGCTCTAGCAGACACGGATCGGAACCCGTCACGCGCAACTGGCCGTATCCTCACGGAATTCCGACCTTGCCGGGCCGCTGGTCTGCCTACCTGTCCAACTTGCCCACGGCCGATACGTTAGCGCTAAATTTCTGCGCCGTCAAAAAAAAATGAGCCGCGCGATGCGGCTCAAGTTGGACAGGGAGGCATAAACGGGGGATCGAATACCCAGAGTATGCTAACTAGGGGCCTCATAAGGGCATAGACACCTTAATGCAGCGCATACTAACAAAAGGTTAACGAAAGAACAGAATTCCGAAAAAAATTTCGAATTTTAGGTTTTTCTTGCAGTGCCGCCGTCAAACCAACGTTTTCTGCGGGTTACGACACCCCGGAATCATCCGACGCCTTGCAATTATTTCCGGAAAACCGATTCTGCGGTCGACCGGGCCGACTGTTTTTTGGCGATTTCGGCCCGCACGCGGGCGATTTCGCCTTCCAGCTCGCCGATATATTCCTCAAGTGCCTCTACCGACATTACTTCGAGATTCTTAAGATCGGGTTTCCGCTTTTGCGGCTGCAGATCGTTCTCGTCCATGGGCTGCACGGCTCCGGTCGTCGTCCGTCATATCGGAAGTGTGGCGGCGGATGATCGGTGTCGCAAGCCTGTTGTGGTCACTTGCACCAGCGGCTGCAAACTCACGGCGCCGTCCGACCCGGTAAATCCCCTGATTCGGCTCTCGACAATTGCACCAAGCGCGCCGTGCGTTATATAAGGCGTCAACAGAGCGCAAGATCGACCCGCGACGGCACGCTGCCGGGCGCGGGACAACAATCCCGGAGTAGGAATGCCCAAGCCACTGATGCCCAAGGCGACCGCCATCTGGCTGGTCGACAACACCACGCTCTCCTTCGAACAGATCGCGGAGTTCTGCGGCCTGCACATCCTGGAGGTCCGCGCCATCGCCGACGGCGAGGTGATGGGCGGAATGGCGGGCATGGACCCGGTCGCCAACGGCCAGCTGACGAAGCAGGAGATCGCCCGGGGCGAAGCCGACGAGAACTACAAGCTGCGACTCGCCGAATCCGATATCCCGCAGCCGGTCTCCCGCCCCAAGGGGCCACGCTACACGCCGGTTTCGAAACGCCAGGACAAGCCCGACGCCATCGCCTGGCTGCTGCGCCACCATCCGGAGCTCAGCGACGCGCAGATCGGCCGGCTGATCGGCACCACCAAGCCGACCATCAATTCGGTGCGCGAGCGCTCCCACTGGAACATCGCCAATCTCCAGCCGCGCAGCCCGGTGGAGCTGGGGCTGTGCACCCACATGGAGCTGACCGAAGCGGTGCAGAAGGCGCGCAAGACCGGCCGCGGCGCGCAGGCCGTACCGATGGCGGCGCCCGCTGAGCCGGAGCCGATGCAGGCGCCGCTCGACGAGCCGAAATTGGACTGACTGCAGCGACTGGACGATCCGTCCGCAGACATCCGCGCCCTGTACCCGCAGGAAAGGGGAAAGCCGCCGCGGCCCAACTTGGGTCGCTTGTATCGGTGACCGCCAGATAGGGATTTGCGTACGTTCCTGATTTGCCCCTGAAAAGAAAACCCCGCCGGTACGGGTCCGACGGAGGCGCTCTCCGGCAGGAGCTGCGGGGAGGCTAGTATTATGTCCCTCCGTTCTTTCCGAGGTAATCCAGGCCTTCCACCCGAATAGGAAGGATCTGCTCCGAAGCGGGCATCAACTTCGCATCCGCGGGCAAGGCGCCCCGGAAATCCAGCCCCTTCTCCGTCTCCTCGATCAGCTTGTCCATGATCCTGGCTTGCCGATCCGCCACGGTCTGGATGGCCGAACGCGAACCGTCCTTTATCGCCACGTGCATCACTTCGGCGGCCGCGTCGCGCATCTTTCCTATGGCCATGGCCTGGGGTTTGGCGATCGCGATGCCATATTCGGCGGCAATTTGCGCCGACTTCCCCCAGGCGGGAGAAGGCGCCCGGTACGATGGGTCACCCCATACCGACCGACGGCACATGGGCACTGCGTTGTTCTGTCCCAGTTGCATGATATGCTTCTGGGTCATCCACATGATGAACATGTAGGCGATGTCCTTCTTCTTGGAATACTGCGAGATGGCCAGCGAGGTCGTGGGCAGGTTGGGATAACTGCCCGCCGTGCCGCGGGGCACGAGGATTGTGGTCGTCTTCCCGACGACCTGCGATTTCCGGGGATCTTCGAACAGAGCCGTCCAATAGTTAAGCTCAGACAACATGGCCACCTTGCCGGCGGCAAACAGGGCAACGTTAGCTGAGATCTTGTTGTTGGCGGCCTCAGGCGGAGCATAGGTGCGGATCAACCGGCCATAATACGCGAAGGCATCGATCGCCTCCTTCGAGTTGATATTGGATACCTTCCTGCCGTTCGCGTCATGCCTGAACCAGGAACCGCCATGGTTCCAGAGATAGGTGGCGAAGCTGGCCGTAATCGACGCGCCGCTGCCGCGGGAGAGAAACCCATACACTTCCGGCGTGCCATCGCGGTTTTCATCGATGGTAAGCTTCTTGGCTGCTTCCTCCAGCTCTTCCAGCGTGGTGGGTACTTTGACATTGTATCGCTTGAACAAGTCCTTGCGGATGTGGAGCAGCTGGGCCTGGGCGGACCAGACAATATTGTTGATTGGTTGCCCCGCGATCACCTTCTGGGTGTTCAGGCAGCCGCCCAGCCAGTCACCGGGGAAGTCGTGATTCGCCGGAGTTTGCTCGGGATCTGCCAGATACGGCTCAAGGTTTGCAAGATGTCCCGCTGCCGTCAATTTCCCACCGCGGTTGTCCATTTGCAGCGTAATGACATCCAGCGAGTCATCCCTGGCAGCGAACATGTCGTCTTGCTTCTTTCGATACTCCCTAGATGGGAGCGCCTCAATTCGCACGGTGACACCGGTCTCTTCCTGAAACCGTTTGGCCATTGGCTGGAGCCAGGCAACGCTCGAAGCGCCCGAGTCAGTAATAACGGTGATCGATGCGCCCTCAAATCGCCGCCAGTCAACCTCGGTCCGTGACAACGATGGGAATATCCAGACGACGACGCCCACGATGAGCGCGAGCGCCGCGATCAGACGCTGTTTCATATCGAATCTCCCATTCGATCATGGGATCCGATACTGTCTTGCCCGGACTGGTACATGCGGAACGTAGCCCAGGCGTCGACAGTGCCGGGTCACTGTTCCGGGCGGTGTTTTTTCTTTGTTTTCTCGCCTTCTCAGGAATTCATAACAGCATATCCCCCTTCCCCGGATTACTCGAAGCAGGGAGAACTGCAACGCGAAATGTGTATGGGCGGAAAACTATCAGCGGCTGTCGGGAGGTCCATGACCTAGGTCAAATCCTCTAGTTTGACCTCCCCCTTGCGGAAAGCAACCCGCCGCCGACGCGCACCAGCACCTCACCCGCGACGGGCCTGAGCACCGCCACGTCGTCGCGGTACTCGAGCTGCTCGAAACCGCCATGGCCCCTGAGAAGCACGGCGCACACGCGTGCCGGAATCGAGACCATTTCGGGTTGCCCGCGGCCCTCGTGCGGTCGCCTATTCTTTCACCGGTACGGTGGAGTTGAGGGCCAACCGACCGCCGTCGACATAGACGACCTCGCCGGTCATGTAGCTGGAATCGTCCGACGCCAGGAACACCGCGACCTTGCCGATCTCCTCGGGTTCGCCGGCGCAGCCGAGCGGTGTGCGGGCGAGCACCTTGTGCATCGCCTCCTGTTCGTGGCCGACCGATTTCAGCAATTCGGCCATGATCGAGCCCGTGCCGATGGCGCCGCCGCCGGACCCGGAGCCCATGCAGGCGCCGCTCGACGAGCCCAAGTTCGACTGATCGCGTTGCCCGGCTCGGCCCCTCAGACCGGCGGCACGAGCACGATCTTTCCGGTGAACCGCTTTTCGAGGAACGTCTTCTGGGCCGAAACGATTTCGGCCAATGGGTAGGTCTTCGCGACGACCGGTCTGATTTCGCCGCGCTCGATGTAACCGACCAGATTGCCGAACACGCCATCCTCGAGGACGGTGCAGCCCACCAGCCGCAGGTCTTTCAGATAAAGGATGCGCAGATCAAGTTGGACCATCGGCCCGGCGATCGCGCCCGAAGCCGCATAGCGCCCGCCGCGCTTGAGGATCTCGAGAAGCTCCGGCCACTGCGGCCCGCCGACGAGGTCGACGACGACGTCCACCGCCTCGCGGCCGAGCCGGTCGACCAAGCCGTCGCCGCGGGCAATCACCGCGTCGGCGCCCAGCGCCGTCACGTCCTCCGCCTTCGCGGCGCCGGCGACCGCGATCACCCGGGCGCCGCGCCGCCTGGCGAGCTGGACCGCGGCCGATCCGACGCCGCCCGAGGCCCCGGTGACCAGAACGGTCTCCCCGGTCTTCAGCGCCGCGCGTGTGAGCAGGTTCTCGGCGGTCGAGTAGGAGCAGGGGAACGAGGCGAGCTCGGCATCGGTATGCCCGCTGTCGACATTGTGGGCGTGCACCGCCGGCGCCGTCATGTACTGGGCGAAGCCGCCGTCGCACTCCGAGCCGAGATAGTGTGCCCGATACGGTTCCCAGCCCGCCGGCTCGCGCAGGCAGGGATCGATCAGCACGCGTTCCTCCAGGCGGGCGGGGTCGACGCCCTCGCCGACGGCGACAATGCGGCCGCAGACGTCGGCGCCCTGGATCCGGGGGAAGGTCAGCGCGCTACCCGACCAGCTGGCATCGCCGACGTCGGCACCCGCGATTCCATCCGCCGCGGCGTCGCTCGTCGTGCCCGCGCTGACGCTCTTGGAATACCAACCGACCCGGGTGTTGACGTCGGTGTTGTTGACGCCCGCAGCGCCGACGCGAACCAGCACCTCGCCGGCGTCCGGGGCCGGGACCGGCACGTCGTCGCGGTACTCGAGCTGCTCGAAGCCGCCATGGCCCTTGAGCAGCACCGCGCACATGTGTTTCGGAATCGCCGCCATCGACCGCACCGCCCGCTTACAGACCCGTTTCGATCACGGCCCAATCCGGCGCCTCGACCATCGGGGGCTACTCCTTCACCGGCACCGTGTAGTTGAGGGCCAGCCGGCCGCCATCGACATAGACGACCTCGCCGGTCATGTAGCTGGAATCGTCCGACGCCAGGAACACCGCGACTTTGCCGATCTCGTCCGGCTCGCCGGCGCGGCCCAGCGGCGTGCGGGCGAGCACCTTGTGCATCGCCGCCTTGTCGTGGGCGACGGATTTCAGCATCTCGGTCATGATCGAGCCCGGGCCGATCGCGTTGACGCGGATGCCCTTGTCGGCGAGGGCCAGGGCCATCACCTTGGTCAGCTGGTTCACCCCGCCCTTGGCGGTGACGTACGGCACGATATTGGGGATCGCGACGACGGCGTTGATCGACGACATGTTGATGATGGTGCCGCCGCCGCCCTGCTTGACCATCTGCCGCGCCGCCGCCTGGCCGGTGAGGAACACGCCCTTCAGGTTGACCCGCAGGACGGCGTCGAAGTCGTCTTCCGAAAGCTCCAGGAAATCGCTGAACCTGACGATGCCGGCGTTGGCGACGGCGCTGTCGACCCGCCCGAAGGTGTCGACGGCGCCGGCGATCAGCGCGTCGACCTGGGCCTTGTCGCCGACGTCGCAGGCGATGAACGTCGCCTCGCCGCCGGCTTCGCGGATCGCTCCGACGACCGCTTCGCCGCCCTCTGCGTTGACATCCGAGACGACGAGTCTTGCCCCCTCGGCCGCCATGCATTCCGCGCAGGCCCGCCCGAGACCCTGGGCCGCGCCCGTCACCACCGCCACCTTGCCGTCGAGCCGCATTTCCATCGTCCTCCGCTGCTGTCCCAATCGCGCAAGGCTGCCATGGCGGCGGGAACGCCGCAAGTCGGGGGAATCACGGGTTGCCAATTCGGGGTCGGACGGGGCCGGCGAGCGCGCGGCGGCCACTCCTTTCGGGTCTAACGCATTGCCAAAACAAGTGAAATCTCCCGTTAACCATAAATTCATGAAAATGCCGTCAATTTGGAATCGTTCGAAGACCACGGCCGCAGAGCAAGCGCGGCCGGCTCCAGGGGGCGAATGTCGCCGCGACGGGCAAAGGCGGATCCACGGACCGCCGGCGCGCCGGACCGTTCCGGTCCGCGCGGCAAAACGAACGAAGGAGTAAGAGATGAGTCATCGATACCCATCCTTTGGGAGCCCCCGCCGGCTGGCCTTGCGGATAGCCGGGGTCGGGGGCCTGGTCGCGGGCCTTGCCGTTGCGAGCGCGGCGACCGCGTCGGCCCAGACCGGCCAGACGGCGTGCCTGGCGCACGACAAGCTGGCGGAGATGCTGGACGGCCGCTACTCGGAAAAACCCGTGGCATTGGGCCTTGAAGCGAGCGGTCGCCTGTTCGAGGTGTTCGCGGCCAAGGACGGCGCGACCTGGACGATGGTCGTGACCACGCCGGAGGGCGCAAGCTGCGTGATCGCCGTCGGCGAGCAGTGGCACGTCCCGCAGCAGCTGGTCTTCGACCCGGAGATGTAGGGTATCTGCGCGCCGGCGAGGGTCGCCGGGCAAAAGCGCCGCCCCTTCCCTACTTCGCGTAGCCGACGCCTTTCAGCGCCGCCTTGATCTCCTCGAGAATCGCCGGGTCGTCGATCGTCGCCGGGGTCCTGTAGGCCTCGGAGTCGGCGATCTTCTGCATGGTGCCGCGCAGGATCTTGCCCGAGCGCGTCTTCGGCAGGCGCTGGACCACGGTCGCCGTCTTGAACGCGGCGACCGGGCCGATCCGCTCGCGCACCATGGCGACGACGTCCTTGACGATCTCCGCCTCGGATTTCTTCGCGCCGGCCTTCAGCACGAGGAAGCCGAGCGGCAACTCGCCTTTCAGTTGGTCGGCGACGCCGATGACCGCGCATTCCGCGACGTCCGGGTGGTGCGCCAGCACCTCCTCCATGCCGCCGGTCGACAGCCGGTGCCCGGCCACGTTGATGATGTCGTCGGTGCGCGCCATGATGAAGACGTAGCCGTCCTCGTCCATGTAGCCGGCATCGCCGGTGGCGTAGTAGCCGGGGAACTCCGACAGGTAGGAGTCGATGTAGCGCTTGTCGGCGTGCCACAGGGTTGGCAGGCAGCCCGGCGGCATCGGCAGCTTGACCGCGATCGCCCCCATCTCGCCGCGTTTGACCTCATGCCCCGCGGTATCGAGGATGCGCACGTCGTAGCCCGGCACCGGGCGCGACGCCGAGCCGGCCTTCACCGGCAGCTGCTCGATGCCGACGCAGTTGGCGCCGATCGCCCAGCCGGTCTCGGTCTGCCACCAGTGGTCGATGACCGGCACGCCGAGTTGGTTCTCGGCCCAGTGCAGGGTGTCCGGGTCCGTCCGTTCACCGGCCAGGAACAGCGTGCGGAAGTGGCTCATGTCGTACTGTTTGAGCAGCTTGCCCTCGGGATCCTCGCGCTTGATGGCGCGGAACGCGGTCGGCGCGGTGAACATGGTGCCGACCTTGTGTTCCGAGATCACGCGCCAGAACACGCCGGCGTCCGGCGTGCCCACGGGCTTGCCCTCGAAGACGATCGTGGTGCAGCCATGCAGCAGCGGCGCATAGACGATATAGGAATGGCCGACCACCCAGCCGACGTCCGAGGCGGCCCAGTACACCTCGCCGGGATCGACGTCGTAGATGTTCTTCATCGACCATTTCAGCGCCACCATGTGGCCGCCATTGTCGCGCACGACGCCCTTGGGCTGGCCGGTGGTGCCGGAGGTGTAGAGGATGTAGAGCGGGTCGGTCGCGGCGACCGGCACACAATCCGCCGGCTCGGCCGACGCCATCGCCTCGTCCCAGTCGACGTCGCGGCCTTCCTTCAGCGTGCAGCCTTGCTGCTCGCGCCGCAGGATCACGCAGTGCTTCACGGAATCGCCGGCCAGCGCAATCGCCTCGTCGAGCATCGGCTTGTACGCGATGACGCGGCCCGGCTCGATGCCGCAGGAGGCGGAGACGATGACCTTCGGGGCGGCGTCCTCGATGCGGGTCGCCAGCTCGTTCGGCGCGAAGCCGCCGAACACCACCGAATGCACCGCGCCGATGCGCGCGCAGGCCAGCATGGCGACGACGGCCTCCGGCACCATCGGCATGTAGAGGATCACCCGGTCGCCCTTTTCGACGCCGAGCCCTCGCAGCACGCCCCCGAAGCGCGCCACCTCGTCCTTCAATTCGGCGTAGCTGATGGTGCGCTTGGCGCCGGTGATCGGGCTGTCGTAGATGATCGCCGCCTGATCGCCGCGGCCGCGTTCGACGTGGCGGTCGACCGCGTTGTAGCAGGTGTTGACGACACCGCCGGCGAACCAGCGGTAGAACGGCTTGTTCGAGTCGTCGAGGACTCTGTCCCACTTCTCGATCCAGTCGATCTCCTGCGCCGCCTCCCCCCAGAATCCCTCGGGGTCGGACAGCGAGCGGTTGTAGACGGCGTCGAAACGGCTGGTCATATCCCTGTCTCCCTGAACGTCGGGACGGCGGTGCTGCGCCGTCCCGGTCTTCCCTGTTCTGTACGCGGCCCATTATAGGGCGGCTGCGGCAGACCGGAAGCGGCAAGCTGCCGCAACCTGACCGCTTGCTGTTGACCGCCGCCCGACTTGTGGCAGAGTCGCCGGTGCGGCCGCAAGAGCCACTGCCCCCACCGGGGCGGAACGGACCGTACGGGAGCGCAAGGCCATGGGTGTGTCAGCCTACCAGGAGAATCTCGACCGCAACGCGGCCAATTACGCGCCGCTGAGCCCGCTGAGCCTGATTCGCCGGGCCGCCGCAGTGTATCCCGACCGGCTCGCGGTGATCCACGGCGACCGGCGCGTCACCTGGGCGGAGAGCTATGCCCGCTGCCGCCGGCTCGCCTCGGCGCTGGCACAACGCGGCGTCGGCAAATTCGATACCGTGGCGGTGCTCGCGGCCAACATCCCGGCGATCTACGAGGCGCATTTCGGCGTGCCGATGACCGGCGCCGTGCTGAACACCATCAACACGCGCCTCGACGCCGAGACCGTCGCCTTCATCCTCGACCACGGCGAGGCCAGCGTGCTGCTGTGCGACCGCGAGTTCTCGGCCATCGCAAAGGATGCGCTGGCGCGCTGCGAGGCGCGGCCGCTGGTCATCGACATCGACGATCCCGCGGTGGCCGACGGCGAATCGATCGGCGAGATCGAGTACGAGGCGTTCCTTGCGACCGGCGATGCCGATTTCGAGTGGTCGCTGCCGGCGGACGAATGGGATGCGATCTCGCTGAACTACACCTCGGGCACGACGGGCAACCCCAAGGGCGTCGTCTACCACCACCGCGGCGCCTACCTGCTGGCGCTCGGCAACATCCTGACCTGGAGCCTGCCGCCGCACCCGGTCTATCTGTGGACCCTGCCGATGTTCCACTGCAACGGCTGGTGCTTCCCGTGGACGCTGGCGGCTGTGGCCGGGACCAGCGTCTGCCTGCGCAGAGTGAGCGCGGCCAACATCTTCGCCGCCATCCACGAGGCCGGCGTCACCCATTTCTGCGGCGCACCGATCGTCCTCAACATGGTGATCAACGCCACCGAACAGGAACGCGGCGCGGCGCTGCCCCGCACCGTCTCGGTGATGACCGCCGCCGCACCGCCGCCCGCGGCGGTGCTGCAGCGCATGGCCGAGCAGGGGTTCCAGATCACCCATGTCTACGGTCTGACCGAAACCTACGGCCCGGCAACGGTGTGCGCATGGCATCCGGAGTGGGACGCGCTGCCGATGGACCGGCAGGCCGCGCTGAAGTCGCGCCAGGGAGTCGGATACGCGGTGCTGGAGGGCCTGACGGTCGGCGACCCGCAGACACTCGCGCCGGTGCCGGCCGACGGCGCGACCATGGGCGAGGTGTTCATGCGCGGCAACATCGTGATGAAGGGATATCTGAAGAACGCCGCGGCCACGGAGGAGGCCTTCGCCGGCGGCTGGTTCCATACCGGCGACCTCGGCGTCATGCACCCGGACGGCTACATCGAGCTGCGCGACCGCGCCAAGGACATCATCATCTCGGGCGGCGAGAACATCTCGACCATCGAGGTCGAGAGCATGCTGTACCGCCATCCCGCGGTGCTCGAGGCGGCGGTGGTGGCGCGGCCGGACGAGAAATGGGGCGAGACGCCGTGCGCCTTCGTCACCCTGAAGGACGGTGCCAGCGCCACGGAAGCCGAGATCATCGCCTTCTGCCGGGACAACATGGCCCACTTCAAATGTCCGAAGACGGTGGTGTTCGGCCCGCTGCCGAAAACCTCCACCGGCAAGGTTCAGAAATACGTGCTGCGCGAAAAGGCGCGCGGGCTGTAGCGCGCTGTCCGTTAAGTTGGGCTCGGCCGTATCGGCGCGACCTCATACTTCGAGACGGCTGCTTCGCAGCCTCCTCAGCATGAGGGCACAGACGTTGGAGCCTCATCATGCCGAGGAGGGCCGCCGCGCCGAGCAGCCGCCATCAGGCTGCGTGTGCGAGCCGCGAAAAAGCAACCCGTCTCGAGGTATGAGGTCGCGCTGCCGTTCACAACCGATTCCATCTGAACCGATAGCTCTATAGGTACGGAACGCGCTGGCGGCATTTGGCATCCGGTTGCGGCGGCGCACGACCCCGCGTCCGGACGCAAGCGGCGCCGGCCTGTCCGGCCGACGCCGCCCGCGTTGGTCAAGACCAGCGAGTTTCGTCGGATCCGCCGGGCGCCGCCGTCACGGCATGACGCCTTGCTCGGGGATCCTGACGGCGACCCGCCACCTGGGTGGAGGATCGCCACGATAGTGGCCGGGTGGACCGCTCCCGTCCCGGTCAGGGATGTGTGAGACGTGCGATCTCGTCCTTAATGGCCAGTTTTTGTCGTTTGAGGTCGTGGATCACGATGTTGTCGGGTAGCGGCCTGTTTTCTTCTTCCTCGAGTATCTTTTCCAGATCCCGATGTTTTTCCCGAAGGGTCCTGACTCGATCCTCAAGCGACATGGCGTCACCCCCATTTGCTGTGGATTTCACTGGTTTACCGCGTCTCCTGACCCGATGCGGCCGAGTGCAGTACGGCACGCTACCGCCGACGAAGCTGCGCCTCGCCGCCGTGCTGCCCGCCGGGGCATCCGGTTCTGCATCGGGAATTGCGTTTTTAGATCGGAAACGATCATCTCTGTCGCAAGCATCATACACCGGGTCCCCCCGGCTGTCAGCAGCTTTGGCATCACAATTTGGCAGCATTTTCGGCAACCTGCGCGGCGATCGCGGCAAGGTCCGAACGGTCCGCCTCCGACAGCGTTACGCCGACTGCGTCGACATAGTCCAGCAGCGCCGCCAGGGGATCGCCGCGCCGGTCTCCCGGTTCCGCCAGGTCGGCGATGGCGAGCTGCTCGGCATGCTCCGCGTCCAGCTCCAGTGCCTTGACCCGCTCGCGCAGCGCGGCCGACCAAGGGGTAACTGTTGAATTCTTCAGGAACCGACGGACGCCGCGCAGGGGCACGACGACCTGCGACCGCCACGCCGCAGTGCCGTCGATCAGCCGCCGCCAGCCGGCCCGCGACGGCGGCGCGCCACGTTCCGCCGCGCTCCAGCATGCGAACAGCAGCAGATTGACGTCGAGGCCGGGCCCGTCCTGCAGGCGCAGGCAGGCCTCGGCGACACCGGGCCTGGCATACAGTGCCAGCGAGAAGTCCCAGAACGGGTGGTCGGGGAAATCCATCAGTCGTCGCCGAGGCAGATCCCGAGCCCGCGGGCGGTGCGGACGACGGGTCCGTCCCGATCGACGGTCCGCGGCCGACCTATGACGTCGGCGATCGGCACGTCGATCACCTCGCGCGCGCGCCATCCGACCATGCGGTCGAACCGGCCCGCCGCGACGAGGTCGACCGCGTGCACCCCGAAGGCCGAGGCGATCAGCCGGTCGCGCGCGTCGGGCGCGCCGCCGCGCTGGATGTGGCCGAGCACCGTGACCCGCACTTCGGCGCCCGTCGCATCTGCGATGCGGCCGCCAACATAATGTCCGACGCCGCCGTAGCGCGCCGCCTCACCGGGCGCGCTCTGCAGGATCGCCTTGCCCTCCTCGGTGCGGATCGCCTCGGCCACCACGACCAGGGCGAAGTTCCGGCCGAGGTTGCGAATCCGCTCGATACGCCGGGCGATGCAGTCGACGGACCATGGGATCTCCGGAATCAGGATCACGTCGGCGCCACCGGCGATCCCGGCAACCAGCGCGATATGCCCGGCATCGCGGCCCATCACCTCGAGCACCATGACGCGGCTGTGGCTGGCCGCCGTCGGCTGCAGCCGGTCGAGCGCTTCCGTCGCCACCTGAACCGCGGTGTCGTAACCCACGGCGACTTCGGTCTCGGCGACGTCGTTGTCGATTGTCTTGGGAATGGTGACGAGCCCGAATCCCCCCTTCTGGGCCAGCTTGCGCAGGATCGCCTGACTGCCGTCGCCGCCGATGCCGATCAACGCGTCGAGTCCGAGCATGCGCACCCCGTCGATCGCCTCGTCGGAGCGGTCGCGCACGGTGCCGTCGGCCATGGGGAAGGCGAAAGGGTCGCCCTTGTTGGTTGTGCCGAGGATTGTGCCGCCCTGACGCATCAACGTGCCGTCGAAAATGTCGAGCGCCATTTCGCGCGCCTT
>JABAOH010007276.1_pt1 | contig 14923 bp, 9 predicted proteins | sample 7062181 | NCBI WGS metagenome assembly JABAOH01 (sample SAMN14538630, study PRJNA623070) | marine sediment metagenome | biome: marine biome [ENVO:00000428]; feature: marine pelagic biome [ENVO:01000023]; material: deep marine sediment [ENVO:00002113]; isolation source: pool of 5 deep marine...
AACAGATCCGTCCTGAGTGCTTCGGAAAACTTCAGTAAATCATCAACCGTAGAAAATCCGCCAGATGAAGGACTGCCGGTTTTACCGAAAAGACCAGTTTTTCTCCATAAAGCCTTACCCTCTTCCTGGACTTTATCGTAACCCAGTGCCACATTCGATAAAATCTTATTCGATGAGGTATCCATACCCGCGGGATCAAAAATGTGTTCTTTTTTATAGTCCTTGCCGGCGACTTTCTCGATGATCGCGGCAAGAAGAATGAAACCGATATTGCAATAGGCCCATCGTGTTCCCGGTTCAAAGGTTAAAGATTTCTCTTTGACAATGGGCTTGCGATCTTCCAATGTCCAATGTGTTCCTGGTTCTGCGAATTTATAAAATTCATCATCAAGAAACTCGGCGATTCCCGAAGTATGAGAAAGAAGATGAGAGATTTTTACTTTTTCCCCCACCTCAGGTAAAATCCAATCTGCTCCCAGATATTTTCCGATCAGGTCATCATAAGACAGCTTTCNNGCAGTAAACATCTTGCCAATGGAACCGAAACAAAATTTGGTGTCCACCTGATTGGGAATATTCCGCTCTCTATCCGCCATCCCATAGGCCTTTTTAAAGATCGGCTTTCCTTCGCGAGCGACAAGCACGACTCCCGAAAATATATCTTTTTCTGTGTTTGTTTGGAGATAAGCATCCAGTTCCTGGACAAACTCGGAAACACTCAGTTGATCCGGTGTGCCTGTCGTTGGGGGCATCATAAAAAGTGAATCCTCCAGGCCTGTGTTGAAGCTCACTTCTTCAAGGGTTATTTTTTGGATTTCTTTGCCACTCGAATAAGTGACAGTTGAATGGGCCATCAGCAGACCATTCACTTTTTTATAATCAGACTGGAATTGTTCAAACTCAACTTCTTCACCCGTTGGTCCGGATGTTTTCCCTTTTATTTTAAAGATGAGATAAGTTTTTGATTCAAGATAAAATGTTAACTTGAACCCATCCGGATAAGCCTCTTCCAGGACAAAATACTCTTTGCCATCAATTTCTTCCTTCCCTTTATAGGCAAAGGTAATGCCATATTGCTCAGGATTTAAGACGGAGAGGATTGGCATGGCTTCTCTCTTTATGTCTGCGAGCTGCTGCCCACTCATCTCTTCAATGACTCCTGTTTGAGGATTGGTCCCCCATCCAGTCTTTCCATCGTAAGCTCGACTAAAAACCCTGCCCATCACTTTAACATCCACGCGTTTTTTATCCGGTTCTTTTTTGTAGATAGTGATCGGACCACTCAATCCCTGCATAGCCATTTCAATAGTTCCGCTCGCAGTCATGTCTTTGATGCTTTCTGCGGCTTTTCTTCCACCAAGAACCTCTATCATTTTCTCCAATATCTGTTGTGCGGTCTGACCGGAATCCTGGCATGCAATTAAAGTGACAAGAAAAAGACTTGCTGTTGTGAGTGAAAAAATTCTTTTCATGATTTTGACCTCCATCTTGCTTATATCAATCTATTGTACGAAAACTAAATGTAAAAGTTTAATAGAGAATATCCTTCTTATTCTTAAAAGCTTATTTAAGTGCCATTGCCAGCACCTGTACGAATGCATTGGGAACACCATATATCCGTTATAAACTATGTCAGGCAAAGGCTCGAAATGAGGGTCAATCCCTTATTTCATTGGCAATAAACTCTAAGGAAAAGCAGTTTTGCTAGCTATTCTTAATAGCTATAGATCCGTAGCTTCTTGAAAGAGTCGTTTACTGATGTCAGATAATCTGGCTCCAGCGGTATTTGCAAACACGATTATACCCACCCCATCAGAAGGACGGAATAGCATTATAGTATTGATGCCGGGATCACCACCACCGTGTCCCCACACAATCTCGCCGTCATCAAGCTCGCCCTTGGCCCAACACAAACCCCGACCAAAGTGATCATTGGAAAGCATGGTTCGAATAGTATCGCTCTTTAATATCCACTTATCTCTGTAGACACCATTGTTGATATAAGCCATCAGAAATCGGGCAAGTTGGTTTACGCTTGTACGAACCAGTCCGTCGGGATAATTGGGAAAACTGTAAAGACAATTGGGGAAGAATCCCTCCTTTATGCGTGTTTTTTCCTTCAAACCTTCTTCTTGTAGTAATTCGCCACGTAATTTGCCCTCTGATGCGTATGTATAGGGCACTGCATGTTTCGATATATCCAGGTCTGCAAGAAACCACGATGTTTCTTTCATATCCATAGGTTGGAATATATTTTTTTTTGTGTAATCATTGAATGCCATTCCCGAGATGACTTCAACGAGAAAACCAAGCAGTCCAAAACCTACATTCGAATAGCTGCGCGGCTTGGTAGGTATTGAACCTCGCTCACCCGGCTTCCAAGTATGGAAATTCTCTTCTTCGTTGTAGAAGGTTCCTCCTGGTGTAAAATATTCTTTAAGCCAAGTTTCAAGAGTTATTGTTGGATCCCCGCAAGCATAACTTTCACCATAGGCTGAACCGTCCTTTATGGAGGATCTATGGGTAAGAAGCTGCCTGAAAGTGATAGTCTCGTTGGGATAGCGAGGGTTTTTCACTGTAAAATTGAGATAATCGTTTATGTCATCATCGAGCAGAAACTTCCCCTTCTCCCAGAGCTGCATGATGGCAGTTGCTGTGAAGGTCTTCGAAACCGACCCAATGTTCATCACACTATCGGGACTCATTGGAATCTTCTTTTTTATGTTCGCCCACCCATAACCCTTTGACCAAATAAGCCTATTTTTTTTAACCATACAGGCAGAAAGACCCGGTATAGGAATGGTCTTCATCTTGTCATTAATGAAGTCCCCTAGCTCATTTAATTGGGGCAATCTTTTATAACTAAAAATAAGGCCACTACCGGCAACGGTACTTATTTTGAGAAATTCCCGCCTGGTTATCCGAAACATATTCACCTCCTAAAATGGAAAAATTAGCAGAAGAATAACAATCAATAAGAAAAGTGTCAAATTGATCCAGAAAATTAAATATACATACATTAACAACGGCAAATAACATGCCAATTTCATCTTCTTGGGGTTTTCTAACACTATGAAAAATACATGTATCATTTATTAACAGTTAATGTCCGTTCTCGAACAGAAATAAATATTCCCCATATCAACTTTACAAAAGAGTATATCCGGGATTCCATCGGTTTACAATTCATTCCCAATACATCGTTCTGTAAAATAGAGGGATTTATTCGTATATTTGGAACTAAAGAACCGCTATTCAGTCTAATATTCATCGCTTTTCTCTAAAAATCCAAGGATTAGAGATACTTGTTCCTTCTGACCGTATTAGAAAGCAACTCATTGTTGTGAACAGCATCGTAATCGACTGATCCGAGATAGTATCTCGGCAAATAGCTCCTTGCTTATGGCTACCTCCGCCATTTGGAAAATAACATAACGGCTGTGTCTCAGAACCTTAGCTCCGATCTTTATGAGTTTCATAAGCAGAGTCCGAAGCGACCAATGTTTGATTTTGCCCGGAAGAACCAGGCGCCACAGGAAGTTGCCCAGATTGTAGGCCAGGACAAACAAACCTAGCCTCACCTGATTCGAGAGAAAATGTTTGCATGAGAGCCGCGTCCAATTAAGAGCATACTTTCCTTCCTTTATCCACTGCTCAGCAATCCCGCGCCCATTGTAGAAACGTACGACACTCACTGCTTTGGCACTCATATTGGTCAAGATGAAACCTACTCTCGGGAATAAATCTCCCTGGAGCCACTCAACTTTCGCCACCACACGGCGTCTCTTATGCCAGGAAGCCGCCCGGTACTTGAAATCATGAAAACACACAACCGGTTTTCTCGAGGGACGACCAACAGGACGGATCAGCAGATGTTTAATCTCATCATACAAGACATCATTCGCCGGAAGGCGGATAGCATACAAGAGACCTTTTTCTTCAAGGTACTCATAGACCTCAGGCTTCGCAAACGCAGCATCACCACGAAAGTACTTCCTTCTTTTTTTGTTTTCATACCGTCGAACGATCGGTTCAAGCATCTCTTTCCAGCGGTCAGCGCTGTGGACATTGCCTGGACGAAGCATCGCTCCTTCACAGTCGCCATACTGGTTAAAACAAAACAGAGGATGATAACAATTACATTTGAAATGGCCGTTGTATGCAGAACCTTCCTGCTCTCCATGTACAGGACTCTCTGAACTGTCCATATCAAGAACGATTCGATGATGGGCCGTTTTCTCCATCGCTCTCTCAACCCATCTCCCGTTAATTTCAGACAAGCTATCAATGTTTTCCCGCACTATCAGGATCTCTGTCTCTAAACGCCCGATTGTATTGATCCCGGCCGCATTCTTCTTCTTTCCGGTGACTGCTCTCATGACAAGATCAAATGATAGACACTGAGCATCATTGACATCCTCATATCCTGCCAGCCGAGTGTATACAGATTGGCGTAGCAGGTTGGTCATATCATGCTGAATATTGCGCCCGGTCCGTTTATCGCTCATTACAGTAGAAGCTGAATTAAATAAGCCTAAAGTATCATCAAGCTCCCGGTAGGCAAGAAGGCCACCATCAGATGTCAATCTTGCGCCATGAAATTCAAGCTTAATTTTTCTGTTAAAATGAATATTTAATCTTTCACCCTTTGTGTGTTTCATTTTTTGTGTCCTTATCAACCTCTATCTTGTTATATAATAACAACTTATGGTGATTTTGTTAAGTGATTTTTGTGTTTAATATGGGGAATATGGGATATATATGACTAGACAGAGACTTCAGGAGGGAATTTATAATATTAGTGATATATATTTAGGGCAAAATCTTGAGAGGCCTCAATCTTTATATTGAACAGCAGGCCAGTCATATTCATCCCCAACGGCAGCAAGAATTTCCAGAGAAAGTTGCAAGCCATTCACTCCGTTTGTCATGATAACCGCCCCTTTCCCCGTGCCAGGGGATGCAATTAGGACGCAGGTAGCGCCGGGAGCATTATGACCTGGATAAGTGAAATAAAAATTATCTCCCACTCCCATGAGAAAAACACCCAAACCTTGCCCTGATAAACCAAAAAACTGATTGGGATCAATCTCCAATTGAACGCTGAACATCTTTTTAGCCATCTTCTGCGAGACTATTCTGCTGGATTTCCCTTGATAGGCACGAATCAGTTCAATCGTAAAAAACGCCAGATCAGCAGGTGTCGCCACGAGGGCTGCGTGCCCCAGAGCAGTAGGATGCTGGGGACGATCATACGAATTACCCTGCTCGTCGTGAGGCAGGGCTACATGGCTCTTAAATTCAGGGTGTAATGGGTGCACCATTGTGCTGTTTTTCATGCCGATCGGTCCGAATATTGTTTCTTGTACAATCTGAGGGTATGGTATACCCATCACATCCTCTAACAGCAACTGGATCACGATATATCCCATATTCGAGTACTGATGTTTGGTTCCAGGGACGTATTCAACAAAGGCAGCCTGATTCTTAGCCGGTGCTTCGCCCTTCAGTACCTGAATGAGGGTGGGAACGCTTCCCTCCTCTTCACTAAAACCTCCATCGGGCCTGGTAAGACCGGATTGATGTGTTAACAGCCTCCGCAGGGTTACTTTCTCTTTCTGAGTGAACTCGTTTTCAGGAATTTTCCAGGATTTCAGTTTCTTATTGACGTCCTCATCCAACTCGAGTATCCCCTGCTCTGAAAAATGGAGTGCAGCCGCAGAAGTGAGCAATTTGGTGGTGGAAGCCGCTTCAAAACATGTTTCCGGTGTCACAGGCTTATCACTTCCAGCCTTAACCACTCCAAAATCCTTTGTCCATTCAACTCTATAGTCGTTAATGACAGCAATACTAACACCTGGCACATTATAATTCGCCATCCGCTCGGAAAGAGTCACTTTATCCGCTGTCCTAATACGGTCTGCATTAAATTGCTCTGCTAAGGAAGGGGAACTCATTGCAACAAGACCGTTTTCTATTCTTTGTATTCTCTGTTCGATTCGGTGATTCTCTTCCTGTGGTGAACAAGAAACAATTGTCAATAAAATGGTTGTGGGGACAATCAATTTTCGCATGATTTTGCTCCTTATACTCCTCAGTGTTTTATTACTAAGACGTATTTGGTCCAATTATTGTTCCCAATTTCGGTCCCCATAAACTCTTGATAGCTTAGAGAGAGCCATCCCTGAAGGATTTTAATGAATTTATAAAGAAGTTGAAAAATCTTTACCCAATAAACAGCGGACCTATTTATCTACTACTATTTTACAAAAAGGAAATCGTTGATAGAAATTAGCGAACGCCTAGATAGGATTTGATATGTCGATATTAATTAGGATGGCGATAGATCACACAGCTAGCTCGGACTAGACCTGCTCCCTGTTGGTGAGGATGCAATCCTAGATTTTCTGCTGAATCCATTAGTCTTTCTCTAATTTCATCTGGATCCCATATTTTGTCCCCATCCAGATCATAGCCCCACTTGGGAGAGGTTGTTAGAATTAAAGCAACGGTTCCTGTCACATGTGCCGCGGACATACTTGTGCCCTCCATAGCTGCATAGAATGCATTTTTATAGGTAGATAAAATATTAACTCCAGGAGCTGCTAGATCGATCTGAGGCCCGTAACTTGAAAAAGAAGCAAAATTATCATACTCGTCAACAGCTGAAACTGCGATCGTCTCTGGATAGAATGCCGGGTATTCAATCAATCCACTACCCTCTCCATTGTTGCCGGCAGAGGCAACCATGGTTATTCCAGCTTGATAAGCTCTAATAATTGCATCATGAAATGACTGATTTCCTTCAGTTGAGCCAAAACTCATGTTGATTACCTGAATCTTATTAGCGATACACCAGTCCAGAGCATCGATAAGATCAGACAGCCACCCTCCTCCTTTCTTGTCTAAAAACTTAACAGCGTACAAATGAATCTCAGGACCGACTCCAATAACTCCAAAGTCATTATCTATTGCAGCAACCGTACCTGATATATGTGTACCATGACCGTTGTCATCATCAGCGCTCTTACGGGGCTTTATGGTGTTAATCCCTCCTTTTATGTTTCCCCAAAGGTCGGGATGATCAAGATCAATGCCTGTATCCAGGATAGCTACTTTTATCATTGAGCCTGTAGTTACTTCCCAAACCAGATCAGCATAAATTCTTTGGATGCCCCAGGAGAGCTCCTCTGATTGCTCGGGGGGAGGATGAGGTTTTTTTGGCTTAGGTTTTGTTTTGTCAGCTAGTGCGGTTATTATCAAATCTTCATCTATTCTTAAAATTTCATTTTTTCTTTTAAGATTCTTTTCTGCGCCTGGAGACAGATGAACAGCCTGGCTATTAATTAACTTTAAACGTTTAATCTTCACTGCTCCGAAATTCCTGAGCAAATTGTCTTGGTCTGCTTCCTGGCAATACCATTTTTTAAAGACTACAATTTTCCGCGGGTGCTCTGAGGGAGCCGCTTCACTCAACTGAGCAGAGAAATTCAGCAATACAAAAATAACAAATACCTTGATTGCTAAGCGTGATTCTCTTTTCACAGCCCCCTCATTCAATGTCTTTCGTCACATCTTTCGATGTGAATATTTGTAGTATGATACATAGTATCAGCAAAGGACTTCTATTCTCCTTATGATTTTTGATTTTACTTGGATGACTGTTTCGGCCTGTAGCGCTATTTTTTCAGACAGAAGTCTTAAGTATCAGTATCATCCTTTTGTTTAGGTGGTTTAGTGGATGTTGAGTTTCCGTTGTTCTTAATAGGGTTTGTCTTCTTGTCATAGTCTATATCCCAGTAATCTTTCTTGGATTCATCTGGAAGTAAAGGCGTACAACTTGACAGGCTGTAAAACAAAGCTAGGTCGCATCCAAGTGGAGATAAATTCAGACTAAAAAATGAAAAAAACTCAGAAATTAAGGGAGCAGACTTTTTAGGAAAGGGAAATCTTTCGGAAGAGGATCTGGTTGCTGCGTGAGTAACTTGCGGAAAAATCATTATAATAAAAGCTATACAGACCAAAAAAGCCATGTTTTTCATGAAGGAGCTTTTCCTTTCATTAAACATAGCTTCCTCCTCAGTTTATGTTCCTCCTTTTCCTTCGCTTTTGGAAAGTTATCCTTCCTTTAGTTTTGTCGCATTTTCGCCCAAAAAATTGGACAAAAATGCATAATTAAAAATACGCTTATTTCCGCACTTCCTTTGATCTAATATAAATATGAGAAAATAATACAGATATGTCAAGTCATGTTTAGGCCCAATACATATATTATAGCCAAAATAGAATTATTTATTTTACTGAAATTAAATAAATTAGAAGAGCATCAAATTCAAATTCCCCTGGGAATCGCATCTCTAAATTGAAAAAAATATTGTATTTTGTGGATAATTCATTGAAAATAAATAAATTAAATTAATTTATCATTAGAATCTATATAATAAAAAAAATTGCAAAAAAATTGCAAAAAAATTGATTGAAAGCTGTTTTTTCGTTGCTTTTGAATAAAATACCGTAAAGTCAAATTTATGTTAGATTTACAAAGCCTAGTATTTTAGCTATTATATATGCAGTGCCGATAAGGAGTATGAGGGAGATTATTTTTTCTTAGCTTAACAGTCCTTCCGGAAAAAGACAAATGAAAAGTCTTTTCAGTGTATTTATTGCGGCCCTGGTGCTTCTTTTCTCCTTTTGCCAATCCCTATATCCCTTTCAGACCGATTCCTCTGTCCGCCTGTATTCTGACTCAGAAAAAGAACACCCAGAATATTTCAGTAAAGGTGAAAACTTAAAGCTTCAAGGTGATTTTAAAGAGTCCATCAATTATTTTGAAAAAGCGTTATCTTTCGCCAGGAAAAATAATAATAAAAAATATGAAATTGACTCTCTCATCAAACTCGGCGTCCTGTACTGGAATATTGGAGAGATGGATAGGTCCCATGATATCTCCAATGAAGCCTTTTCTTTAATCAAGAAAACACAAATAAACGAGAACAAAGAAGAGGTCTCGGCTCATATCCAAATATATGAGCTCTACCAGGCAGGCAAAGATTATTATTCACAGGGCAGTTATCAAGAATCTATAGAAGATTTCGAAAAAGCTATAGAACTGGCAAGAAAAATAGAGAGCCAAGAGCATGAATTAAAATGTCTCCGTGCGGAGAGTATTACACATCTCCGTCTAAATCACATCGGTAGTTTCCTCTTCTTAAACAAAAATGCCCTGAAAATTGCCCGCAGAATCAAACACAAGAAAGAAGAAGGAAGATGTTTGTTTAACATCGGTTTTTACTACTTTACTAAAGACAACTATTCTCAGGCTTTAAGGTACTATGAAGATGCCTTAAGTCTGGCCAGATTTGTTAAGGAATATGATGATGAATCAGAATGTCTGACGAACATAGGAGAGATTTATATTCTTGTGGGAAATTATGAAAAAGCCCTGGAATACCTTAAGGATGTTTTAAAAATCGATCAGGGGAAGCTAAAAAATGACATTTTTGTTGCCAAGGACTTAAACAATATTGGAGTCACATATCAAAAAAAATATACATTCCAATCTCAAAATCAAGATGACCTTTACAATGCTCTTGCCAATTATAGAGAAAGCCTGAAAATTGCAAGCACTATACAGCACGTAAAAACAGAAATTGAAGCTTTGAATAACATGGGTATGGCCTATATAGATTTAGAAAACTATCCTGTAGCGCTGAAATATTTTAAGCTTTCCCTCGAAAAAGCAGAAATAGATCAGGATCTCGAAGAAAAAGCTAATCTCTACATCAACATTGGCACTGTCAATTCTCTGCAGGAAAATTACGATTTGTCCTTAAAATACTGCCAACAAGCCATAGATACTGCTTCTCTTACAGGAAAAGAGAATATTCTCTGGGAAGCTTATTTTGAGATAGCGAATGCCTATATGAAGCAGGGTGATTATGAAAAAGCCCTGGAAAACTTCAAAAAATCCATCTCCTTTATAGAAAGAATCCGCTCCCGCATTCAGCTGGAAGAGCTCAAAGCAAGATACCTTGCTTCGGATAAAAGGATTGAAGCTTATCATAATATTGTCAATTTGCTCTGCAAGCTCTACGATTCTGAGCCTGAAAAGCTTCATAACGTAGAAGCCTTCAATTATTTAGAGAGGGCTAAAGCCAGAGCATTTCTTGACAGGTTAGAGGTCTCCCAGGTTAACATCTCACAGGGAGTTGACACCGAGCTTCTCAATAAGGAAGACGAGGAGCTGCAAAAGATATCTAGTCTAAACTTAAGACTCCTTTCCTCTGGTCTCGACAAGGAACAAGAAAAAAGCATCAAGGAGCAGATAAGACTCTGTGAAGAACGGATAGAAGCTCTCAAGAGAAAAATAAGATTATCGAGCCCTGCCTATGTAGACCTCAAGTACCCCCAAACTATTACTCTGGAACAAACGCAAAAACAAATGCTTGATAGCAAAACAGCCTTCCTTGAATACTGCCTTGGCAAAGAAAACTCTTATGCTTTTGTGATCACCAAGAGAAAATTCAAGATTTTTCCTCTCCCTTCGGCAAAAAAGATCAAGGTGCAGGTTGCGGAATATTTAAAGGGCATAACAGATAAAGAAAACCACGATTTCAGCCTCGGCTACGAGCTTTTTAATGTATTAGTTCTTCCTGGCTTGGATGAAAGAATCGAAAAACTAGTTATTATTCCAGACGACATCCTTCACTATCTGCCCTTTGAAACACTCATTTCCCAAAAAGAGAAAAAAAGATGGCTGATTGAGGATTATAAAATTGCCTATGCCCCTTCAATTTCTTCTCTTCGGGAAATAATTCAGCATGAAAGATTAAGCAAGACAAAGCCTAAAAAAGATCTCCTTGCTTTTGGCGATCCGTTCTTTGATCCTGATGAAGAGGTGGCCAGCGAAAGGGATAGTTCACAGACAATTCTCCCTGCTAGTGCTTATAATGTTTCCAGGCTAGAGTATAGCGGCTTGGAAGTTGAAAGAATAGCTTCTCTTTTTAAAAAAGCAAGAATAGATGTTTTTAAAAGAAAAGAGGCATCAGAGGAAAAACTTAAAGACCTTAACCTCGAGGACTATAAAATTCTTCACTTCGCCACTCACTGTCTCATCGACAATAAAAAGCCAGACAGATCTTCAGTTGTCTTCTCCATAGGAAACGCCCGTGCAGAGGATGAAATTCTTCAGATGAGAGAAGTATTCAATCTAAAAATGAACTCTGATTTGATTACTCTATCTGCCTGCCAAACAGGACTCGGTGTATTAATCAGAGGCGAGGGAATAGAAGGTTTAAGCAGAGCCTTCTTCTATGCTGGAGCTTCCTCTGCCCTTATCAGTTTATGGCCAGTTCATGATCAGGCTACATCTCAATTTATGGAAAGATACTATCTCCATCTCCGCTCTTCGAATTCAATCATGGATGCTTTACAAAAAACTAAGCTTGAGATGATAAACTCTGATATACTTTCTCATCCATATTACTGGGCTGGTTTCGTAATCACAGGAAATTCTGACAAAATTATCTATCCGCCCGCCACAAAAAGATTGATTCTCATCATTTTTGCTATCTGTCTGGCAGCCGGAATAATCTATTTCGTAATTTTTAAGAAATATATTAGACACTCCCCTTCCCACTAAAGAACGAAAGGTAAATCCACATTTTGACCAACGGCTAGATTTTTACCAAGCGCTTTCCTTGAAAGGCAAAGGGTATACGCAAGCTCCCTGAAACATTTAATATTTTATTGGCAGAGTCAATATTCAGTCGGGCCCCTACCGTTGGAGAAATCTTTTTTTGGAAGTTGGCATCAAGATCACCTTTTAAAGCTCGACCAAGGCTGACTTCGTATTCTTTCGCGTACCACGTACTGAGCACAAGATAGTGGCCTTTTATTCTGTCCCAAACGCTAGGTTTTTGATTTTTCAACCATTTAAGCCGCCCGGATAGCGGGTTCCAGAGTAAAAGATTGTCATCAGTGAAGATACGTTGGTCTAGTGCGCTGATTTTAAAATCAACGAAGCGATTGTACTCGAGCCCTCCGCTTATCGTCAGGAATGGAAGTATAAGCTTGCCACCTGCACCTACTTGCCTGCTGCCTTCGATAACATCAGGCATTTCTGCTTCCACCAACTCCGTTTCCCAAGACAAAGTGGGATCTCTGAGCAGCGTTCTGAGCCTTTCATGAGGCCAAAATGCATCTCCCTCTCGCCTAAGGATTAAGCCTGGCACATATTTTTTATTTGCGACAAGGAGCAAATACAGCCCGTGGTCTTTTAAATATTGAGGAAACCTTACTGCAGCCATTTCGCCACCTCCTTGGTCTTCTATTGTCCGAGTGGGCCTTGGCACCCATCAAAATAATTAATAAAGGAAATTATTGGCTCTTTAGTGCAACTAATCTCTTCTTGGCATCTTCGACTTCAGGAAAACCAGGGTCATCGTCTTTCCAGAGATCGAGGAATTTCTCATAATGTTCAATGGCTTTGCCTTTTCAGTCTTTCTGCTCATATCTTTTTCCAAGCTCTTCGATGATTTCATACCTGGAGGCAAAAACAGTTCCTCTGGTTAATTCTTCTGTGGGTGTTTCGAGAGTTTCGGCGACAGAGACTCGAGGTTTCTCAGAAGGAGGAAGTGGAGTAGCACACTCTTTGCAATACTTGGAATAAGAAGGATTGTCACTCTGACATTCGGGGCATCTAATTGTCAATGCTATCCCTCGTAGAAAATGCTGTATTAAAGCGATAATAGGATAATAATTAACAATAGTGGTGTCAAATTAAAATAGCGGCGCAGCATATAACACAGACCATAGATAATAGGCCAAATTCAGTATTAGATTTTTGCTGTCTAAGGTTTTCTATTTTATTCTTAATCTCAGTTCTATTCTCTGGGGATCCAGACTATCATCTCCCCTATTCCGCGATGCGACCAGGCATAGTACGGAATGCCGACCAAACCAGGAAGCTCTTCTGTCGGTTCACTTTTTAGTATGTTTATTCCTGCTAGAAGGTCAGGCTTAAATTCAACCTTGAATTCTAAATCATCAGGCAAGCTTCGGTTAAGTACTCCGCCTTTGTTATCCGCCTCCTCAAAACAATAAACAAGAGGCCCCCGCTGTAAGACAACCTTTCCCAGGTTATCCTTCACTTTATCATTGGCAATGATCTTCTGCACCGGCGCGGGTAGGGCCAGCTCGATAATATCTCCTTTTTTCCAGCGGCGGCGGATGCGGGCAAAGCCTTTGTCCATTTCAAGCTCTAATGTTTCTGAATTGACTTTTAAGGTTATATTTTCTTTGCTTGGATCGAGGAATGAATACAGGTCGCTCGGCACGGGCTCATTCCTAGCCCAACCCGGAATGCGTATAAACACGGCAAATTCTGTTTCCTTCTCTGGCTCGATGGTGATCTTGACATTTCCATCCCAAGGATAGTCAGTCTGCTGCCTCACATTCATAGAATTTTTTCCAATCTTAACAGTTCCTTTACTCTCGACAAAAAGATTCACATAAAGGGTGTCATCTGTATGGGCATAGACATAGCCTGGGAAGGAAGGCAAGAAGCGGGCAAAATTACCAGGGCAACAGGCGCAGTCAAACCACGGCTTTCGGGTCGCCTCTCCCTGATTAAACTTATATTTTCCGTCCGACTCCAGCGGATTGGGATAGAAGAAGAGGTCACCGCTAAGCGATATTCCAGAAAGAAGGCCGTTATAGATTGTACGTTCCAGGACGTCGATATATTTTGCATCGCCATGCAGGAGAAAAAGACGGTGGTTCCAAAAAACATTACCGATGGCCGCGCAGCTTTCATTATAAGCTGTGGCATTGGGCAGCTCATAGTCATCTCCAAAGGCCTCTCCTTCGTGGCGGGAGCCGATGCCTCCAGTCACATAAAGCTTTTTGGAGACGACATTATCCCAGATCCGGTCGATGGCCTTGATGTATGCTTTGTTGCCTGTAAGCGCTGCCACATCCGCCATGCCTGAATACATGTATGCGGCTCGGACAGCATGACCGACTGCATTGCTCTGTTCAATGACAGGCATGTGGGCCTGGAGATACCAGTCCTGATTATAGATAGAAAACGGTGATGAATCGGAAAACATTTTCTTGTGTTTCTCAGGCCCGCGTTCATCAAGGAAAAACTTGGCCAGTTTCAAGTATTTTTCATCTCCGGTTACTCGGTAAAGCTTGACCAGCCCGATCTCTATTTCCTGGTGACCGGGGAATCCGCGCCTTTTCCCTGGCCCAAACACACTGGCAATAAAATCAGCGTTTTTTAGGGCTACATTCAGGAAATTGCGCTTTCCTGTCGCTTGATAATAGGCCACTGCTGCCTCGTACATGTGCCCGACATTGTAGAGTTCGTGGCTGGAGCCGAGGTTTGACCAGCGTTCCTCACCTGCGCCGGGAGCAGGATTCTCAGGATCAATGGTGCGGGTTGTAAAGAGATAACCGTCTTCTTCCTGGGCGGCGGCAACTTTAGCGATCAAATCATCCATATATTCTTCAAGCTCTTTATCCCTTTGAAGGCTCAGCGAATAGGCTGCTCCTTCCATTATTTTAAAGACATCTGAATCATTATATCTCAGGCCTTCAAATTTACCTGACATCAAACCGCCGGCCTTGGCGAAATTAGCAATGCGTCCTGTCTCTTCACTCTTTTTAAAAGCAAAAGGAATCGTAACCTTACGGTTGGTTTCCATCCGAGGCAGCCAGAACGAGTCATTAATCTGTATCTCCGTGAATGCGACGGGCTTTAGGGGATAATCCTTGGATGCTATTTTCGTGTAAACTACACTCAGAACGCCAAATGCCAATAGAAGAACAAGAAAGCTTTTATATTTCATTCTCCCCTCCTTCCCTTCAAAACTCTTAACACAGAGCTTATAATCTTTCAAAGGGAATTATCTCAGCA